>Ga0272441_10014366_pt1 | contig 11250 bp, 9 predicted proteins | sample SSMProp6N_FD_193582 | JGI IMG/M metagenome (GOLD analysis project Ga0272441, IMG submission 193582) | Marine sediment archaeal communities from Little Sippewissett salt marsh, Falmouth, MA, United States - SSM-Prop-6N | ecosystem: Environmental > Aquatic > Marine > Wetlands > Sediment ... | reverse complement strand
CAGGTGGTCAGGCAGCCGACGGCGCCGCTGGCGAAGGTGAGGGTGGTGACCGTGTGGTCGGCGCAATCGATGTCCTTGAGCGTGCGGTTGGCCTGGGTGCTGTAGACCTCGACGACCTCGCCGCACAGGAAGCGCATCATGTCGACGGTGTGGGTGGCCTGCTCGACGATCTGGCCGCCCGATTGGGCGAAGGTGCGCAGCCAGGTCTTGGCGCCGCGGCCGGTCGGGCACCAGTAGCGGCCCACGGCCATGCCCACGGTCTGGTCGGCCAGGAATGCCTTGGTGGAGCGGGCGGAGTTGGTGTAGCGGAGCTGGTAGCCGGCGCAGGTCAGGGTGTTGGTCTCACGCACACGGGCGGCGATGCGCTGGGCCAGTTCGAGGTTGATGGCCACGGGCTTCTCGACGAGGAACGGCAGGCCCGCGTCCATCGCGTCCATCTCGGGCTCGCCGTGTGCGAAGACCGGGATCGAGATGTAGACGGCGTCGAGGCCGCCGGCGTCGAGCATCGCCTTGTGGCTGGTGAATGCCTTGGCGTTGTGCTCGGCCGCGGTCTTGGCGGCCAGTTCCTCCACCACGTCGCACACGGCCACGATCTGAGCATTGGGGTCGGTGGCCACCCGGCCGATATGCCCCCGAGCGTTGCCCCCGCAGCCGATGAAGCCCAAGCGAACCGGCTCTGCCATCACGCTATTCCTTTCTATGAAATCACGCGCAAGCACCACGGCCTGCCACAAGCGGAGCATTATACGCCCGCACCACGGCCTGTCAAACAGGCCGATTCGGTGTGCTGGATGCTGGATACAGGGTACTTGCTCTTCACTGCCGACTGCCGAGTGCCGACTGCCGACCGCTCCCCTCGCCGGCGGGTGACGATGCGGCGATGAGCACCCCTGTCCTGAACACCTGCTCGCCGCGCGCGACGTTGCCGTTCTTGACTCGGATTTCGCTTTCTGCTAGCATTGCCGCGTCCGAGACATCTGCTGGATATCACCAACGCCAAAGGAGGTCCCCATGGCTGCGGGCGCGCCCCGAGGCGACTTCAAGCTTGTCCTCAATGCTGTCAACCAGGCCCAACTCCCCGCCATCGTGGCCGAGTTGATGGACATTCTCCAGATCGACCGCAACACCGCCACGGCCGCTGTGCAGAACGCACCCATCGTGCTGCTCGGCAACATGAGCCGGCCGCAGGCGGCCAACGTGCGGACCTATCTGACCCGCCTCACGAAACTGGGCGCACAGCTCAGCCTCACGGCCGAGCCACTCGGCAGGACCAAACAGATCCGTCTGCCCATGGTGCCCGCGGCCGTGCGGCGGCCGGCCAACGTGTTCACCTGCCCCACCTGCGGCGAGCGGTTCCTCGTCCAGCGATGGCAGCCCGCACCCGCCGCACAGCCGGCTGCCGCCCCAGCACCCGCGCCGGCAGCGGCCCCGCCGCAGCCCGCGCCAGCCCCCGCAGCTCCAGCACCCGAGCCCGCGACCGCGATGGCACTCGAAGCCGAACCGATCGAGGCTGAGCCCCTCGAGGCCGAGGCATTGGAAGCCGAGCCACTCGAGGCCGAGGCACTGGAGGCCGAACCCCTGGAGGCCGAGGCGCTCGAAGCAGAACCGCTCGAGGCCGAGCCTGTGGAGGCCGAGGCCATCGAGGTGGGGGAACTTGCCTTCGCCGAAGCCGAGGAACTTGCCCCCGCGGCCCCGCCCCCGGCACCCGCGCCTGCTGCGCCGCCCGAGCCGGCCCCACTGCCCCTCGAGGCCGAGGCGCTCGAAGTGGCCGAGCCCGTGGCCGCGCCGCCGCCCGCTCCTGCACCTGCGCCGCAACCCGCACCTTCGCCGCAGCCCAAGCCGCCGGCACCACAACCCGCGCCGCAGCCTGCGCCAGAGCCGCCGAAACCACAGCCCGCGCCTGCGGCGGTCGAGCCGCCAAAGCCACAGCCGGCCCCCAAACCACAACCCGCACCAGCCAAGCCTGCGCCTGCGGCCAAGCCCGCGCCCGCCGCCAAGCCCGCCGCCAAACCCGCTGCCAAACCCGCCGCTACGAAGCCGGCGGTCGCTGCCAAGCCCGCAGCCAAGAAGGCGCCCGCAGGACCGCGCTACGACGTGTCGGTGGCCAAGGTGGCCGGCCCCAAGCAGGACGACCTTGCCCAGTTGCTGGTCGAACGGCAGGGCATGGACCCCGACGAGGCCGACAAGCAGGTCAAGCGCACGGTGGTGCTGGTGTGCAAGGGTGCGTCGAGTGCCGAGGCCGACGACTGGCGCAAGGCATTGCTCGGCATCGGCCTCAAGCCGCGCATCCGCAAGCGCTAGGGCCGCATTTTTCACCACGTGGTAGGAAACGGGCCACCGAATCGTGTCATCCTGAGCGGAGCGACCTGTCCGCCGTAGCCTTGGCGAAGGCGGGAGCGGAGCCGAAGGATCACTCCCCGAAGGCTCCATGGTGCTCGCGAATACCGTGCGCCAATTGACACTCCACGCAGGAAGAGAGATTGTTCGACTTCGTCCGCCGAAACGGCAGTCTACGCTCAGAATGACAAACATGGCGTGGTACTTCCCGCTGACCTGGGCCACCGGGCTCCCCCCTCTGCCGGGGGAAGGAGGGATGTAGCGTGAGCCTGCTCGAGATCGGCCGCGGCCCGCGCAAGGTGCAACGCCTGACCGAAATCGCCGGCGTGTTGGTGCGCCACGGCCTCCCCTATCTGGTGCAACGCCTCGGCCTCCTGCGCTATCTACCCAAAAGCAAACGCCTGCTGCCCGCCGGGCACGAGACGGAACTCGACAGGGCGGGCTTCGCCCAGCGCCTGACCGTGGCCATGGAGGAGCTGGGCCCGGCCTTTGTGCGGCTCGGCCAGTTCCTGTCGTCGCGGCCCGACCTGATCGACGAGGCGTTCATCCGCGAGTTCGAGCGGCTCCAGGACCAGGTGGCCCCCTTCCCCTCGGACGAGGCGCTGGCGATCGTGGAGGGCGAGTTGGGCAAGCCTGTGTCCGAGCTGTTCGCGACGTTCGACAGCGAACCTGTGGCCTCGGGCTCCCTGGCCCAGGTGCACTACGCCACACTGCCCGACGACACCGACGTGGTGGTGAAGGTGAAGCGGCCCGGCGTGGAGAAGCTGGTGCTCACCGACCTGTCGCTCCTGCGGTCGCTCGCCGACTATGCCCAGCGCCATATCCCCGAACTGCGCGTGTTCCAGCCCCTGGTGATGATGGACGAGCTGACGCGGACGATGCGCCGCGAACTCGACTTCGTGACCGAGGCGGCCAACACCGCGCGATTCCAGCGCGACCTGGCGGGCGTGGCCGGCGCGCGGTGTCCCAAGGTGTATTGGGACCTCACGTCGTCGAGCGTGCTCACGCTCGAGCGATTCACCGGCCCCCGAATCACCGACCTCGCGGCACTCGACGACATGGGCGTGGACCGCAAGGCCCTGGCTCATCGGCTGGTGGACGTGTTCCTCGAGCAGTATCTCCAGATGGCCGCGTTCCACGGCGACCCCCACCCCGGCAACCTGCTGGTGCTGGCCGACGGCACGGTGGGGATCATCGACTTCGGCATGGTCGGCCGCATGACCTCCGGCCTGCGCGACCGCCTGGGCGCACTGCTCGTGGCCATCGCCAACCGCGACGTGGACGTGGTGACCGAGATCTGCTTCTCCCTGGGTCTCATGAGCGACGACGTCAACGAGTCGGCCTTCAAGCTCGGCGTGCTCGAACTGCTCGACAAGTACTACGGCATGCCGCTCAAACGCATCGACCCCCGCCGTATCTTCGGCGACGTGACAGCGCTCGCACGCGAGTCGCGCATCATCCTGCCCCGCGACTTCGTGCTGTTGGCCAAATCGCTGGTGACGATCGTGAGCATCGCCCGCACGCTCGACCCCGATTTCGACGCCTCGGCCCTCCTGCGGCCTCGTGCCAAAGACCTGCTCCGCCGACGCCTGGCCCCGCGTGCGCTGGCCAAGAGCCTGGGCCTCAATCTCTGGAGCATTGGCACCCTGGTGCAGGCCGTGCCCCGTTCGCTGCTGCGCATCCTCCGCCGCGTGGAGACGGGGAAGCTCGAGATCACCTTCCGCCACACCGGCCTCGAAGATTTCATCGCCGAACTCGACCGCGCGGCCAACCGCGTGACGGTGAGTCTCATCCTCGCGTCGCTCGTCGTCAGCTCATCGATGCTTCTCGCCTCGAAGGTGCCGCCCCTGATCTTCGGCGGCTCGGTGTCGTTGCTCGGCGTGCTCGGCTACCTGTTCGCCGCGGTGCTCGGCCTGTGGATTGTGTGGGGCATTCTGCGCAGCGGACGGCTGTAGCCCACCCACCGCTCTTGTGGCACAGCCGCCCTCGGCTGTGTCTTCCAGTGCCCGTGGCACAGCCGCCCTCGGCTGTGTCTTCCAGTGCCCGACGACGAAACCGCCACAGCCGGGGCGGCTGTGCCACACAATCCTCATCTCGCGGAAGTGTCACACGGGGAATCGGCGTGCGATGAAGTCGGCCACAGCGGCGGGGTCGTCGAGCGGGAGCCAGGGGATGCCGAGGTCGAGCGGCTTGTCGCTGGCGATGGCCAGCCACTCGGGCTGCCCGCAGTAGAGCGGGGCGGGGTGGGTGCCGGTGCGGAAAACCTCGATTTTGGGTAATGCCGCGCGCTTGTGTCCCTCGGCCAACACCAGTGTGTAGTCGGCCAGGAACTCGGCCACGACGTCTTCAAGGCGCGGCAGGGCGTCGTGGCGGCGCACGAGGGCCAGCTTGTCGGCGCCGTAGACCACTGTGGCGGCGGCGCCGGCCTCGAAGTGGCGGCGACTGTCCTTGCCCGGCGTGTCGAAGTCGAAGTGGTGGGGCGGGCGCTTGACCGTGGCCACGCGGTAGCCGCGCTGCACCAGGTTGGGCACGAGGCGTTCGATGAGCGTGGTCTTGCCCACGGCCTTCTGCCCGACGATGCACACGATGGGCGGGGTGTGGGGCACGGCTATTTCTTCCTGCGGCCGAAGCAGCCGAGCTGGCACTCCACGATCTTGAGGCCCAACTCGTTGGCGGCCTGCCCCACGTCCTCAGGCGGAATGCGCAACCGTGCGGCGATATCCAGCGCCACGGCACACGTCAACCGTCCCTCGGGCGCTCCCCGTTTCACTTCATCGGCCAGCTTCTCGTCCATTGCCACGTGTGTACTCCTCACACATCGGACGGCCCCCTCGCCTGCTCTCCCCGCCGCCAGTATAGCCGCAGGGTTGGCGGGGTCAAGCACGAGGCCCAGACGAGCGTGCTCGCAGTGGGCCATGAAAGGGGCCCGCCCTGGCGGGCGGGCCCCTGTGGTGGCGCCGCTGGTGGTCCTGGTCTAGTTACGTAGCTGGGCGAGCAATCCGGGCCGCTGCCCGACGGCTCGCTCGACATCCAGTTCAGTGTTCGTCCTGCCTTCCACGTGGCTGTCGAAGAACAGCACTGACATGTAGCCGTTGTCGGGCTGACCGTGGTTGATGGCGCCCTGCGTGTCGTCGCAGGCCATCGGCAGGTTGGGCGGGAAGTACTCCTTGATCGCGCCCGGTTTGGGGCTGCCGTCCGTGTCCGTGAGGCTGCGGTAGTGCATGCCCGCGTAGCTCACGGTCTCCGAGCCGAAGCGGCCGGCAATCGCCCTGTGAGTGCCCAGATCCCTGCCGGATTCGTTCGTGTCCGGCGAACTCGGGCAGATGAACACACCGGGATCTGGAACGACGCCTGTCCAGTAGAGCGAGGCAAGCCACTCGGCTCCGTTGAAGTCGTCGGCCCGGAGGCCGCGGCCGAGCGGGAACGGATACCACAAGTGGACGTAGGTGACCATGCCCTTGGCCAACTGGTTGAGGTTGTTCCTGCATCGGACTCGCCTGGCTTCCTCGCGAGCTCCACCGTGGGGCGCAAGTAGAAGGAAAAGGACGATGACGATAACAACCACGGCGAGCAGAACTTCAACGAGGGTCAGGCCCTGGCGCTTCCTCATAGGAATCACCCCCTTTCTGATGAGAGCAGGCCAGGAGTCTCCAGCGGCGCCCATAGGGGGTTATACGCCCGGCGGAGATGGTGTGTCAAGGGCAAACCACCGCGGGCCAGCCGTGGCACAGCCTGTTCTTGTGGGCGGGCGCGGGAGTGGCGCATGGCAGGAGCCCAGGCGAGCGAACTCGTCTGGGCTCCTGGGAGGTGGCAGAGAGCTTTGGTGGGGCTACTTGATCTCGATCAGCTCGACTTCGAAGATGAGCGTGGCGTTGGGGCCGATCTGGCGGCCTGCGCCGCGGGGGCCGTAGGCGAGGGCCGAGGGGACGAAGAGTTTCCACTTCGAGCCGACCTTCATGAGCTGAAGGGCCTCGGTCCAGCCAGGGATGACGCCGTTGACGGGGAACTTGGCGGGCTCGCCCCGACGGTGGGAGCTGTCGAACTCGGTGCCGTCGATCAGCGTGCCGCGATAGTGGGTCACCACGGTGTCGGTGGCCTTGGGGCTCTTGCCCTTGCCTTCCTTGAGCACCTGATACTGGAGGCCGCTGGCGGTGGTCTTCACGCCTTCTTTGGCCTTGTTGGCGGCCAGGAACGCAGCACCCTCTTTCGTGTTCTTGTCTGCCACAGTCTTGAGCCTTTCTTCATGCTTCGCCCGCATTTGCTTCTGGAACGCCATCATGGTCTCGCGGATCTGCTCGTCGGTGAGCGCCAGCTTGGCGCCCGACAGCGAGTCCTTGATCCCACGCACCAGCGTCGCGGCATCGATGTCCATGCCTTCTTGCTTGATGCTGCGTCCGATATTGAGGCCAAGGCAGTAGCTGGCCTTCTGCGGCAGGGTATCGAGCGGCGGCGCCGCCGCCCCGAACACCGATGTCGTCAGTACCGCTGCGGCCACGATCACAAGCAGTCTTCTCACGGCATGTCCTTTCGTCGTGAGTGAAACGTGTCGCAGGGATGTCGCAGCGTGCGGGAGCGCAAAGGCCACATCGGCCCGATGACTTGGAAAGCTTCCACCCTGGACTTGGGCGTACACGTTCCGTCCATTGTACGGCAGATGGCGTGGGGGTGCAAACCACACCGTTGCGCGCCCGATCGCGCGGCGCTACAATGCCATCGCTGCTATGGCTTTGCTGTCAACGGCCGACCAGGAGAATGCCCCATGCGCTCGTTCCGCTATGCAATTGCTGCGTCTGTTCTTGCGGCCTGTTCGGTCGGTGCGGCGCCGGCGCCGTGGCACCACGACCTGGCGCAGGCCGGCAGCGGCTACTGGCGCACCCGCGTGGCCGTGACGGTGTCCAACAGCACAGGCACCGACGCCGAGGGGCGGCCGGTCGAGATTCGCGTGGGCACGAAGCCCGGCGAGTTGCCGCTCGTGGGCCGCGACGTGGTGGCGCTGCGCGTGTTCAATGCGAAGGGCGGCGAGTTGCTCTACGATCTCGTGGCCGCCAACGGCGAGCCGAAGCGCACGGGCGCTCTGGCCGCAGGTGACCGCCTGGTATTCGGCGTGGCGTGCAAGACGGGCGCCAAGGCCGTGTCCTATGTCTATGCCGACAACCCCGAAGCGGGCGCCGTGGCCGAGTTCCTGGGCGCCACCCGACCCTTCCAGAACGGCGGCTTCGAGCAAGGGGCCGACGACAGTCCCACTTCCTGGCGCGAGGTGGATACCGACGCGGCGCATCGCATGACGTGGTCAACCGAATCGCCCCACAGCGGCAAGCGATGCGCCCGTTGCGACGTGGACGAGGGGGCGACGCCGAACTGGGTGAAATACATCCAGGAAGGCATCCACGTGCTGCCCAATGCCGATTACCGCCTCGAGGCCTGGGTGAAGGCCAAGGGGGCGAAGGGCACCGTCGGCTGGTTCATTCACGTCCACGGCGACAAGCCGATGGTGCTCAACAATATGGCGAAGATGGGCGACGGCACCTACGACTGGCGCAAGGCCACCATCGAGTTCCACACCCCGCCCGACGCCGTGCGGCTGACCATCGGCACGGTGCTGCGCGGCACGGGCACCGCCTGGTTCGACGATGCCACGCTCACGCTCCTCACCGCCAAGGGCGCCCCACTCCGCGCCGTGGCGGGCACGGCCGAGACGCACGGCCTCGCCACCGCACCCGTCGCTGGCGATTGGCGTGTGGCCCCCGCCACACACCGTGTGGAGCTGAAGGTGCGCAACTGGACCGACGCCCGTGTCACGCCGCTTGTGCACGCCGACCTCGCGCCCGTCGTCCGCCGCCTGCCCCGCGACCTGCGCGACGGCCGCATCCGCATCGTCGACCCGGCCACGGGCAGCGAAGTGCCCGCCGCAAAGGTCGAGCGCCGCCTTATCTTCGCCGCCGACGCACCGCCCAAGACCGAACGGGTCTACCACGCCTACTTCCACAAACCCTCGCGCCTGCCCGACGCGCGCAAGGCCGCCGACATGAGCTACCCCGACCTCGTAGCCAGCAAGGCCAATCTCGTGGCCAACGCCAGCTTCGAGGACGGCGGCCCGATGCCCGCACAATGGACGGCCTCCGACCAGAGCGACCGCCCCGCCGACGAACTCTACCGCGCCTCCACCGACACCAATGCCCACAGCGGCAAGCGCTGCGCCAAGCTCATCATCCCGCCCAAGGCGCCGCTCGCCTGGTCGGGCTGGCACCAGGACGTTCAGGTGAAGCCCAACACCACCTACCTCTACGCCGCCACCCTCCGATGCAAGGACGTCGATGGCCGCGTGCAACTCCACGGCCACTACCACAAGGCCGACGGCACACACAGCGACGTGACGATGTTCTTCGGCATCGGCCCAGGCATCGCCGAAACACAGGACTGGACGCTTATCCTCGGCACTGTGACCACGCCGCCCGACTGCACGCTGGTGAAGCTCCACCTCACCGTCAACGCACACGGCACCGTGTGGCACGACGACGTGTTCTTCGGCGAAGCCTCCGCCGCCGTCGTCGGCGCCACCCAGCCCCGCCGCGCTCTCTCCGACCGCGCGGCACAACATCGCGGCTACACCGCATGGCTCGTCAACCCCGTCGTGAAAGTCTTCCCCGACGACCCGCCGGGCGAGCCCGCCACACGCATCACACTGGCCGCCGCTCGCAACGAGACCGAGCCCTTCCAACTCGTTCTCCGCAGCGCCCGCGACCTCGAGGACGTGGCCATCGACATCGATCTGCCCCACAACCGCAACGGCGACGCGCTCGCCCTCGACCTCAATCTTGTGGGCTACGTGCCCATGGACCACCCCAGCAGCTACTACCGCGTCGACGTGCCCGCCTGGCACCGCAAACGCCCGCCCGCCAATCGCACCGGCTGCGACGGATGGGCCGGCCCATGGCCCGACCCCCTGGCGCCCTACAAGCCCTTCGCACTCAAGGCCAACGCCGCACAGCCTGTGTGGGCCACCCTGCGCGTGCCCGCCGACGCCAAGCCCGGCCCCTACCGCGGCACCCTGACCGTGCGGCCCGCCAACGCCCCACCCATGACCCTCGCACTCGAGGTGACGGTCCGCAACTTCGCACTCCCCACCACCAGCCACCTGCGGGTGATCTACGACCTCCGCGAGGGCTTCACCCGCCAGTTCGGCGGCGCCACCGGCACCCGCCAGGACGTGCTCAAGAAGTGGTACAAGTTCATGGCCGACCACCGCGTGTGCCCCGGCATCCTGCCCGCGCCCAAGTTCAGCTACGCCGACGGCAAGGTGACGATGGACACCACCGACTTCGACTGGGCGGCGAGCTATTGCCTCGACGACCTCGGGATGAACGTGTTCTACACCCCCTGGTTCTTCTACTCGTTCGGCTGGGCGCACAAGCCCCGCCGCATCTTCGGCCTCGAGCCGCTCACGAAAGAGTACATCGAGGTCTACGGCAAATGCCTCAAGCTCTACCTCGCCCACCTGCGCAAGAAGGGCTGGTACGACAAGGTGATCCTCTACGTCAGCGACGAGCCCCACTTCCGCCACGAGCACATTCGCAAGCAGATGATCGCCGTGTGCAAGATGATCCAGGCCGCGTGGCCCGACGCACGCATCTACTCGAGCACCTGGCGTCACTGCCCCGAGTGGAACGGCTCGATCACCGTGTGGGGCTTCGGCCCCCAGGGCACCACGCCTGTGGACGTGATGCGCGAACGCCAGAAGGCCGGCGACACCCTGTGGTTCACCACCGACGGCCAGATGTGCACCGACACCCCCTACTGCGCCATCGAGCGGCTCCTCCCCTGGTTCTGCTGGAAATACGGCGTCGAGGCCTACGAGTTCTGGGGCGTGAACTGGTATACCTACGACCCCTGGCAGTTCGGCTGGCACCGCTTCATCCGCCAAAGCAGCGATGGCGAGACCTACTTCCACGTCCGCTACCCCAACGGCGACGGCTACCTCGCCTACCCCGGCAAGGCCGTAGGCGTCGACGGCCCCGTCGGCTCCATCCGTCTCGCCCAGGCCCGCGAGGGCGTGGAGGACTACGAATACTTCCACCTCCTCGACCGGCTCATCGCCCAGGCCAAGGCCAAAGGCATCGACACTCGTGCCGCCGAGTCCGTGCGTGCCGAGGCCATGGCCCTCGTGAGCATCCCCAACAGGGGTGGCCGCTACTCCACCGCGCTCCTGCCCGACCCCGACGCCGTGCCCCGCCTGCGCACCGCCATTGCCGGCGCCATCGAGCACCTCGCACGCAAGCTGCGGTAGGACAGAGAAACTGCCCGCGAAACACGCGAAAGGGCGCGAAAGGGAGGAAGCGAACCACGCAGGACACACGAAGGAAGCGAAGACGTAAGGAACCGCAGATGAACGCGGATAAACGCAGATGGGACAATAGTGCTGAGCAACCTGATGCCCCAGCATGGTTCGGCTGCCTGCGCCGCTACGCGCGGGGCAAGAACCACAGCATGCGAGCGATCAGGAAGAGCATCAAGAAGGCTCGCAAGCAGGGCGCGTGCTGACCCGCATCTGTCACCAGGGAGTAAAGGGCGCGCCACCCAATCCTGTCATCCTGAGCGGCTTGCCCGCCGTAGCCTCGGCGAAGGCAGGAGCGAAGGATCTCTCGAAGGCACAGGTGCGTGACGGAGCGTACTCATGGGGTCGGAGCCAGCGCCCTGGAAAATTCTTCGACTTCGTCCGCTTCCGCCAAGGCTTCGGCGGACTACGCTCAGAATGACAGTCGTGGCGTGGCGCTGCTGGTGAGAAATGCGTGCAAGTCTGTTCTCATCCCCACGCACTGCGTGCGGACGGGCACTCGGCCATTCCACGCCCCCTTCTTCCCTTGCGCGATTTTCCCATTCGTGCTATTTGTCCACTTGTGTGATTCGTGTTCTCTG
>Ga0272441_10014365_pt1 | contig 11250 bp, 10 predicted proteins | sample SSMProp6N_FD_193582 | JGI IMG/M metagenome (GOLD analysis project Ga0272441, IMG submission 193582) | Marine sediment archaeal communities from Little Sippewissett salt marsh, Falmouth, MA, United States - SSM-Prop-6N | ecosystem: Environmental > Aquatic > Marine > Wetlands > Sediment ... | reverse complement strand
TACGGTCCGCTAAAACCCCTTACAGGGAAAAAAGTGACCGGCAGTCTGCATATGACAATCCAGACTGCGGTACTGATAGAAACCCTCCTTGAACTTGGAGCTGATGTGCGCTGGGCATCCTGCAACATTTTCTCCACCCAGGATCATGCTGCTGCCGCAGTGGTACGGGACAAAAAAGTACCGATCTTTGCGTGGAAAGGAGAAAACCTTGAAGATTACTGGTGGTGCACAGAACAGGCGCTTACATGGCCTGACGGATCAGGCCCGAATCTTATTGTTGACGACGGCGGAGACGCTACCCTTCTTGTTCATCAGGGATTTAAGGTAGAGCATGACCCTTCCCTCCTTGATAAAGAATACGAAATCAAAGAATTTCAGATTATTATGGACAGACTTGCGGCCCGGTATGAACAAAATCCGAAACATTGGCAGACTATCGCAAAAGAGATCAACGGGGCCTCGGAAGAAACTACCACAGGTGTTCACCGTCTTTATCAGATGAGAGACAGCGGAGAACTCCTTTTTCCTGCCATCAATGTAAACGATTCTGTTACAAAATCAAAGTTCGACAACCTTTACGGCTGCCGGGAATCCCTGGCGGACGGTATTAAAAGAGCCACAGATATCATGATTGCCGGCAAAGTTGCAGTCGTATGCGGTTATGGAGACGTGGGCAAGGGCTGTGCTCAGTCAATGAAGGGATTCGGTGCCCGGGTTTTAGTAACGGAAATTGACCCTATTTGTGCGCTTCAGGCATCAATGGAAGGCTATGAAGTGGGAACCTTGGAAGATTTTACATCAATTGGTGATATTTTTATCACCTCCACAGGCTGCTGTGATGTAATCCGAAAAGAACACATGGAAGATATGAAAGACGGAGCAATCATCTGCAATATCGGCCATTTCGACAGCGAAATAGAAATGAGCTATCTTGATACAAACCCGAAATGCATAAAAGAGACGATTAAACCTCAGGTGGACGAATGGACCCTTGAGTCGGGAAGGACAATCATCGTCCTCGCCGAAGGCCGCCTTGTTAATCTCGGCTGTGCCACCGGTCATCCCAGCTTTGTGATGAGCAACAGTTTTGCCAACCAGTGCCTTGCCCAGATTGATCTATCTGAAGGAAATCATGAAATAGGCGTTTATACTCTTCCGAAAAAGCTTGACGAAGAAGTTGCCTCTTTCCATTTGGAACAGCTGGGAGTTAAACTCACCAAGCTGAACCAGAAACAGGCTGATTATATCGGTATACCCAAGGACGGGCCCTTTAAACCGGACCATTACAGATACTAAAATCAATCATCATTTAAGAAAGCCGGTTCCGGATCCCCGGGGCCGGCTTTTTTGCGCCCTGTGCTTATATTGTATAGGAGGAAAATCCCCCGTCAATAGCAACAACATTTCCTGTCACAAACTTTGACGCATCAGAGAGCAGCCAGACTACAGTACCTAGAAGCTCTTCGGGCTCTCCGTATCTGCCCATGGGAGTATGGGCGAGAACTTTTTTCGCCCTGGGTGTAGGTTCCCCGGTTTCCTGATCAATGTGCAGGTACCGGAGCTGTTCGGTCATCATAAATCCCGGGGCAATCGCATTGACCCGTATGCCGGTATGGGCAAAATGAACAGCCAGCCATTTTGTGAAATTTGACACAGCGGCTTTTGCCGAGGCATAGGCAGGTATTTTGGTAAGAGGTGTAAAAGCGTTCATGGACGAAACATTGAGTATGGTCCCGCATTGCTTCTGTGCCATCCCTCTGGCAAACACTTTGGTAACAAGGAAGGTGCCGAAAAAATTGAGATCAAAAACCCAGCGGAAACCTTCCACGTCAAGGTCAAAAAAGCTTTTAATTTCTCCGGAACCTAAATCTCCAGGCTCAAAGAACTCATTATCAGTGGTCCCTTTTTTATGATTTCCCCCTGCACCGTTGATCAGAATATCAGGGGCGCCCCAGGACTCTGAAATAGCGGAATAGGCCTTCTGCAGGCTCTCCTCACTGAGGACATCGCAGATATAGGTTTCCGCGGTTCCCCCTGCCCGGGTAATGATCTCTTTCCGTTCTTCAAGCTTTTCTTTGTTAATATCCAATATAGCGACTTTAACGTCCATTTCCGCTAAGGCTTCCGCCATAGCACCGCACAACACCCCGGCTCCGCCGGTCACAGCGGCAACTTTCCCGCTGAGATCAAAAGATTTAATCACATTGTAGCTCATTTCGTTCTCCTTCCGGTGTATGATTGTAATCTATATCACTTTCCCATAAGGTCGGCAACTCCTTAATTTCTTATTGACCATTTTAATTGACTATATTACTATTATAATAGTGTGATCACTTATTCAATAAGCCATGCAAAAACACACCTCCTTAAGCTCCTTGATCAATTCAAAGACCGGAAAGAGCCCTTTATTATTACCAAAAGGGGCAAACCCATAGCCAGGGTAGAACCGTACAGGGAAAAAGAATTTATGGTGAATGTTCCGGGACTTCTCAGGGATACAGTAATGGAAGAAAAAGATATTCTCACACCCTTCGGTGAGGAAGAATGGGAACTGAAAATATAAAATATCTTCTCGATACTCACACATGGATCTGGTGGCACATCAGTCCGGAAAAAATTCCTCCAAAAATCAAGAAAATTATTTCCGCACCTCCGGGGGACGGTTCCCTGCTTCTTCATACAATATCTGTCTGGGAGTTCTGCAAACTCGCAGAAAGGAGAAGGCTGGTTTTGTCACTGAATCCGGAAGCATGGCTGGAACAGGCGCTGGATATGGCGGGATTGTTCCTGGTTCCCTTATCACCAGCCCTTGCCCTTCAATCAACCCGGCTTCCCGGTGCTTTACACTCCGACCCTGCGGACCAGATTCTTACCGCCTGCGCCCGATCTTTCAACGCTGTCCTTTTAACAAAGGATGAACGGCTCCAGAAATACCCTCATATCAGGACAATGTGGGATTAGACCTCCTGCCTGCTGTCCAGCATTTCAATAAAACTTTCAATCCGGGTTTTAATCTGCCCCTCGGAAGCTGATTCCGAATCCACAAGGTCCGTTTCCAGGGGAAGACAGGGGGCATTGAATTTTTCTTTCATCATATGAATCGATCCTGAAGAATGCCGGCATCCCCAGTGCGAAAAACTTAAAATACCGTCTGCCGAGTACTGTTCGACCAATTGGTTGATATGCCTGATCCTTCTTTCCGGCGGGCCGATTAAGTGGAAAGAGAGAAGCCTTTCAGCAATACTCCCGAAAGGATCCTCAGGATCCAGAGGCGGCCATGAATTAGTATTAAATTCCTCCATTACAACCATCCCATTTTTTTGGGCGATTGTATCAATCGCGGGATGCTTGTACGTGGGAGGAAGATGCAGAACAAGAAAACGGAGAACGTTTTCAGGTATCGGTTTCCCTTCAGTTTCCAGATCATGATACAGGGTTTTATAAAAATCTCTGCCGTCCTCGCATCCGAGGTGGGCTGTCTGATTCAGGACATTCCAGGCAAAGGACATAGGCGGCTGGTCCGGGAAATAGCGTTCCGCTCTCAGCTTATTGACTTTATTCATCCAAATCCTGGTTTCCTCTGCCAGTTCCACTGCCCTTTTCAGGCGGTCAACACTATTGGGAACCCTCCGGGAAAAAGCAAGACGGGAATAGAGCTCTTCGAGCTGGGAAGCAAGAAACTCCTGGGCTCCCGGAGTATCTGGTTCGGGAATATCAATAAAAAAGAAAGGAGAAGGAAAGAACTCACTTACTTCCTGAAGGGAGCGGAGATTTCCATCACACAAGGCTGAAACTGCCGTGACAAAGGCGGGAGGATAAAGTCCGTTTTTCAATGCCAGAGAAAGGTGGGCACGGTGGAACGTGCAGAGACTGGAGGGGATCCCCTTCTCAATAGTATTCTTCAAAAAACTCCGGGTTAACCCGAGAGCTCCGAGAATTCCGCCTACAGATTCCATAATGATCGGGGAAAGCCCCAGGGGATAGAGCAGTTCCGCCGGAAAGAGGAGGGTCATCCAAACAGATTTTTCGGGTTTAAAAAAAGCATCAAAAAAACAACGGAAGTTAATCCGGTTATGCAGCCTGTCATAAGCATAGTTATAACGGGTTGTGTACAGACGCAGTCCGTAAATTAATACTGCAAGCCGTGCCCTGCCCGGAGTAAGCCGGTTCATCACCCGGTCTATAAGCTTATTTGAAGGCATCAGCTTCCCGCTTCCTTTGTCCGCTGTGAACAGCTGTCCATAGCAAACAATGCCGCCCCTACCGCCCCTACAATCTGGGGATACTCAGGAACAGACAAGGGTGTATCCAGGCGGGATTCCAGGGTCTTTACGAGGCCCTTGTTCAAAGCTCCGCCTCCGGTTACTGCTGCAGGAACGATGAATCCGATCCTCCGCACCATGCCTTCAAGTCTGTTGGTTATCGCCCGGTAAATCCCCTTCACTATTGAAGACGAAGTATGCCCCTTTCCCATCAGAGAAATAACTTCGGACTCGGCAAACACCGTACACACACTGGAAATGGGTACCGTTTCTCCCGGTTCTTTTCCAAGATCTGTCATCATCGGCAGGTCTATGTCCAGAGCTCCTGCCATCACCTCCAAAAACCTTCCAGTCCCGGCGGCGCACTTATCATTCATCTGGAAAGCCTGGACCTTGCCGTCATCTCCGATCTTTATCACCTTGGAATCCTGACCTCCTATGTCAATAACAAAGCGAATCTCAGGAAGCAGATGGAGAACCCCTCTGGCATGGCAGGTAATTTCTGTAATTCTATCATCGGCAAAATTAAGGCTGTCCCGGCCGTACCCTGTAGCAATTACACCTGCAATATCCTTTCTGCTCAGAGAAAGTTCATCCAGCATTTCATCCATCAGATTCTCTGATGCCTTATCAGAACCGGGACCTGTTTTTATTATCCTCTGGCTGCAGACCCTTCCCCGGTGATCAAGAATAACTCCGTCAACCGTGGTTGAACCTATATCGATGCCACAGTAATAGCTTCCGTTGTTCACAGCAGTCCTCCCGGAAAAATCGGCTTTTTGTTTTTGGGATAGGATTTCGGCAAAGGCTTCCACCCGTGTTTTGACCTGTCCAGCACTTTGCGGGGTTCCGTCGGTTTCTATGGATAAAACGGGATCTTTGCCCAGGGCATCAAAAAAATGAACCAGGTCAAAACCATAAAGATCGCAGAAAGGCATGCGGATGTGGATAATTCCCTTAACGGTTTCAGGATAGAGGGCGGACAGCTGTTCAAGTTCCTCTTTTCTTTCGTACATCCTTGCACAGGGAATTTTGCTTAAATACCGCCGGGCAAGATTAGAAAAAATGTCCTGATCCCGGGAATCATCCGAAAGTCCTGTCCATCGAGCATCAAGGCAGGAATCATTATATTCAACAGAAAAACCTGCCTCTTCAATTATTGAAAGAAGCTCCGCTCCGGGCATGGGGGACCCGGTAATAAGCACAGGAATGCCTGACCCTTTGTACTTTGATTCCTTCGGTTTCCGCAGTTCCTTCTCAACAGCAGTTAGGGCTTCCTCGGGGTCCTTTAAAAGCAGTTACTGCTTTATAGTAAAGAAATCAGCATATTTGTATGCACGAGACCGAAGTTCTTCAAGTTTAGATCTGAGAGTATCGTATATCGCCAGAGATTCTTCTAATTGTGCTTTATCAGGTTTCCGGCTGTTATCTCTGCAGAAATTTTCGTAGAGCAGTTTATACTGTCCTGCCAGATACTTAATTGAAAAATCATTTACCTGCCTGGGTATACTAATGAATTCCGCAGGGATTTCCTCAAGAGAAAAAACATCATGGAGTTTTTTCATACCATCGCATGAGTCTGTGATTACCGTTTTTACGATATCTTCTCTGTGTTCCTGATAGTTGTGCAGAATTGCATGCACATAAGGACAGATTGTTCTGGATAGTCCCGTTTCCCCTTCAGTACACATTTCCGTAGTCCCTATAAGCCGAAACGGCTGATACCCTGCGGCATGAATAATTTCAAGAGGTATATAGGAACAGGTATAGGCGATAACCGGTTTATCTGATTTCTGCATAATTTACGCGTTTATGAAGTCTGATCACTGTAGCCGGGGAACTATTCTCTGTCAAGGTTTTTACTTTTCAATCCCTATCCGTCCTTTGACCCCGCTGTTCATGTAATGTTTAATTTCCAGCATTTCCGTTACCAGGTCCGCAGCTTCAAGGATTTCCGGCGCCGCCCCTCTGCCGGTAAGCACAATCTACACGTTCTCCGGTTTGTTCTTCAGGATTTCAAGGACTTGAGAAAGTTCAACAATCCCTGTTGTTACAGCGACATTGATTTCTTCCATTATAACCACATCATATTTTCCCGAAAGAATGATTTCCTGAAGTTCTGAAATCCCTTTTTGAGCGGCGGCGATATCTTCCTGAGAGGGCTTTCCCATAATAAACCGCCCTTCTCCGTATTGCTTTACCGTAACATTGTCATGGAAAACCTTGAGTGCTTTAATCTCGCTGTAGTCTCCGCTTTTTATAAACTGCCCGATAAATACGGAAAGGCCCGCTCCGTAAGCTCTCAGGGTTAAACCCAAAGCTGCCGTAGTTTTGCCTTTTCCGTTTCCTGTATAAACCTGAATGTAGCCTTTCATACCTGCCCTTATTATATCAGCAACAGCATAAAAAAGCTCCTGCCGGGAGGGTACTCGGCAGGAGCAAAAAAAATCCCTGTATCAGCGGTAAAACTGATACAGGGATGTCCCGTTTTCATCTCTATATCTGACAATCATTTTTTCTATCCGCGAAAAAAATGATGCCTGCAAAGGCTGGTATTCTGGCTTCCGGATCATCCTACTGACCGCGCCTTCCCATCATTCTTTGACAGTGGCTTTCTGCGGCGTTCGTTTCCCGGCAATTTCTGCCGGGCCGGTTACAGCGGCGGGACCGCTCCTGATTTTAACAGGATTCCCATTTATTCCCGAAGGAACCTTTACTCAAGTGATAATATAGGTCATTAAGATATTTGTCAATTGCATCACTGAAAAAGAAAAAAATTAGCTAATATATTTAATTTTAGCTAAAATTGTGATATTATTTTTAAAGTTAGCTAAACTGAGGGAGGGATCTATGTATGTTTCCGCCACAGAAGTCCAGAACAATTTCGGGAAATACCTGAAACTCTGTAAAATAGAGAATATTATCATCACCAGAAACGGAAAAAAACAGGCCGTGCTTCTCTATTTTCCCAGAAATTATGATGGTTACGACATAGGAGAGCCCTTTTCTGATTACAGAACCAGCCCGAAAAAGGAAGGGTATGTCACCTACCGTCAGTTCATGGAAATGACGGAAAAAAGCGAAAACCGCTACGAACTGATAGACGGGGAGGTGTTTCTTCTTGCTTCTCCCGGCTTTTCGCATCAGAAAATTCTTGGCGAAATGCATATTGTTTTTCATGAATACTGCAGAAGCTGTAATAACTGCGACACCTTTATGGCCCCTTTTGATATAAATCTGATGCGCCAAAAAATTAAGCTTCTGAGGGATGTTACGGAAGATGATATCAGTGTTGTCCAGCCGGACCTCATGATTCTCTGTAATTATCTGGATGATATCGATGAGAAAGACAACTACAAGGGAACACCGTCCCTCGTAGTTGAAATACTCTCCCCTTCCTCCAGGAGCAAAGACAGGGTCAAAAAACTTGATCTTTACATGGAAAGCGGTATAGACGAATTCTGGATTGTTGACCCGAAGACAGAAATAGTCATGGTTTATACTTTTAAGGACTGGGAACTCGATTCTGATGCTGTCTATGCAAAAGAGCAGACTGCTGAATCGGTAAGGTTCCCCGGGTTCTCTATTCCCGTAAACAGGCTGTTCTGAAGAGAATTGCCAGATCTATTTCTCCATGGAGAGAAGATAACTTCGAAGATTCTGATTTGTATTATTAAGTCCAAGTTTTCTTCTGATGTTTTCCCTGTGAGTTTCAACAGTTCGGCGGGATAATCTGCGAATCCTGGCGATTTCAGCAGTAGTCATTCCCTCCCGGATCATGTTTGCTATTTCCAATTCAGAAGCAGTCAAATTACATGCTTCCGAAGTGAGGCGTACTGAAAAAGGAGAAATGATTCCACGGATATTTTCCTCAAGAATATTAATGAGAGCATCCCTGTCATTTTCTTTTATATTCCCTCTCATTTTCTCGATAATCGGCAGGATAAGTTTTTTTACATTAAGAAGGATTGTCTCTTCAAGATCTGCTCTGTCTTCACTTCGTTTTTCAAGGAGAACCTGCATGGCGCTGTTCATCTTTTCAATGTTTTTCCTGGCCCTCCTGAGAGATTCCTCGGCTCTTTTTCTCCCTTCGGCCTCCTTCCGGAGAACATCAGCCTCTTCAACTGTAAAAGATATTCCCTTGATTTCCAGCTCTTTAAGAAGTCCCGCAAGAATCACCGGTTCATCATGAACAAATACTATTTTTTTATACTTTTTCATAATCTTTTTAAAAACATTACTGCGGAACTGGTAAAAATGCAAGCTGTGCGGGGTCTTTCTATCCTCCGTAAATACGGCGGCCGGCAAGTTCCAACATATATGCAGGATTGATACCTTGACAACGACGATAAGGTTTTTTTATTATCCCTCATAAGCTTTGACCGTGAAGCTTATACAAAAACTTAAGAAGGATACGGTTATGAACTATTTTCTCACAGAAGAACAGCAGATGATTAAAGAAACTGCTGCGAGAATTGCGAAAGAAAAAATTGAGCCTATTGCTGCAGAATATGATGAAGAACAGAAATTCCCTGAAGAAATCGTAAAAATTTTAGGGAATTCGGATTTATTCCGGGTTTTTATTCCTGAAGAATACGACGGCCTCGGCGGCGGTGTCTTTGAGATGTCCCTGGTTGTCGAAGAACTTTCCAAAGCCTGCGGAGGCATAGCACTATCATATGCCGCCTCGGGTCTCGGCACAATCCCTATCATTTTATTCGGGAATGACGAACAGAAAAAGAAATATCTCCCGAAGCTTGCTTCAGGAGAGATCCTTGCGGCCTTCGCCCTTACTGAACCGAACGCAGGAAGTGACGCATCAGCTATCGTCACCTCAGCAAAGACAGATGGTGACAATTACGTTATTAATGGAACAAAACAGTGGATCACCAACGGCGGGGATGCTTCCATATACACAGTTATCTGTATGACTGACCCCACCAGGGGCGCCCGGGGATCATCAGCTATTCTTGTAGATAAAGGACACCCGGGATTTGAATTCGGGAAAAAAGAGAACAAACTCGGTATCCGGGCTTCGTCCACCAGGGAGCTTATCTTTCAGGACTGCAAGGTGCCGAAAACTAATATTCTCGGACGGGAAGGTATGGGTTTTATGGTGGCAATGAAAACCTTTGATCAGTCCAGGCCCGGAGTTGCCGCCCAGGCCTTAGGTATTGCCCAGGGTGCCCTGGACAAAGCAGTAGCGTACGCCAGAGAACGGCACCAGTTCGGAAAACCGGTTTCCTCTTTCCAGGGCCTCCAGTTTATGATGGCTGATATGGCAATGCAGATTGAATCCGCCAGGGCCCTCACCTACATGGTTGCAAAAAATGTTGATGCCGGAGAAAAAAATATTGCCGGTATATCAGCCATGGCTAAGGTATTAGCTTCCGATGCTGCTATGAAAGTGACCACCGACGCTGTACAGATTTTCGGCGGATACGGATATATGAAAGAATATCCTGTTGAAAAATTGATGCGGGATGCAAAAATCACCCAGATATATGAAGGAACAAACCAGATCCAGCGGGAAATCATCGCAATGAACCTGATCAAAGAAAGTATGAGAAAAAAAGGATAGCGTTTTGAACATTGTTGTTTGTATAAAACAGGTCCCGGATACCACGAATGTGCGTATTAATCCTGAAACAAACACCCTCATCCGGGAGGGGGTGGAATCTATTATTAATCCTTTTGATATGTACGCCATTGAGGAAGCCCTGAGAATTCGTGAAAAAATTGAAGGTACTACTGTTACCGTTCTTTCCATGGGACCGCCCCAGGTTGAATCTGCCCTCCGGGAAGCTATCAGCCTTGGTGTTGATAAGGCAATTCTCCTGTCTGATCGGGCTTTTGCCGGGGCAGATACCCTGGCAACCTCCCTGACCCTTGCCCAGGGCGTTCAGACCGTCGGCGATGTACAGCTGATTTTTATGGGGAAGCAGGCAATTGACGGGGACACCGGTCAAGTCGGTCCCGGTGTCGCAGAGCACATGGGGATTCCTCATATCACTGATATCAGAAAAATCGAAGAAATCAATGAAAAAGAGGCTGTAGTAGAACGTCTCCTGGAGGACGGATATGTACGCCTGAAAGTCGGCCTTCCTGCTGTTCTCACTGTAGTAAAAGAGATTAATGAACCCAGACTTCCCTCTCTACGGGGAAAAATGGCTGCCAAAAAAGCAGAGATCACCATATGGGGTTTTGATGATCTGAAACTGCCGGAAGAAGTTCTCGGGCTGAACGGATCACCGACCCAGGTAATGAAGATTTTTACCCCTCCGAAACCTGAAGGGGGAAAAGTATTTACCGGTGAACCCCAGGATACGGTAAAACAGCTTCTAACTGAACTGAGAACCGGGGGGATTAAACTCGGACAACAGGGGGGTGACTCATGAGCGGAATACAAATAATCGAACATAAATGTGTCGGATGCGGCGCATGTGTCAAAGTCTGCCCCTATGAAGCGATAACCGTTGAAGATAAACTCGCAATTATCAATGATAAATGTACTCTCTGCGGGGCATGTGTGGAATCCTGCCCATTTGACGCTATTGTACTTTCCAAAGAAAGCGCGGGTACAGAAAATATTGACGATTACTCGGGTATCTGTGTGTATGCCGAACACCGCCACGGTGAACTTTCTTCCGTAGTAAAGGAAATTATCGGTGTAGCCCGGGAACTGAAGAAAACCCTTGAAAAACCAATCTATGCGATTCTCCTGGGGACAGAGGTAAAAGCAATTGCCGACGAAATTCTCGAATACGGTGTAGACGAAGTCTGGGTACGGGAAGACCCGAAAATCGGCGATTTTTCTGAGGATGTCCAGGCGGAATTACTGGCAGCAATTCTTAGAGAGATGAAGCCGGAAATCTTTCTCGGCGGCGGTACCATCATCGGGCGGTCCTTGCTGCCGAGAGTAGCGGTAAAACTGAAAACCGGTCTTACTGCGGATTGTACTGAGCTTTCTATTGATGATGAAACCATG
>Ga0272441_10014364_pt1 | contig 11250 bp, 10 predicted proteins | sample SSMProp6N_FD_193582 | JGI IMG/M metagenome (GOLD analysis project Ga0272441, IMG submission 193582) | Marine sediment archaeal communities from Little Sippewissett salt marsh, Falmouth, MA, United States - SSM-Prop-6N | ecosystem: Environmental > Aquatic > Marine > Wetlands > Sediment ... | reverse complement strand
TCTTCGTTACGGTCTTCAAAAAAAACAAGGCCCAGTAACGATATTATTCATAATTCCATAAAATCCTTGACGTATATACTGACGGAGAGTATTCATCAAAGTGATTTCAGTGTGGATGTATTCTATTCCAATGACATCAAGGGGGCTAACTTTTAAAATGAGATTATAACGATTTGAATGCTGAAGCTCTTTTTCTGAAAAAGAGCGGCGGGGTTTTGTGTTGGATAAAAGGCATAAAGATCACCACTTCACACTGTGTAAAAACGCTTTTCGTTTCGTAGCTCTTGATCTTGAAACGACGGGTCTTTCTCCTCGTAATGGGCATCGAATCATCGAGATCGGAATGGCGGCAATCGCAGACGGTTACATTGCCGAAGAATTTGAAAGCCTTGTTAATGTTGAAAGAAAGATATCTTCCAAGGTCCAGCGTATACATGGAATCTCGAATGAAATGCTGATCGATCAGCCAACATTCGAGGATATATTTCCTCGGCTCCAGTCTTTTTTAAATGACAGCATCATTATTGCTCACAATGCAAGATTCGACCAAGAATTTTTGCGTTATGAAACCAGACGTCTTTCATCAACATTGAAAAACCGCTTTGTATGCACACTGGAAATGAGCAGGAAACACTATCCCGGATTACCCAATTACAAACTAGATACGGTTTATCGTTATTTGTTCGGTGAGATCACCACAGATATTCGGCGGCACCGGGCACTTGATGATGCAAGAATGGCGGCGCATGTATGGCTGGAGATGATGAAAAGATGAACGAGGAGACAAAAAGAATATAATATTGTAGCAAGAGCACATAACATCATTAGAAATTTACCATAACTATGCAGCACCATTTTGACCCTAAAAAAAGTGGATGGGCAAAGACTCACGCGGAGGGAAAACCTGGTTTATCGGTTTTTGAACATTGCCGCCATGTGGGCTGGGTTGCACATGAAATGATCAATTCTGGTCGAACAATACCAGATGGTAGAGTTAGTCTCATTGTTGCTGCGATTGTTGCGGCCACTCACGATGTAGGCAAGTGGTCGCCTGGATTCTTGCAAATGTGTCCTACTTGGATGGAACATGAAGGGTTAAGTCTCATTGCTGAACGTCATGACTGGAAAGCTCAAAAAGATGTTCGCCATGAAAAATATAGCCAAAATTCAATTCAATTATTACTTCAGAGCCGTGGATACAAGCAATCTGAAGCGTCCGTGTGGGCGATGGTAGCGGGAGCTCACCATGGTAAGATGCATTCTTCTGAAAATTATGCGGGTGGTGATGTAAGACTTCTTATTGATGATTGGCATTTCCAACGCCATCAGATCATTGAATCCATCGAATCAGAATTCGGCAGCAGGATATCTGTCGTTGGACTTCAAAAAACCAATGCGGTTGTCCCGTGGTTAATGGGATTGACAAGTGTGGCCGATTGGATCGGTTCGGATGAAAATAATTTTCCTGTTGATAGGGGGTTGCAAGAGAATCAGGCAAGACAAGCTGCAAAGCTGGCGCTTGAGAGAATTGGCCTTTGTACTCCGCACATAAAAAAAAATCTCAGCTTCGAAAATATTTTCGGATTTACCCCTAATGACATGCAACGAAATGCGTTGTCACTTATCACCAAACCAGGAATATACGTAATTGAAGCCCCCATGGGTTTAGGAAAGACAGAAGCCGCGTTGGCTTGTGCCTATCAACTTTTACAGTCCGGCCATGCTTCTGGTCTGTATTTCGCTCTGCCCACACAATTGACCTCCAACCGTATACACCTGCGGGTAAGTGAGTTTGTCAGAAAAATAACCCACAATTCAGAAAACACCCGATTAGCCCACGCCAATGCATGGTTGGAAGAAGTTTATTATCAGCCACAGCCGGTGCAAACATCAATTAAAAATTCAAGAGATGATGCGACTACGAGCCGTGACTGGTTTGCATCGGCCAAGAGAGGATTACTGGCGAATTTTGGTGTCGGTACCGTTGACCAAGCCTTGATGTCGGTGGTTGCTGTAAGGCATTTTTTCGTTCGGCGTTTTGCCTTGGCGGGTAAGGTTGTTATAATCGACGAAGTCCACAGCTACGACCATTTCACAGGGACATTGATTAATTGCCTTTGTCGAGAACTGCAAAAACTGGGATGCACCATTATAATTCTGTCAGCTACCTTGCTGCCCGATGTAAGAAACGATCTACTCGGGGTTGAAGAAGAAAACATTCAACAAGACTGTTATCCTATGATTAGTGGGAAGAGTAGCGATGGAGTACTGATTACCCCGAAAGGATCAACACCCGACCCGCGTCCTCCTATCAAACGTATTTTTAAGAAGGTTAATCAATCATTAACCGATGCCCGAGCAAAAGCAAGTGCTGGTGCACGTGTGTTGTGGGTGTGTAATACGGTGAACTCTGCGCAAACAATATTCAGTGAATTGACTGAACAAAATACTGATTTTGAAACAGGACTGCTACATTCTCGTTTCCCCCACTTTGTCAGACAGCAACAGGAAGAGTACTGGATGGAAAGGCTGGGCAAAAAAAACACGGATGAAAGCGGATGTATTCTTGTTTCCACACAAATTGTCGAACAGAGTGTCGATATTGATTCAGATATACTGATCAGTGAGCTGGCACCCATGGACATGCTGCTGCAACGTATGGGGCGTTTATGGAGGCACCTTGATGTACGGCCGGCGGGCATAAGGCCGGTACAATGTCCTGAAATCTGGGTAGTGGGAGAAGAAAAAACTCTGAATCATTTAAAGAAGATCAGCAGCCCTGAATTAATCAAGGTACTAGGGGCTAAGGCTAAAGTATACCAACCATACGTGTTACTAAAAACATATGAAACATTGCATCGCTTTAATTCGATCAATCTGGCCGATGAAAATGGCAAATCTGACGTTCGAGACCTTTTGAGGTTTACCTATGTCAACGCTCAAGAAGATCCTGAATCTTGGGACATTCTGGCTGGAGAAATGAAGGGTACCGAATTCGCTGAGAAACAACTGGCATTATCAAATACGCGTTTATTCGCCAAAGCCGCATTAGATGATGAGGAAGGGAAACAAACTCGACTTAATGAAATAGAAACGCTGCCGTTGTTAATAGCAACACACATTGAAGGTGAGAAGATAATGTTGCTGAACGGTGATGCGATAGCGCTAAATCCTAAAAAATTTAACATACACCACGCTCGATCTATACATAAGAATATCATTCGTGTCCATGCTTGGCCCTATAAACAAGTGAAACTTCACCCAGCAGTTTCTTTTTATCTTAAAGGCAATCAATGCATTGCGTTTTTGGACAAGAATAACCAGTTAAAGATTGATGGACTAAAAACGGGGATCCGAGTTGAGTGGAGCAAAAATCTGGGTATAGTTCAAACCCATTCGAAAGGAGATAGTGATGAATCTTGTGACTGATCGTTGGTTGCCGGTAACTGACAGAAAGAACCGGCTGTGTTATATCAGCCTGAATCAGTTATTCGGGGAACCGGACGAGTGGTTGGATTTGATACTGCGACCACACGAGCGGGTCAGCGTAATGCGCTTCTTGATATGTATCGTGCAGGCGGCTTTGGATGGACCCGCCAATATTGATGACTGGAACGAAGCACTACATAGAATATCAGAATATAGTCTGAGATACCTTGGTAAGTGGCAAAAAAGCTTCAGTTTATACGATGAGGGAAGACCTTTTCTACAATTATCTAAACTCGAACCCGGTAACGATAGTAATGCCGGTCCATTCGTCACAAAGCTCGACAGTACGATGGCTGTTGGTGAGAACGCCTCAACTTTATTTGATCATGGTGCCGCAAGCCCTGTCAAAGGAACAAGCCTAGATCGAAAACTATCAGACAGAGAGCTCGTAATTTCACTAATAACATTTCTGAATTATTCCCCATCTGGCACACAATCGTCTGCAAAACTAGAAGGAGAATTAATTAAACATAATAGCGGTGCCATGGATGCCCCATGTGCTAATAATGATATGTTACATACTTTTGTTGTTAAAAGTAAATTGATACACACGATTCATTCGAACTTACTAGATAAAGATACAGTTGAAGAATTCTATGGCGAAAATGCGTGGGGGAATCCTATCTGGGAATTGGAAGAGCCATCATCGTCAAACAATAAGGCCATCTTTAAAAATTCAGTTGAAACATATTTGGGCCGTCTGACGCCATTAAGTCGTTTTTGCAAAATAATACCAGATTCACCCTTCTTTATTTACTGTAAAGGCTTTCAATACTCAACAAGACCCAAGAAAAAAACGGATAGCAAAAGGGTTTATCTAGATTTTCAACCGGAACCAACATCAACTGTCGTCGTAGATTCTAATGGTAATTATTCAGTATTAAGATCGGGCGTTAATCCACCATGGAGAGAAGTAACTTCTATCATTTCAAAACGGCAAAAGGATTCGTATGGTGGTGCACTACCTTTAAGGTACCTAAGACAATCTGATAGTTTTGATTTAACTGTTATTGGCCAAGTGCGTGATAACAGAAATGCTGCAAAGATTCTCGATTTTGTTGAGTCTAAGCTTCATATCCCGGCGTATATGATGAATAATGATAGTCAGAAGGTATACGAATCCAACATCAAGATCAGCGAAAACAAATCCTATTCGCTACTTAAAGCAGTTGAGAAATACAGAATGTTAATTGATGGTGAATGGAAAGGATTGCTTCAGCGCGTTGTTGAAAACAAAACATCTGAGACCGACAGAAAAAGGAGATATATCTTTAGGAAAAATACTGTCAATCATTATTGGACACTCATCGAAACGGAACGTTATTTATTGATGCATTATATCTCTTTGCTGGGAACAGAGAGGGACGAGGAACGCGAAAAAGCACAAAAAGCATGGCTCCGTGCAATAGATCGCGCAGCAAGAGAAACATATCGAATGCTCTGCTCGCAGGAAAGTCCGCGTGAAGCAAGAGCATATGTGGCGGGATGGCAATTATTAACTAAATAAAAATTTTAAAGAAAGGAGGAACTATGCGCAAAGCATTTGCGGATAATTTTGTGAAGTACCTGCAAGGTATGGCCGGTGACAGAGGCAAGAGGGCAGCCTTGCGAAAGGGCTTGATTGAAAATCAGGCTCAGGTCACGTGGCTGCTGCTTTCCAGATTTCTGGATTTCGACAGACCTTATCAGATGAAAACCTTGCAAACAGTAGGAGGACTATTCGGGCATAATCCAAATAATACAAGCACAGGAAATTTCGGAACTTTATGCCACCAAATGCTGGACGAAGATGAAAGACAGAAAATGGCGCAAGGAGAAGCGGGTCCCATCTCGAGGCATTTTCAATACGCATTGGCCGCACAGGACGAGGAAATATTTCCCCGTGTCAGGCGTTTGGTGATGCGCGCCCAGAAAGATGAAATTCCCGTCAATTATGCTCGACTCACGGACGATTTGCTCGGCTGGCAGTCTTCATATAGGAGAGAAAGGATCAAAATCGAATGGGGCAAGGAGTTTTGGAAGGTAAAAGCAGTACCTGAAGCCAAGACAGAGGAGAGTGAGGTGGAAGAAAATGGCTAACCTAGTTAGAGTTACGGTGGGTTACGAACAGCTTGCCAAAGAAAATATCTACGACAATTACGCGTGGCATAAGAAGGCTTGGACCATGTTTCAACATCACCCTAGATTGAAAGATCGAAACTGCAAACGGGAAATGGATAAAGGTCCTACGCCTTTTCTGAGTCGCTATATACAAAAATCAACCCATGCAGAGTTGTTGATTGTATCTGAATATAGCCCTTTAAAACCGGACTGGTGTGGCAATGAACAATGGCAGATAACTGAAATCGATGAAAGTTATCTCACCCAAGATAATTACTATTTTGATCTCTATGCCAATCCCACAAAGGCTCTCAAAAAACCGGATAATAATGGTGGTTTTACCAAACATGGCAGGCGCTTGACTTTAATGGACACACAATCTCAGGGAGAGTGGTTGCTCAGAAAGGGCAACAATCATGGGTTCCAGTTGATTGAGGAGATTCCATTGCGTATAGAAAAACCCGTTAATCATTATTTCAATCGGAAAGGCAAACAAGGACTGCATATCGGAGTGCGTTTCCAAGGGGCATTACGCGTAACCGATAGAAAGGTTTTTCAAGAAGCCTTTCGCCGAGGTATTGGAACCGCGAAGGGGTTTGGCTTTGGCCTGTTAATGATTAAGCCGGCACATTTTAATCAATGAATATGTACAGGAGGATACGATGAAACATTTAGAAATGCATATTTTACAATCAGTACCGGTCACCTGTCTGAATCGTGATGATTTGGGGTCACCCAAAACGGCGTTTTTCGGCGGTGCTCAGCGCGCCAGAGTTTCCAGTCAAAGTTGGAAAAGAGCTATACGCGAATATGCCCGTGAAATCAGCCCATATTTTGAAGGCAAACGGAGTCGCTTGATTATTGATCCGCTTAAAGATGAATTTGTTAAATTGGGGAAGAGCGAGGGGGAATCGACAGAAGCTGCAAAAAATATTGCAGCGGTCATTGGCAAGTTAGATGCGGAAGCGGAGAAAAAACAAGGGATACTTCGTGTAAAAACAGTCCATTATACAAGCAAGGGTGAAATAGAAGCTTTGGCGAAAAACTATATCGAATTGGTAGATGCCGCGAAGGCAGTGAAAAAGATCGGCATGAATGTTTTGAAAGATGCTGCTGACATTTCACTTTTCGGTCGCATGGTTGCCAGCGATCATTCATTGACCATCGAAGGGGCGGCCATGTTCAATCACCCGATTTCAACCCACAAAGTTGACAATGAGTTAGATTTTTTTGCCGCAGTGGATGAATGGCAAAAAGAGGGGGATTCGGGAGCGGGCATGACTGGCACCTTGGAATTTAATTCATCCGTTTACTATCGTTTTGCTGCTTTGAATCTGAGCATGCTGGCAGACAAAGAACACCTCGCCTGTATGACACAGGGCGAGAGGGAAAAAATCGTATCTGCCTTTGTGCAGGCGACACTGGAAGCCGTCCCGGGAATGACCGTAACGAATTCGGGGCGTAAAAACTCGATGAACGGATATACGAGACCATCCTACGTTCTTGGCATTGTCCGTGAGAAAGGCCATCCGATTCAATTTGTAAACGCATTTGAAGAGCCGGTTTGGGCGGGTGCCGGACGGGGCATCATGAAAGCATCCATTGATAGGCTTCAGAAAGAGGAAGCAAAACAGAATGAGACTTGGAAACTCAACAGGCATGAATTGGCAAGATCTATTATCCCCGAGAAAAACATTGATGAGTTTATTGAGGAGATGGTGAAATATGTCGAATAAAACTTTGGCATTGAGACTCAGCGGGGCATTACAGTCCTGGGGGTATAATAGTGAATACACCTATCGAAATACGGGTCTGTTTCCGACAAAGAGTGCAGTTCTTGGTCTCTGTTGCGCGGCAAAAGGCTTGAATCGTGGGTCCGAAGAGGAACGTGATTTCTTGGAAACTGTTGCCGATTCTTCCATGACGGCAATAGCTTTGCCTCGTACTCGAATGGCAGGTGAAAAACCCAGGCCGATTAATGTCAGGCGAATCGAGGATTTTCATACTGTCGAAAATACTAAAACAGCGTCAGGAAAGAAGAAAGATAATGCTGTGATAACGTATCGACAGTATCTTTGTGATGCAGATTTTGTTGTTTTACTAGAAGTTGATGCAAAGATTGCCGACGATCTTGAAAATAAACTGTCTGATCCTGAGTGGGGCATCTGGCTGGGAAGGAAAAGTTGTATTCCCAGTGCGCCCATTTTTGCCGGTGTATTCTCAAACGTGGACGATGTTTGCAGAGAACTATTGGGTGGTAAAGAATTAAAACATTTTACGTACCAGAAAGAAGTTGTTGCTTTTGAACAAGGCACGGACACGTTAATGGATATACCGATCGATTTCGCAATCGATAGACGTGAACGTGGTCAGAGAAGGGTAAAAATATGTGAGGCTGAGATATAGGACCATGAAACCAATTCTCCCACCCCTCAAACCGATTCCAATCAAGGACCGCATATCTGTCGTTTTTGTGGAGAAGGGCAATCTTGATGTGCTGGATGGTGCATTTGTCGTTGTTGATAAAACCGGCGTACGGACTCACATCCCCGTCGGTGGTGTTGCCTGTCTGATGTTGGAACCCGGCACTCGGGTGTCACATGCAGCGGTGACCCTTGCGTCACGGGTGGGGTGCCTCCTGGTCTGGATCGGTGAAGCGGGTGTAAGGCTCTATGCGTCGGGACAACCCGGCGGCGCTCGTTCCGATCGTCTGTTGTACCAGGCAAAACTTGCCCTCGATGATACAGCCCGTTTAAAGGTTGTCAGAAAAATGTATGCCGTGCGGTTTAAAGAAGTACCACCGGCAAAACGAAGTATCCAGCAATTGAGGGGGATCGAAGGTGTGCGGGTCCGCAAGATGTACGAACTCCTCGCACGACAATACAAGGTGCAATGGAAGAGTCGGAATTACGATCATACGAAATGGGGCAGTGGGGATGTACCTAACAGGTGCCTGAGCGCTGCTACGGCATGTCTCTATGGCATTTGCGAAGCCGCAATTCTGGCAGCGGGATATGCCCCCGCCGTTGGATTCATCCATACCGGCAAGCCACAATCATTTGTTTACGATATTGCCGATATTTTCAAGTTTGAAACCGTTGTGCCTGTCGCATTCAGAATCGCCGGGAAGAAACCCCATAATCCGGAGCGGGATGTACGACTTGCCTGCCGCGACGCTTTCAGACAGACACGATTGCTTCGCCGGATTATTCCCACAATCGAGGAAATCTTGGCAGCAGGCGACGTATCCAGACCACACTCACATGACGAGGCAGTCGATATTGCAATCCCCAACAAGGAGGGCATAGGTAATGCTGGTCATCGTGGTTGAAAATGCCCCGCCTCGTCTTCGAGGACGCTTGGCACTGTGGTTACTGGAAGTACGTGCAGGCGTTTATGTAGGAAAAGTTTCACGCAGGGTGAGGGATATGATGTGGGATAATCTTGAAAGGGGCATTGGCGATGGAAATGCCATTATGGCATGGAGCACAAATACGGAATCGGGATTCGATTTCATGACAACAGGTGCAAATCGGAGAATGCCTGTTGAGATGGATGGAGTGAAACTGGTGGCATTCCTGCCCGAATTGGAAAACTCTGACGCCTGATTTGACATCAGCAATAATGCCTTAATTGGGTGGTAGCATTTGACGATCTTTGAAAACTTAATATTGTCATGTATATACGAGAAGTATGTTCCCCACGCATGTGGGGATGAACCGGGGGCGGGACCTACGACACCGAATCGGAGGACATGTTCCCCACGCATGTGGGGATGAACCGCTCACCACCGACGAGATACAGGAGGCCGACGGATGTTCCCCACGCATGTGGGGATGAACCGAAATTATTAATAAAGAAATATGGGGCATATTGATGTTCCCCACGCATGTGGGGATGAACCGGCCGCAGTAGCCACGGCGATTTTCGCGGGGTAATGTTCCCCACGCATGTGGGGATGAACCGGGTGCCGAAGGGTGGGCGCGTTTACGTTCTGAATGTTCCCCACGCATGTGGGGATGAACCGTTTTACAGGGAAAAGAAAGCAATGGAAGAGGCATGTTCCCCACGCATGTGGGGATGAACCGACGATTTAGTCCTTGCGGCTGATGAATTTCACATGTTCCCCACGCATGTGGGGATGAACCGTGGGCAAAGGAGAGGGGTTATCCGTGTATGTCATGTTCCCCACGCATGTGGGGATGAACCGTCGAGGAACCTGTAAAGATAGGATTTGAGCAGATGTTCCCCACGCATGTGGGGATGAACCGCTGATTATGGGTATGTTGATTCAGAGGAATTCATGTTCCCCACGCATGTGGGGATGAACCGTGATATTGGGAGAGAAGAGATTGACGGAATAAATGTTCCCCACGCATGTGGGGATGAACCGCCTGAATCCATTTGTAAATAGTGGATGGTATTATGTTCCCCACGCATGTGGGGATGAACCGGAGAATGGGGGGATGAAATATCTGATAGCAGCATGTTCCCCACGCATGTGGGGATGAACCGAAATCACGGTTGTACTATCAGCAGAACCAACCATGTTCCCCACGCATGTGGGGATGAACCGAGACTTAACTGAGAAGGGTCACCACTGAGGGCATGTTCCCCACGCATGTGGGGATGAACCGGGGCCGCTTACGCCTACTTCCCCATCGGTTCCATGTTCCCCACGCATGTGGGGATGAACCGAGTCCTGTCAACGAAAATCTTGTCAGGGTCTTATGTTCCCCACGCATGTGGGGATGAACCGTGTTCCTTCGGGTCGTGTTCCGTTTCCCCTGCATGTTCCCCACGCATGTGGGGATGAACCGCACCGTGACTTGGTACGCTACAGCAACGGTCAATGTTCCCCACGCATGTGGGGATGAACCGAAATATCTGGCAACGCTTCGTCCCCAGGGCAAATGTTCCCCACGCATGTGGGGATGAACCGTCATCGATCTGGCACAGAAGCGGGATCTTGAAATGTTCCCCACGCATGTGGGGATGAACCGGCCATACTGTTACGCTGGTAATCCTCTTTATCATGTTCCCCACGCATGTGGGGATGAACCGGCCGGGTATGCTGTATACGGGCATCGGACGTGATGTTCCCCACGCATGTGGGGATGAACCGTGTGAATATAGAAATATATAACAATACCATGTATGTTCCCCACGCATGTGGGGATGAACCGAGGTTTGTCCCTGCTCCGGTCCAGCCGTTAGAATGTTCCCCACGCATGTGGGGATGAACCGCATAGATTACACGGTACCAGTGCTAGACACATATGTTCCCCACGCATGTGGGGATGAACCGCTCGCCTGCGCTGTACTGGACAGTGTCGCCGTATGTTCCCCACGCATGTGGGGATGAACCGTAGAGATTCCCATTCGTCAATTCGAGCACAACATGTTCCCCACGCATGTGGGGATGAACCGGTCGCATCGCCGGGATCCCCGCCGGTGATCAGATGTTCCCCACGCATGTGGGGATGAACCGCTCAGAGATTGGAAGGGGCAGTTATCCGAAGAATGTTCCCCACGCATGTGGGGATGAACCGGTTCATAACGTCCTGTGCTGTTGCTCCATCTAATGTTCCCCACGCATGTGGGGATGAACCGAGTCCTGTCAACGAAAATCTTGTCAGGGTCTTATGTTCCCCACGCATG
>Ga0272441_10014363_pt1 | contig 11251 bp, 5 predicted proteins | sample SSMProp6N_FD_193582 | JGI IMG/M metagenome (GOLD analysis project Ga0272441, IMG submission 193582) | Marine sediment archaeal communities from Little Sippewissett salt marsh, Falmouth, MA, United States - SSM-Prop-6N | ecosystem: Environmental > Aquatic > Marine > Wetlands > Sediment ... | reverse complement strand
AAAATACGAATGATTTGTTAGTTAGAATTATCTTCTTGAAATATTACCATAAATGATATATATTATAATCAGTTAGTGCTAATAATATTTTATACATTAACAACCTTAACCGGAGGATATGGTTATGATCATCATAAAACATTTCTGTCAAATTTTTGTTTTAATCCTTTCGATCCTTTTTCTGCTATGGGCAGATCTTCCCGCAGAATGGATAGAGAGTATAGACTTTCGTATGGGAAATCTCAAATACCAGACATATGTGGATAGAGGTAATTTTCTGGAAATTTCAGAATCTCCTTATGTCCTTTACTATGATGCGGTCGATGTTTTTGTGCTGGACAAAGATGATTTGAAAATCAGAGGTAGTTTGACTGTCGGATTAAATGATTATATAAACAGTAATGGTATCTGTTCTGGAGAAATAGTTCCTGATACTGTATCGGGATGGTACTTTTACTATATTTTTTATCCTGAAAATTGTTACAAAAACGGTAAATTTGGCAGACTCCATATTGATCCACAATGTGAAATAGTTGAGAATGAATGGTTTATGAGGACAACATCTTCCATTCCATCATCTACCTGCAATTTGGAAAAATCCGAGATCTGGTTTTTTACTGAAAAAATAATCCGTTTAAATGTGATCGATGAAACCTGGTCAGAATTCGATTATCCCTTAGGATGGGATTATGATTGTGAAAGGGTACATACCTATCCGGTGTTGGAATATGGTTCAATAATCGGTATTGCCTATGGAAGAACAATCAAGGATCGTCAGGCATTTATTCTCGATGTTGATAATGGAACTGCAAAAGCTATTGTTGCAGAAGAAAAATTTTTCAATGGTGTTGATGATATTCAAGCCTGGAATAATCACATTAATCATTTTGTTATTTTGGGAAAAGATTCAATCTATTCCTATAATTATGAAACAGGTGAGATTAAGCTACTAATCGATGGATTGAATTTTGTTACAGAAGAAATAATTCAGGATGAAACAGGAATGATTTTTTATTTGCCATATTTTGAATTAAATACAGATAACGTTGAATTCACAAATGGGATAAATATTGTCGATCTAAATGAAAAAACTGTTGAGTCAAAGGAAATAATTTTAAACGAAGGATATCACTTTACTTATTTATCATTTTTTGATCCAAATAGTATAACAATTATAATGATTATACAGTTTGGTACTTATGGAGACAGGGAAGTTATCGTTATAAATCTCGATGATTTTTCCTATAAAACAATTGAAAATTCACAAGGTCATTATGGTCAAAACTGGTTATTTTTAGAAAATGAAAATAGATTGTTTTGTATATCTGATCCATTTATCCGTGTTGCAGATTTAGAATTGAAACAAATATTTAATTCAATTCCTCTCCACTATAAAACTGATTCATGGAATATTATAGACGATTTGAATAAACCAATTCTGCTGGACAACCAGAATGGACCTGATTTCATCAGAATACTTCCCGATTTCAGCAGGGAGCCCAATAACATTGGTATTCAAGCACATTGGGCGTGCCAGTTTCCAGATGGTTTCAAGGGAATTATTGGTGAGGGATTAAAGATAAGTTCAGGAACTACCGGTAAATATTACACCAGATATACTTTCAACAGGTATGATTTTGAAAGCAAGATAGCTGAAAGGATGCATATCCCTTATGAGTGCGATAACATGTTTACCGATACGAAAAATAACCAGATCATCGGATCAAAATTTTCGTCCGGTTTTAATTTAATCGAATTCATAAGTCCCGACAATTTTATAACGTCATGGTTTTCACCTGAAGGACTTGATCTTAAATCCCAAAAACTGCTTTTCGACGAGCAAAACAGCATCCTCTGGGCTTTATTTAAAAATAAGGACAATAATGATCTTTATTTTTATAAATTTTCGACAACAGAAAAAAGCCTTTTAGACACTTTTATCCTTGCCGATGGAGTTTTTACAAAAATCGTTAGTATTGTAATGGATCCCCTTGACAGGTTTTTGTTTATCATAGACGAGACAGACGATGATACCCAAAGGGATCTTGCCATTTTCGATATTTCTAAAAAAGAGATTGTAAAGAGATTCCTTCTGCAAACCGGAGTCAAACATGGTCTCACAAAATATATTGCTGCTCCGGGGATTATACCGATTCCTCAAAAGGATATATTATTTCTCTGGGATCATGAGAACGCCTGGAGTATGGATTTGTATACAATGGAAGTTATATATGGTGAAACAGTGAATAATCCCCAATCATTTAACTGTTTTTACGAGGATATCTACGGAGAATATTTAGAGGAGAAAGATAGAGTTTTGGTCGTCGATTTCAGGGATCGAGTTCTTGAAATCGAACTTTCATCGGGTAATATAGTTAACGAAATAATACTACCTGCCAGTATAGATGAATTTCACATTACTAAAGAAAAGGATAAAATTTTACTTCTCAGCACCGATAGATCTATTGTTTATACTCTTCATTTAGTTCCTGCATGGGAAAAACCTGCAACAATATACCCAACCACTAATTTCATCCAATTTGGTGAGGGGGATAAGGCAAAGTTTACGATAAACATCAAAAACGACTATGAGTTTTCGCAGGATGTGACGGCATATATCTGGCTATATGCACCAATTGGTGTAAAGCTTTATTTCAACGGTTACGGAATGACAACAGATGTTGGCGGCATACCCCTGACATTGCCTGCGAATCTGGACATCACGGGCGATATTCTCACATTCACCATGCCTTCCAGCGTCCCCGAAGGTTTTTACAACTTCAACGCTGTCCTTATTAACGAAAATGGTGATCGAGGTCCCATCGGGACGTGGAATTTTTATGTGAAGGATTGAGAATAAGTAATCAAACCGAAAGTCATAAGAGCACAATGTATTATGTCCTTAATACTTCGGCTCTAATAATATTCATCTTTATTTCATCGTCGTCTTGTTTTATTCAAAAACAGGTTAGAGATAATCCACAATCTCCCTGGTGCACATTTCAGCATGATTTGAAGCATACAGGGAGAAGCCCTTTTGAAGGACCTGATAAACCTGATTTAAAATGGAAATATGGAGCAGGAGACAATATAAATGCACATCCGACCATAAGCGCAGATGAAACGATATATTTTGGTTCGGATGATTATAAACTCTATGCAATTAATTCCGACGGGACGTTACGATGGAGTTTTGAAGGGGAAAAAGCGATTAGGTCGGCTCCTGTGATAGGTAATGACGGGACAATTTATGTGGGTTCGAGGGATGGTTATCTTTATGCTCTATTACCTGATGGTTCATTAAAATGGAAGTTCAAAACGGACGGATGAATCTTTTCTGCTCCTGCGGTGCAGGAGGATATAATCTATTTTGCATCCTGTGAAAAGGATGATAGTTTCTATAGTTTAAATCTCGATGGGAAACTCCTCTGGCGAAGCAATACCCATGCAAGTCATTCATCTCCGGCTGTAGGTGATGACGGGACTATATATATAGGGAGCGACGTAAATGGATTATATGCAATAAATCCAGATGGTTCTGTCAAATGGCAGTTGAAAAACGAAAAAGGCATAGATTCTTCCCCTGCGATTGGAGTTGACGGGACTATTTATGCCGGATCGAACGATAACAGCTTATATGCTGTAAATGGGGATGGAACAATAAAATGGGAATTTACTGCAGAACGGTTTGTCCGATCCTCACCTGCGATCGGAGTTGATGGTACGATTTATATCGCTTCATGGGATAGTCATCTTTATGCATTAAATCCCGATGGGAGCGAGAAATGGCGTTTCAGAACCGGAGGGAAAATCGAATCTTCACCTGTCATTGATGTGAACGGAATTATTTACGTTGCATCAAGTGATAAATTCCTTTATGCACTATTTCCCGATGGAGTTTTGAAATGGAAATTTGAACTTGATGAGGCTATCGGGCACTGCTCTCCTGCAATAAGCAGTGATGGAGTAATATATCTTGGTGACAGTTGTGGTTGTTTATATGCTGTCGGGAGTTGATGTTTACAGGATGGTAAATATTCGTTTCCGAATCTTTGTTCGCTGCTCCTTGTAAGTGCAGAACCCCCGTGCCAGTCCAAATTCCCTCGCCCATAATCTGCGGTTCTTATTTTTCTGAGTATATTCGTCAAATTCGCATGCATTCGTGTTGATCTTCTCCCCCATATTTTCTCTTCTTTCCTCGCTTGTCCTGAAACTTCTCGCAAATGTCCCGTTTATTACCGTAAATGTCCCTTTTTGCCTGTGATTTGTCCTTAATTTACCCTGTTGTGTCTCACTAAATATCCTTAATGTCCCTGATATGTCTCACCTTTTCGCAGAAAATCCGATCACCATGACAAAAATGGCGCGAACACGCCAAAATAGTATTTCACAAAAAAATCCAAACCCACAAATCCTTATTTCTCAACGATCAAAATGACTATACACCCCTAACGTCCTGATTTTATTGGATTTAAACGATATATCCGGTAAGACTACTTCCAGAGCAGGTAATTACCAAGCACCAGGAAATCCATATCGGTGCTGTTGAAGCAACGCACCGCATCTTCAGGCGTGCAAACTATGGGCTCGCCCCTCACATTGAAGGATGTGTTCAAAATTATGGGAGTCCCGGTCAGCTTTTCGAATTCGGAAATAAGCTCCCAGTATATGGGATTCGCTGTCCTGGACACGGTCTGGAGCCGTGCGGTTCCGTCCACATGCGTTATTGCAGGCACTTCATCACGCTTCTCGGGAAGGACGTCACTCACAACCGTCATGAAGGGCACGGGTTGAGAGATGTCGAAATACTGCCCCGTCTTCTCTACCAAAATCGAAGGTGCAAAAGGTCTGAAGCCTTCCCTGTGCTTTACCCTGGCGTTCAATATGTCCTTCATCTCCGCAAGCCTTGGATTTGCAAGGATACTGCGGTTACCAAGTGCTCTTGGCCCCCACTCCATTCGCCCCTGGAACCACCCTAAAATCTTGCCTTCAGCGAGTAACTTTGCCGCATGTTGAACTATGTTTTTGTGTTCTTCAAAGTTCAATCCGGAAGCTTCCGCAGCCTTTTTTAGCTTGCTTTGCGTAAATTCGGGACCCAGATAAGCATGATCCAGAACGAATTTTTTAGGATTCTTTAAAACATGATGATATATGTATAAAGCCGCTCCCAAAGCGGGTCCGGCATCGTTTGCAGCTGAATGAACATAGACATGCTCGATAGGGGTTCGCTTTATAATCTGACCATTGATGCAGCCGTTTAATGCAACACCACCTGCAAGACATAAGTTATTTACCGGATTGCTTTCAAGCAGCTTTTCTATATAGGATATTACAATATCCTCCGACCTTTTCTGGAGTGATGCAGCAATATTCGTATATTTATCTGTAAGCTCTGATTCCGGGTCTCTGGGCTGTCCCCATAGTTCGTTCATCTTATCCGAAAACCATACATTATCACCTAATTGATGCCTGAAATATTGCAAATCTAAAGAGAGATCCCCATTATCCTTTAACCTGGCTATCTTCGCACAATCATCATAATATTCAGGCTCTCCGTATGGTGCCAAACCCATGACCTTACCTTCTCCGCTCAACGCTTTGAATCCCAGATACTGGGTTATTGCGGAATAGAAAAATCCGACAGAATCAGGATAGTTTATGACCTTTTTTACATCATAATTGTCACCATTTGCCCACCCGAAAGTTGCGGTTTTCCATTCTCCCGCTGCATCCACTGTCAGCACGAGAGCTTTATCGAATGGGGATAAGTAATACGCTGTATAAAAATGGCAGAGATGATGATCCACATAGTGGAACTTATATTTTGTTTTTTGGTGTGTGATATCTAATCCATTGTTAAGATAGTTTTTTGCTTTGAGAATATTGAGCCATTTTGGGACATGCACTGACTTGTGTTTTAGTGAATCCGGGAGATTCTTGATAAGATTTCCGACACGTTTACCAAAACCGAGCCAGGGTTTCCAACCGAATCCAACATAATCAACATCCTGAAGGGTAGCTCCTGCACAATTCAAGCAGTAATCGATTGCTTGATGCGGGAAAGCAGTCGTATGCTTCTTCCTGTTGAAACGCTCTTCTTCCGCAGCGGCGATTATTCCATCATCGGATATTATGCAGGCAGCACTGTCATGGGCGAAAGCGTGAATCCCGAGTATCAGCATGAAAAACTACTCCGATAATCTATTTTCATACCTTTATATTACACTTATTTTGACAAAATGTCGATCCCTAATCGATTGTTAATACTGCAATCTATATGATATATTAAAAGCAGATTATAATCGTTTTGGAGATATTATGAATACTGCTTTCATGATCATAATTTTTATTGTTGGTGCATGTATAGGAAGCTTCCTGAATGTATGTATATACCGCATACCTGAAAGGAAGTCGATTGTAAAGCCCGGTTCACACTGCTTCAAGTGTCATAGTGCTATTAAACCCTATGACAATATACCTATCCTGAGTTATATGTTACTGGGGGGGAAATGCAGAACGTGCGGGGCATCTATTTCAATCCAATATCCGTTTGTAGAGCTTGTGACCGCCCTGCTTTTCGTGTTTTTCTTTGCTCACTCAGGCCTGGAAATAAAGGAACTTATACAGTTTCCATCATCAAGCATCATACTCCTTTTTATTTTCGCATATGTAGCGGCAATGATCGTTATAACCCTTATAGATTACAGGCATCAGATAATACCCGACAGGATATCTATTTCCGGGATATTAGCGGGATTTTTACTGACGATGTACCGGGAGACGGTCGCAGATACGACGCGGTTCATACTGGCTAAAGGCTTGTTTGATTCCTTTGTTGGCAGCATATCAGGAGCGGCAATCTTTTACATCATAATCGTTGTTAGCCGCGGAGGCATGGGGTACGGGGATGTGAAGCTTGCAGCCATGATCGGTGCGTTCATGGGATGGAAGATGATGCTTGAAGTGGTGATGCTGGCGGTCATATCGGGTTCCATAATCGGTGTTATCCTTTTAATTACAGGGCTAAAAAAGCGGAGGGAGCCGATACCTTTTGGACCTTTCCTTGCAATAATGTCGCTGGTCTGCATGATATACGGCAACGACATTCTGCAATTTTACCTTAAAACCTTCTCTTTCAGATAGATAGCAGGCAGCTAAACCTATAAAACCATTTATATCAAGGCGATAGGGCTGTGCAGTCTTACAGATTCCTGATTTTCGCGGATTTGGGGGTTTATATTTTTTTGTGAAAAACCATTTTGGCGTGTTCGCGCCAGTTTTGTCCTGGTGATCGAATTTTCTGCGAAAAGGTGAGACATATCAGGGACATTAAGGGTATTTAGTGAGACATCACATGGTAAATTAAGGACAAATCACAGGCAATATGGGACATTTGGGGTGAAGAATGGGACATTTGCGAGAAGTTTCAGGACAAGCGAGGAAAGAAGAGAAAATATGGGGGAGAAGATCAACACGAATGCATGCGAATCTTGCGAATTGGCGCGAATATTGTTGAAGATGAGAAGGTTATCGGTGTAAATGATGATGTTATTGGGGGGAATGATGGGGTATGGTTAACCGGTATGGTGGACAAACGAATAGATTAAGGTAAAAAAAAGTTAACAAGATAACTTCCAAAAATATCTGGAAAACAGTGGGGACTTGGGTTAAAGATTTAAACTGATAAATGAATTTTGAATATTAAGGATAGTCATCTTTTAGGTATGTTATGTTGAAATTTATATTCTTGATTAATATGATTGATTATGATATTCTGCTACTTAATAAAAAAAAGGATTTTAATAAATTATGCGTTGGATAAAGGCAAGTGATTTAGAAAGTTGGTCAAATAGTTTAGATTGTAGAGGGACTTTATCCCGAGTAATTAGAAAACTTATACATGCTACATTACCAATAAGAGATATAAAAATTAATTTCCCTTCTGATGAAAGTATTGACAAGCGTGGTTATGATGGGAAATTGGAAACTTTAGTCGGAAATGAATATATACAAGAAGGTTTGTCTGTTTGGGAATTTAGTTGTAGCGAAAAAATTAAAACTAAAGCAAATCGGGATTATAAAAACCGTTCAAAAAATCCTTTAGAAATAAATCAAATTGAAACAATATTTGTTTTTGCAACATCAAGGAAATTTCCAAACAAAGAACTATGGGTTAAAGACAGAAAAGATGAAGGAATTTGGAAAGATGTCCGAGTTATTGATGCTGTTACTTTAGAAGATTGGTTAGAACAAGCTCCTGCTGTTGGTGCATGGTTTGCACAACAACATTTAGGAATATTTCCTAAAGAAGCAACAGCCCTTGATGCTTGGTGGGAATATTGGAGGAAATATACTAAACCATATCTTATACCAGAAATTGTTTTAGCAGACCGGAATGAGGCAATTCAGAATGTCAGAGATTGGTTGCATGGACAACCGACTCAAATGTCAGTAATAGGAGAGACAGAAAACGAAGCAATTGCCTTTTTAGCATCCACAATAATTGCATTACCGGAAAATGATAGAGAAATTATTTTTTCGAAAATTCTAGTTGTAGAAAATTCAGAAGCTTTCAAGCATATTATTTATTGTAAAAATAATTTAATTTTAATAATGAACTTTGAAGATCTTGAAGGGATAAATCCCGCAATAGAGAGAGGACATCATATTTTTGTACCATTAGGTTCTAATAGAAAAACTAGACAAAATGAAATTATTCTTCCACGACTTGGAAGAGAAGAATTTATTTCTGCTCTTCAAAGAATGGGATTCTCTGAAACTGAAGCAAATAAAATTTCAAGAGATACGGCAAGAAGTTTGGCAGTGTTAAGAAGGTATTTAGCAAATGTAAAAACTCTTCCCGATTGGGCTAAATCAGATTCTGCAAGAGATATTATACCTTCACTATTAGTTGGAAGATGGTTAAAATCAAAACCAAATGATAAAAATATAGTTAGTCAAATTGCAGAAGAAACTTACGAATCATATTCCAAGAAAATCGTTAAATGGAAAAATGAAAAAGATTCTCCATTAAAGGAAATTGGGAATCTTTGGCGTTTGGTATCACCTTTAGATGCTTGGTTGACAATTTCTTCTTATTTAACTGAATCTGATTTAGAGCAAATTAAAAAAGTTTCTTTAAAAGTATTAAGTGAAATAAATCCAGTTATAGAATTAAAACCTGAAGAAAGATTTGTTGCTCCAATATATGATAAAGAACCAATATATTCAGATGAATTACGAAAAGGTGTTTCACAAACTCTCATTCTCATGGCTGTTCATGGTAATAATTTGAATAATACCTTAGCTATATCCTCTCAGATTTGGATAGACAATCTAGTTCGAGAATTATTAAAAGATGCGGATTGGAAACTCTGGTATTCCCTTTCGGATGTATTACCACTTATTGCTGAAGCTTCACCATTATCTTTTTTAGATGCTGTTGATGCATCATTGTCACAATCTGATCCTCCAATATTAGGAATGTTTTGTGAAACCAAAGATCCTTTAACATCACCTACAAAACATACCGGACTTTTATGGGCATTAGAAGGTTTAGCATGGAGTACTCAATTTTTTGGTCGTGTTACTCAAATACTCGGGAAACTAGCAATTCTTGATCCATATAAAGATTCGTTACACTCAAACAGACCGAAAAATAGTTTACACTCAATTTTTTTATTATGGAATCCACAGACTTTTGCAACTTTAGAAAAAAGGCTCGAGGCTTTAGATGTATTAACAAACCAGCAACCAGAATTGGGATGGAATTTGTTGGTTTCATTAATACTACATAGTCATGAATTTTTATTTCATTCCCACAAAATGAGATGGCGGCAATTGACTGAAGAAACAGAGAAAAAACCAACCTTTCAAGAAATTTATAAGGGAGTTATTTCAATTACAGAAAGATTAATTCAAAACGTTGGTAATAATGGAATGCGTTGGGTGAGTATCCTTGACCGTTTAACAGATATTCCACCAGAACAAAGTAAGATTTTAATTAAGAAGCTAAAAAATGAAATAGACGAGATTGTTGAAAATAGAAAAGATGTTCAGATTAAAATTAGGAATGTCATATCTCAGCATAAATCATTTCCTGATTCAGAATGGTCACTTACAAAAGATGAAATAGATGAATTAGAATATATTTATTCTTCTTTAGAACCAAAGGATATTGTAGATCGCTTTCTATGGCTTTTTGATGAACAAAGACCTAAACTATTGGAAGGTAAGGAGCTAGATTACAAGGAACATAATAAGAAAGTTGAAAAATATAGATGTGATGCAGTTAGATCAATTAAACAAGAAAAAAATCTTGAAGGTTTATTACAGCTTATCGATATAACTAAGAATCCATGGATTGTTGGATTTGCTGTTGCTGATGCAAAAATTATAGAAACTGAAGAAGAACAAATTCTTTTTTCTTTTTTAGGGAAAGTTTCAAACAAATTAGAGTTTATTGACCGCTATATTTTTAGATGCTCGATGAATCAAGGTAAGGAATATATCAAAAAACTAGTTGATTTGGCAACAAAACAAAAATGGTCTGATAAAAAGGTAATTAATCTTTTTGTTTCATTACCAGCTCAAAGAAATGTATGGGATTTATTAGAATCATTTAATGAATCCATCAATCGTAAATATTGGAGAAATTGCATTATTAGTCCTTTTGGTCACAAAAAGAAACATTCAAAGGAAGATAAAATTTATATTTTAGAGAAATTAATCCGAGCTAAGAGATTTCAATATGCAATGAATATGGTTTGCTTCTGGAAAAAAGAAACACCATCAAATTTGATTGTAAAATTGTTAAAAAAACTGGCTACTGAAGAGACCCAAGAAGAAGATATTATTCATCATTACGAAATAGATGAATTATTTGAAGTTTTAGACAAATCAGATGATGTTGAGAATAGTGACTTAGCACATCTTGAATATTTATATCTAAATGTTTTAACAGCTCCAAGTTGTAAAAGACCGCCTAAATTTTTGCATAAGAAATTGTCAGAAGATCCAATTTGTTTTGCAGATATTATTGAAGACTATTCAAAGGGATTTATTGATGATCCTAAAAATTTTGTTAATTCTTGTGAAGAAAAAATTGGAATAATTAAGCTTAAAGCTAAACTTGCTTTTAACCTATTTCATTCATGGAAATTAGTACCAGGTACAACAAATGATAATAAAATAGATTGTTTAAAACTAAAAGAATGGGTAGATAAAGCAAGAGATTTATGTAAAAAAACAG
>Ga0272441_10014362_pt1 | contig 11252 bp, 7 predicted proteins | sample SSMProp6N_FD_193582 | JGI IMG/M metagenome (GOLD analysis project Ga0272441, IMG submission 193582) | Marine sediment archaeal communities from Little Sippewissett salt marsh, Falmouth, MA, United States - SSM-Prop-6N | ecosystem: Environmental > Aquatic > Marine > Wetlands > Sediment ... | reverse complement strand
TGGAGACCGGATCGATCGTCCCCCCCCCGGATTTTACCGCCATCGCGCACACCGAAAATTCCCCCGTTGCGGCCATTCGGGACAACTCGAAACAGATATTCGCGGTTCAGTTTCACCCGGAAGTGGTCCACACACCCCGCGGCATCGAGATGATGGAAAATTTCCTTTACCAGATCTGCGGACTGAGTCCCGTCTGGACAGCGAAATCCTATATCGAGATGGCCATCGAAAGGATCAGAAACACGGTTGGCGATAAGAGTCGGGTGCTTTGTGCCCTTTCAGGCGGGGTGGATTCTTCCGTGGTGGCAGTCCTGGTCCATAAGGCCATCGGAGATCGGCTGACCTGCGTCTTTGTCGACAACGGTCTCTTGAGAAAAGGGGAAGCCCAGCGGGTCCGGACCGTGTTTAACGACTATTTCCACATCCCCCTGGTTGTCCTGGAGGTGGGACCCCAATTCCTGGAAAAACTCAAAGGTGTATCGGACCCTGAGCGAAAGAGGATAATCATCGGGAACGAGTTTATCCGGCATTTTGAGATGGAGGCAAAAAACCTCGGGGAAATGGAGTTCCTGGCCCAGGGGACCCTTTACCCCGATGTCATCGAAAGCGTGTCTTTCAAGGGCCCGTCCTCGACGATCAAATCCCACCACAACGTCGGTGGTTTACCTGAAAAGATGGATCTTAAACTGGTGGAACCCCTCAGGGAGCTTTTCAAGGACGAGGTCCGGGAGGTGGGGAGGGAACTCGGAATGCCCGAGGAAATCCTGATGAGACACCCTTTCCCCGGTCCCGGTCTTGCCATCCGGGTGGTTGGGTGCGTGGACGAGGAGTCCCTTCGGATGCTCAGGGAAGCCGATGTCATTGTCCGGGAAGAAATACGGAGTTCCGGTCTTCACGATACCATCTGGCAGGCCTTCGCGATACTTTTGCCCATCAAGACTGTGGGAGTTATGGGGGATGAGAGAACCTACGAGAATGTCGTTGCCGTAAGGGCCGTCGGGAGCCTGGATGGCATGACTGCCGACTGGTATCCTCTCCCCTACAATCTCCTCGGCAGGATTTCCAACCGCATCATCAATGAAGTCCGTGGAGTGAACCGGGTCGTCTACGATATCAGCTCCAAACCACCGGCCACCATCGAGTGGGAGTGAAAACAGTACCTGGAACCAAGTATCTGGTAACTAGCAAAAAATTCATAAAATTTCAATTAAAACAATGAAATATATTGATTATCTAATATTATTTCTTAACTAAGTACCGGGTACCAGGTACTAGGGACTGCTTTTATGAAACACGCTGAATTTGTCCATCTACACGTACATACTTCCTACAGTCTTCTCGACGGTGCCTGCCGGATCCAGGACCTGACGGAACACGCCGTAAAACTCAAGTTCCCCGCCCTGGCCATAACCGATCACGGTTCCATGTTCGGAGTCGTTGATTTCTACAAAAGCGCCCGGTCGGTTGGGATCAAGCCCATCATCGGGCAGGAATTCTACATAGCGCCCCGGAGCCGTTTTGACAGGCAGGCCGATTCAAATGGGGAGTCCGCCTACCACCTCGTCCTGCTGGCCAGGGACCTGACGGGTTATCAGAACCTGATCAAACTTTCCTCAATCTCCTTTCTGGAAGGATTCTACAGGAAACCAAGGATCGATCGGGAATGCCTGGCACAACACCGGGAGGGACTGGTTGCCCTTTCTGCCTGTTTGAAAGGGGAAGTGGCCTACCGGATTCTGAAAGGGAATGAGGAAGAGGCGCGGGAAACCGCCGCGTGGTACCGGGACCTTTTCGGGGAGTCCTACTTCCTGGAGATCCAGCACAACGGACTTGAGGAACAGATCCGGGCAAATGAGGGGATCGTGAGGCTTTCGAAGGACCTCGGCATCGGTCTGGTTGCCACCAATGATGTCCATTACCTGAAACGCGAGGATACCCGGATGCACGATGTCTTGTTGTGCATTCAGACCGGGAAAACCGTCAATGACGAAGATCGCATGCGGATGGACGCCCAGGAGCTCTATTTAAAATCCGCCGAAGAGGTCCAGATCCACTTCCGGGATTATCCCGAGGCTCTATCCAATACCCTTGCCATCGCCGAGATGTGCAATCTTGAGATCCCCATGGGAAAAACCCACCTTCCAAGATTTCCGGTCCCGTCAGGAATGACCGAGGAATCCTACCTGGCGGAAAGGGTGAGGGCAGGTTTTGAAAAAAAGATCGAGGTGGTGCTGGGAACGGTCCCGGAAAATGAACGTGAAGAGGTCCTTGATAAATACCGGGCCAGGCTGGGAACGGAACTGGAGACCATCACGGGCATGGGCTTTCCGGGGTATTTCCTCATTGTCTGGGATTTTATCAAACATGCCAGGGAGGAGGGGATTCCTGTGGGTCCGGGAAGGGGGTCCGCGGCAGGATCCCTCGTGGCTTTCTCCCTGGGAATCACGGACATCGATCCCGTCCGATACGGTCTTATTTTCGAGCGGTTTTTAAATCCCGAGCGTATCAGCCTGCCCGATATCGATGTTGATTTCTGCATGGACAGGCGGGACGACGTCATCAGGTACGTATCAGCCAAGTACGGTGAGAACAAGGTCGCCCAGATCATCACCTTCGGCACCATGGCCGCGAGGGGAGCTATCCGTGACGTGGGACGAGCGCTGGACATGAGTTACGCCGAGGTGGACCGGATCGCCAAGCTGGTTCCCGAGATCCCGGGCATCAAGCTCTCCGCGGCCATCGAACAGGAGCCCCGGCTCAAAGAGGCCATGAAGAAGGAGAAACGCATCGCCGATCTTCTGGAACTCGCCCAGAAGATCGAGGGGCTGCACAGGCACGCCTCCACCCATGCGGCAGGGGTGGTCATCAGCGATGTCCCCCTCACCGAACGCGTGCCCCTTTATCGGAATGCCAAGGATGAGAACATCCTGACCCAGTTCGCCATGAAAGAACTGGAATCGGTGGGCCTGGTGAAATTCGATTTCCTTGGACTGAGGACGCTCACCCTTCTTCATCACGCCATCGACCTTGTAAACCGCCTGAGGAGGAAACTGGGGGAGGAGCCCCTGGACATGAACCGGGTCAGCCTGGATGACAAGAAAACCTACCTCCTTCTTTCCTCCGGCGACACCGACGGGGTTTTCCAGCTTGAAAGCTCCGGAATGAAGGATCTCCTGGTCAAGATGAAACCGGAAAGTTTCGAGGATCTCATCGCCCTTGTTGCCCTGTATCGTCCGGGGCCTCTTGGAGCCGGAATGGTAACCGACTTCATCAACCGGAAACACGGGCGCCAGAAGATCTCCTACGAATTTCCGGAACTTAAGGAGATCCTTTCCGAAACATACGGGGTCATCGTTTACCAGGAACAGGTCATGCGGGTAGCGGTGGAGCTGGCTGGTTACAGTCCCGGTGAGGCAGACAACCTCAGACGCGTCATGGGGAAAAAGCTTCCGGAGGAGATGGAAAAACAGCGCGCCAGGTTCCTCGAAGGATGCCGGAAGCGGGGAACTTCCGAAAAAAAGGCCGGTTTCATCTTCGACAACCTTGCCTATTTCGCCGGTTACGGCTTCAACAAGTCCCACAGCGCCGCCTATGCCCTCATCGCCTATCGTACCGCCTATCTTAAAGCCCATTATCCCTCCGAGTTCATGGCTGCCCTGCTCACCAGCGAGATGGACAACTCCGACAAGGTGACCCAGCATATTGCCGTCTGCCGGGATATGGGGCTCGAGCTCCTGCCGCCGGAGATCAACCTTTCGGAGATCCCCTTCACCGTCGAGGAAAAGAACATCCGGTTCGGTCTTGGGGCTGTGAAAAACGTCGGCGAGGCTGCCCTTGAAGAGATCCTGGGAAAACGGAGGGAAGACGGTGATTTTAATTCCCTAGGGGAGTTCACGAGCCGGGTCGACCTGCGGAAGGTCAATCGCAGGGTCATCGAGAGTTTAATCAAATCAGGGGCTTTTGACAGCTTCGGGGGACACAGGGCCCAGCTTTTAGCGTTCCTGGATCAGGCTCTGGAAAGGGGACAAAGGGCGCAGAGGGATCGGAAAAACGGCCAGATCACCCTTTTTGAGGGAACGATCAAGGAAGTGGTCAAGGATGAGCTCCCCGCTGTGGAACCCTGGTCCGAACACCAGCGTCTTTTGTTCGAAAAGGAAAGCCTCGGTTTTTATGTCAGCGGGCATCCCCTCGAAAAATTCCGAAAGGAGATGGAAAGGTTAGTCACTGTGGATCTTGGGAGGCTTGGAGATCTCACAACAGGGCAGGAGGTTCGCGTTGGGGGAATGAAGCAGAGCCTCCGGGAAATAAATACACGGAAAGGGGACCGGATGGCCTTCCTGAGCCTCGAGGATCTTCACGGAAATGTTGAAGTGGTTCTTTTTGCCGATGTTTTCAGGGATGCGGGGCCGGCGCTTTCTTTTGAAGGGCCCTATATCGTACAGGGAACGGTGGATTCGGAGGAAGAGAAACCCAAGATCAAGGCGCAGAAGCTCGAACTCCTCGAGGATTATCGAAAAAAGGTCGCCGGCGTCATCCAGATCGGTTTCAGTACCATCGGTATCGGGAAGGAAAATCTGGTAGAGCTGAAAAAAGTCCTGAAGAGTCATCCAGGGAAGTGCAAGGTCCAGTTGAAGATGACGATCCCGACGAGGTCCGAGGCACTGATCAATCTTTCGGACCACTACCATGTCGATTCCTCCGAAGAGATGATCGCCGAGGTGGAGGATATTTTCGGCCCCGGAGCCGTAACCTTCGTTTGACATGGAAAAAATTTCCGGGGATACTTGAAAACCTGCAGTTTGGGTGGTTTTTTCCGGATTTTCCCGGGGGGGCGGAAGCGGAGCAGCTTTTATGGTGGAATGCTACCTGGAGTTTGAAAAACCGCTGGCGGAACTCGAGCAGAGGATCGGTGAGCTAAGGCAGATGAACACTGGTGGAAACGGCGTTGACCTCACCGACGATATCCTGCGGCTTGAGAAAAAGCTTGTCCGCATGAGAGGGGATCTTTACTCAAACCTGAGCCGCTGGCAGAGGACCCTGATCGCGCGGCATCCTCTTCGGCCCTATACTCTCGATTACATCCAGATCCTCATGAAGGATTTCATCGAACTGCACGGGGACCGGTGCTTCGGGGACGACCGGTCCATCGTTGGGGGAACGGCCTGGTTCAACGGAAAACCCCTCATGGTCATCGGGCATCATAAGGGACGGAACACAAAGGAAAAGGTTTCCCGCAATTTTGGAATGCCCCACCCGGAAGGATACCGGAAGGCCCTTCGTCTGATGAAGCTGGCCGAGAGGTTCCGGCTTCCCATCCTGACGATGGTGGACACTCCGGGAGCTTTCCCCGGGATCCAGGCCGAGGAACGAGGCCAGGCGGAGGCCATCGCCCGAAATCTCATCGAGATGTCCGATCTTTCCGTTCCCATTGTGACCGTCGTCACGGGAGAGGGTGGAAGCGGAGGAGCCCTGGCCCTCGCAGTGGCCAACAGGGTCCTCATGCTTGAAAACAGCATATATTCCGTCATTTCTCCCGAGGGGTGCGCTGCGATTCTCTGGAAAAGCCAGGATTATGCCCGTGACGCCGCCGAAGCCATGAAGCTCACGGCACAAGACAGCCTTGGAAACGGGATCGTCGATGAAGTGATTAAAGAGCCCCTGGGCGGAGCCCACCGGGATTACCAGGAGGCGGCCGGGAAGCTCGGTGAGGCCGTTAGGAAGCACCTCGACCAGCTTTCCTCCCTGGGACCCGAGGAACTCGTCAATGATCGCTGGGCCAAGTTCCGCCGGATGGGGGTTTTCAGGGATGAAACCCGTCGCTGAGCCGGTCAAGATTGCCTACCTCGGACCCGAGGCTACCTTCACCCACCAGGCGGCACGCCAGGTTTTCGGCAGAGGCTCCCGGTACATCCCCGCCGAAACCATCGGGGACGTTTTTTCCATGGTGCAGCAGGGGTTCGTTCAACGGGGTGTCGCTCCCGTCGAGAATTCCAACGAGGGGGTTGTAACCTCGACACTGGACCTTCTGGTTGATTCCGATCTGAATATTTCGGGAGAGATCATTCTTCCCATTCGCCTCATGCTCCTCTCCCGGGAAGAAACCATGGACCGGATCAGGACCGTCTATTCCCACCCCCAGGCCCTCGCCCAGTGCCGCCGGTGGCTGGAGGGCAACCTTCCCGATGCCAGGGTCAAGGACGCCCGGAGCACCACCGAGGCCGCGGCTCTCTGTGTGGAAATGGAAAAGGCGGGGGCCGTGGCCGGTGAGTTGGCCTCGGAGATCTACGAGGTTCCCATCCTCGTTCGGGACATCGGGGACTGGGAAGAGAACATGACGCGCTTTCTCGTGTTTTCCTCAGAAAAACCCCTGCCGACGGGAGACGACAAGACATCTATTGTGCTCACCATCAAGGACCGGGTGGGAGCCCTTTACGATATTTTGAAGCCCTTCGGGGAAAGCGGTGTGAACCTGACCCAGATCGAATCCAGGCCTTCCAGAAAGAAAGCCTGGGATTACCTTTTTTTTATTGACCTGGAAGGGCATCGGGATGACCCACACGTCAGGGGCACCCTGAAAAAAGCTAAAGAGCACTGTTTTGAAATGAAGATCCTGGGGAGCTACCCGAGGGCGAGAACGGAGTAAAACAATTCCGGATTTCAAATTCCAGATTAAGATAGAGAACTAAACTTCCTAATTTTTAGGAATTTTTTGGAATCTGGAATCTGGAATTATTCTACCGGAATCTGGAATACCCAGTCATCCACTCAGGAGATAGCACCATGAGAAGCACTTTTAAGCCCGCACACCGTTCCATCGAAAAACTGGTCCCGTACTGCGGGGGCAAGTGTATGGAGGAACTGGCCAGGGAAAAAGGGTTGTCCAGGATCGTCAAGCTCGCCTCCAACGAAAACGCCCTCGGAATATCCCCGAAGGCCCTCGAGGCCGCGAGGAAGGCCTTGGAGCAGGTCAACCGCTACCCCGACGGTGCCAGCTGGGAACTTAAGGAAAAACTCTCTCATCGACTCGGGGTCCCCAGGGAGATGATCGTGGTCGGAAACGGGTCGAACGAGATCCTGGAAATCATGAGCCAGATTTTTCTCTCCCAGGGAGGGCAATCCCTTTATGCCTGGCCGGCCTTCGTCGTTTACCGTCTGGCCGCCCTGGCTCATGGGGGAGAGGTCGTGGAAGTCCCCTTGGACGGCCAGCTCAAGCACGATCTTTCCGCAATGGCCCGGGCCATCAACCCTGGGACCAGGCTCATCTTTGTGGCGAACCCAAACAACCCGACCGGCACCATTGTCACGAAGGGTGAGCTTGAGGGTTTCATGGAGAAGGTTCCCGGGGATGTCCCCCTGGTTCTGGATGAGGCATACTACGAGTTCGCGAGGCACCTTCCCGAATTTCCCGATGGGATTCAGTATCTGAAGGAGGGAAAACCGGTAACTGTCGTCAGGACCTTCTCAAAAGCCTACGGATTGGCGGGCCTAAGAGTCGGGTACGCGGCTGTGCCGGAAGAGATCGCCACACTCATTGAAAAGGTCCGTCAGCCGTTCAACGTCAACCACGTTTCGCAGGCGGCCGCCCTGGCAGCCCTTGATGACGAGGAGTTCGTGGAAAAAACCCTCGAGCACAACAGGGTGGAAATGGAAAAGATCCAGGTGGCTGTTGAAGGGATGGGATTGTCCGTGACACCTTCCTTCACCAATTTCCTTCTCGTTGACCTTGAGGGACGCGATGGGGATGTCATCTACAAAAGGCTTTTAGACAAGGGGATCATCGTGCGGCCGATGGCCTCTTATGGTCTTCCGGGGACCATCCGGGTCACCCCCGGTCTCGCCTGGGAGAACGACCTTTTTTTAGAGGCCCTTGAGGAGACCCTGGCAGATTAAGGGCCCCTTGGGATCCGGATCGCCGGATCCCATGTTTTCACGGGGGTGGAAAAAATATGATCATTGTTCTCAAGCAGGGCGCAAAGCAATCCGATATCGACCACATCAGTGAAAAACTTCGGGAAATGGGACTAAAAGTCCATGTTTCCGAGGGGGAGGAAAGGACTATCATCGGGGCCATCGGGGACGAGAGGATCCTTCGGGAGACACCTCTTGAAGCCGACCCCGCCGTTGAGAAAATCCTCCCCATTCTCAAACCATTTAAACTTGCCAGCAGGGATTTTCGAAGAGAAAACTCCAGGATCCGGGTGGGGGAGCAGGTCGTCGGGGACAAAAAGATCGCCATAATGGCCGGTCCCTGCACCGTTGAATCCAGGGAGGGGCTCCTGACGGTGGCCAAAGCCGTCAGGAAAGCCGGAGGAGGATTTCTCAGGGGAGGAGCCTTCAAGCCGCGCTCCTCTCCGTATTCTTTTCAGGGCCTCGGTGAGGAAGGGCTGAAATACCTGGCTGAAGCGCGTGAGGAAACGGGCCTGAAAGTCGTTACAGAACTCATGGATCCGCGTGACGCCGAGATGGTTTTTAACTACGCCGATATTATCCAGATCGGGGCAAGGAACATGTCCAACTTTACCCTTTTAAAAGAGGTTGGAAAACTGCGGAAGCCCGTTCTTTTAAAGAGAGGGCTTTCTGCCACGGTCAAAGAACTGCTGATGTCCGCTGAATACATCCTGGACGAGGGAAACCATGAGGTCATCCTCTGTGAAAGAGGTATCAGGACTTTTGAGAACGATACCAGGAATACCCTCGACTTGTCCGCCGTCCCTCTTATCAAGGGCATGAGCCACCTTCCCGTAATAGTGGATCCGAGCCATGCGGTGGGCAGGTCGGATCTGGTCCCCCCGATGTGCATGGCCGCGGTCACGGCGGGTGCGGACGGGCTTCTCGTTGAAGTCCATGAAAATCCTCAGGAAGCTTTTTGCGATGGGCCGCAGTCCCTGACGATAGAGGTTTTCAACGACCTGATGACCAGGCTCCGTACGCTCGCGGAGGTTATGGGCAGGACGCTGTGACCGTGCTTAAACCGCAAGTCCCGTTTTTCGGTAACATATTTCTTCTCGGAGTCGGGCTTATCGGGGGCTCCCTTGTTCTTGACCTGAGGGAACGGGGGGCCGTAGGAAAGGTCGCAGGTTTTGACACAAACCCTGGAAACCTCCGCCGGGCCCTCGACATGGGGATCCTGGACGAAGCCCGGGAAATGTGCCCGGAAGCCCTGGAAGACTGCGACATCATCGTCCTTGCCATTCCCGTCGTTGCCCTGGATTCCGTTCTGGAAAAAGGATTTGGTGCCGATGTCCTCGTAACGGATGTCGGAAGCGTCAAGGGGAGCAGTGTGCGGGCCTACGGGAAGGCGATGGAGAAGGGAGTAAAATATTCCTTTGTTCCCGCCCATCCCATTGCGGGGGATGAAAGATCCGGCCCGGAGGCGGCAAGGCGAGGTCTTTTTGAGGGTGCCAGGGTCATTATCACCCCCATCGGCGAGGCCGGGAGGGACGTTCAGACCATCAGAAACATGTGGGAGACCGTAGGTGGAAAGGTCCATTTCATGGCTCCGGCGGAGCATGATTCCGTTTTTTCCTGGGTCAGCCACATGCCGCACATGGCGGCCTATGCCATAATCGACAGCATCTATCGGGAAAATCCGGAACTCATAGGCCTGTCCGGGGGAGGCCTGCGTGATTACACCCGGATCGTTGCGAGCAGTCCGGCAATGTGGGCCCAGATCGCTGTTGCCAACAGGGAAAAGCTTCTCGAGGCTACCAGGGGTCTGAGGGGGTCTGTGGACAGGATCATCCAGACCCTGGAACGGGGAGACAGCGAGGAGCTTGAAAGGATCTTTTCCCTTCTTGCCGGTGTCCGGAAAGGGGTCTGATGGACTGGGAAATTTCCCCTTCGGGGCCTCTTAGAGGGGAAGTCAGGATTCCCGGGGATAAATCGATCACCCACCGCGCGTATATCCTGGGCGCACTGGGGCATGGAAGAACCACCATTCACCATCCCCTCCGGGCGGAGGATACCGACAATACCCTTAAAGCCGTCAGGTCCCTGGGCCTTGCCGTCAGGGACGAGGGCAGCCTTGTTGTTGTCGATGGTCTGGGTCCGGATGGTTTGAAGGAGCCCGGAGACGTCCTGGATCTCGGTAACAGTGGAACCGGGGTCCGGCTGTTGGCCGGGGCCATGGCCTCAAGGCCCTTTTTCACCCTCCTGACGGGGGACGCATCCCTGAGGAGAAGACCCATGGGGCGGATCACAAAGCCCCTGAGGATGATGGGGGCCGAGGTTGACGGGCGGGGGGATGGGACGCTTCTCCCCCTTTCCGTCCGGGGTGGATCCCTGAAAGGGATCGCGTACGCAAGCCCGGTGGCCAGCGCCCAGGTCAAGTCCTGTGTGCTCCTCGCGGCTCTCGGAGCGGAGGGGATCACCCGTTTTCATGAACCTTCGGTGAGCCGGGATCATTCGGAGAGGATGCTCCTGGCGATGGGGGTTCGGATAAACAGGGAAGGGGACACCCTCCTGATGGAAGGAGGCCAGGTACCCCGTGGGACAACGATCGGGGTTCCCGGGGATATCTCCTCAGCAGCTTTTTTTCTCGCGGCGGCGGCCGTGGTCGAAGGTTCCGATGTTACCCTCCGGAATATCGGGATCAACCCCACCAGGATCGGAATCCTTGATCTTCTTCGCGAGATGGGAGCCCAGGTCGAACTGACGCCACTTCCAAGTGAAGTGGAACCTGCGGCCGATATCCGGGTCAGATACCTTGATAAACTCAGGGGCATCCAGGTTCCCGAGGAATGGATCCCCTCCCTTATCGATGAACTCCCCCTGGCGGCGGTTCTCGGGGCCTGCGCGGAGGGAGAGACGACCATCACCGGGGCCGGGGAACTCCGGGTGAAGGAATCCGACAGGATCGCCTCCACCGTCGGGATGCTCGCGAGTGCCGGGATCGAGGTGGCCGAGAAGAAGGACGGGTTCAGCGTCAAGGGGGGTTCAAGGCCAAGGGGAACCTTTTACCAAAGCCGTGGAGATCACCGGATCGCCATGAGCTCAGCCGTTCTTTCCCTGTTATCCGGGGAAAAGAGCCTTGTGAAAGACACGGCCTGCGTGGACACTTCCTTCCCCGGATTTTGGGAGCTTGTCGAAAACCTTTGTCCCGGAACGATAAAGGTCACGGATCCCGGATGACATGAAACCGGTTGTTGCCATCGACGGTCCTTCCGGATCCGGGAAAAGCACAGTCGCCCGCATGCTTTCCGAGAAACTTGGCTATCTCCACCTGGATACCGGCGCGATGTACCGCGCGGTTG
>Ga0272441_10014361_pt1 | contig 11252 bp, 10 predicted proteins | sample SSMProp6N_FD_193582 | JGI IMG/M metagenome (GOLD analysis project Ga0272441, IMG submission 193582) | Marine sediment archaeal communities from Little Sippewissett salt marsh, Falmouth, MA, United States - SSM-Prop-6N | ecosystem: Environmental > Aquatic > Marine > Wetlands > Sediment ... | reverse complement strand
AAACCCCCGGCCCCCCTGATGTTGAGTGGGGAACCGAAGGTTGGGAGGGAATGCATAGAAGTGATTCAGATTGGTTTGTATTGTCTATTGTATAAACTGCGGTTTCTTAAAAAAAGTTTCCGTGACAGTCGCCCGTCTTTATTTCATCTTGCATTTTGATTTCAGGTTGTTTAATTTTTATTCATAATCTAAACCTGTCTGCCCGATCTGTGCAATAATTCTGTTATTATCTGATTCTGTTGATACTGCCCTTCAGAAGCTTTTCAATCTGACAAATTGATTTATTTCGGGATATCAAATTTTTTTAACTGTTTGCGGAGCTCAACCATTGAAAACTATTTTGCTGTTATTGGATTTACTCGATTTTTTTTGGAATTCTCTTGACAAAATAGGTATTAATCTGTATGTTAATTAAATTTATATAACAGGAAAAACTGTTATTTATGGGCGTTAAAATCAGCAAATCCATGCTTGCAAAAGGCATGTTGGTCTTTATATTTCTTTCTATCGGGGCCATTGTTGCCATCCTTCTCTTTACCACAGACAAGGATACCTGGTCTGATTTGCTGGAATTCAAATTAATATATATCCCGGTCCTGATGTTTCTGGGTTTTATTCGCTGGGTAATGGATGGTATGTTTTTTAATGTAATGGCCAAACATGGCAGCAAATCCTCGGTTGGAATATGGCGGGCAACCGGTATCAGACTTGAGGGAAATCTGGTAGCCAGTATTGTCCCCATGCTTGTAGGAACATTCTCCATGCACGCTTACCTGCTTCACAAAGAAAGGCTCTCAATCAGTGAGAGCTTTGCTATCACCGTACTTCGATCCATTATTCCTGTTTTTCTTTTCCTTATTAATATTCCCATACTGCTTTTTATAGAAACAGAAGCAAAGGGAAATGAATTCCTTGGCGGGTTTGCAAAATCCTATCATCAGTTTTTGAGGGTTTTTTCACTGCCGGTCGCCATTTCAATTGTATTTTTTATCATCACGCTTTTTTTCCCAAACCAGATAAAAAATGGTGTCTCCTCCATAATGCGCTGGTGGGGACGCATTAAGTTTATTCATCTGGAAAGAATTATGAAAATTGAAGAGCGAATTTTTCATGAAATTGATCAATTCAGTTATATTTTCTGGATGTATCTTCGTAAAAGGAAAATGATGCTGGTCAAAGCTGCAGGCTGGATATTCCTGGCTTTTTTTGTTGATTATATCATTGCTATTGCTATTTTATGGGGATTCGGGGTTCATCCGCCGCTGCTCAATGCACTTGCCATTCAGTTTCTGATTCGTCCCATAATCTATTTTGCGTTTACACCCGGGGGCGCCGGAATCTGGGAATTTACTTATTTCGGTTTCTTTTCACAGTATCTGCCAAGCCCGGTGATAGGCGTTTCTGTTCTAATCTGGAGATTGATGCTGACATACATCCCGTGTCTGATCGGCGTTGGTCTGCTGTTCAGGGAATTTCACAAGGATCGGCGTCTTCATCACTGGATTGTCGAAGAGGGCGTGCTGCCTGAGGATGATCTGGACTCGATTGAAATAAAGGAAACAGATTAATTTTACCGGATATAAAGGAATTGAATTTGAAAGAAGTCATTGAAGATATTCTGGAAGAAGAAAAAAAGGCACGTGAACGTGTCGCGGCTGCCAGAGAAAAGGCTAAAAAGATAAAACAGGACGCTGAAGAGGAAGCGGCAAAAATGCAGGCACGGGCCCGGGAGAAGGGCGCAGTCGATGCAAAAAAATTTCTGGAAAAAGCCGAAAAAGAAGCACAGGATGAACGGGAAGCTGTCCTGGAAAAAGCAAGGGTAACAATAGTTACTCAATGGGATGAAAAAAGTGAAAAAAACAAGCATCTTGTGGCGAATCTTTTGTTGAAAGTTCTGGGAAAGGAAAGATCCTGAGCCAATGACAGCCATCGGCACATATGGAACAATTAATGCCAAGGTCAGGGCCATGCGCTCATTTCTGCTGAGTCCTGCTAAATATCGAAATCTGATTGAAATAAAAGATATGCGCGGGCTCCTGTCCGGCCTTTCCGAGACCCCGTACGGGGATGTACTGAAAACCGTAGATATTCAGGATACAGAACAGTTTGAAGCAGCTCTGCTCCGTCAGGAAATCAGCCGGTTCCGTGCTATAGAGAAGCATACACGGAAAGAACCTAACCGTTTTATTCAGCTGCTGCTTGAACGTTATGACTGTGAACGGTTCAAAATACTGCTTCGGTACTGGCACAAGCGGAACTTGGCCATTCCTGATATACTGTATGATTATGTTGTTTATCCAATTGACGCAGAGCATTTTAAAACAGCTGTTCAGCCGGCTGATCTGATCCCGCTTCTTGAGGGAACCCCGTATCAGAGCGTACTTTCAAAAACGGTTTCTGAATACACAAACAGAAAATCGCTGTTCCCGGTTGAACTTGCTCTGGACAAACGCATGTTTCAGGTTATCCTTGACCATATTCAGTCGTTTCGAAAAAAAGACCGTGTGATTGCAAAAAAGCTGCTGGGACTGGAAATTGATATAAAAAATATGGAATGGTTCTATCGGTACCGTCACTACTATGATCTGGCCTCAGCAGAGGTGTTGAATCTGTTGCTGCCTTACGGTTATCGGTTTACGGCCGATATGATCCGGAGGCTGGCCGAAGGGGACAATTTGCTGAAAGTGATCAGCGATGCCATACCGGGTATTGAATTTCCAGAGCATGGTGACGGAACAGACATCCAGTTCATGGAAGGGCTTATGCAGATGCTATATCACCTGTTGTACCATGAAGCAGGCAGGGCCTTTTCGGACTTTCCATTTTCGATAGGATCCATGCTGGGCTATTTTTATCATTTACGTTTTGAAACCAGAAATATACGGACACTGGCCTACGCCAAATATTATAATTTGTCTGCGGAGCAGACGGAGATGCAATTGATTTTTCAGGGATGATCAATGTTTACACCGGAAAGAATGGATCAAATACAAGTTGTTTTTTCCAAACAGGACCTGGATCTTGTAGCGGATGTCATTGTGCAGCATGGCTCTTTACAGATGATAGATGCTGCCCAGATGGAGGGATGGGCCAGTCATCTTGCCAAAGGTGGAAGCGGTGAACCTTCCCATGAAATGAAAACCCGTCAGGAGCGTGTTGAGAGAATACTGAGAGATTTAAATTTGAAAACGATCACGCCTGATCCGGTTCGAATCAACGACACCTGGGATACCATAGACAAAAAAATCGGCGATATAGAAAGGAATGTACATGATATCATAATCCGTCAGGATGATAAAAAAAAGGATAAAGCGCGGCTGGAGGAACTTAAGCAGAAAATGGGTGAGCTTCCACAGCTTGGTTTTCCTCTGGAAAGTCAGAGCAGCTATTCATATCTCGCAGTGGAAACAGGGCGCATTGCAGAAGACAACATGCCCCTGCTGCAGAATCAGCTGGCTTCCGTGGTCCATGTGCTCTATCCGATCAGTACATTCAACTATGAAACCACCATACTCGTGGTGGTTCTGCGGCGCGATAAAGACAAACTGGGCGCTGCACTCCGCGAAAGCGGATTTAAACGGCTTGATTTTTCAAGTGAGAGTCAACCGGTTTCTCCGGAATTGCTGAAGGATCTGGACCGGAAAATTGATACAATGAATCAGGAGATACAGGAGCTGGAGGAGAATCTGTTTCAAATCACACGGGAACAACAGGCATTTCTACAGGCTGTATATTATCAAATACGCGCCGGGATTATTAAACAGCAGATGCTGCAGTTTTTAAGAAAAACGGACAATATGGTGCTTTTATCAGGCTGGATTCCGGCGAGCAGAACCGGATCCTTTAAAACTGCGGTCCGAAAAGCCACGCAAAACCGGTGCATTATTGAGGAAACTGCTGCGGAAGATTTGGATGGTGTGCGGAACGGAAAGGTTGAGGTTCCGGTACGTTTTAAAAATCCGACTCTTCTGCGTCCTTTCGAACTGATCACCGGCTCTTACGGTATTCCGGCATATCGTACACTGGATCCGACACCGGTTCTGGGTATCAGTTTTATTCTGATGTTCGGTATGATGTTTGGCGATGTCGGACATGGTCTGATACTGGCTGTTCTGGGTTTGTTCCTGCTGTTAAAAAATCATACGGACTTTCAGAAAAATGCAGGCATCCTGATTTGCTATGTGGGGGCTTCCAGTATGGTATTTGGTTTTCTATTCGGAAGCCTGTTCGGTTTTGATCGCCTTTCCTGGCTGCCGCCATTGTGGCTTCGGCCGATGGAATCCATTTCCGAACTGTTCCGTGTGACCCTGTATTTTGGTATGGTGATGATATTTATGTCCATAGCGATCAATATTATTAATGCCATCCGTCTGCGAAAGTTCTGGGACGCGCTTTTTGATAAAGCGGGACTGCTGGCGGCTATTCTTTACTGGTCCGGAATTGTTATGGCCAGCCGTGTGGTGTCCGAATCCCCGGGGATTAAAAGCCATCTTTATCTGATCAGTCCGGTGTTAATGACAGCTGCCCTGGTTTTGCTCTTTTTCCGCGAGCCGATTGTTCACCTGATACAGGGAAAGAAAAAATTATATCCGGAAGGTATACTGACCGGTGTCATCAGCGGACTGATGGAACTGGTAGAAATTGTTCTCGGCTTTCTTGCCAATACGGTTTCTTTTATTCGTGTGGCGGCTTTCGGTCTGGTGCATGCCGGTCTTGCGATGGCAATTTTTGCACTGTCTGAGTCTTTGGGCGGTGTCGGATCGGTTCTGGTTATTATCGGGGGCAATGTGCTCATCATTCTTCTGGAAGGGCTGGTTGTGTCCATACAGGCTGTCCGTCTTGAATTCTATGAATTCTTCAGCCGTTTTTTCAAGGAGGGCAAAGTCGGGTACAGACCCGTGCGTATTGAATAGTGAATGTGTTTTAATAGCTGATGGAGCAAGTGAGTATGGTTAAACATATCGTCATGTGGACTTTAAAAGATGAGGCTGAAGGCGCCACCAAAGCAGAAAATCTTGAAAAACTGGAGATGCAGCTTAAGGCACTGCCTGCCATTATTCATGAGATACAGTTTTTTGAAGTCGGGCTCAATTTTAATCCGTCCCCGGCCGCATTTGACGTTGTTCTGATTTCACAATTTAAGGACAGCGATGCTTTGGAACGGTATAAGAAGCATCCCGATCATGTGAAAGTAGCCGATTTTATACGCAGCATCACACAGAACGGTGCTGTGGTTGATTATGAAGTTTAATTTTTGAAGGAGGATTTTATTCTATGAACGCCACACAAAGAAGTTTCAAGAAAAAGTTATTCGGATTCTGGGCATTGTCCCTGTTTCTAATCTTTTTTATATTCGGATTATGCGCTGTAAAATCTTTTGCCTATGGAACGGCTGAACCGGCAAATGAATATCAGTCGCAATCAGAGTCTTCGGGCAAATATAACGATCCGGACGTAATCAAGTACGCTTTCCTGGCGGCAGCGATTGCCGTCGGTGTAGGCGCGCTCGGCGGTGGTGCTGCGGTCGGTTATGTGGGTGCGGCAGCCATGGGCGCCATTGGTGAAAAACCGGAACTGGCTATCCGCGCCCTGCTTTTTGTCGGTCTGGCAGAGGGTATTGCCATATACGGTCTGATCATTGCCATCATGATTCTGGGGAAGGTATAGCCCCTCCGGTTATGCATTTATTAAACGTCAGGGGATCAGACTGTGAAATTTTTTGTGATTGGTGATGAAGATACAGTTCTCGGCTTCAGCCTGGCCGGTATAGATGGTGAAGTGGTTCATGATGAGGAGGAAGCAAAAGCCAGCCTTGAGAAAGCATTCCAAATGGAAGGTCTGGGCATTATTATCATTACAGAACGGATTGCCGATAAAATTCGTTCTCTGGTTGATCAATATGTTTATAAAACCACATTTCCTCTCATTATAGAGATTCCTGACAGGCTCGGTCCGGTCGGGGAAAGGAAATCAATCAAAGAACTTGTACAGGAAGCTGTCGGGATTCACATATAGGAACAAGTCATGGAAGGGCAAAAAAAATCATCGGATCTGCTGCGTCAGGAAATTATTGATCAGTCCAGAACGGAGGCGGATGCCGTACTGGAACAGGCTGAAAAGGATGCCAGGGCCACCTTAAATCAGGCTGAAAAATCCGCGAACCAAATTCGCGAAGACCTGATGAAGCAGGCCCGCGCCCGATCAGAGATGATCCAAAGAAAAATACTGTCCGGCGTGCATCTGGACGTCAAACGGGAAAGGCTTCTCGCCCGCGAATCAATGCTGAATTCCCTGTTTGAAGCTGTTCAAAAGCAATTTATTCAATTCAGGAAAAAGGCTGATTATAAATCCTGGATTCATGATATGGTTGTTGAGGGGGTCAGAGCGCTGGGATCCAATGAGGCGGCACTTGTTGTTCATCCTGATGACAAAGATTTGTTTGCCGGTGCGGTTTTAAAAAATCTGGAAAAAGAAGTTCATGAAAAACATGGAATAACTTGTAAACTGACTCTGTCTGATAAACGTCTCAACGACGGGGGTGTTATCCTGGAGTCGGTGGACGGCCGCACCCGATTTGACAATACCTTTTCTGCAAGGATGAAACGATTTCAGGATGAACTGCGTCTCATGGCTATTCGTGAAATCGATGGCCAGACCGGAGAAAAGAAGTAAAATGAACCGGATTTATATCTGAAAGTATACTGAGGAGTCGTATTGCAAAACCGACAGGCAATAGACAGGATTGATTTATTTGATTGTGAAGGAGAAGCATTTGTTTGAAGTGATAGGCAAAGTGAGCAGGGTTTTGGGGCCGGTTGTACAGGCAACCGGGGTTACCAGGGCCAGTATGCTGGAACTGGTTGAAGTGGGGGATGAACGGCTTGTTGGTGAAATTGTCAAGCTGCAGGGAAACGAGATTACCATACAGGTTTATGAAGATACGACCGGTCTCGCTCCAGGATCCTCTGTTTACGGATCAGGAATGCCGCTCTCTGTTGAACTGGGACCGGGTCTGATCGGCTCCATATTTGACGGGATTCAGAGACCCCTTGAAGCCATAAAAAAAGTTTCGGATCAGTATATACGCCGCGGTGTCAAGGTGCCGCCGCTTTCCAGAGAGACCAAGTGGCTTTTCTCCCCGGCCGTGTCAAAAGGTGATGATGTCAAGGCAGGTCAGATAATCGGTACGGTTAATGAAACAGAACGTATTGAACATCGAATTATGGTACCGCCAAAAATATCCGGACGTGTAAAATCAATAAAACCGGAAGGGGAATATGTCCTGGAAACGGTTGTTTGTGTTCTGGATACTTCCGGGGGTGAGGTACCGTTAACACTGGTTCAGCGATGGCCGGTCCGTCAGGGACGGCCCATACACGGCAGGTTGCTTGCGGACCGCCCGCTCATTACGGGACAGCGTGTGATTGACACCCTGTTCCCGATCCCGAAAGGGGGTGCAGTTGTGGTCCCCGGGGGTTTCGGCACAGGTAAAACCATGGTGGAACATCAGGTGGCCAAATGGTCCGATGCGGATGTTGTGGTTTATATCGGCTGTGGTGAGCGGGGCAATGAGATTACGGATGTGTTGAATGAATTTCCGAAGTTGATTGATCCCAAAACAGAACGGCCCCTTATGGAACGGACCATTATGGTTGCCAATACGTCCAATATGCCTGTGGCGGCCCGTGAAGCCTCTATTTATACAGGGATTACCATTGCCGAATACTACCGTGATCAGGGTTATCATGTGGCTATTATGGCTGATTCAACTTCACGCTGGGCGGAAGCACTGCGTGAGCTGTCCGGCCGAATGGAGGAGATGCCGGCTGAAGAAGGATTCCCGGCTTATCTTCCGACAAGACTGGCTGAATTTTATGAGCGGGCCGGGTACGTAGAAACGCTGTCCGGCGAAAAAGGATCCGTAACCATTGTCGGTGCCGTATCCCCTCCCGGGGGAGATTTTTCAGAACCCGTCACCCAGCATACCAAGCGGTTCGTTCGTGCTTTCTGGGCGCTGGACCGTGACCTGGCCAATGCACGTCATTATCCGGCTATTTCATGGCTCGATTCCTATTCAGAGTACGTGGATGATATTATACCCTGGTGGACCGAGCATGCCGATTCAGAATGGGCCGATTTAAGGCACGAAATTCTGAGTTTACTTCAACAGGAGGCCAGACTGCAGCAGGTGGTCAAGCTGGTGGGCGCGGATGTGTTACCTGATACGCAGCGTATTGTACTGGAAGTCTGTACTTTGTTCAAAAATACATTTCTTCAGCAATCTGCCTTTGACAAGATTGATATGTATACGGTGGTTGAGAAACAGGTCAGAATGCTCAAAATTATTGTGACCTTTTACAGACTGGGTCATGACGCCATCAAGAAAGGGGCGACGCTGATCAAAATAAAACGAATGAAAGTGCTGCATGATATTTCCCGGATGAAATTCAGTATATCCAACGATGAAATTGATAAACTGGACGATCTTCAGCAGCAGCTGGAAAGGGAAATGCGGCATCTGGGTGAGATTTATGAACGTTTCTAAAAATACTTATTTGCTGAAATCACGTGAATACAAAGGTATTCAGCGCATTACAGGGCCTTTGCTGTTTATTGAGAATATACACAATGTGGGCTATAATGAACTTGTGGAAATTACATCCGGATCCGAGGAGCGCCTCGGTGTTGTTCTCGAATCCAGTGAGGGAGCCGCTGTGGTTCAGGTTTTTGAAGGCACATCAGGCCTTGATCTGGCAAATACCACAGTTCGGTTCAAGGGCATGCCGCTGCGTCTTCCCGTCAGTACGGAAATGCTGGGGCGCGTATTCGATGGTTTGGGACGTCCGACAGACGGAGGACCTGTACCGATTTCATCAGAGCAATGGGATGTTAATGGATCTCCCATTAATCCCACTGCCAGGACCTATCCCACCAAATTTATCCAGACGGGTATCTCTGCGATTGACGGTATGAACACACTGGTGCGGGGACAAAAGCTGCCTGTTTTTTCGGGCGCCGGCCTGCCCCATAACCGGGTAACCGCTCAAATAGTCCGGCAGGCCAGAATTGTGGGTGAGGATGTGGACTTTGCCATTGTCTTTGCAGGGATGGGTGTCAAGCATGATGTGGCCCAGTATTTTATTAACAATTTCCAGGAAACCGGTGTGCTGGAAAATGTGGTGCTGTTTCTTTCGCTGGCGGATGCGCCGTCCGTGGAACGGCTGATGACCCCCAGAACCGCGCTGACCATGGCAGAATATCTCGCTTATAATGAAAACATGCACGTTCTGGTCATTCTGACTGACATGACCAATTATTGTGAAGCCTTGCGGGAAATTTCCACGTTACGGGGGGAAATTCCTTCCCGCAAGAGTTATCCCGGGTATTTGTATTCCGACCTGGCTTCGCTTTATGAAAGAGCCGGCATGGTCGCGAATGCAACGGGTTCAATTACACAGATGCCGATCCTGTCCATGCCCAATGATGACATATCGCATCCCATTCCGGATCTGACCGGATATATCACAGAGGGACAAATTGTTCTGGAACGGGAGCTGTTTCAAAAAAATGTCTACCCGCCGATCGCCGGATTGCCTTCACTGTCCAGACTCATGAAAGACGGTATCGGTCCGGGTATGACGCGGGATGATCATGCGCATATTGCCAGTCAGCTGTTTGCTGCTTACGCCAAAGTCAAGGATGTCAGGGCCCTTGCCTCTGTGATTGGAGAGGAAGAGCTCACACCGCTGGATCATACTTATATGAAATTCGGCGAGGCGTTTGAGAATCAGTTCCTGTCGCAGAAAGAGGATGAGAACCGTTCCATTGAAGAAACCCTGGACCTCGGATGGAAAGTGATATCCATACTGCCCAAAGAAGAATTAAATCGAATCTCCGATGAAGAACTTGTTAAATACTATGGGAAATAAATAATTATGTGGAATAATTATAAACCAGTATTCAGGGATTTACGGATTGTAATCATTGGTCTGGTTCTATTCATGTTGACACAGACCGTCTGGTCCAAAAATGCGATTGATCCTATTGGAAAAAAGGCGGAGGCGATTCGGGCACATTATCAAGCCATGGATCATTCTAATACACGCATTCCGGGTGTTATTTATGTCAAATGGAAAAGCCGGGCAATACCGGACAAGTCTCGGCTGACACTCAGGAACAAGCTTCGGAATGGTCAGGTAAATTCCATCCAATCCGCATTCCGTACCCACCAGGATGATGGAACGTCTCTGTCCAGAATCAGCCGGCTGAACCTGAATGATGATTCCGTATTTGAGACCATTGCCCGCCTCCTTGACGATGAGGAAGTTGAATGGGCGGAACCCGCCTATCAATGCAGGCTGTGTTTTACACCCAGTGATCCCCTGCTGGGATATCAATGGTATCTGGATACCGTTCATGCGGCAGAAGCCTGGGATATTGTGGATGACGGATCGAAAGTGATTATCGGTATTGTGGATACGGGTGTTTATTACGATCATCCCGATCTGGCTGCCAATATATGGACCAATCCGGGTGAAATTCCTGATAACGGTGTGGATGATGACGGAAACGGCTATGTTGATGATGTGCACGGCTGGGACCTGGGAGGCAGCACGCTTGGATCTCCTGACAATGATCCGGTGGAAAAAGCCCCCATTCATGGCACGCTGGTCGCCGGGATTTCCAGCTGCGTCACCAACAATGGACTGGGTGTGGCCGCACCGGCCTATAATGCCGTGATTATGCCGGTCAGGGTACAGGTTGATGATCAGGCTGATGATGAGTTGTATTGGACTGCTGAGGGTGTTGTGTACGCAGCGGATAATGGCGCTGATATCATTAATTGCAGCTATGGAAGTTATTTGGCCCTTGAACATGAGCGTGAAGCTGTTGAATATGCGCAGAGCAAAGGCGCTCTGGTTGTTGCAGCAGGTGGCAATGAAAACACTGCCGATCCTCTTTATCCGGCCGCATTTCCGGGTGTTATGGGTGTGGCTGCCACCACGCAGGGTGATGCGAAATGGTTCAATTCCAATTACGGCTATCACATGGATGTTTCCGCTCCGGGCTCACGGCTTTATAACACCTGGGGACAGACAGGGTACACGGATATTTATTCCGGAACGTCGCTGGCTGTTCCCCTGACAGCCAGTATTGCGGCTATGGTTATGACCGTTCACCCGGACTGGACCGCGGAGCAGGTACGTGAGCAGATTCGTATTTCAGCGGATCCTATAGACAATCTGAATCCT
>Ga0272441_10014359_pt1:5000-11253 | contig 11253 bp, 6 predicted proteins | sample SSMProp6N_FD_193582 | JGI IMG/M metagenome (GOLD analysis project Ga0272441, IMG submission 193582) | Marine sediment archaeal communities from Little Sippewissett salt marsh, Falmouth, MA, United States - SSM-Prop-6N | ecosystem: Environmental > Aquatic > Marine > Wetlands > Sediment... | reverse complement strand
GTTGTTTTTCAGGTCCGGGTCGACAATTGTCGTGGGGGTCGATGCCGGGGCGGGAATCAAGCGGCAGGTAATCCAGGCGGCGCCCAGGGATACCAATAAGAGTAACTCCAGGTGCAGGAGGGTACGCAGGAACAGAGATTCAAATCGCCACAAATGGGTAACCCTTCAGCACGTCCCGGTTGCCCTTGGCCAGGATCTTGATCAACTGGGTTTCAAAAATGGCCATGTCGTCATGTTTGCGTAAGTATTCATCCTTGGCCTGGTCAATGGTGTCCCGAAGGGCTCCGTACAGATCACCACTGGCGATACCGTCCTCCACCGCTTTCTGGTTGTAGAGAATGATGTCGTTGAGGATGACCCGGGCCTTACGGTCGGGATCATGGGTGCGCAGGGACGGTGCCTTTGCCTTCTCTTCCTTGGTGGGGGGGATGAAATCGGCGGCGGTATCCGGTTCCGGTTCCGCGTTTCCCAGGAACTCCTGGGTTTTGACACGAGCCATGATCTTCTGCCGCAACGGCAGCAGGTCCAGGCTCATCTCTCCGGTTTTGGCGAAGATCTCTATTTCCATGCGGCCGATCCGCGGGCTTTCCTCAAAGGCGTCTGCGTAAATGACCGCCTGGGGCTTACCTTTGACGAAGAAGGGCAACACCAGGATTTCCTTTGGAGCCGCCCCGCCGAAACGGCTGAATATCAGATGATCATCTCCCCGCGGGGCGGGAGGTCCCGCGTATCCCTGGCGGTTTTCCAGTACGTGCTTGAATACCGTGTCCGCGGACAGGGAGAAAAATACGGTTTTGATATCTTTGTCACTGACATTGCTGTCGTGTTTGTCGAATCCTTTGCCTCTCCAGCCCACAAGTTTGTCGTCCCGCAACAAAAACAGGGCGGAGCGGCTGGAAAACAGGTTGATTCCGTCCAGAAGATTGGAGATCAGCTTTAATTGGTTGTCCGACTCCGCTATGGCCATGACGTGCTTGTGCAGGGATGTGATTACCTGGTCGGCGTTGCCCCCGGTCAGGTCGGCGGGAACTTGAAAGGTGTCGAATTCATTTATTTTCTTGACGCTTTCCAATTGATGCAGGATGGCTTCCTGGATTTCATGAACCCGGGCCACGACGAGTCCTTTTTTCTCGTTGAGGATGTTCTCAATAAATTGCTTGATTTTATCATTGGACATGGATCTCCTCCTTATATCCCGGATTCTATCCGGCTGGCCAGAATTTCCGGCAGCCCGGCGTTACGGATCTTGGCCTGGGTTTCCCGGAAATTGTATTGGAAACGCTGAAATTGAATCTCCCTTTTGCTCACATCAAAAAGCACGAAGCTGGGCATGGGATTCTTGTCCCGGGGCTGTCCGATGGATCCGGGGTTGATCAGGTAGCGGGTGTTGGGATCCAGGCGGATTCGGGTGTCTCCGCTCAGGGGGACCGACTGGATTTTCTCGTTGCGCATCAGGTACATTACCGGGAAATGGGTGTGCCCGAAGAACCCGATCGCGGTTTCCATGAACTTGAAGGATTCCGCGGCCTCGAAGTTGGAAAAAACATAGTAGTCTTCGTCAAAAGTCGAACCGTGACAAAGGGTGATAAACCTTTCCACTACCACCGGACCCCGCGGCAGGTCTTTCAAAAATCCCTGGTTTTCCTCGCTTACCTGGATCTTGCTCCATTCAGCCGAGAACGCGGCGACGGGGTTGAAAAGCGAAGATGACTCCAGATCGGCCACAACCTTGTCGTGATTGCCCCGCACATGGTTGGATACATTCAGATCGCGGAAGCGGTTGATGACTTCGTTGGGGTTTGGGCCGTAACCGACCAGGTCTCCCAGAAAGAGATACCGGTTTGCTTTGCGGGCGACCGGGTGATTCAGCATGGCTTCCAGGGCTTCCAGGTTGCTGTGGATATCACTGAAGATCAGGTACTTCATCGCCGCCCCCGCCGGATCGCCGTCATGGGATGATGTTCTCCGCGGGCTTGGTCTTCAGCCCGGACAAGTGCCGTTCGTACAACTCACGGGCATGGTAGGAACTGCGGACCAGGGGGCCGGAAGCTACGGCGGAGAATCCTTTTTTCAAGGCTTCCTGTTCCAGTTCCTCGAATTCCCCGGGTTCGTAATACCTGGCCACCGGAACCGATGCCGACGTGGGCCGGCAGTACTGGCCGATGGTCAGCAGGGAAACACCCCGGGATCTGAGTTCACTGAACAACTCCCCCAATTCACGTCGGGATTCTCCAAGTCCGACCATGATGCCCGACTTGGTGACCGCGCCGTATTTCGCGGATCTCTCGAGCAGATCCAGGGAGCGATGGTATTGATCCCCGGGCCGCCCGACCCGGGCGTACAGGGAGCGTACGGTCTCAATGTTGTGATTGAGAACATGGGGCTCCGCGTCGATTACATGATAAAGGTCCCGCGAGCGCCCGCTGAAATCCGGAATCAGGACTTCAATCATGAGTCCGGGGATCTCCTCTTTGAGGGTGGAGATCACCCGGGCGAAGTGATGGCTGCCGCCGTCCGGGAGGTCATCCCGGGTCACCGATGTGATGACCGCGTAACGAAGGTTCATGATCCGGGCGGTTTCCACCAGTTTTAGTGGCTCGTCCGGGTCCAGGGGCAGGGGGGAGCCGTGGGGAACGGCGCAGAAAAGGCAATTCCGGGTGCAGTGATCCCCCATGATGAGGAACGTGGCGTTACCGTGATTCCAGCATTCACCGATATTCGGGCATCGGGCGCTCCTGCAGATGGTATGCAGCCCGCGGTGATCCAGGGCCCGCTGAATGCGGGTGAATTCTCGACCTCCCGGGATGGTGGCTTTCAGCCATCGGGGCTTGCCCTTTGCCCGGCGTTGTTGCCGGATGGAATGGTTCACGCCTTTCATTTTATCAGGAATAACCTGTTCTGGGGACGGGACAGCCAACGAGCCCCGTTTTTTGTAATCTGCACCATCTCCTCGATGGTGACTACGCCATGATGCTTCAGATACAAACGCGGCTCGATGGTGAATACCTGGCCTTCTTCCAGGGGTTTGAACGGCAGATCTCCGTAACGCTCCCATGCCGGAGCCAGCAACGGGCCCCCGTCGTGGGCATCCCTGCCCACCTGATGTCCAAGCGCATGAGGATATTCACCATATCCCCGGGAAGTTATGTATTCCCGGGCCACCGTGTCCACGTCTACACCGCGGACGCCGGGTTTGAGAGATTCGAAAGCGGCGCCGATGGAACCGACTATGGTATCGAAACCGTGAAGCACCGCTTCCGGAGCCTGGGTTTCTTTATCCTTGAGAATGTACCAGGTGCGTTGCAGATCCGAACAGTACTTGTCCACCCGGACACCGAAATCGGTGTTGAACACGTGTCCCCGTTCCAGCAGGCGGTCAGTGGGTCCTGAGTGGGCACCGGTTTCCTGGGGGCCGGTAAAAACCGAAGGGCAATGATCTTCGTCCCAGGCGGGGGGTAAATTCAATTCCAGCCGTTCCCGGGTAATCATTTCAGCCACCTGTTTCTCGGTCCAGCCCGGCCGTACCTGGTGGGTGACCTTGTCGTAGATTTCCAGGGTGATGTCGATTGCTCTGCGGATTCGGCGGATTTCCTCTTCCGATTTCCGTCCCCGCAGGGCGGCGATCACGGGTTCCGCGGAAATCCAGCGCTCCGGGTAGGGAGTACCTGCGAGAAGTTGCTCGAGTTTGAGAAACTTGCCGTGGGTCAATCCGTCGGCGGCGGCGGAATCCATGGAGTAGTTCAAGGCGATTGACCGGGGGGCGTGCTCGTCCAGTATGCGGCACAGGATTTCCCGCGGGGAATCCCTGTAGGTGTGGACCTGGTTGAAAAGCCCCAGGCGCTGAAACTTCTCTCCGTCCAGGTTACCGACCACGGCGTGGGTTTCACCGTTGCGGAAAACCAGGAAAAAGGAGAGCCAGGTCACGCCGGTACCTACGATGAAGTCCATGACCGGATCGGAGAGAACCCCGGATTCCTGGTCCACCGTCATCCAACAGTCAACTCCTTTTTCCTCCAGAATATCTGCAGACTGCCGCAATTTTTCGTGAACCACGGGAGCCTCCTAGTTCAACCTCGACATGGCCGCGCTGGTAGCCTTGTCGAAAAGCTGTTGGTTAAAGCGGATATCATAGGATTCCCGTTTTTTATAAATGAATGAGGCCACGATGCGATTGCGCAATTCTTCGAGTTTACGCCGGGAAAAGGCTTCGCGGCTGTTCTTGAAATCTTCGTCGTTCATTACGTGGATCGAAGTCGGACGCACCACCAGAACCGCATCTTCATACGTGATGGGGTCCGCGAATTTTCCGGAGGTCATGGCGAAGATGCGTTCATCCAGGCCGGGTTTGAGGGCCATGCCGGCGATGCGGTTTCCCCGTTTGTAAGTGACCGGTTCGATTTCCAGGTCATTTTTGTCCAGCATGGCTTTCAACGCCTTTTCGTTGTCCGTGGAGTTGAGCTTTTTGGCCAGTTCAAGCGCCTGGCTCTGCAGGAGCTTCAGCCGGCGAGCTTTTATATATTGATCCCGTACCTGTTCGCGGGCTTCCGCAAAGGAGAGTATTTGCGGAGTGTCGATTTGATCCAGACGTATCACCGCGAGACCCGCGCCGAAGGATACCGGGAAAGCGGTTTCACCCTTTTCCATTGTGAAGAGTTTCCTGGACAGGGTGCCCATATCCTTTAATTCCTCCAGAGGTTGCCCATTGGTCAGCGCTCCGGTCTGGATGCAGTTAACGGCCAGGGCCTTGCATGCGGCCTCGGGGTCCTTGCTGCCTTCGATCCGTTTGTAGACGATTTCCAGCTTTTCCTGAACCAGGTCGTTGACTTTGCCGTTCTCCAGAATTCTGGCTATGCGGCTGGAGACTTCATCGAAGTTACTGATCTTCTCGGGAGATTTCTCGGTGGCCAGGAGGATTGAAAACGCCGAGCCCGTATCCACTGGAGTGGAAACCTGGTTTTCCGCCAGGTTGCTGATGATCCGTTGTTCCTGGGCGGTGAAGGCACGCCATGCCTGCAGGCCCCAGTCGCCGCCTTGACCGGCTTTGTCATCCTGTGATTCCACCTTGGCGGTGGAGGCGAAGTTCCCGACGTTAATCGAAGCCGCCAGACGCTGCGCTTTCTCCAGCACGCTGTCGCGATCTTCGCCGGTGTAGTTCAACAGGATACGGGATACCCGGATTTTCTCCGGCACCTTGAACATTTCGCGATTCGCCTTGAAATACGCGAATTTTTCCTTGTCGGTCACCGTCACCTGGGATTTGAAATCTTCAAATCGGTACGCCACCACGGTACCGGAGCGGCGTTCGGGACTCTTGAAGCGGTCCTTGTTGTTGTTGTAGAAAACCTCGAGTTCCGGATCCGGGGTTTTGATCTCCCGGGTGATTCTGTCCGGGGAAAGCCGCAACACGTCAAGCTCGACACTGTCCATTTCCTGATGGTACAACCGTTCCAGTCGTTGCGGTGAAATGGTCAGCCCGGCGCTTAAAAGAGCTTCCAGCTTATCGCGAACGATTTCGCGCCGCAGGGATTTCTCGAATTCCTTTACATCGATACGGTTATAGGCAAGCAGGTTCTCGTAGGCTTTGACGCCGATGAAGCGTCCTTCCCGCTGGAATCCCGGCGACTTGACGATGCGCCGGCGCAACTCTTCATCGCTGGCGTGGATCTTGAGTCTCCGGGCTTCGGAATCGACCACGATTGAATTGATCGATTGCTGGAGAAGTTGCTGGGGAAGCTGCAACTGCTGGATCAGGCTTTTGTTGAAGTTTTCCTTTAACTGCCGCCGATAGCCGTCTATGGCCTGCATTAAATCTTTCTGGAATTCATCGGCGGACAAGTTGTGCCCGTTCACTGAGAGTACGGCATTCTTGTCGCCTTTCAGGCTCATGCCTCCGGTTCCCCATTCGACGAACACGAAACCGATAAAAGTAAATATAACCAGCCAGAGTACCCATGAAAGTCCTTTCAGGTTGCTCCTCATCGTTCGTAGCATATCTTTTCCTCCGGGTTCAGCTTTCTACGTTTGCTGGGGAATTTTTATCACTCAACGGCAGATACACCGTGATTTTGGCGCCGTCTTCCGTATTGCGGATGATGATGTTGCCTTTATGTTCCTGAATCAGGTTGTATGCGATGGAAAGCCCGATGCCCTTTTTCTGGGTGCGGTTTTTGGTGGTGTAGAAAGGATCGAAAGCCTTGTCCGGGTTTTCGAATCCTCCGCCGGTGTCCTGGACTTCCACCACTGCCTGGGTACG
>Ga0272441_10014357_pt1 | contig 11254 bp, 8 predicted proteins | sample SSMProp6N_FD_193582 | JGI IMG/M metagenome (GOLD analysis project Ga0272441, IMG submission 193582) | Marine sediment archaeal communities from Little Sippewissett salt marsh, Falmouth, MA, United States - SSM-Prop-6N | ecosystem: Environmental > Aquatic > Marine > Wetlands > Sediment ... | reverse complement strand
TCCGATTGGGGCCGCCGCCAAGCCCTCGTCATGCCTCTCGACGGCTATCTGCGGCGACTTCTCGCTCGATTCTTCCCTTGGCCAACTCCCGCAGTCGCATGAGCGTGGCATTGTGAGGGAGGCGTCATAGCTGCACTAATCCTCTCTCGAACTCCCCGTTGTCGATGGCGCCTATGTTGCTGCGCATCAACTGGTCGTACTGGTCGCGCGTATCCCTCACGATGAGTTTAAACGCATCAAAAGTCCCTCGCTTCAGGTGACCCGCGGCACGGTCGACCGATGCGGCCAAGTCCTGACCGAATCGCCAATGCCGAGAGAGATGGTCGAATGCAGCATGGACCTCAAGCAGTAGCTCGATAGATGGAGAGTTCAGCAACTGCGCATCGTCATAGATAAGCTTGAACTTGTCGTAGTAGAACTCAACGAGTTCTTCGACCGTGGTCGGCTTACCCATCCAGTGCTTCCTTCAACGCACGCTCTGCTTCCTCGTGATCGACAAACCGATCATGCAGAACGTTCCCCCGCCCGATGAAGGGAAACCGACTTCGAAAGCGAAGTCTACGGCCACGCTGCTGCTCAATGGCGCGGCGTCGTTCGTCCACGGGAGTGTTACGAATGCTCTCGACGGATTCCCCAGTGGCGAGTTCGATAGCCTTTTCAAATGCCGTCGTCGCCATGATAGTGCGCCTTTCCCTCGCCCAAGGCCTCCGTAACGTAAGAAATTCTATTGCCTTAGGCCAGTTTTGTCAAGCGACCCGTGCTCTCTTCCTTGCACTACTATCGGCGAAAATCCCACAATCTCCTACTGAACCTACGCATCCAAGCGTCCCTGGGCCAGTGGAAAACGCCCGTTTTTCTGCGTGTTTTCGTAGCTTCTTGCGTCTTTCTGGGGGATTTTGCGCCCCCGTCCTACCTGTCACTGCAACCCGCTACCGGATCGCGTCATCTAACAAGCGGCGGGTGGGCGGCCGGGGTCGTTGGCCGGGTCGCCTGCGCCGCTCAGGCCGGGGTCGGCTGTACGACGATCGCGCTGCGGCGCAGCAGTTTGTCGCCTCGAACGAAGCGGGCGTGGCAGCGGTACTCGCACAGGCCGCAGCCGACGCAGGCGTCGGCGCGGACGAACGGCGCGTCGATCCGCGACATCTCCTCCAGCTCCATCTCGCTAAACGTGCCCTCCGGGATGTCGCCCAGCTCGAGACGGATCGTCCGCATCTCGATGGCGTCGTAGCCGGCGGCGGCGCATTCCTCGTAGCACAGCCGGCAGTCCTGCCGGCCGGTGTGGGCCAGGCACGCGGCCCGATCCACCCGGGCCAGGCCGATCCGAGCGTGGCGTTTCTGCGCCGCGCTCAGCGGCCGGATCGCGCCCGTCGGGCAGACCTGCGTGCAGAAGGTGCAGTCGGGGTGGCACCCGGCGCGGGAGGGGACGACGACCGGGGTCCACAGGCCCTCCAGCCCCGCCTCGAGCCCGGCCGGGTGCAGCACGGGCCCGGGGCAGACCTGCATGCACAGGCCGCACCGGACGCACAGGTCGAGGAATTGCTCCTCGGGCACGCTGCCCGGCGGTCGGAGGGGCGGGGTCTCGCCCGGCCCGGCGGACAGGCCGACTCGCGAGGCGACGGCCGCCGTGACGCCGGACGCCGCCGCAACCAGCAGTCCGCGCCGCCCCGGACGGGGCAGGCCCCGCCGCGCAGGCTGCACCGGCGAGGAAAGGCGGCTGACGAAGTGGATCGACGCGGTCGGGCAGACGCGGCTGCACTCGCGGCAGGACGTGCACGCGCCGGGCCGGGTTGCGTACGCCTCGCCGATCGCGTCGAAGGCGCACGCCTCCGCGCACCGGCCACACGCGACGCACGTGTCGTCCACCCGCCGCTCGATCAGGCGCAGCGGCCAGAGCATCGACAGCAGCCCGCCGGCCGGGCAGAGGCAGCGGCACCAGAAGCGCCGGCCCAGCACGCCCGCCGCCAGGACGCCCGCAAACACCGCCCCCGAGACGTACACCGCCCCGTCGGCCGGCGCCAACGACGACCAGCCCTTCGCCGCGCCTCCCTGCGCCCGCCCGGCCGTCAGCAGCAGGCCTCGCGTCAGCAGGGGGATCGGCGCGACGAAGCCGCTGAGCAGCACGCCCAGCAGCGCGGCGACGAGCACGGCCGCGAGAACCGCGAACCGGGCGGCCTCCCACCGCCGGGCCTGCGAGAGGTGCAGCCGGCGCGCCCGTCGGCCGATCAGCCAGTCGAAGCCGTCGATCAGCGTGCCCAGCGGGCAGACGTACCCGCAGAACGCCCGCGGCGCGAGCAGGCACAGGACCATCGTCGCCCCCGCGCCCAGCAGGCCCGCGAGCAGGACGCGCCCCGCCAGTGCCGCCGACGGGCCCGCCAGCGGGTCCAGCCACAGGAAGCTCTCGACGGGCAGCCACTCCGCCCGGGACAGCGAGCTCGGGTCGAACACGTGCGCCGGCGGGAACGCCGCCCAGAAGAACAGCCACACGTACGCGCCCAGCAGCGCGACCTGCACGAGCCGCCGCGCCGACACCGCCCGCCGCAGGCGCGTCACTTGCGCCGCGCCTTCTTGAGGGCCTGGAACGTCGCGTCCACGATCGCCTGCGACGTGACCGTCGCGCCGGTGATGGCGTCCACCTTCAGCGACTGGGCCTGGATGATCCGCCGCGGGATGATCGTCGGGGCGTTCTGGTGGATCTTCTCCTTGTGCTGCACCTGGAGGTCCGCGATCCGCCCGCTGCGGACGGTCGCCGTCACGCTCAGCGGCCCGGTGTAGCCCAGCGACGTGCCCGCATACCGCCCCGCGGCGAGATCGCCCGGCCTCAGCGACGCCATCTCCAGCATGTCCAGCTTGGCCTGGACCTTCGCCGCCCGCCGCGCCAGCAGGTGCCGGCCGTACGGCTGCTTGCTCTGCGGGTACAGCGCCACGGCCTTGGCGTAGTGCTCCCGGGCCTGCTTCTTATCGCCCTTCTCGGCGAGCAGGTCGCCCCAGCCGTCGTGGACGTTGGCCTCGCAGGAGACGCGCCAGGCGTCGGTCGGCACGTTCGCCATCGCCCGCTGGAGCGTCTCGGCGGCCTTGCCGTACTCGCCGAAGTGCCGATAGCACGACGCGAGGTCGAGGTACGCGTGCGTACCCCGCTCGGGATGGGCGCGAAGGTACTCCTCGTAGGCGGGCGTCGCCCAGGCGATCTCGCCGGCCAGGAACAGGTACATGGGATACTCGTGCCCGTTTCCGATGTCCTTCTTCTGCCGGTACAGCCACGTCAGCTTGACGGCTTGGCGATTGCCCGCCTGGGTCCCCAGCGCCAACAGCCTGCGGATCTCAATCCGCCCCTCCTTCCACGGCCGGGCCGTGTCCCACGAGACGGCCGTCCGCTCGAACCACGGCGGCGGGGTCTTCAGCGCGGCGAGGGCTTCCTTGAGCGAGGGCTTGGAGGCCGATCGGGCCGAGCGAACCGGTTCGGCGGCCAGGCCGCCGCCGGCCGACCAGGCAACGACAGACAGCGCAAAGGCAACCCATCCGCTCGCACGAAGCAAGATGCGGTGTTCCATATCAGTCCTTTTCAGGGGTCTTGGGTTTGAGGGGCTTTGGCTCTTGCCACTTCAGGTCCTTGCGCCAAGGCTGCTCCTGGCGGCGGACAAAGGTCGCCTTCGCCGTCTTCGCGTCGATCCGCCAGACCTCGCGGTAAGCCATGAGTTCGGAACCCGGCCCGCGCCCGGAGACGACCGAGCCGGTTACTTCCACGCTGAAACGGCCCGAGTCCTCGGCCCACTGGACAAACCGAAATGGATAGACGTTGTAGTGACCGTCGAACTCCTTCGGCTCCGCCACCGGAGTTCGCGTGCGCGAAGACACGTCGAGGATCTCCATCGGCTTGCCCTGAAGCCAATCCGCCAGAACGACGCGCCGATGATCGGGCGAGACGTGGTACTCCTTCTGTCGGCCCGCCCGGGCACCGGTCAGTGGGATGGAGACGACGTCGTTGCCGTCAATCTGAAGGAGCTGGCGCTTGAGCGTCTCTCCCTTCATCGGGACGGGCATGATGAAGGCCTTGTTGTTGTCCGCCATGCCCGTGAACGGCACGTATGTGACCTCAACCGTCTCCACGAGAACCGCGCGCTTGGACAGACGGCGCTTTCTCTCAACGGTCTTGCCCCGCATCGCCCGGAAGAGATGGGCCAAGTTGATCTTGCGGGGATCGTAGGTCACGACGGTCTTCGTGTATTCGTCCCTGGACTTGAGCTTGCTCGCCGCCTGGGCGGCCCGGATGAGCATCTGGAGCGCTCCGTTTGGATCTTCTCGGGCATGAAGGGCGCGCAGCATCAAGTCGCGGATCTGTTGGCCCGTCAGAGCGGGAGGCTGTTCCGCCTTCCGCGTGGTTGGAGCAGTCGTCGCTTTCGGCTGGACAGCTTTGGGTCGCTCCCTGGCAATGCACGGCAGGGCGAACAGCGACAGAGCCAGGGCTCCCAAGACGCTTGTTCCCGCGTTGTGCCCCATGGCGATTGCCTCCTTTGCTTCGGGTCGATCCAGAGGACTACTCCACATTCCACGCCAGCGCCAGCAGCGAGTGCGGCGGGACGGTGAGTTTCTTCCCGGCGGCGAAGTCTGCGAGCGGCTTCTCGACGAGGTTCACCTGCGGCGTGGCGTTCTCGAACTCGTTGTGGGCGGCGATGGAGTCCGCCGTCAGCAGCCAGCTCCTCGCGGCCCCGCCGGCGACCTTCCCCTTGAACGTCACGGCCACGGGGTGCGGGTCGGCCGTGTCCAAGCTGACGAGGATCAGCCCGCGCCGCTTGCCCTCGGCGAAGCCGTAGCTCCAGAGAACGGGCAGGTCCTTCATGGTCTCGTGGGCGGCGCCGCGGCGGAAGGGGCCGGTGGCGGCGAACGTCGGGTCCGCGCCGGTGTGCTTCGTCTCGACCAGGTCGCCGCCGAGGACCTTGTTGGCGGCCGCACAGGCCAGGAAGGTCGGGCGGTAGCGTTCGTGGTCCTTTCTCATGCAGAGGGCGGTCCCCCACAGGCGCACCGCGCCGATCCCGCGGGCGTTGTAGCTGTGCTGGACGAGGCTGAAGAGGGCCTGCGTGCGGAGGTGGTGCTCCTTGAGCATCGTGAGCATGTTGTTGCAGACGTTCAGCCCGCCGCCGAGGCTGGTCGTCAGCCGGTTGCGGGGCTCGAGGGGCCCGTCGCCGTGCGTGATGTGGTGGTTGACCTCGTAGATGCTCAGCTCGATGCCGTGCTTCTTCGCCAGCCCGTAGTTCTGGAACATCGCCCCTTCCTCGTGGCGCGAGCGGCGGATGGCCCAGGCGAACGCCCAGCGGAAGAGCTTCTCGTCGGTGTTCAGCAGGCGGGCGTCGGTCTTCGAGAGGCTCTGGATGATATACGGCGCGACGCTGAAGCGGTCGGCGTTCGGGCTGTTCTGCATGATGCCTGCGTTGCGGCCCACGTAGGCGGCCTGCCCGGCGGCATGGAAAACCACGTTTGAGCGGTAGTGGGGCGAGCTCTTGCCCGTCGCGATGAGGTCGTGCCAGTAGTCCGGGCCGTTGAAGCCGCCGCACTTGTACGGCGTGGCGTTGTTCCACGCCTCGTTGCCGAACTCGACGTGGATTCGCCGGAAGACCTCCGTCCACGGCTTGGGGTGGCCCATCTCGGCCCGCTTCCTGCCCCAGCCCACGCCGGCCGGGGCGGCGAGATACTCCATGAACTGCTTCATCTCCTCGCGGGTGATCGTACCCGGCAGGCAGTACCACGGCTCGGCGCCGATGTGCTCGCACAGCGCGTACATCTGGTGCAGGCCGTACGGGTCCCGACGCTGACGCTGGTACGGGCCGATCTTCGCCGTCACCTGGCTGTTGTAGGCGTGCGACCGCAGCGGCGAGGCGATCGTGTTCGCCACCGTCGAGCCGCCCATCTGGAGGTTGCGGACGGGGCCCGGGTTGAACGTCCGCAGCATGGCCACGCAGTCGTCGCGAAAGGCCGTCGGGTTCGTCTCGCCTTCGAGCCAGAACTCGATATCGTCGATCAGCACGTCCCCGCCCGTCGCCTCCAGGACGAACGTCAGGTGCGGATTGTCCCGTGGGCCGGTGGGCTCGGGGACCTTGTCGACGACGACCGTCTCCTCGTACTTCTTCCACTCGCCCGGCGGCTGGACGCCGGCCGGCCGGCCCCAGCGGCGGTCCGGCACGACCCGAAGCGTCGGCTCGCCCGAGCAGGCCTTCGCCCAGAACCGAGCGCGCCACGTGCCGTTGGTCTGCCCGTAGCGCTGGTAGTGCGTCGCGAAGCGATGATGCGCCGTGCCCGCCGAGCCCTTCAACTTCAGCGCCGCGCACCCGAACGAGCCCGGCGGGACGTCCCCAATGACGATCTCGGTGTGCGGGCTCGTCCAGTACCCGTCGCGGTCGCGGAGGCAGCCGTCGCGGAGGCGGACGGCCTCGATCATGACCCCCCCGTTGGTGCCCAACGGCTCGGTGGGCTTGTCGAACTCGAAGAACGTGAACGGCTTGCTCTTGCCCTGGTGCAGGAACGGGCGGGTCGTGACGCCCTTCAGCGTGCCCGTCGTCCACTTCGACGGACCGGACAGCACCGTGTACTTCGCCCCGACCACCAGCGTTGCCCAATCGCCCCCCTTCACGCCGAACCACGTGCTCGCCCCGCCCGGGGCGCTGCCCGGACCAAAGTGACACTGCCGGTAGCTCGTGCCCTCGAAGTTCTCCCGGGCGCGGTCCTTGACGAGCGCCGCACCGGAGTAGTACGCGTCGCCGCCGAGGTTGATGCCGAAGCGGCTGGTGTCCTTCACCAGGACCTTGTCGGTCAGCTCGATGGTGGTCAGGTCCGCGCGGGCGAACGGAGCGGACACGAGAAGCGCGAGGGCGAGCGGCGCGGTGCGGGGTCTCATCGGGTACTCCTTTGGAGGAAGGCGGCTACTTCCGGTCCTTGCGATAGGCGGCCCACATGGCGTGGACGAAGGGCCCGCCCGAGCGGGCGACGTTCGATGCCTTCTCGGCGTCCTCGGCCATCCAGCGGTCGACGTAGTCGAAGTACGCGTCGTGGTTCCAGTGCTTGCGGGCGTTCATCAGGCGGGCGGCGAGGGCCTGGCCCACCCACGTGGGGCCGTTGAGCGTGCGGTAGCCCTCGGACTTGCTGCCGTTGTTGGCGCCCACAAACGGCGGGCCGGTCCACCGCGCCGGCGGCAGGTGCTCGTGCTCGCGGAGCTTGTTCGTGTTGATCCGCCACAGCACCTTCTGCCCCCGCCACCCCTTGCCGTAGTACGTCTGCTGGTCCTCGGCGAACGACGCCTTGACGTTCTTCATGCCGTCATGGTCCAGCAGGAGCCCGGCGAAGAGGATCGGCCACTTCCGGCCCGAGTGGTGCCCGCCGTTGGCCCGCCACAGGTCATTGTCGGACTGCGTGATCCCGTACAGGTCGATCCCGAGCTGCACGAACCGCACCAGCAGCGTCTCGTTGGCCTTGGCCGGGTCGTCCACCAGCAGCATCAGCCCCGCCCGGGAGACGATGTGGGTGATCTCCCGCCCGTAGTCGGGCATGTTCTCCAGCGGATGCATCATCCGCCCGGGCCACTCGTGGAAGTGGTCCAGCCAGACCCGCTGAAGGAAGCGCTCGTGCAGCGCGCGGTCCGGCAGCGGCGCGGGGGGCTCGAGCTTCCCCAGCAGGTCCCGCCGAAGTTGGCCGACCCGGAAGATCGGCTTGGCCTCGCCGCAGTACGGCGGGCGGAAGGCGTCGGCGGGCGGCGCGGCCTTCACGCACGTGAGCACCACGGCCGTGCGCAGCGGCCCGCGGCAGTACTGGCCCTTGACCGTCTCGGCCGTGCGCTCGCCGATCTTGGCAACGCTGTGCGTGGAGACGAGCGACTGCCCCGGCCGGAGCGTTAAGGGAAACGCCGCCCGCAGCGACGCGTCGTAGCCGTGGATGCGGTCGTCGTAGCCCTGCTTTTTCCCGGCCGGCGGGTTGACCACCGACCCGCTCCGCCCAGGCGCCGGCGCGGGGGACACGGCCCGCACCGTCACGGGCCCGACGACCCAGAAGTCGCCGTTGGCGAACGTCCCGACGCGGGCGGGCTCGGCGAACGTCCACGTGATGCCGTACTGCTCGACGGACGCCGCCGGCCTGGCCGGGCTGTCGGCGCGAAGCGGGGGCGAGACCAAGGCGAGCGCCAGGGCGAGGGCCACTGCGTTTCTCACGGCGTCTTCCCTTCTTCCTGCGGGCCGGGGCGTTTCAGCTCGTACAGCCGCAGCATGCCGGGCTTCGGCAGCGGGCCGCGGCGCGGGCGGTCGCGGTTGCGCGGGAGCGTCTCCCACCGCAGCACGTACGACACGCCCGGCGTGGGCGACCGGCCCGTGTCGCCCGCCCAGCGGACCTGCATGTCCTTGAACGTCGATTCGACGCGGTTCAGACCGGCCGGCCAACGCGGACTCGGGCGCCGCGTCGCGACGGGCTTGAGCGTCTCCTCGTCCAGTTGCCACACCCGCGAGCCGTGCCGAACGTGGCGGAAAGCCTGCTGCAGCTTCCCGCCGGGCCCGACGGCCACGCCGCCCACGCGGATTTCCGTGTGGATGCTCCCCCCGCCCTGAAAGTACCAGCGGTACGCCCAGTCACTCGTCTGGTGGATCCGCCAGCGACCGCCCTCCCACCGCGCGTTGTACGCCTGCGTGTGCCCGGCCGCGTCAAACTTGTGATAGGACAGCACGATTCGCCCCCGGCCGTCGAAACCGATCCGCCCGTTGCCGTTCAGCATCCCGCCCTTCGCCGGCACCGGGTCCACGACAACGCCCTTCGTCTCCAGCGTGATCGGCAGCTCGATGGGCTTTCCCCCGGCCGTCTCCCATCGCACCAGGTCGCGGCTGCGGGCGTAGCAGAGGTCGTGATTCGTCGAGCAATCGGGCGTGTCGCGCCAGACCCACGTCATGTGGTACCAGCCGTCCGGGCCCCGCGCCGGGCCGACGTGGTAGGCGTTCATCTTCCCTCGGCCATCGGTCAGCGGCGTGTCGAGCAGGCGCCGCCACGCCTTCTTCTTCGCGTCGTAGACGTTGTAGATCTCCACCCCGTTGCCGCTGCCGCCGTCGCGGTAGTGAAACACCAGCTTCCCGTCGGCCCCGCGCAGGAACCGGGGATACGTACACCGCCGCTCGTTCTCCCCGACCATGCGGCCGACGGGCTCGAGGCTGGCCGCATCGTGCGGCCTCGCCGACCGCCAATACCGCAGCGGGTGACAGTGCATATTGCCGCTGAGGTGCAGGTATCCGTCATCATCAACGGTGAGAGTGACATAGTTGTGGCTGTCCCAGCCGATGACGGCCTCGCCCGCCGGCAGCTTGCGGATGCGCCACTCCGTAGCCCCCAGCGCCCGCTGGGCGACGCTCATCCGCCGGTTCGCGTCATAGTACACCGCGTACTGCCGATCGCCGTGGGTCAGCAGGCAGAACCCCACCGGGTGTCCCGGCCAGACCGGCTCGATATCCAACCGCGCGGCAACCGTCGGCGGCCGGGCGCCTTCGGCCTTGGCGCCGACCGACACCGCGAACAGCGCCGCCGCCGCAGTCACCACGACACATACCACAAGCTCATTCGTCTTCCTCATGCTCGCTCCTCTTCCGCGCGTCCGCACACCTTGCCAGACGCAGCCCCCGTTTTCCAGTGGCCGCTGGGCATCCGGTCGCTTGTGGTAGAACTCCAGGCATTGCCGGGTCGAACGCGCCTGCCGCAGAAGCGAGGCCCGAAACCCGAAGCAACGCGGGGAATCGAACGGAGTTGTGTAGGGTGCCCCCGAATCCAGCGGCGCCGATGCTGCTCGTCAATGCCAGCCCTTGGGGTGTCGTCATCTGTTCGAGGACCGCAGAGGGCATTTCTCGGGCGGGCAAGCAGGCCGCCGCCCAGGCGATGGACGAAGGCGCAGGGACGCGTATCGTCTGGATGCTCCTGGATTTACTTCGGGCATTCACTCCGGTTTTCTCTTGACCGGGCGCTGTGTTTCTTGTATAAACAAATGTACTATGAAGCCCCCCATAATCAGCGTTCTTGGTGTCTTGGCCCTTGTCGTGTCCTGCCAGGCGGCCGAAATCGGCTGGGTCAGCTTCCATGCGGGCGACGACATCCCATCGGCGAATGCCGCCGCCGCCGGTTTTAACTCGGCTCCAGACGTGGGCTACACCCAACTCCTGCAAGCCAACGGGCATAACGTCACGCGCATTATCACCTCGGCGAGCCCCGACCCGAGTGTCCTTAATCTCTTCGACCTAGTCATTGTGAGTCGATCCGTGCCCAGTTCCCACTACCAGGGCGCCGGCGCCACGGCATGGAACAGCATCACCGCGCCGATCATCGTTATGGGGGGCTACGTGATGCGAAGCAGTCGTATGGGCTATACCACAGGCACAACGATACCGGACACCGCCGGCACGATCGGCCTGGAGGTCTTGGCCCCGAGTCACCCTGTTTTCGATGGAATCTCGCTCGACGGGGACAATGCCGTCGGCGCCTATGCAGGCATCGTCGATTTCCTGGGCACGCCTCAGCGGGGGATTTCGGTGAACACCGACCCCGTCGCGGGCGGCGGCACGATCCTGGCCACGGTCGCGACCACGGGCGATCCCGCATTCGGGGGCACGATTATTGGGGAATGGATGACAGGCGCCGTCATGGCCAACGGCTCTGCGGACACACTCGCCGGCCATCGCCTGGCTTTCCTGAGCGGCAGCCGCGAGGCCAGCGGCCTGACCTCGGAAGGAGCGGGCATCTATGACTTGACCCCAGCCGGTGCCCAGATGTTCTTGAACGCGGTGGACTACATGGCCGTGCCGGAGCCAGGCGCGATGGCTTTCCTTGTGCCTGGGCTCCTCGTGCTCGTTGTGCGCTCGCGCCGCAAGTAAGCTGAAAAAGGCAGGGTGGGGTCAGATCTTGATTAGTGATTAGTGGGCAGTTCGGCGAGGGCGGCGGCGAGCTGCGGCTTCAGCCGGCCGGCGGCGAGGGCGGCCTCGATGCGGCGGCAGGCAGCGGCAACACTGCTGGGGTGGCCGTAGCCCAAGGCGTCGGCGATCTCGCGGGCCCGCAGTGCGGTCGCCTGACGGGCAACGTACGCCGCGGCGGCGCGCGACACGTCGTCGCACCGCCGGCCGGGCCGCCAACGCTCGGGGTCGCCGCCAAGGTGCTTCACAACGGCGGCGATCACCGCGGGCATGTCCCCGCCCTTCTTCATACGGCCGAGCGCGGGGACCTCGCCGTCGGCGTCGCGGTCGGCCAGCATTCGGCGGAT
>Ga0272441_10014355_pt1 | contig 11255 bp, 9 predicted proteins | sample SSMProp6N_FD_193582 | JGI IMG/M metagenome (GOLD analysis project Ga0272441, IMG submission 193582) | Marine sediment archaeal communities from Little Sippewissett salt marsh, Falmouth, MA, United States - SSM-Prop-6N | ecosystem: Environmental > Aquatic > Marine > Wetlands > Sediment ... | reverse complement strand
CTCTCCGCCATCTGGCGGGGGGCGGCCCCATCCCGCGGCGGCGCCGAGCCGGTCGTGCCGGGCAATGTGTCTGCCCTCCTCTTGAGCGCGTTCCCGGGGGAGCTCGCACGCCTTGCTCCTGCGCGGGGCGCCTCCGTGTTCGGGTCTGCAAGAGCCCGCCAGGAGGCACGCCCAAGGCCCGATCACCTACGGCGTGACGCGCACGTGCTTCACCCGAAAGAGCTTCATGTCCCTGACGGCAGTGTATGTCAGCGTGCCGTTCTCATCGAACCTGGGGCCCTTGTCGAATACCATCGAGTAACGCGGGCCCTCCTTACCGTCAAGGACGACGAACACCTCATCGCCTTGAGACGCGACGTAGGCCAGGGACTGGCTGTCAGGACTGAACACAACAGAGCGAACGTCTTCGTACCCATCGCCCTCTACGCCATCCGCTACGACGAACCACGTATCGTCGATATCCTCGAGATCGTCATCGATATCGTCCAGCCGCTCAGGATCGTCGCACTCCTTGACGGACGCAGCGTAGACCAAGCGCTTGCTGTCAGGGCTGAACAATATGGAGCGAACGCCACCGTAGTACTCACCGGCTGTGCCATCCGCTACGACGTGCCAGGCATCCCCGAATACGGCAGCGTAGGCCAAGCGCTTGCTGTCCGGGCTGAAAGTGAGTGATTCGTCATCGACCCCGAAGTGGGGCTTCACAACAGCGTCGTCCAGCACCGTGAGGTAGCCGTTACCTTTCCTCGCCATATATGCCACGTGCTTGCTGTCCGGGCTGAACTTGAGCGAAGCTGACGAGACGAGCTGGAACTGCTGCCCCGCCGCCCCGTCCACTACTACACACATCTGGGTAGGTGCATCTAACGTGGAGGCCAGGTAGGCCACGCGTTTGCTGTCTGGGCTGAAGCTCAAGCTCGTCGCCAAGATGCCCCTACACTCGGGCCCTTCCACTCCGTCCGCCACAGCCACAAAACTATCGCCCCTTTGGGCGGCGTACACAATGCGCTCGCCGTCTGGGCTGAAAACGGGCGGGCATGGGGCGACCTTGTCATAAGAACTTCCCTTCACACCATCCACCACGACGAACTGCCCGCGATCGTCAGCGGCTGCATAGGCAATCCGCTCTTGGCCTGAGGCAAGAGTGTCAGGGAGAGCCCTGTGCTCGGTGTGCTTGACGCCATCGACGACTACGTATTGGCGTTCTCTGTCACCAACCGTGTAGGCGAAATGGCCGCCTCGCTGGCTAAAGATGGGGCCGCTCACAACCAGGCGACTCACAGTGGGCTTGTGGGCTGGGCCAACGGTCCCATCGACAACTACGACCGGGTTTCCATCGCTGCGGGCCACGTAGGCAAAGTGCTTGCTGTCCGGACTGAATGTCAATGTGTGTGACACCACGTTTTCGTATGCAGAACCTGGTGTGCCGTCGACCACTACGTGCCACGTGCCCCCCCGCCTGACCTCGGGGCCCTTCCGCGCCAAGTAGGCCATGCGCTCGCCGTCTGGACTGAACACCACGCGCAACGCGCGCTTGTACCGCGGCCCCGCAATTCCGTCCTCCACGATGCATGTATCCCTTCCCTGGCGGGCCGCATAGGCCACGTGCTTTCCGTTAGGGCTGAAGGTCAACGTACCCTCCTCGATGGCATCGAAGGGCGCATGCGCGACTCCATCCACCACAGCAACCTGTCTATTGCCGTGCTTCGTTATGTACGCCACGCGGCACCCGTCGTCGCTGACAGTGAGGCCAAGCGGATCGGCAGACCAGGGACCCAACTTTGTCTCCTCGACCGCATACGAGACGGGCGCCGCACCGGCCAGACTGACAGCCAACGCCCAGCAGAGGATGAACCCGATCAGACGCGTCGTCACTGCCCTCATCTCCTCCGTGATCCCACGACGATTTGCCGGCATTGCTGCGGCACCCTGGCAATCCGGGCACGGGCACGCCTGGATGGTCTCTTCTGAGCCCTGGGCCCAGCTCTCCGGGCATGGGGGCCTCAGGCAGTTCTCAGTCCTTACTCGTCCCCGCGAGCCGCCGGAGGATGACCTCAGGACGGCTGAAGTCGCTGGCGAGCCGGTCCGCAGGGAGGACCTCCCGGCCGACCCGGAACGCCACCGCTTCCTCAACTCCCGGGGAGCAGGCGTAGTACCCCTCCGGCGTCGCCACCGAGTAGGGAGCTGCCCCGGGCTCCGCACTCTCCCGAAGCCCTGGGGCGACTAGGGATCGGGCATCCCTGCGACACGGCAGAACTGATTGTGCTGCAGGTTGGCGGGCTTGACCCACTTCGCATGGCCGTCCGCGTAGGCGACGTTGATGCCTTCATTGTGTCTGGGTCCGGGCATGGCCTGTGGAAAGGCGCCGTCCTGCCAGTCGGCGAAGCTGCCGTTGTTGTAGGGGCCAAAGCCCATGCAGTTGGAGTCGCCGAAGATGATGAACTCAGCGGGCCGCTGCAGGCGACTCAGCTTCTTGAAGGAGATCCAGCCCGTGTCTCCTCCTGGCCCCTCGATGGGGGTCCAGGCCCACTGGTAGCCGATGCCGCCGCGGTGGCGGTCCTCGCAGCCAGGGAAGGGTAGGTTGCTGTAGTCATAGGAAGGGCATTCCCAGACCTGTTGGTTCTTGATATAGGGCCGCAGCTTCGTGGCGGTCCAGGTCCGTTGACTGCCGTGAACGGTAACCGAGTCGTAGGACCAGCTCGGCGCCACGCGCTCGTCGTAGTCCTGGGCGTACATTTGCCACGCGATCCCGATCTGCTTGTGGTTCGACAGGCAACTCGCCTGCCTCGCTTTCTCCCTCGCCCTCGCGAAGACGGGGAACAGGATTGCGGCCAGGATCGCGATGATCGCGATCACGACTAACAGCTCAATGAGGGTAAAGCCCTTTCGCATCGTTACGTCCTCCTCGTGTCAGACGCAGTGTAGTCCGCGGGCGACCAGTCCGGCATGCGCCCCTCGCTTAGGTCGCGCGGCTCACCGGCGCCCACGGGGACGGCCATGATTCGGCAGCTCACTCCCTTCTCTCGCACCTCCTCACGCTCGAAGGCGATCCGTGTCCTGTCGGGTGACCAGGACGGATACCGATCCACTGCAGACGGGTGGAACGTCAGGTGAACGGGATTGCCTGTTGGCCGACCGGCCTCGTCCACCGTGATGGCCCACAGGCTCTCCCCGTGGCTTATGGCGATCCAGCCGCTGCAGGGCCTCCAGCAGGGATCGCGCCCTCGGGTGACGCACCGGACCGTCCCGCCACACGAGGTCATAACGTACACTCCCCGGTGTTCGCTCTGCGACTGTCGGGAGGCGACGCAACGGCCATCTGGTGACCAGGTTGGCCGGTAGTCCAAGCCCCCATCCGACGTCATCGGGTGGGCCTGCCGCGTGGCCACGTCGACCAGCCACAGGTCGTCCGTGCCGTCGGCCCGGCTGAAGGCGATCGTCTCGCCGTCTGGGAACCGGGCCGGGCGGCCGTCATCCACTCCCTCGGCATCGGTCAGTCGGACCTCGCTTGATCCGTCGGCCTCGATCACGTACAGACTGCTGTAGCCATCTCGCCACGAAGCGACGCACCGGCGCTGCCCGTCCGGGCTCCAGGAGGGGCAATAGCAGTTGCCCTGTTGCGCTCGTGTCAGTTGCTGGAGCCCCGTGCCGTCCGCGCTGAAGGCCAACCTGTGCCTCAGGATCCCGTCGAAGGGTGTTTGTCGCGATTGATCTACAACAGCGACTTCCCTTGCCCCCTGCCGGACGACATGCGCCACGGGACAACCTCCTTCGCTGACAGTGAGACCGAGCGGATCAGCAGACCGGGGGCCCAGCTCCGGCTCCTCGACCGCATACGAGACGGGTGCTGCGCCGGCGAGACTGACAGCCGACACCCCGGAAAGGATGAACCCGATCGCGTACCTCATCAGTCCCTCATCTCGCCAGTGATTCCACGAAGGTCCGCGAGCGTTGCTGCCGCACTGTGGCAATCTGGTCACGAGCACGCCGAGCAGGCCTCTTCTGAGCCCTGACCTGGGCTCTTCGGGCATGGCGTCATCAGGCAGTTCTCAGTCCTGACTCGTCCCCGCGAGCCGCCGGAGGATGACCTCAGGACGGCTGAAGTCGCTGGCGAACCGGTCAGCGGGGAAGACCTCCCGGCCGACGCGGAACGCCACCGCGTTCTCAGCTCCCGGGGAGCAGGCGTAGTACCCGTCCGGCGTCGCCATCAAGTAGGGAGCTGCCTCGGGCTCCGCACTCTCCGCAAGCCCCGTCTCACCCCTGGTGAGCACGGCGAGCCGGCACAGCTCGTCGCCCGTCGCGACTTCCCAGATGCGTGCCATGCCGTCAGAGCTTCCCGCTAGAACATGGCGACCGTCAGGCGAGAACGCTACTGAATTGACCCAGGTGCCGAGTTGTGCGAGGCACTGGCGCTCTGTGCCGTCGTCCGTACGCCACAGCCGAACCGTCCCATCCCATCCCCCTGTGGCGACGTTGTCGCCCTCCGGTGAGAAGGCGCCGCACGATACGGCGCTCGTGTGGCCGGTGAGTTCATAGGCCAGCTCACCGGTGTGACCATCCCACACACGAGCAGTGCGATCATTGCCCGCGCCGAGAATAGAGCGACCGTCAGGCGAGAAAACGATGTGGGTCGGCCAACAGTCCAGTGCTCCCGTACTCAAGCGGCGCATCTGCGTGCCCGTGGAGACGCTGAAGAGGAGAGCGCCCTTGTCAGTGGCGACGGCCGCCGCGGCGCCATCGGGGGATGCCGCCAGCGACAGAACTCGGCGCCCCATTGCCGACCCGAAGCGCTGTGCGACCTCTCCGGTCGTTGCCTCGCGCAGGCAGGCCAGTCCCTCCTCACCATATGCGGGTGCCGACAGTATGTATCTGCCGTCGGGTGAGAAAGCCGCAGGCCCGCTCCCGAAACGGCGTAGCTCTTCACCAGTGCCCATGTCGATGGTCACGACAGGGCCCATGCCCGACGTCTTGAGGAGTAGTCGGCCGTCTGGGGAAAAGCTGACCCCTTGCGTGGGCCAACCGCTCGGGCGGTCCGAGAACCTGCGGTCCATCGTGGCCAGTCTGAGGTCCCACAGTCCGGCAAGTCCGCCCCCCAACGTCGCGACGAAGCGGCCGTCTGGTGAGTATGCAACGCAGTTGACCGGCCTGCCGTACCCCTGGAAGCGCCGCGTGTCCTCACCTGTCTCAGTGCTCTGCATCCAGGCCGCTCTATGGTCCCAGCGCAAGACAGCGCGACCGTCCACAGCAAGTCTCGCACCTGACGCACTCCCGGACAGCTCACGGAGGACCTCGCCTGTGGAGGGGCTCAGCAACTGCGTACCGCACAGCAAGAAGCCGCCGGTAGGCGGGAATGCCACCGGCGTGCCGCCCTGCTTCCACCGCTTGACCTCCCTGCCCGTTCCCACAGCCCACAGGCGCCGGACGCGTTCCCCAGCCCCCCAAGCGTCTGCCTCCGCAAACTCCAGCGTGACCACGGCTTCGCCGTCTGAGGACACTGCGGACAGTACTGCCGGCCCGGGATGGGGACCGAGTGATCTGACCTCATGGCCCGTGGCCACATCCCAGACGCGAGTGGTCAGGTCGGATCCGCTTGATACGACGTACTCCCCGCCCGGCGAGAAGGCGACATATGCGAGAGGACCTGAGTGCCCGACGAGTCGATGAATTACGTCGCCGCTAAACGCATCCAGCAAACGCATCTCGCCCCTTGCCTGCTCCACGAGCACCAGCCGCCCATCGCCCGAGAAGGCCACACAGCGATCGGGGAGAGCATCCCTTTCGAAGGTGAGCAGGCGCTGGCCCGTCTCGACCTCCCACAGCCACGCATTGCCCCTCGCGTCCGCGGTGATCACGCGTTGCTCTCCGGGACAGAAGGCGACAGTGCCGACCCAGTCAACATGGCCCGGGAACTCGCCGATCTGCCGCCCAGTGAAGGTCTCCCACAGACGTGCTGTGCCGTCATGGGCGCCGGTTAGGAGGAAGCTGCTGCTCGGTGCCAACGCCAGGCAGGAGCAGGAGCCAGTATGGCCCGTGAAGCTCTGGATGTGCCTACCCGTGGGGACATCCCACAGGATCGCGGCACCCGTTCCCATGGTAACCACGTGGAAGCCGTCGCAGGAGAGCACTGCGTCCTTGATGATGTCTCGAGCGGGGTGCCCCAACTGGGCGACCAGTTCAGGGGGCGACCGCTGCCCTCCTGTCGGTCCCGCTTCGTCGACCCCTGCTTCGGCCCCAGCCCTTGGCGCGTGGTGGCTGGCGTCCGCGTCGGCGGATGGTGCATGGGGGCGTCTCAGTGGGGCGGGGGACACGCATGGTCTGAAACCAGACCAGGCCAAGGGCTCCTCAGGGCGCTGCATCGCTCTGCATGCAGACTCGCACTGCAGCGGGCCGCTGATCCAGGCGCCGCCCCGGAGCACGCGCTTCGTTCCGGCGGCTGGTCCGGCTGGATTGGCCGGAGGTGACGTCCTGTAGTAGTCGCCGTCGTACCAATCCGCGCACCACTCAGCCACGTTCCCCGCCATGTCCATGGCCCCGCACCAACTGACGCCACCGGGAAGGCTCCCAACGTCTAGTGTGGGCGGTCGACCTGAGCCCAGAGCCACCGTGGCGCAGCAGGCGTGGTGCTCGATCTCGTCCCCCCAAGGGTACGCCCTGCCGGTCTGCCCAACCGCTGCGAACTCCCACTCTGCTTCGGTGGGCAGTCTCATGCCGTAATGGGTGCAGTAGGCCACGGCACCGAACCATGTCACTTGAGACACGGGTCGCTGCTCGCGCCCCGCCTTGGCAGTGTATCCTCCGTCACCGTACAGGATCTCGGTGTCCGGCCCGCCAAGACGGACGAGCTCGTTGCCGTCGGCATCTCTATTGCTGCCATGGGCCTCGAGAAAGCGCGCGTACTGGCTGGCACTCACCTCATATCTGGACAGCCAGAACCCTTCGCCTATCTGCACTCGGTGAGACGGGGCGTCCCCCATCGCATCATCCGCTTCGCCATCCGCCTCAACGCCCATTCTGAACTCGCCCGGGGGAACCCAGACGAACGTGCCGCCATCCGGCCCAGCAACCTCCTGCCCTACTCCTGTACCCGGCCCCAATCGCGCCTGTCCCCTTCCTGCAGACGGTGTCAACAGGGCGAGGGCGACGACCAGCGGCAACAGCCGTGGAACGACGGAGAGTGGTGGGTCGGGTCTGCGGGACTTCTGAGACGAAGAAGTACGACAGGAGTGCCGGGAGTGAAGATGGCCGTCGGTGCTCGGCAAGTCGGATCCCTCCGCGTCCGGCTGCTTCCACGTCCGAGCTTCGATGCCTCAGTGCCTTGAATGTGTTGCCTCGCAGGGCCGTTGCCGGGCGACCTACTGCATCCCTGATGAAGCGTCTCCCTCACAGCGAGGGACACTCGTTGCCGTGTCGTTGGCCCCTGCCAACCCCGTCTCTGGGGCCCGCGCGGCCACGCGCCCGCGGCTCGTATCGGTGCGCGTACACAGGGACGCCTACGAGTAACCAGGGACATAATGCTGCATGGGGGAGGCAGATGCCCCAGGTTTGGCATTCCAATGCCAAACCTTTTCTGCGGAAGGCCAGGACCTCTCGCGGTTGTCTGCTAACATAGCGCTACAGGAGACAGTTGTGGGATTGCGTTCCGGGTTCTCGGGCTGACCCGCCCTGACCGAATTGAGGTGATCGGATGGCTCCGGCGCGCTCGATGGGGGAATTCCTAAGGGAGTGGAGGGAGGAACAGGCTCGTCTCAGCCGGGCACGAGTGGCCATTGCTATCAACGCGAAGTTGCCCAAGGGGAGGCAGATCCCGCACGACCGAGTTCGTCGCTGGGAGGAGGGGCAGCCCCCCAACAGCACTGAGGAACTCGAAGCCCTCTGCCAAACGATGCGGGAGCATGGCATTGCCCCCTCTGAACTGAAGCAATTCCGCGAGGCTGTCTTTGCAGCGTCTGCCCAGCGCCGGTACCCCGAGCTGTTCAGGAACGGTGAGTGAAAGCACCCGGGCGGCGTCGTTCGTATCCCCCGGACCACGAAGCGCCGAGAGCGGCGGCTCTACTCGCATACTCCGGCCCCGGGGGCAACGCCCAGTCTGACCCCGCGGACGCGGCGCCCATCGAATGGCAAAAGGCTCCCGGAACAAGACAGCGCGTCGTCGCTCCACCGCTCAACGGACTCACCCCGTCGCACACCCCCACAACCCGGCGGACTTCCTCGACTCTAAATGCGGAGCCAAATCCCATGGCCAGGTGGTCAGCGGCACCTTGGCCAATACGGTGAAGCTGTGGGATCCTGAGACGGGGGCGTGCCTGGCGACCTTCACGGCGGATGCCTCTATTTGGTGTTGCGCAGTGGGCGCTGGTGGGGTCACTGTGGCGGCGGGCGACTCGGCCGGCTGTTTCCACTTCCTGCGGCTGTAGAACGTGTGAGCTGGTCTTCACGAAGCACCCCTCCCGCCGCGCGTCATGCCGTGGTAGCGGCGCCAGGTTCTGATGCCCCGCTGGGCGATGGCCGAATCGTGTGCGATGCAAGAAAGAGATGCTGGGGAGGTGGTCGTGCCATGCGCAGCGAAGAGGCGTTTCGGGAGCCGGTCCTGCGGGGCTGCCCAGCAATGGAGACGCCTATGATCCTGTGCCCGTAACGTTGCCTATGGCCGCAACGCCCATTTTGGGCGTCATCACGAGCGTTGTCGGAGGTACGGAATTGACGGTGTGACCGGTTGCATCCTTATGGTCTCAGTTGAGCCCCTGACAGCCCCGAAACAAGGCCAGAATCGCCCCCATAATCCGGCTTATAGACCCACTCTCCGTGGCCATTCCATGTCCGGAATGCGAAGGGCCAAGCTGCACAAGCGGGACATAACTCGATTTCTCGTTCCGCATCCCACTGTCTGTGGCGATGCTGCCACACACACAACGTAACCCCCAGGTTTGCGCTCCTCGACGCGCCTCTGTGCACACCCAAGGATGTGTGCATAAGTGCAAGCGAAACTGTACACACTCGCCGAGGACTTCCTGCAGTACATCGAGGCCGAGCGCGGCTATAGCCCCCTGACGGTCACCTCTTACGGGTCCGACCTGACACAGTTCTTCACACATGTGCAACAGTGCGCCCAGGTAGGCGTGGCGGAGGCGCTTACCCTCGCGAATGCGCGCTCGTGGTTGGTGACGATGCATCGGTCGGGCTTGTCGCCGAACACTATCGGGAGAAGGGTATCGGCCCTCAAGAGCTTTTGCTCCTATCTGTCCGATAACGGCAACCTCGTGCACAACGAAATGGCTCGCCTGCGGGCGCCGGCGCGACACCGTCCCCTGCCTACGTACCTGACCGGCGAAGAGATCCAGTCCCTGCTCTCCGCGGCGCTGAACCAAAGAGTGGCTTACAACGCCTTCCGTGACTACGCGATCGTCGCAGTCCTCGTCTTCACGGGTTTGCGCCGTGGTGAACTGCTGAGACTGGAAGTCGGTGATGTGGACCTGGCTGGGATGACAGTGCGCGTGCGGCACGGGAAGGGGGGCAAGTCGCGCATCGTGCCCTTGGTGGAGGAGGTAGTTGAGGCTCTGCGGGACTGGCTGGCCTTCCGACGGACCAAGGGACACGAGTACCTGCTGACGACCGTGCACGGGAACCGCGTCTGGCCATCGCGACTGCAAGCCATCTGGAAGCGCATCTTACAGCGTAGCGGCATCACTCGGCCCGGTGTAACGCTCCACACACTACGTCACTCGATGGCGACGCTGCTTCTGCAAAGCGGCAAGGCTGATCTGGTGGCCATACAGCACCTGCTTGGGCACTCCCGTCTGGACACGACGGGCATCTACCTGCATGTGGCGCCAGGGCAGTTGAGGGGGGCAGTGGAGGCCCATCCCCTCGCGGGGGCGGGACGGTCCGATCCGGCGTCGAGGCGGTAGGAAGCACGCGGAGCGCGCGTCGCATTCATGTGCTCGCCCAGCCTTGCCCCGGTGCGAAGCAGGGACCGTGGAGAACGCTGGTACAGTGTTCACCAGCGACTACCTCACTGCGCAGCCGCGCTATGCTGAACCTGTCGCCGGCGTTCGCCGAACCGCGGTTCCACTGGACTGGCATCACCTCACGGACGGGTGAGAGGGGCTCGCGCTGGCAAATGCACGCGTCTCATCGCGCGCCCCAACGCACGGTCACTTGCCGGTCCGCGGCTGGGGGTCGCGGAGCCCCAAGCGGCAGCGATGACGTCAATATCAACGACACGGGCAACTTCAACAACGCCGGCAACACCGTCACGTCCAGCGCCAGGAGCTGCCCTTAGACGAATCCGCAGAAGATACCGGAAAACAACAGCCGAGCGTCACGGCGCCCCGCACTAAGCCCGTTGGGATCGGCTCCACATCCCCGGGGGAAATCGTGCGGTCTATGCTTGTGTATACGGTGCATCTGAGCACGACGTTGTCTCATAGGGAGATGGGTGCGTACTTGCCCCGGCGACGAGAAGGCGCCCAGGACCGGGCAGGCCGTCTGAGCGCGGTGCGTCGGAGACCTGCCTCGCACTCATCGTGTCTCCATACCCCCATCTGTCTGGCAGACTGCATCTGGCATGATCAGTTGGTCCACCTTCCAGAACGCTTCGGCGAGCTGCCTTAGGTACTCGAAGTCAACAGCATGCCAGGCAGTCCCGGCCTGGAGGAAGATCCCTCGGCTTTCGCACCAAGCGTACGCCTCGCTCAAGAAGGCGCGGGAGTTGGGCATTGCCTTGAAGGGCGGCTCATTGCTGAGAGGATGGAGGATGTAGTGTGGGGACACCGGCACACCTTCCGCTCGCAGAGCAGCCACATAGTCAGTGCGGGTTATGCCGCACCGGCGTCCCGTGAACGACAACGGAAAAGTGTACCAAGCATGCGTGCGTCCTGGCGGCACTGCAGGTGGCTGCGCCAAGCTCAGACCGGCCAGCTGGCTCCGGAGCCAAATGTGGTTTGATGCCTGGGCTGCGCAGCGCCGATCTAGCTCTGGCAAGGCTGCAGCGGCAGCAACCGCGGCCAGAGGATGCATCCGAAGGGAACGCAGAGCAATGCATGGGAAACGGCTGTCCAACGCGCCGTGGCGGTCGTGTGCTTGCCTGTCCGGATGCTGGGCATACAGAACCCCTCGCTCGTAGACACCGCGGCGCTTCGTGTAGACGACGCCGCCTTCGCCAGCACAGAGGTGTTTGCGCGCGCCGAGACTGAAGGCGGCTGCATCGCCCAATGTTCCGACCCTGAGGCCCGAGTACCGGGCGGGGAGAGCCTGCG
>Ga0272441_10014354_pt1 | contig 11255 bp, 4 predicted proteins | sample SSMProp6N_FD_193582 | JGI IMG/M metagenome (GOLD analysis project Ga0272441, IMG submission 193582) | Marine sediment archaeal communities from Little Sippewissett salt marsh, Falmouth, MA, United States - SSM-Prop-6N | ecosystem: Environmental > Aquatic > Marine > Wetlands > Sediment ... | reverse complement strand
AAGACTAAACCCCTAAGAACAAAGGTTGTACTCGTTTGTACAACTCATAAGTTAATTTTGCATCTTGAAGATTATACTCTCCTATCTTATTTCCCTGGCCTGTTTCAATGAGTTCAATGAATTTACTAAAATCGTGGTCAAGCTTCTTTTTGCCAAGTATTACATAAGACGCGTTTTCAAGACTTCCGTATTCACCGTAGTTGTATAAGACCGTCATTAAATCAATGTGGTTTTCGTTTTCATATCTTTTAGTCATTGTTTTGAACGAAACACACCCTGATGGAAGTTCGTTTATTCCCAAAATTACTGCACGGGTATAAAGAAACCTCATGTCAAACTTTTCCCCGTTAAAAGTTATAATAGTTGGTGCAATTGTGTTGGTGTTGGCAAAGTCTTGGAAAATATCTTTAATAAGATTAGTTTCTGCGGAATCATTGATTTCAGTCAACACACTATACTTTGATATTCTCCCCTCGTTTCCATAAACAGCATAAGAACAGATACGGCCATAAAAAGGACTTTTAGCCATGTCAGCAACCTGTTTAGTCTTTGCATTTTCATCCATTATTTTACGCTTGCCAGGATCTTTTGTGTTACCGTATTTTACCTTTGGATCAGGCAACTTGTCTATCATATCCACATCTTTTACGGTTTCAATATCAAATCCGATTTCGTTTGATTCACTTGATTGTAGTATCATTAGTCCCCCTTTAGTTTATGTATTAAATAAGCTATTCCGATGCCAAGTAAAGCACAGAACGCAATAATAAAAACATGTTTTACGGTAATTTCTAAAAGAACCGCATTCATTAATTCAGTCATATAAACTGGTTCCATCATTCTCCTTTTTGATTAGTTAAACACATTTTTTCTTTCTTGAGCCATTTTTCCCGGAAAACATCATTCCAGCCTTCCGTAATCCATAGCATCATAATGTTTTGCTTTTCCTCGTTTTCAATATCAGGATTTCCGCCTTTAATTCTAACAAATTCGTTCATTAGCTCTAATTGGATTCTGTTATAATCTGGTAAAGACATATTATTCCACCTTGAAAAAGGATAATTTTGTTTCTTTATATAAACATACAACAGAAATTTAAAAAAGTCAATGTTTTTTTTAATTTTTTTTATAATGTTTTAATTAATGTTTTTTAGGAAGGGTACAATAAAATCAACTTGCAGTTTTTAGTGTTTCGATATAACCTTCAATTTGTGCCAATCGAAAAACTATAGAATCTGTTGGATTGCTACCACCAGTAATTATCACCGATAAGTTGTCTAATTTTTGAGATAGGTTTTCAAGGTTTTTAGACAGGGCTTCTAAATGTATATTCATTTCTATTATGCTTTCTCTTGCGTTGCGTAACTCGTCTTTTGCTTTTTCTATACTATTATGATTTGCTTTTGGCGCGGTAAACCAGTCCCACAATATTTTGAAATTCATAACTGAAACACCAGTCAAAAAAACTGTTATTATTATCTTTAAAATTGCTGCCGCATTAATTTGGTCAATCATTTTTGCCGCCTTATCTAAATTTTATCCCACTGTTACTACTTTTGATTTTGTTTTGGAACAACTGTATTTTTTTCTGCGCACGTTGAAGCTCTATCAATTTCCGCTGACACTTCTCAAGTTCTTTTTGTCGGGCAATAACGGCTTTACTTATTTCTGCATTACTATAGTTCGCCTTCCTTAGTTTCTTGGCAATGGTAGTAGATTTACCACCCCATTTTAATTCCCTGATACGCTTATAAAGTGTGTTAATTCTGTTCGCGGTATCAGATTTCCACTCTTCGGCTTTACCGTAAAACCTTCTAACAATTATAGCCTTAGATGCGTCAAATCCTGGCGGTTTTTGTATTCCAGTAGTACCTAAAACCCAATCGGTTATCCACAAGAGGTTTCTACCAGTCCCGCCCAAGGAAGTAACTATTTCATGTTGCATTACAATTGGATCCCAATTCAAAGCCCTGCCGATTGTCTTTAATGTTTCTGACGTTGATTTTTTCGACCTTTGGCCTGGAGGCAAAGCCCTTTGTGTTGGATTTACTATATGTGTCTGAAAATAGAAGTTGTAATTAACTCCCGGTAATGGCTCTATAATTAATTTTACTAAAACAGGTAATACACTCCCCTGGTCTATAGGGGAAATGTCCATAAAAATATTAGTTGCCAAATCCCATCCGGTTTGATTAGCAAGACCTTTCATGTTTTCGTATATCATCTGTGCAGGATTAAGGATAAGTTTAGCAACATGACCTTTGGGAATTTTTAAAAACACTTTGCCGCCTAACATTATAATCCAGTTATTAGCTTTTTCTCTGGCAGGTATGTTTTTATACTCTTCGTCCTGTTCATTCCATGCCGTTAAACCTGCGTATAAACCGTATATTAACCCTGTATACATTATAGGTCTTACTGGCACCTTGCCTTCTGAAATAGGGACTACCCAAGCTCTTGCCGTTCGATCTATACCCTCAAGAGCAGCGTTTATGAATGCAAATATCTCATTTGGTATTTTCCCGGAATAACCAAACCTCTGGAAATCAATAGTTGATTGTCTTGCTGCGTGAATTGCATGACCTATGGCCAAATGAGCATCTTTACCTTGAATGTTATTTATGTCTATTTTCTGGCTTTTCAAATCCCTATTAAACACTCCTAATCTGGTTCCCATTTCCGACAACTCACACATATATAAAATAGGTTTAAACGGAAATTTAATCCCCATCATAGCAACATCACTCGTAACCTTTAGTATCCCCCGGTTTTTTAAATAAAATGGATCTAATAATTGTTTGGCTTTGCTACCGTATATCATTTCAGCATAACCTTTAGAACTTCCGGATATACCAGACTCAGGGGAATCCATGCCACCGCCACGCTTTTGGTATAACTTGAATATATCTGAGTTAGTCATATAATGTTTTGCGCCTATAAACCAATCCACAAATGGAATTGTTTTTGCGTTATGAGCTGAATCTAATTGGTCACGACTAACATTAGGAATAAAGAAATCAGGATTTCCAGTTACCGCGCCAAACCTTAAAGTTCTTGTAGGCAATGCCAGTGTCCATTTAAGCCACATTGGTATTTGTTTGGGATGAAGGTTCTTAACTGATAAAGCCATTTCAATAGGCACTCGATAGCTTTCCAGCTTGCCATTCATTCTAAGGGATATAACGTCCTCGTCTTTAGGAATTGAGTTGTCAAGTACCCAATTGGCTTCCTCAAAGGATTCTACATCTTTTACGTTAGTTGGTCTTATGTTTTTAAGACCCTTTAGTACTTGATCTGATTCAAGTTTGCTTTCAAATGCACTAACCGCCAGGGGAGCCATGTTTCTAAGCATTGGTCTATTAGAAAGATACAGGGCTATAAATTCAGCGACTTTTTCGTCCTGTTGATGCACATATCTATGGAACTTATTTCCTGCAACCTCTTCGCCTTCATAACGAGATCCTGCGACTGCGGTTAATTCATTTTTGTATTTAGGATCAGATAACAATTTGTTTAACCACGGTATTTCCTGGTCAAGAACATGACCTAATTCATGCGCCCTTGTAGACTCAGTAGCACCGTATAATATTCTAACTTCTTGCGCCTGGTCATCCATTACACCTAAACGCGTTCCTCCCTTTTGCCGCCCAAGCTTACTTTTGGTTTTAACACTAAATCCCATTTTATTAATATAGTCATCAATTTGGTCTCTAAGGGTAGCGTCTACCTGTATTCTGTGTTCAATTGTTCCTGCTCTAACCCATTTGGGATCGGTTTTTACAACTAAGCCATCGAACAACTCAGGATATGCCTGTGCGAATTTCACAATGTTTTGAGCAACAACAGCCCTGTTTGCATTTACAATTGTTTCATGTGTAGTTGCCAGCATTAATTGCAAAGGATCAATTACAGGCAGCGCTTCTTTAGTTCCTTTGATTCTTTTAATACCTGTACTGGTAGCAGTGAACATTATTTTTCTTGGCGGTCCGGAAATCTTGTGTTTTTTTGTGTCCACATCTCTAAAGAACGGAACGTAATAAGGTTCTCTAAGGTTCTGTAATAATTGATCGTCAATAACGCCATGCTTATGCTTTATATCGATTAATCCTTTATTGTAATCCCAAAGTTTTTCAGCCATGCCAACAATCATATTGCCTTGAGGATGATCGTTTTCAATGTAATCAATTACGGTTTCAGCGGTTTCGAGACTAATTCCTTCATCGTGATATTTTTCTTTGTTGTTGTATAGCCATTCCGATCTTTTGGCAACAAGGTACTGAGACAATGACCGGGCAATTAAACCACTTTCTTTTGCAGGCATATCTTTTAATGGAGCAAATATCGGATTGTAGTTTTCGTCTATATGATTTTGAGCCATCGCACCTGCCGAACGTACCCGGTCTACGGCATAGTCAAAAGCGTCTAAAATTTCTTCTGTTTTTTCTTTAACAGCTATTTTGGCATTCAAAAGAACTTTGCGTATTTTTAATATAGGCCAAGCAATTTCTTTAACTTTGAAATAACCATACTCAAAAGGGTTAAGCCAACCACTTCCTTTTTTTTCTCCGCCAGGATTGTGTTGAATCTGCTTTGAGATATCACTTACAGCTTTTACCTGACTTATTTTCTTTTTACCCTTGGCTTTAGATTTCTTAGCAGTGTTAACCACTGATTCAGACCTTAGCTTGTCATTAGATTTATTTTTACCGGAACTTGGTACTTCAAAATACTTGAGATTACTTTTAGAAGAAGTCTGTATTTTGTTTTCGTCACCAGTTATATCTTTTATAGCCATGTGAACTTTTGTAATATCGGCTATTACTTTTTCGGCAGACTCAGAAGGAATAAAGTAAATTCTTTTGTAATCCACGACATAACTTTTAATGCCCAAACCGTAAGCCTCTTCAGTAGGAATTACATTCGTTTTGGGATCAACTTTTATTATTTCTTCGCCTTTAACCTTTGTTTTTCTTATGGTCCAGCCATTATCTAATTGTATAATAGAATCATTTTTTTCAATAAGATCAAGAAGTTCCGATGGTGAAAGTTTTGCGAGTTCTGCGCCTATTCCTAAATTTTGTTTTACCGAAACAATTTTATTCTCAGGTATTAACACCCCGATATAGTTTTTGTTTTCAGTACTGGCCTTATATATACCTGTTTTAAAATCTGCATCAGAAAATAATTTGTCATATATCGGAAATACCGCACCAGTAATTAAGTTAAATTTTTTTGTTTCAACATCTGGTATTTTTGCATATTGTTTATTCCATTCAGACTCCCACTCACTTCTTTCTACCAACTCAAACTTATTCCAAACACCCCCCACCGCCACCTTTGTTGTATTTCCCCTAGTGTTTAAAACCGTTCTTTTACCATTTATTACATCGCGTTTAGTTTGGTATGCAATAAGATAATTGCCACTCCTTTTGTTTTTTATGTAATACACATTTGATTCTGTCCTGCCCTTTGCTGTTTTTTCTGCCAAAGAAGAATCAACCTTAATAGTTTTTACGTCTCCTTCAAGAGTTACAAGGTTTGTTGTTGCACCAGACTCTTTGTGTGTGTAAATATTTTCTTCAGAAACCTTTTTTAAATTGCCAGCATCTATTTGTTGAACTCCGACATCAAAAGTACCGTCTTCACGAGCCTGTTCAGCCAATTCCTGATATTTATTATAAAAATCACCAAACAACTCATTTTGTTGTTTGAAGGGTAAAGCCATTATTCTGTTTAAAAAACCTTCGACATCTGTGTCTTTTCCGTTTTTTAAATCTCCTTTAGAATTTAGCAAACCCATTCTTGTTGCAATTGAACGGCCAATTTTGCGACGAAACATCCACGATAAAGCAGCTTTTCCGTAATCATCAGTAATGTCCTCTATATCAAAAAGGCTTCCCGTGTATGCGTCCCTGGTCCCAGAAGAAACAGCTCCTAATGACGCAAGTCTTTTTGAAATGGTGTTAATAAGTCTTTGTTGCCCTGAAAGATTGGTTCTAACCATTTTAATAACAGGAGGAACTTTTTGAAACGATCTATGTACACGGCCAAAAGACTGCATTTGAGTGTCAGCAGACCATGAAAGTTGTAGGGCATAAAATACCCTTCGCTGTTGGTTTTTTGCGTTTTGGTCAGAGTGCAATGAAATACCTGTTGAAGCCGCCCCGGAAATTATTGCTATTCTTTTTTTGCCTGCCTGAAAATTTGCGGTTTCAGCATCGTTTATCGCTTTTGAAGGAACACCGGAAATTTTTCTTTTTACTAATTTTTTACCTTCTAATCTGCTTTTTCTGCCAGATATTTCAGCTATTTTCTTAGGACCAAAGTGATTTACTATTAAATCAAATGGATTACCAGGCAGCTCAAAATCAACCAGTGTTTCAATAAGGTTTTCACGTTTTTCTAAATTTTCCTTATTAATAACCGGATTTCCGGCAGAATCTTTAACAGGCACACGAATTGTTTTGCCAGTTAATTCATCAGTTTTTTCCTGATACTGATTAACAGGAAAATGTCTTTCAATTAAATCGGCAACCATTTCTTTTGATGTAAAAGTTAAATTTTCTAAATCTATGTCTTCTGCAATTGCTTTGGCTACTCTATTTTTAACAGCTTGTTCATTGGTGTTATACAAACTAATTACTACAGAATTTCCTTGTTTAAGCTGGCTTTCAGCGTCTTTTATCATATCGGGTACTTGCAGTGCAACCATATATTGTAAAAAGAACCTTTGTTGTGCGCTATAGAATTGCGAGTACATATTAGTAGATTCTTTTTTTGTCATTCCTGCGTTTTCCATACCCTCTTCAAACGCTCGCATTATATTAGACCACAAATCAGCTACTCGGTCATACATTTTGATTTCGTCTTCAGACAATTCATGAATAACCTGGTCATAGCCAACACCGTCATAGCTTATCGATCTTGAATTATAAGCACCTACGGCTTTTAAATCTCTGGAAAGCATTTCCATAGCACCCACGCCGCCATCACTCATAGCGCGTAAAAACTGAGTAAAATCAGCAAAAGGCGCACCTGTTCCCCATAACCCCATACGTGAAAGATAGCCCAAGTTTGTTGGGTTAGTTGCACCAGTAGCAGACACATTCACAAATCTAGCTTTGGGAAATTCTTTTTTAAGATGTACACCCATAGCCCCCTGATCTGATCCTTCTGATGCTTTCTTGTTATCAAATTGTGTTACCTGCGCATTTTTTAATTGATGGGCTTCATCAAAAACAATCACCCCATCATAATTAGGTCCGAGCCATTTTTTAAGCTGTTCATATCTATCTCTTGTACCATTCCAATTTTGTCTTAAAGTCGTGTATTGGGTAAACAACACGCCTTCTTTTAAGGAAATATTGTCTTTAAGTTTTGCGGATCCCTGCCTAAACGTTTCAACAGGTACCCCAACACCCTCTAAATCTCTTTTAGCATCTTTATAAAGATCTTTGCTAATACTTATCCAAACGGCTTTTTTGCGCCCTTGATTCCAATTGTCATATATTATTCCTGCGATTTCTCTTCCTTTACCAATTCCTGTGCCATCTCCTATCCAATATTCCGGCACACTGCCATCCGGTAATTTTTGGGAATGTCTTTGGCCTGCATAAGTAATGGCTTCAAGCTGAAGATCTGACAGCTTACCAGACTCAACAACATCTTTTGGAATATCAGGTGTATAATTAACATCAGGAGGCTCAACTCCTGCCAAGGACGCGCTTTCAACTACATTAGCAGGATGGGCTTTAGAATTTTTATAAACAGCCTTTTGCACTCTGTATTTTGCGAATACACCACCCTTTTCTTCTTCTAATTTGGATGAGGATTTTCCCTCAGCGCGTTCAATTCGTCCAGTATCATTGGTACTATCTCGCTCGCGTACTCTTCCAGGTTCTTTTTTGGAAACTTCTTGTTTTCCTGATTCACTATCTTTACCGCTATCTTTTCTAATTCCTTCGGGCTTTCGTCCATCAGGCTTAGAAACATCTCCAGACTTGCTTCGCTCAAGCTTCCCATCAACTTTTCCGGAAGGTTTTGTATCCCCTGGCTTAACATCTCCAGGTACGGGTGACTCTCTATCCTCAGTCCTTGTTTTTTCCTTAGAAACAGGTTCGCTTTTGCGTTCAACAGATTTAACCCTACCATTGATATCCTCCTTTGCTAAAGGTTTCAATAAACTCAATGCCTTTTCAGGACTAAGTTTATCATTTATAATTATATTACCGATTTTATCAGTTCTGTTTTCTCCCGGAGTAGGTCCGGTTTTGTCTATTACCAATATTTGATTACCAAAAGTAGTTCCAAGTTTTCCATAATATTTTCCATCCATTCCAATATTAGCACGTACATTGTATTTGTTTTCAATCTTCTCCCACCATTTATTAAAAGCAGGCTTTCCATGTGCCATTCCTTCGCCAACAATAGCAACTAGTCTTCCGCCTTTATTTAGCCTTAACAATGCTTGTTCTACGTGCTGCGCACCAAACTTGGTTTTGTGAGTTTTAACTCTACCGCCAGTAGAACTAAAGGGAGGATTCATAACAACAACATCCGGCTTTACTTTATCTGGTAGCATATTATGAAGTTGTTCGCCATCTACTTCATAAACCTCAAAACCCAACGCCTTTAAATTTTTTTGCCGTTTTTTTGATATTTCATTGGTAACTACATTACCGCCTTTTAGTTTTGCCATTGTAGCAATGTTACCAGTTCCAGCAGAAGGCTCAAGAACACTCATGCCCTTTTTTATCCCCGACACGCTAACAGCAACAAAAGATTCTCCAGGCGGAGTACTAAACTGTTGTAGCTCTATTTGGTCAGTACTTCGGATACTTTGTCTTGGCAATCTATCAGTGAGATCAAGTAGGTTTTTTAATGTTTTTTCCGGGTTATCAAAGTCTGCATACTGTTTAGCATCTTCAGAGATAACCCTGTTCATTGCCTCTTCTGTAGCGTCATAAACATCCCTTGGATCGTATTTACCATCTTGCCATGACCCACCATAATGATCTTTTGCCATTTTAAACAACAGCCTGTTATCTACTTTTTCGGTTTTTAACCGACCTTTTATTTTTTCAGGGAAATCTTCTTTTTGGGTTTCTTTGGCCTTTACCGCACCCTTAGAAGGATGATTAGAAGTAGACCACTCTTTGAACTCTTCCATTCCCATTTTAACAACAGAATCAAGACCTTTCCACCCTTTTTCGTAATTGGAAAGATAAATGTCTTTTGCGTCTTGTTCAGAAATCGCACCTAAAACAATTTTGTGTTCATCGAACTTTTTTGTTTTAGGATTTACCTGGTTAACAACGTATACGTCCCCACCTTCAGAAGATCCGGGCTTAATAAAAACATCAACATGATCTTTATCGTATCCTTTGGTTCCCCGAATATACCCATAGTCTGATTTCATTTTCTGAGACCATTCACGACCACCATCATCTTTACCAGAACGAATTGACCCAGCAGGATTTTCAATGGAAATTTCCATGCCATCACGTTTAATGTGTGCCTTTTTATAGTTCCCTGCTTCTTTTTGTGGTTCTGTAGGGGCAACGTCAACGACATCTTTCTGGCCGTTAATTTCTATTTTTACTTCTTCTTTTTCAGGCTTCTTTTCTTCAATAACAGGTTTAACCACTTCAGGCTTTTTAGTTTCTTGTTTAGGCTCTATTTTGTTTTGGTTAACAAGGTTTTCTGCGTATTCTCCAAGCATTTTATTGGGTAATGCGATTTGTTTATTGCCATCAGTTAAAGTATATACATTCCTTATGCCTCTTTTGGTTTTTTCAACAACCCAACCCTTGTCTACTCTGTCTTTAATTATATCTCTGTATGTTGTTGTTCTGTTATTATTTAAAACTTTGGTATCAAGCAAATCACCAAGCTCTAATTGTTTCTGCTTTTCCTTTTCTTCTGCTTTTTTCTGATCTGCTTTTTTCTTTTGCTCAAGAATGTGTTTGTTGTAGTTTTCTGTCCCTACAAAATATTTAATTGCTTCGGTCGTACCTGATACAGTTTTAGGAAGGGTAATTCCAGTTATTTCTTTAAAGGCACCCCTTGAACCTTTATTGTCCATCACAGACAGCCTTGAAACCAAGTTATCTATGTTTTTGTTTTTAACATCATCAATGATGGTTTCGGCTTGAGCCTTTGAAGAATCAAATAGTTTTCCTCGATCTGATTCAGTAAGCTCTTTTCCCTGTTCTTTAGCCCAACCAATTCTTGTTTTAAGCAAATTATTATAAATTGATTTTACAGCCTTTTCTTTCGTTATTTCATCAGCATCTTTCTTCGATTTTTCTGGTTCAACATTTACCTCCTGCTTGGTTTCTTTTGCCTCAACATCTTTTTCTTTGGGCTTTTTGGCGGTACCGGTTTCTTTGGCTTTGGTTTCTGGCACCTTTTCAAGTTTAGGCTCCTTTGGTTTAGGTTTTTCAACAGGTTCAGCACTTTGAGTAAGCACTTCCTCCAGGGGATCAACAACTTCAGGTTTATGCATATCAGGAACAGGAGATGTCTGTTCTGTTTGCTCTGTCTGTACTCTTTGTTGTAAGTCTTGTTCCTGAGCAGCCAATTCAGATTCAGTAGGCAATAAAGTCTCTTTCCCGGTTTCATCAACGGTCTTTAGTCTTAATGGCGTTTCTTCAACAGAAGGCTGAATAGGTGCCTTTTGTCCTTTGGTATCAGCATAAGCCGACAACGGACCTGTAGTAGCGCCTGCGGTAACAAATCCGACTAAGCCACCTTCAATGCCCTGCTTAACAGCTTCGGTGAAAGACATATCCTGGCTGCCTAAAAGCATATCTGTAACCGCCTGGGAATATCCGACGATTGTTTCTTCTGTTGCTTCTGCTTTTGCAGCTTTCATTACGTTGCCTACAAATTTACCAACGACTCCGCCCACTGCTTTTTTAGCAGCTTGCTTAGATGTGCCTTTGCTTAATTTTTTGATTGCGTCTGTGATTATACCACCTGTTACCTTAGTTTCTCCAAGCATTTCTATAAAACCGGATAACACTGCGTTAACACCTGCCGCATTAGCACTCTGATTAGTAATTCCAGCGTCAACGGCATCCCAATACGAATCCATTTTTGAAGCGGTTTCAGTCGTCCCGGCAAAAGCACCAAGACCTTTTGCTGTCATTCCGGCAGCTCCGCCTATACCCATAGAAAGAATAAGAGGTATTTGTGCAGCGGCTTGAATACCAAGGGTTTGTCCGGCTTTTTTGAAATCACCATTCGAAAGA
>Ga0272441_10014353_pt1 | contig 11255 bp, 9 predicted proteins | sample SSMProp6N_FD_193582 | JGI IMG/M metagenome (GOLD analysis project Ga0272441, IMG submission 193582) | Marine sediment archaeal communities from Little Sippewissett salt marsh, Falmouth, MA, United States - SSM-Prop-6N | ecosystem: Environmental > Aquatic > Marine > Wetlands > Sediment ... | reverse complement strand
CGGGCTCAGCTCCGTTTGATACCCTCGGCATCCCCATTTCGCAGCTCGTGCTGGGCGTGCTGTTAATGTGGGTCGGATGGAGGCGTGCCAGGCAGGTGAGCCAGTAGGAGTCATGAACACCGAAGAGCAGGAAGCCGATCTGACCCTGTGGGCCAACGGGGTCGCCGAAGTGCTGGACGGGAAGGAGCGGCCGGAGCTCGCCGTGGTGTTTCGAGCCCTCGCCCGGCGCGACGCGCAGGCCCTGCGGCAGGCGATGGAGGTGTTCCCGCCGACGATGCTCGAGGCGCTGGCCGAGATGGTCGAGCTGGAACAGCAGGATCGGGCGAAAGCCGGGCAGAATAGAGCGGTCGAGATCCTCGACTGGTTAGCGGATTTGGTCGAGCAGGTTCACGATGAGTACCGGACCATCGATCTGGACCCCGGCGCGGCCGGTCCGGTCCAGTAGCCCGAGGGCACGTGGACGAACGAACGAAGCTTCGAAGAAACGATCGCGCCGCGGACGAGGCCTGGATTCGTGAATTTCTGCACGAATCAGCCGTCGGAGTTCTGGCTACCGTGCACGGCGACCAGCCGTTCGTGAATTCCAACATCTTCGTGTACGACGAGGATCGGCACGCGATATACCTTCACACGGCTCGCACCGGCCGGACACGCGACAACGTGCAGGCCTTCGCGAAGGCGGCGTTCACGGTGTACGAGACCGGCCGGCTCCTGCCGGCCGACGAAGCCCTGGAATTCAGCATCGAGTACGGAGGCGTGGTGGTGTTCGGCGCGGCGAGCGTGGTCGAGGATCCCGAAGAGGCTGAATTCGGCCTGCATCTGTTGCTGGACAAGTACGCGCCACACCTCAAGCCAGGCCGGGATTACCGCCCGATCACGGCCGGCGAGCTCACGCGCACCAGCGTGTTCCGGCTCGACATCGAGTCGTGGAGCGGCAAACGGAAGTACGAAGTGCCCGACTTCCCCGGCGCCTACCTGTACGAGGAGCGGGAGCGGCTGGCCGCAGAGTCCGCCGACTAATCGGTCGCGGCTCTACTCCGTCCAGCCCGTCCACCCGGGACCGCGCACCACCCGCCCCGGTTTCGCTCCTGTGGGGCCGCCGTTGACGATCACCGCCTCGCCGTTGATAAACACGTACTGCACTCCAACGGCGTACTGGTGCGGCTTTTCGAACGTCGCGCGGTCGGCGATCGTCTCCGGGTCGAATAGCACCACGTCCGCAAAATAACCCGGCTCGAGGGAGCCACGCTCGCGGATACCGAGATTGCCGGCCGGCAGTGACGTCAGGCGGCGAACCGCCTCCTCGAGCGGGATCACCTTCTCGTCCCGCACGTACATCCCGAGCAATCGCGCGAACGATCCATACCCACGCGGATGCGGCTGGAAGTTCAGGAACACTCCGCCCGTGGCGTAGGCCCCCGCGTCGGAGCAGAAGCTCACCCACGGCACGGCGATCTTCCGCCGGATGTTGTCTTCGGACATCGTGAAGAACACCGACTGCACGCGGCTGTTGTCCTGGATCACCAGGTCCATCGCCGTCTCCTCGGCGCCCGTCCCACGCATGCGGGCCACGTCGGCCACGGTCCGCCCCGTCAGGTAGCGCAGGGAGTCGGTGCGGAAGCCGGTGAGGAGGATGTTGTCGGGCGACGCGGCGCTGAGCCACGTGTTGTCCCATTCGCCGGCAGGATCGTTCATGTCGATCTTCACGCGCTCGCGGATCGCAGGGTCCTTCAGCCGCTCGACCCACGCGTCGTGTCCGCCTTCCTGCACCCACGGCGGCATCACCGCGTCGAGCCCCGTCGAACTGGCATGGTAAGTGTACATGTCGGCCGTGATCCGGAGCCCCTCGTCGCGGGCTTCCTCCACTCGCCGGATGACGTCGTTCAGCTTGTCCCAGTTGGCCCGACCCGAGGCCTTGAGGTGGTAGATCTCGGCCGGGACCCCGGCCTCACGGGCGATCGTGATCAGTTCCTCGACGTTCTCCAGCAGCCGGTTTCCCTCGCCCCGGATGTGGCTGATGTACATTCCGCCGTACTGACCCGCGACTTCCGCGAGGGCGATCAGCTCGTCGGTGCCAGCGTAGTACGCGGGCGAGTATATCAGGGACGATCCGACGCCCAGCGCCCCTTCCTCCATCGCCTGTGCCACCAGGCCCCGCATCTCCTCCAGCTCTGCCTCCGTCGGCGCCCGGTCCTCGTAGCCGAGGACGTGGATGCGCACGGTGGTGGCCCCGACGAACGAGGCCACGTTCGGTGCCACGCCACGGCGAGTGAGCCATTCCAGGTACTCTCCGAGCGTGGTCCACTCGATCGGGTATCGGATGTCTCCCTGCGACTCGAGCTTGCCTTCCTTCATGGTCTCGCTGAGCGGTCCCATCGACGATCCCTCGCCGAACACCTCGAGGGTTACCCCCTGCCGGATGTCGCTCTGTCCGAGGCCGTCCTCGATCAGCGACTCGTTGGCCCACGAGAGCATGTTGATGAAGCCGGGAGACACGGCGAGACCGGCAGCGTCGATTTCAGTCGTGCCCACCGCGCGCCCGACGCTTCCGACCGCGGCGATGCGGTCACCATCGATCGCGAGGTCGCCTCGATAGGGGGCGTCGCCGGATCCGTCGTATATCATGCCGTTCCGGATGACGACGTCGTATTCCTGCGGCGCTCCGCAGGCTGCTACCACCAGCAACATGACCGCCGAGGCGGCGACGAGCCTGTGCATCTCTATCCCCCTCTGGTACACCGACCGCTCAGAATGACGCGTGCTCCGTCCTCTCGATGATCTCTTCCTGCAGGGCTTCGGACAGGTCGCAGAAGTAGTCGCTGTAGCCCGCGACCCGCACGATCAGGTCGCGATGCGAATCGGGGTCGGCCTGCGCCTCCCTGAGCGTGTCCGCGTCCACGACGTTGAACTGTACGTGGTGTCCGTGCATGTCGAAGTAGCCGCGAACCAGGTGTCGCATCCTCTCGATCCCCTCGTCTCCCTCGATCAGGGACGGCGAGAACTTCATGTTGAGCAGAGTGCCGCCGGTCTTGATGTGATCCATCTTCGCGGCGGAGCGGAAGACCGCCGTCGGGCCCTTGCGATCGGCGCCCTGGACCGGGGATATCCCCTCCGAGACCGGAAGCCCGCTCCGTCTTCCGTCCGCCGTGGCACCGGTCACCGACCCGAAGTACACGTGCGACGTGGTGGGCAGCATCTCCAGCCGGTGCGCACCCCCGATCGCCGTGGGCCTGCCGTCGATCGCCTCGAACGCCGCGTCGAACACGCGTCGCATGATGTCGTCCGCCGCGTCGTCGTCGTTGCCGTACTTGGGAGTCCGGTGCAGCAGGCGCTGGCGCAGGGCCTCGTGCCCCTCGTAGTCCGCCTCCATCGCCGTCAGGAGTTCGGGCAGGGCCAGGAGGCCGTCGTCATAGACCACCTGTCGAATGGCGGCCAGGCTGTCGGCGATCGACCCGATCCCCACGGCCTGGATGAAGCGGTTGTTATAGCGCGCCCCACCGGCGTTGTAGTCGCGCCCGTTCGCGATGCAGTCGTCGATGAGAACCGACAGGAAGGGCGCCGGCATCTCGCGCGCGTACATGCGGGCGATGACCTGGTTGCCCCGGATCTTCACGTCCACGAAGTGGCGGAGCTGCATCTCGAAGGCCCCGAACACGTCGTCGAAGGTCTCGAAGTCCTCGGCGGCTCCGGTGTGCGGACCCAGCTGCCGACCCGTCCGTGGATCGAATCCGTCGTGCAGGGCCAGCTCCAGCACCTTCACCAGGTTGAAGTAGCCGGTGAGGATGTACGCTTCCTTCCCGAAGGCTCCGACCTCGACGCAGCCGCTGCACCCACCGGCCCGCGCATCCTCGATCGTCTTCCCCTGCCGAAGCTGCTCGGCCACCGCGGCGTCCGCGTTGAACAGCGACGGAAAACCGTAGCCCTTCCGGATCACGCGGAGGGCGTGCTCGAGTACCTCGTCCGGGGTCTCTCTCGCCACCTGCACGTTGGTGCTCGGCTGCAGCAGGTGCATCTCGTCCACGATCTCGAGGAGGATGCGGGACACCTCGTTCGAGCCGTCGGAGCCGTCGGCCAGCAGGCCCCCGATGTTGATGTTGGCGAAGTCCGTGTACGTGCCGCTCTCGGCCGCCGTAACCCCCACTTTCGAGGGCGCCGTGTGGTTGTTGAACTTCACGAAGAACGCCTCCAGAAGCTCCTTCGCCGAGTCGCGGGTCAGGCTCCCATCCGCCAGTCCCCGCTCGTAGAAGGGCAGCAGGTGCTGATCCAGGTGGCCCGGGTTGAATGCGTCCCACCCGTTGAGTTCGGTGATCACACCCAGGTGGCAGAACCAGTAGTACTGCAGCGCCTCGAGGAAGTCGCGCGGCGCGTTCGCCGGCACGTGTCGACAGGTGGCGGCGATCCTCTCCAGGATTGCCTTCTCGGCGGGATCGCTCTCGGAGAGCGCCTTCTCTTCCGCCAGGTCCGCGTGTCGTTCGGCGAATCGGATCAGGGCGTCGCACGAAATCCGCATGGCGTGCAGGGCCTCGCGTTTGTCCTGCGCCTCAGGATCCGCGGCGAAGTCCAGGCCGGCCAGGGCGGCGTCGATATCCGCCTGGAAGCCTTTCAGTCCCTTCGAGTAGATCTTGTCGTCCAGCACCGTGTGCCCGGGCGCCCGCTGCTCCATGAACTCGGTAAACACGCCGGCTTCGTAGGCCTGGTGCCACTCATCCGGGAGCGCTTCGAACAGGCGGTCGCGCAGCGAGCGGCCCGTCCAGAAGGGGATCACCGTGCTCTCGTAGTCGGCGATCGCGGCGTCGGACACCGAGTAGCGGGTCTTGGGCCTGGAATCGAGGATCCGCAGGTCCTCGACCGAATGACAGGTCAACTCGGGGAACGTCGGTACGGCCTTGGGCTCCGGACCGCGCTCCCCCACGATCAGTTCGCCGTCCCCGTGATGCAGCGTCTTGTGCTCGCACAGGTGGAGGAATGCCCTGGCCCGCAGCACCGGCGTGGACAGGCGACCGAGGTTCTCCTCGTAGAAGGCCGTGAGAAGCAGCGCACGCTCCGCGGAGATGCTCGGTACCGCATCGAGGCTCTCCTGGCGCAGGCGTCTCGTTCGATCCGTCATTCCCTCATCCTCCGATCACGGTGAGGAGGCCTGCCTCCTCGAATATCGTGGCGATGTCACGCATGCGGTCCTGCGGGGGCGGGTCCGTCGCAAACGAGGCCCCCGGCACTCCCACACGCTCCCTCTTGTCCTCACCCAGCTCGTGGTACGGCAGCAGATTCACGCGTTGTACACCCGAAAGAGACGCGGCGAGCGCTGCGGTCCGGCGCAGATTCGCGGCGTCGTCGTTCACACCCGGAACGACTGGAACGCGCACCCAGATGGCGTCGTGGACCCGGGCCAGCGCCTCGAGGTTGGCGAGGATGCGGTCGTTCGGAGCCCCCGCCCATTCGACGTGGGACGCTTCGTCCGCGTGCTTGATATCGAACAGGAACAGGTCGGCGAGGGCGGCCGCCTCGAGCAGCGCACCGCGATCGGCGAGTCCGCAGGTGTCCACCGCCGTGTGAACGCCCCGCCCCTTCAGGTCCCGCAGACAGGCGAGAACGAAGTCCGCCTGGCTCAGCGGCTCGCCCCCCGAGAACGTGACGCCGCCCCCCGAGCGCTCGTAGAACACGCGGTCACGGGTCACCTCGTCCACCAGCTGCTCCACGGTCATCACACGCCCGGCCAGCCTCCGGGCTCCCGTGGGGCAGGCCTCGGCGCACAGCCCGCAGGCCTGGCACAGGTCCTTCGACGCGGCCCACCCGCCGGCGATCCCCGACGGAAGACCGTGCGGACACGCTTCCACGCAGGCCCCGCACGCGATGCAACGGTCCGGCGTGACGAGGATCTCGGGAGCCGTGCGCATCCCTTCCGGATTGTGGCACCAGCGGCAGGCGAGCGGACAGCCCTTGAGGAAGACGGTCGTGCGGATCCCGGGGCCGTCGTGCACGCTGAATCGCTGCACGTCGAAGACGAGTCCGGTGGGCGCCGGATGGCTCACTGGGCGTCCATATGGTAGTAAGCGCTGATATACGGCCGCTGTACGTCGAACGACCAGTGCTCGTCGCGCAGGTACTCGGCCGCTTCGTGATGCCGGGAGCGTTCGATCAGATCGACCATGTGCGCGTGCTCTCCGGTGGAGGAAATCTCCCACTCCCGATGGAACCTCCGTTCCCGTGGAAAATCGTACAGGCGCTGCTTGCAGATCCGTACCGTCTGGAGGAGCAGCGGATTGTCGGACGTGTCCAGGAAGACATCGTGGAAGGCCAGGTTGAGATCGTAGTAGGTGTCGAAGTCCCCGGCCTCTATGGCAGCGACCATGGCCTCGTTGAGAATCCGCATCTCCCGCGTCTGGGCTTCTCCGACGCGAACCGCAGCGTGCATCAGGACGTCGCTCTCGAGCGCGCCGATGACCTGGTAGAGATGTCGAATGTCATCGAGGGTGAGGCGACGCACCTGCACCCCGCGCCGGGGGAGGACCGTTACGAACCCCTCCAGCTCGAGCTGGATCAGAGCATCCCGAAGAGGCTGGCGGCTGATCCCGAGTTCCGCGGCCAGCTTCTTCTGGTCGATGAAGGACCCCGGCTCCAGATCCCCTGAGTTGATCGCCTGGTGCAGGTGCTCGTACACCAGCTCGCGCAGGGACTTGAGACGGAGAATGCCCCGTCCTTCCAATGTCTCTCTCCCGTTCAGGGTTGCCGCGAGGGGGGGGTCGCGATTGTCGCCCTGATATCTGATATATTAGATATCAGACGGCTCGAACGCAAACTCGCTTCCCCACTTTGCGCACCCGTGTTATCCTCCGGCCCCATGAGCAGCCCACCGCCCGTCCGCCTTCGCACCATCGCACTCCCCGTCGAGCATGGCGGGTGGGGCTTCCTGGCGGAGCCGATCCTGCTTGGACTCGCCCTGGCGCCCTCGTGGGCAGGCCTGGCGATCGGACTCGCGACGCTGGCCGCCTTTCTCATGCGGCATCCGGGGAAGCTGTACTGGAAGAACCGGCATCGACTCGACCTCTCCCCCCGGTTTCGGATCGCGAGGCGCTTTGCTGTCCTGTATGCGGCCCTGGCCCTGGCCGGATTCGCCGCGGCCCTGGCGCTGGCGGGTTGGCAGGTCCTCGCCCCGTTCCTGATGCTGAGTCCGCTCCTGGCCGTGTACGGGGCCTTCGACATGCAGAACAAGACGCGCCGTCTGCTTCCCGAGCTCACCGCACCCATGGGCCTGGCCGCGTCGGCGCCTGCAATCGCCCTGGCCGGAGGCTGGGAATGGACCGGCGCCTGGGTGTTGTGGGTCCTCCTCCAGGCCCGGGCCGTCCCGTCGATCCTGTACGTGCGGGCCAGGCTGCGGCTCGAACGCGGGGATGAGATCGACCGCCGGCCCTCGTCGCTCTCCCATCTCGCGGCCGTCGTGCTCGGCGTCGTGCTGTGGAGGGGTGCCTTCGCACCGGGGATGACCGCAGCGGCGCTGGTCGTGCTTCTGGCCAGGGCTCTCCGCGGGCTGTCCCCTGGCCGCCGTCCGGCCAAAGCGAAGGAAGTCGGCTTCTCGGAACTGGCGTTCGGACTCGGCTACGTGCTCGCGACCGTTCTCGGATACCGGCTGGGGCTCTAGATGTCGGCGCTCATGATCGACTGGGCCGTGGTCCTTGCCTACTTCGCCGGCACGATCTGGCTCGGCAGCCGCCTGGGACGCGGACAGCGAGACCTGGAAGACTACTTCCTCGCCGGCCGCCGAACGCCGTGGCTCGCGGCGTCGCTGTCCATCGTGGGCACAGAGACCTCCACCCTGACGTTCGTGGGCGTCCCCGCGATCGCCTTCACCGGAAACCTGGGCTTTCTGCAGGTGGCCGCCGGCTACGTACTGGGCCGGCTGCTGGTCGCGTGGTGGCTGGTTCCGGCGTACTTCGAAGGCCGGATTCACACGGCCTACGAACTGCTCGCCCACCGGTTCGGGGACCGCGTACGACGGTTCTCCTCGGGTGTCTTCCTCGTATCTCGGGTGCTGGCGGATGGCGTCCGCCTGTTTGCGACGGCCCTGGTGCTCCAGGCGCTGCTGCCGATGCCTCTCCCGGTGGCGATCCTGCTCGTCACTGGCATCACGCTCTACTACACGATGCGCGGCGGCCTGCGGGCCGTGATCTGGAACGATGCCGTCCAGCTCGTGGTGTACGTGGGCGGAGCGGCGATCGCGGCGTGGATCCTGTTGCAGTCGTTACCCGGGGGATGGGCCGGAGCGCTCCCGGGCCTCGAGGCGGCGGGCAAGCTCACGGTGTTCGACTTCGGCTGGAGCTGGGAGCGCCCCTACACGTTCTGGGCCGGTATCCTGGGCGGCGCGGTCCTCACCATGGCGACCCACGGCACCGACCAGATGTTCGTTCAACGGCTCCTGGCCTGCCGGTCGGCAGCCGACGCCAGGAAAGCCGTGGTGATGAGCGGCGTCCTGGTGTTCGGGCAGATGGCCCTGTTCCTGCTGATCGGCTCCCTGCTGTTCGCCTTCTACGTCGAGTTCCCGCCGGCGACGCCGTTCGAATCGGCGGACCAGGTGTTCCCCCGGTTCATCGCGACCGAGTTGCCCGTGGGCCTCGGCGGCCTGGTGATCGCGGCCGTCTTCGCGGCGGCAATGTCCACCCTGTCCTCCTCCATGAGTTCACTGGCCTCGGCATCGACGTTCGACTTCGGGCGAGGGCTAGCGAGATCGGACGAATCAGCGCTGCGGGCATCGCGCGTTCTCACGGCGGGATGGGCCGTCGCCCTGGCCGCCGTCGCCGTCCTGGCCCGGGCCTGGGGCTCCGTGCTGGAGGCGGGACTCACGATCACCTCGATCACCTTCGGGCCCGTGCTCGGCGTGTTCGGGCTGGCCGTGGCGGGACGCTCGATCCGTGAAACGGGCGTGCTGGGGGCCATGGGCGTGGGCCTGGCGGCCGCCGCCGGAGCACACCTGTTCACCGCGCTCGCATGGACCTGGCTCACGCCTCTCGGCGCCGCGGTCACGTTCGGGATCGGGTGGATCCTGGGCGGTCGCGACGATCGGCCGCACCCCGGCTAGGGGAATCGGAAAGGAAAACGGGGAGGCGGAAATCCGCCTCCCCGTCTGGGGTTTGCACCGCTCCGCAGGGTGATCGCCCCGGTCCAGCCTTACTTCACTGCTACAGCGTCTGTTCCCGCAAACTCGACCCCGTCCGCAGTCATCCCGTGGAGCACGAGTTCGGTGGTCTCGGCGGTCAGCCCCGCCTCCACCAGGTCCTGGGTATTGAAGTGAAACAGGACGTCCTTCAACCCGTCCTCGTTCAGGTCGGGCCACGACACCATCAGCTTGCCGTGAGGATTGCCGGCCACGGGCGCATCGGGATCCGCCCCGTCGCCCAGGGTTACCGTGGTGGGATCGATCGTCGTGGCGTCGAACTCGCCGTCCACGGACAGGACGGCCGCCGCGATCTTCCCGCGACTCTTGAGGTTGATGTTCCGGGCGCCCTCACCCTGCTTCAGCTTGAGCATTACACCGATCAGGGCTTCATCGGTGCAGTCACCGTCGAATTCCACGACATAGCCCGGAGTCATCTCGGCCTGATTGAGGTCGTTCCACCCGGCCACTCCACCGAAACCGCCGTCGCTGACGAAGTTGAAGTGAAGGGCGTCTTCCGGGTTGAGGCCAAGGTTGTCGTCTGGCTGGCCCTCCAACCAGTCGGTAAACCCGAAGGCCTCACCCGATACCCACATCCATCCCGCGTCAGCGGGTTCGGTATCCGGATCCTGGTAACCGCCGATCCAGTAGCCGTTGCCAATCATGGGGGCGACGGACGAGAAGTTCCCCAGGATGAACGCGTTCTCCTCGGCCGACGTGATCGAGGCCAGGTACCCCTGGCAGGCGCCCGAGGTCAGGTCCTCGGCGGCGATGCGGGCGTCCGTCCATGTGATCCCACCGGCCTCAGCGACGGCTTCGTACAGGTGTCCGTCGACTTCATTGAGCACGGGAACGGCGCCAAACACCGGGGCCGTCACCGACAGGGCCCCGTCAGGGCTTCCGGGCGTGGCGTCCGGTTCCACGGGCGTGGAATCACACGCAGCGAGCGCGACGATACACAGTCCGGCTGCGCTCCAACGAAGGTGCTTCATGGTGGTTGCCTCGCGTCTGAGGGTCTCTCTCGAATGATCGCGAAGAACCACCGGTGCAATGCGTGTTCCGAAGGGGCGATGAACGCCGTAAGCCGCTTAACATTATGCTGGAAAGGTAGTTACACGTACGTCAGAAGCGCGACTTATCCCTGCCGGGCCGGGAGGCACGTCCCTGGAAGAACCGATGTGGGCAAAATTTGCGTAGCCAGAGGATTCGTGCCGTCAGATCCGTCCGAGCAATTCCTGGAATCGGGGATGCTCGCGCACGGAATCCAGGTCGGGATCATGCTCTATCCAGTCGCGGTGGCCGAAACCGGCTTCCACCGCGCTTTCCAGGCACTCGATCGCACGGTCCGCCTGGGCCTCGAGAGAATACAGGCAGGCCACGTTGTATTGAACGCCGGCGTCGGTGGGATCGATCTCGAGCGCTCGTTCCGCCCAGTGCAGACCGGCCTCCTTGTCCCCCGCGCGACACAGCGACACGGCCCGCATGGTCGCGGCTCGGGGATCGTCCGGATTGAGCTCCATGTGTTTTTCGGCCACGGTCAGGGCCTTCCGGTATCCGTCCGCCGCCTCGTCCTCCCGGCCGAGTGCCTCCAGCGCCTGCGCCGCGAAGAACGAAGCCTGGTAGTCTTCGCGAACGTCGAACGCCTCCTGGAACAGGCGAGCCGCTTCCTCCAGCCTTCCCTGTGAAAAGCACGCCCGGGCGTAGAAGTACCGGGCCTCGAACTGCGAAGCATCCAGGGCAATTGCGGCCTTGAACTCCTCCTCCGCCTCATCCAGGCGTTTCAGCTGCAGGTGGGCGAATCCCCTCGCCCCGTGGGCCTCCGAGAGATCCGGGTCCAGTTCGAGGGCCCGCAGGCTGGCCTCGTCCGCTCGCCCCAGGTCAGCCCCGGTGGAGGGGTAGTACATGTTGGTCAGCGAAATCGAGTCCGAGATTCCGGCCCACGCGAGAGCGAAATCCGGATCCTCCGCCACGGCACGCTCGAACATCTGGCGCGCGTAGTCGAGACTCTTCCGACGGCTCTGGCGGAAGAACTGGCGGCCCCGCAGGTAGTACTCGTATGCCTTCACGTTGGCGGTCGGGTTCTTCGCCAGGGCCGCACGCTCTTCGGGTT
>Ga0272441_10014352_pt1 | contig 11255 bp, 13 predicted proteins | sample SSMProp6N_FD_193582 | JGI IMG/M metagenome (GOLD analysis project Ga0272441, IMG submission 193582) | Marine sediment archaeal communities from Little Sippewissett salt marsh, Falmouth, MA, United States - SSM-Prop-6N | ecosystem: Environmental > Aquatic > Marine > Wetlands > Sediment ... | reverse complement strand
GATCAATCCTCTTTCAACGGCCTGGCGCACCGCGCAGCCAGGTTCGTCCACGTGCCGGCAACTGGGGTAGGAACATTTCTCGGCAAGCGGCACGAACTCCGGGAAGTAGAAGGCCAGATCCCGGGCCTCCACGCCGGCGATCTCCAACTCCCGGATCCCGGGGGTATCGATTATGGAAAAACCGCCGGCCTCCCGAATCAAGCTGGCAAAGCTGGTTGTATGGCTTCCCCGGTCGTACTTGCTGGAAATCTCCCCAATCGCCAGGTCTAAACCGGGAAACATCCTGTTGAGAAGGGTGGACTTACCCACCCCTGATTGGCCGCAAAACACGGCCACTTTGTTTTTTATCTTCCGGCGCAGCTCCCCCACCCCCTTGCCGGTGAGGGCCGAGGTCTTAACCACCGTATAGCCTATTCGACTGTAGTTGCGAATGCGATCCTTAGCCCCCGGGCTGAGCGAAAGATCGTATTTGTTGACCACGATCAGCGGTTCCAGTCGATCGCCGCTTACCAGAAGCCGGTCGATGAAGCGCGGGCGGAACGGGGGGTATTGGGTAGAGCTCACGCAGACCAGGATCTCGGCATTAGCGGCAAGCACCTGGATCGCCTTGCGCTTCTTGTTCCAGCGCATCAGGGAACTGCTGCGGGGACGCCGCTCCACGATCCAGCCTACATCCTCGGAATGCGGATCGGAGTGAAGGCGGACGAAATCCCCCACCGCGATCGGGTTGTAGACGTTTTGCTCGCTTTTCAGGATTTTGCCCTTGATTCTACACAGCAAATGCCGCCCGTGCACCTCCACCGTGTAGATGTTGTTGATGCCGTACAGCACCTGGCCTTCCTGCAGCTCGGCATTCACCGGCACTACTCGCCATTCCCGAACAGCTTGAAAAAGTCTTCTCTGGCGTGGCCCTTCGGATCGGCGGAGCTGTTGTCCGCCGAGGCGGTATCCCTGTATTGAAAGTAATCGCAGAAGTTGCTCCTGTCCTTATCCCGCACCGGTTCGGCCGAGGTTTCCAGACAGTCGTTGTGCACACCTTTGCTGTAGAAGCGGCAGTTGTAGCAGATCTTCAGATCCTTGCCGCAGGAAACACAGGTGGAGGACCGGTGCACCTCCATCTTTTCGTCCAACTGTGTTCCGCAAAAATAACAGGTCCTCATGATTTGAAAATAGTACACGTAAAAGCTGCTTCCGCGCAACGGCAGGTCCGGGGGCTCGGGATTCCCGGATCGGGCGTGTGTATGCTTGTGTCGGTATCAGGTTATACGTTAAGCTTTGCCCATGTTCTCCCTCAGAACCTGCAGCACCGACGGGTGCGCCCACTGGGCGCTCCATAAGCGGGATGTCTGCAGAAAACATCTGGAAGACCCGCAAGACTACGATCAAGAGACCGCTGCCATGCTGTCCGGCTCTGAGGTAATCTCGGAGCTGAATCTTTCCTCTCTGGTACTGAAGGATCTGGATCTGAGCGGCAAGAGGATCGAGCGCTGCATTCTCTCCCAAACGGATCTGCGGGGTGTCGACTTTTCCGGTAGCCGCATCCGCCTGGTCTACCTGGATTTTTCGGTGCTGGCGAATTGCTGTTTTCGAAACGTCAAGCTCTACAACGCCGTGTTTGCCGGTTCGAGTATTGAGAATTGCAATTTCTCCGGTTCCGACATCCTTCGCTGCAACTTCTGCGGCATCCAATGCCGGGAGACGCTTTTTAACGAATCCGACCTCTATGCCAGCCGATTCATCGCTTCCAATTTGAACCGGGTCGGTTTCAAAGACTGCAACCTCAAGCAGGTCAGGTTCGAGCATGCCCAGATTTCCGAGGCGGATTTTAGCTATTCGAACACGGAGGACGCCTTCTTCGAGAACAAGGCGTATAAAATGTGAGGTTTTTCAGCTATTTTTCGGTACTCCACTTCTCCAACTGCTACCTGATCGGACCGGACGGTCCCGGTGATGCGGTACTGATCGATGCCGGGATCTTCGACGAGGGGTTGCTCAGGCTCATCGAGGACAACGGCCTGTACGTGCGCTGGGTTCTGATCACCCACCTGCATCACGGACACATCCAGGGCCTGCAGACCCTGCTGAAGATCTACGATGCCGGCATCCACGCTTTTGACGCCGAGAGCCTGGAGGCTCCGGTGCAGCCGATCTCCGAAAGCAAACCTCCAGTCTGCGGTCCTTACTCTTTTCAGGTCCTGGAGACACCCGGACACTCCAATGACTCGCTCTGTTTCCTCTGTGACGGAATGCTGTTTACCGGAGACACCCTCTCAGCGGGTTCCGTGGGCCATACCCCGACCGGGTACGGGAGAGCCCTGCTGCTCTCTTCGATACGTAAGAAAATCCTCAGCCTGAAGGAGGATGTGCTCATCTTTCCGGGGCACGGCCCGCCCACCCGCCTGGCGATCGAGCGTCGCTTCAATCCCTACCTGCAAGAAAAACTGTAGAACCGCTGGAAACGATCCGGTACCGGAGCTTCAAAGGTACGAGGCTGCCGCTCTCCGGGAAGAGTGATCCGTAGCCGCTGGGCGTGAAGCATCAACGGCCAGCTTCCCCGGCCCCTGGGCTTCCAGCCGTACAGCCGATCCCCCACGATCGGACAGCCTAGATGGGCCATGTGCACGCGCAGCTGGTGGGTTCTTCCGGTTCGCGGTCGCAGGGATGCAACGGTAAAACCATCCAGGCGCCTGATCTCCCGGTAGAAGGTCAGGGATCGCTTGCCCGCTGAAGCTTTCGAATCAGGCAACAGACAGGTGAAGCGTTTTCTGTGATGCGGGTCCCGGGCTATCCAGGTATCGACTCGCCCCTCAGCGGCCGGAAGGCCGCCCTCCAGGACGGCCAGATACCGCTTCATCACTCTGCGCCGGCGAAATTGCTCCGATAGAAACTCCCGGGTTTGCGAATCTTTGGCCGTAATAATCACCCCGGAGGTATCCTTGTCCAACCGGTGGACGATCCCGGGCCTAGCTTCGTCTGAGTCGAAAGCTCCCCTCAGTTCTTTGCAGTGCCACAGCAGGGCGTTTACAAGCGTACCGTTCCAGTTCCCTCCAGCCGGATGAACCACCATACCCTGCTGTTTGTCGACCACCAGGACATGACTGTCTTCGTAGAGGATTCGAAGGGGGATCTGTTCGGCCTCCAGGCTCATTCCCGGTTCTTCGCTGAAGGTGATTTCCAGTCGATCTCCCGGAAGCAGATGTTTGCTGAGTTTGGCGGGGTTCCCGTTGACCCGCAATTCCGTAACCCGTCGTTTGACCTGGCTCCTGGAAAAGAGCTTGAGAGTTTCCGCTATATAGGCGTCGATCCGCGTGTCATCGGGGATGGATCGAGGAATCTCGACCTCGATATGCTTCGCTGCGGAGTTGCTCAACGCTCGGACCGCTTTTCCTTCGCTCTTCCGATGATATAATCCGCCACCGCGATAACCAGGGAGGCGGACAGGGCCGTTACCAGGATTCCCATTTTCTCACCGGGGCTGTAGGGTGCCGGTTCGGAGGATCGATACGGCCAGAATACGTATTTGTAGGAATCGGGGGTTCCGTAGTTATCGATGAATCGGTAGATATCGAAAACCTCCAGGGTCAGGAAGAGGGTCAGCGGGAAACTGCCGAGCATGACGATTTCCCCGCGCCTGAGGTTGCGCAGAAATGGGGAAAACTCATCCTCCCCGTACTCCTGAGGTTCCGTGTCTGCCTCAACCGCCTGCTGGGCGAATATGGGCGGGAGCGACAGCAGCAGGGCAAGGAGGATCAAGCCCCCAATTCTACCCACTGTTACCTCCGCGCGAGCCGAACAGCACGGTTCCCAGGCGTATCAAGTTCGCCCCCTCCTCTATGGCGATCTCGAAATCCCCGGACATGCCCATGGAGAGAACGTCCGCCGAAAGCTCCGGATAGCGGGTGCGTAGTCCCTCCAGGCAATCTCTCAAGGAGGCGAAGGATCTTCTCATCCGGTCTTTGTCCGTTGTAAAGGGTCCCACGGTCATCACGCCGCGGATCTGCAAACACTCCAGGCGGGCAATCTGGTCGCAGGCGGCCCAGAGTTGTTCGGCCCGGGGGAAGCCGAATTTCGTTTCTTCCCCGGAGGTGTTCAGCTCCAGCAGGATATCCATCTTCCTGCCCAATTCGCCGCAGTGACGGCTCAGAGCCTCGGCCGTGGCCGGCTTGTCGATTGACTGCACACAGCGAAACAGGGAAGCGGATACCTTGGCCTTGTTGCGCTGCAGATGCCCGATCAGATGCAGCTCGAGCTGCGAATCATCGCTCAGGGATTGATACTTGCTCTGGGCTTCCTGCACCCGGTTCTCTCCGAACAGGGTCAAGCCCGCCTGACGAGCCACCTCTATGTATTCGAGAGGGAACGTTTTTGTGACCGCCATCAGGCGGATATCCTCGGGATTTCGGCCGGCGCGGGAGGCAGCGGCCTCTATGCGTTGCCTGACCGAGCGAAGATTTGCGGAGAATGTCTGTTCGTCAATGCTCATATTCCCGGCTCCCGATCACTCGTCCCTACCAACGGAGTTTGGTAACAGGCGGATAGGCTTGCCGTACGGCAATCGTCAGGGGAATCGCTCCGGCCACACCGATCAAGTTCTGCAGCAGATTCCAGGGAAGCTCGAAAAGAGCCGCTCCGACGCCGAGCATGAGAATCTGGGCCACCAGATAGCCTCCGGCCATGACAACGGTTCCGGCCACCGCAGCGACCACCCAGAACGGATTGAAGGTGGAGGGCTTTCCGCGCCAGGCAATCGAGGCAATCAGACCGGCCACCAGGCCCTGCAGGCCGTGGGCAAGCAGGGAGATCGGAGCCCATTGGGAATAGCCGGAAATCAGATCCGTAATGGCCGTACCCAGCCCCCCGGCGACCAGGGCGCTTACCGGGCCGAAGGTGAAGGCCGTGAAGTAGATGATTACGTCCCCCAGATTCAGATAACCGCCGGTGCGGGCGATCGGTATGCGGACCATATAGGTAAAAACAGCGGTGAGGGCGGTGAGAATAGCCAGGGAGGAGATCCGGAACGCCGGACTTCCCAGGATTTTAGCATTTGTTCGTTTGTCGTTCATGAATAGAAATTATAGTCCAATCTCACGGTTAGGGGAACAACACAACCGAGGTTATCAGCGCCGCAGCGGTTGAGAGGGCAATCGCCCCGTCTAGGAGAAACGCAGTGCCGGTTTTCAGGGTGTGGTAGGAGGTACGCGGATTCTTCCTCCCCACCCCGCGGCATTCCAAAGCCATGGCCAAAGTGGGAATCCGCCGAACCGAGAGGATCAGCACAGAGGTCAGAACCGGTACTGCCTCCCGCAATCGTTTGAACAGGCCTCCGGCTCGCGGACGGGCCGCGCTCACTGCTGCAGCCTGCCCCTCGGCGGCAAGCCGCAGCCGGTGAGCGTCCCGCACCTGGTCGTACAGGGCTCGAATCGTGGGAATGTAGCCCAAGGCCAGGCTGAGAACCAGGGAAACGGCATAGGGGGCCCGGAACCAGCGGAAGGCGAGTATCAATTCATCCGGATCCGTGGTGCCGATGAACAGGTAGAAGACCAACGTGATTCCGGTGAAACGAACGATCAGCCTCAGGGCTAGAAGCAGTCCGGATACGCTCACCAGTGTCAGACCCCTTACGGTGAGCAGCGGGTCCCCCTCTCTGTGAAACGGCGGTGTCAGCAGCACAACCAATATCAGGATCGGCAGAATCAGGCGAATCGGGCGCAGGGTGTTGCGGAGGCCGAGGAAGATCCCGCTCACCATGATCAACACGGACAGATAGACGCCCAGGTGCCAGACGCGAATCGGCAGGAAGAACAGCACCAGGAAGGTGAGCAGGTTCACTGCTTTGGCCCGAGGATCGTAATGGTGCAGTGCAGAGGCTCCCCGCTTTGCGAATACCTGGGCGATCACGCGAACCTCCCGGCTTTCAGCTCCAGCACCTCGTCGGCCAGGGCGCCGGCAAGTCGATGGTCGTGGGTAATGAAGATCAGGGCGCGTTCCCGATCTCTGAAGATGCGGACCATCTGAGAAAAATCGTCGGTGCTCAAACCCGAATCCCCCTCATCTATGATCATGAGGGGCCGCTCCAGCAGGTAATACACACCGGCCTGGAGCTGCTTCCTGGTCCCGTAGCTCATCAGAGAGGGTGGAGCATCACCGGCAGGCAAACCGAACAGGGCAACGGCTTCCTGAACCCGCCGGTTGATCTCCGGCGCCGGTAGATTCAGGTGCCTCAATCCCAGGGCCAGCTCTTCGAATACCGTGGGCAGAAAGATCTGCAGATCCGGATCCTGAAACAGGTAGCCGGTGAAGCGATTCAGATCCTGGGCTTCGGCCCTCTGCAGAACACCCTCCCTGCGTATACGAATCTCACCTTCTCCAGGGGCAAGCAGGCCGCAGAGCAGACGTCCCAGCGTCGATTTTCCCGATCCGTTGTCCCCGATTATCGCCAGGACCTTGCCTGCAGCAATGTGCAGGCGATCGATACTCAGGGTAAAGGGAGATGCCGTTTCCGCCCTTCCCTGCTCGTAGCGGAAGAAAAGATCCCGCACCTCTAGAAGAATGCCCGCGTCGGTTTTCGAACCCCGTGTGGTGTGTGCTCGTGCCAGAGAGGGCGGTTGATCGGGTACCGATCCCTCTCCGGGCAGCACGAATCCTCTGTTCAACAGCAGTCTGTGAAAATCCCGGGTTCCAGGCTTCTCCCGCACCGGCCGCACCTGCCCCTCCTCCATGAGATAGACGAGATCCGCGTACTCCCTGAAAATGTCGTGCCACTTTGCCGAGAGGATCAGAGTGCTGCGTCGGCGGTCTTTCAACAGTTCCAGGAGCTGTCTCTTGGTTCCCCGGTCCAGCTCCTCCAGGGTTTCATCGAGCAGCCAGAGATGGGGATCCACTGCCAGGAGACAGGCAATCAGGAGCTTCTTCCGCTCTCCTCCGGACAGAACCTTCGGGGATTGATAGCGGTAGCGCTCCAGGTCCATGGATCGAAGAGAGCGGGTCACCCGCTGCTGGATCTCGGAGCGGGCAAGGCCCATGGACTCCAGGGGGAAGGCAACCTCTGAATCGCAGCGGGAGGTAAGCAGTTGCTCCCCGGGATGCTGAAATACCAGGCCGACCTGGTCGATCAGCTCGTAGGGCTCCCGATCCAGCGGTCGAATGGGGCCAAGGCAGACCTCCCCCTTGATCTCTCCCCCGGAGAAGCGGGGAATCAAGCCTGCCAGTACCCGGCAGAGGGTCGTCTTGCCCTGGTCCGGCCGGGCCAGCAGCACGGCTATGCTCTCCCCGGGGACGTGCAGATCAAGATTCCTGAATAGGTGCCGGGCGGCAATCCCCGGATATTCGGGGTACGAGAAGGAAAGGTTTTGAATACAGAGGTCAGGATCTCGCGGAATCACAAATTAGAAAGGCCAAAAACTGCTCTCGTGCCAGACCTCCTCGAGCAGCGCGTCGTTGATCTCGGCGAGAAACTTAAGGTGGCCGGTCTCCCATTGGGCCAGCCAGTTGTACATCTCCTTTTCCCGGGCATCACTGCTCTCAGCGGCCCGGGCGCTGTACACGGATACCGCCCGGTTTTCCATCTCGATGGCGGCGGAAATAGCCGCCGCCTCATAGCCGGCGGCAGAGATCTGCTTGCGGATATCCGAGCTTAGAATCTCCCGGACCGTGGTCTGATCTTCGCCCTCAGGTCCCTGATCGAGAAACTCTCCCTTGGCCGAGAAGTTCGCGAACTGCCTCGACAAATACTCGATGTGTTTGCCCTCCTCTTCTGCCATGATCGCGAATAGACTGCTCACAGCCTGACTCTCGCTGTCCTCGGAAACTCGTTTGTAAAACGCCCTTCCCTGTTTCTCCAAAAGGATGGCTTTTTTCAGTACCTCGATCTCCTTGCCTTCTTCCATGGTCGTATCCTCACTTCGAGATTTTTGCCGCCTGGAGACGGTGCACTGTCTATCTGTACCGAAACAGGCGGGAAAGTCAAGAAAACTCCGCGGCGCGGCGCATTCAGAGGGTACGGCGCCAACGTTAATAGAAAGTTCTTGACCAATTTCGTAAACTTTTATTATATTTGGGTAGACAATTTCCTCCTTAGTTTTTGAGCCCGCGGCTGATAGGACCCCCCTCCTTAAGCTGCGGGCCTTTTTTACTCGATCATTTTGTCATTCTGTACTGGACTTTCTCGGGCCCGGATTTCGCTTCATAAGAAAAGGTAAGCAACACGATGATATTGTGCTCCAGCGAGCACATGGACTGCTTGAACTCGAGGATTTTGGGCTTGTATACCTCGATCCAGTTGTTCACATCTCTCTGGACGGTCTGATAGTCTCCTTGAAAGATCTTGATCATTCCCCATGCCTCCTTTTCTGGGACATGCTTCAGGCAATACCATAGCAAGCTCTCGAACGCTTCGTCAATCGATGCGCAGGCCCCTGCTCCCTACCGCATCCGCCACCTTGATCCGTATGGGAAAAAGATGAACAATGAGGTTCTATGAAACAAACTTCCTGGATGTTCAGCGACAACGACCTGCTTTTCCTGATCCGGGTACTGATGCCCGGATACACGCAACGGCAGCGTATGATCCGGATCCTGAGGGAGGATGAGGATATCCTGGAAGCGATGCTGGCCGATGAAAAGCTTTTCAACATGCTAAGAGGTGACCCCGAATCCCTGCTTCAGGTATCCGCCCATCTCTTCTTCACGGTGCTGCTCAACCGGGTGAGGGAGGAGTTGAAAACCCGCTCCTACACGATCGAGAATGACTTCGGCAGCCATGCGCTGGTGTTCGACAGCGCCGCTGTCTCGGGATTTCTAGAAGATCGGGGCATTCGCAACTATCTGGCGGATATGCTGGTGTCCTTCGTCCGAATCAACAGCTATACGATTCCCGTTCGGGTTCGCAAGGGCATCTGGAGAAAGTACAGATTCAGCGACTACGACATCGAAACTCTGATGCGCTACAGCGAGGCTCTCTCCAGGGAGCAACGCTTTCCTTCGTACAAGCGCATAGCCGACATCTGCCTGTTCACCCGCAGCATCTACCACGACCAAACCCAGATCAAACGCATCTCCACGCCGATCGGGGAGAGGGGGAAGCAGGACCTGGAAAACTACGGGCGCTACTTCTACCGGGCCGCCGCTGAATACGCGGAACTGATGGAACATCAGAGTCTGACTGCAGAGCAGCAGGAGCTGCAGGAGATCGTAGAGGTACTGCTGCAGCTTTCCGAACAGTTTATCACGGCTGTTAAACCCCTCACCTTCATGGCAAATCATTACTTGGAACCATTCAAAGATGAGCTTTTTCAAAAACAGTGAGTAGGAATTGCCTATATATAGGGATAGGGCCCCCAGGTAAAGGAGGTGGAAACCCCAGGGGCCCTGTTCTCGTATTTATCTACCAAACAATCTCTAACTTAAAAAGTTACAAAAATATCGTAAATTTATGTAAATATTGGTATAAATTCACACTTATGTAAAGGAACTGATCGAAATTTTGACGAAATGTCTGAAATTTGAGTATGTTCCATATGGAAAATCATGGAAGTTCTTCCGGAACCACAAGAGGATCGCGCTCTTCAGGAACTGTTGGATCGGGAATCGACACTGGAGCGCCGGATTTCCGAAGAGGATTTCCTCTATTCGGGTTTGAAGGATCTGGACGGAATTCTGGACCTGATCGCGCTCAAGTTCGAAATAGCCAATTTCCTACTGTCCCGCTTCGATCCCAACCTCAAGGGTTCCACAGGCTCGACCACGACGGCCGAGCTGATCCGGGATAAATCTACCGCCGCGGTGGACATGCTTGAGGAGCTGCGGAATCTCAATATCTCAGAAGACCAGAAGAGCCTGATCACCGAAGCACCGGGCTATGACCGGGTTCGGGATCAGTTTCAGACATTCATTCTGCGCGGCGGCGGCGTATTCTTTCAGGCCAAGGTTGACCGTAGCAACAGGGTGAAAACGGTCTCCCGGGCTCTGAACGAATCCCTCCTTAAATTCACGGCTCCGGATGACCGCTACGCTCAGGTCGTAAAAACAGAAGAATTACCCGGGTTCCTGCGCCGACTGGTAAATTTCTTTCTTCCGATCTTGGCTCCTGAGGATCAGGCTGAGCCTCCCTACGGCATCGAGGAAGGCGAAGAGATAGAGCTTTCCTCCCAGCAGATGAAGATGCCTCTTGCTCAGGCGATCTACTATTTGGAATCCGAGCTCCTGCCTCAACTGCAAAGCGCCCTCGAGCAACATCCGGGCAGTCGCGGTGTTCAGAGGCAGATCTCCAGCGTGGAGAATCGTTTGCGGGAGTACAGGAACACTACCTTCCGCACCCGGGCAACCCCGATCAATCTGGAAAAGGGATTCTACACGGACTGGCTGAGCCAGTACACCGCCGAGGGGGAGTTGCTGGTGACCGTTCCAATTGGGGTGAGGTACAGATCCGGTACCAATCTGGATAGACTACGGGAGCTGGTACAAACCGAGTTTGTTCGAAGGTTGGCCGGAAAGGGGATCTGCCCGGCACTGGATGAGGATTACCGCTTCCGCAAGAGTCTGGACAGCGGCCGCAGAGGCAGCTCACGCCTGCCCTCCTTCAAAATCGACATAGCACAGGGATACCGGGAGATCAAGAGGCTGTATCCGGCGTTGAGCGCTTTGGAGAACAGACAGGAGTTCCAACAGCTGATCGATACGGTTCGCAGGCGCGGCAGGAGGCGGTCTCAGAAACTCATCGAAAACATGATCCGTTCGAAAGAATTGCCCCGGCTTCCCTGATCGCAGCTCAGCGCATAGATGAGCTTTGGCGAAGCCACTCCGGGATCAACACCTCGATTGTCCGCAGCTGTCTGGAATCGGCCACCAGGGCATAACCGCGGTGCACCTCAACATCCACGGCGTAAACGTCCGGACAGGCGCTGACCCGAACCGGACGATCGAAGGATAGGATATCGAGCACGGTCAAACCCCTGTGCCCCTCTGCGGTGTAGAGGTACGGCCCGCTGAGGCAGATACTCTCAACGTACTCGCTTTCGAACCTCCCGAGCACCTCGGGATTTCGGGGATCCGCAAAATCGTACAGATCCACTCCGCTTCTCCCAGCAGTCGCAACCAGGGTATCCTGCGCGACAACTTGCTGTACTCCCTGCCTGCCCATGGTTGTCACCTCTTTGGGCTCGCTCGGATCGGATATGTCACAGACGACCAGACCGCTGTCCCCGTCAGCGATCAGTGCATACCCCGCAATGACAACCACATCCAGGGCCTGCTCGCAG
>Ga0272441_10014351_pt1 | contig 11257 bp, 10 predicted proteins | sample SSMProp6N_FD_193582 | JGI IMG/M metagenome (GOLD analysis project Ga0272441, IMG submission 193582) | Marine sediment archaeal communities from Little Sippewissett salt marsh, Falmouth, MA, United States - SSM-Prop-6N | ecosystem: Environmental > Aquatic > Marine > Wetlands > Sediment ... | reverse complement strand
TAATTTTTTTTCCTTTTTCGAGATTTTTTCAATAATTTCAGATCTTAATTTTGGATTTATTTCTTCATCATCCAAAAAACTTCCTGAAGTAAATATTTTAATAAACTGTTGACCAGAGGATTTTTCCATTGCATAATCAATTTGACTGATTATTTCTTCATTGGAAACATCTTTCCACAAACTGTCGTTAAAATAACCACACATAGAACATCCGGAATCGTGCGCCCAACTGCAGCCTCTAGTTTTCAAAATTATTACTAAAGCATCAACAATTTTTCCAGAAATAATGTCTTTTTCATTCCAGTAGCTTACCGGCTTTAACGAATTTATTTCGTATGGTGTAAAATTTTTTTTAAGGGCTCTACACCAATCATCTAATTCTTTCATTACTTGCGACTTTTATCTTTCTTCCTATACTTAAAGATTAAAGCCACTGCACCAAGAGATATAACAAATACTAGTAATTCAAAGCCGGGTACGGCATATATCTGAGGTCTCGGCATATAATAATTAAGTATGTTGTCAGGTTGGTTCTCATTATTAAGTGGGTAATTGCTTAAAGGAGGAATCAATTTATCCTTCTGACCAATGGCTGGATCGTCTAGAGTTTTAAAATTATAGTAATCTGTATCTTTAATTGTATTGTTAAATTCCCAAATCAAATTTGGGAAATAATGTGTAACTTCTACGTAGGCATTTAGTGTAACATTTGCGTCTTGTTGCCATCCAATGTACTCGGCTGTTGTTCTGTAATTTTCCCTGTTGTTTATTTCCAGTCTACTTACATTTATTTGGGATCCTTGATCTACCCTATAGTAAGCTCTAAAATCGGGATGATACGTGTTTCCGCTTATTTCAATTGATCCGGGCTCGTAAACCTCTTCATCAACTCTAAATTCGATTGGTGTATAGGAATGTAAATCACTGCTATTCTCAGGTGTGGTTAAAACAATTGCAGATTTTGAATATTTAAAAGTTCCTTCTTTTTCTGAAGTATAGCCGTTTACATCAACTACCTTCATTTTATAGGTGTATTCAGCATCAAGGACTACACTTTCATTGTAGTCGTAAACATAAATGAAAACATCATCTTCAAAGTTATAATTACTGATAATTTCGGTACTTCCATTGGGGGAGATGATACTAAAATCTATTTCTTTTACTTCTACGTTGTCCATAACTCTTCCGACAATTTTTACCGATCCGCCCGGTTCTTGAACTCCCGGGAGCAATACAACATCGAGTACTGGATCTTCATCATCATAAAATGGGGGATTAACTATTACTAGCAATACTATCAACCATGTAAAGAAATATGTTGCATATGCTGATAGCCATTTACTTTTTGCAAAATCGGTTAGATCAATGTTTAGTTTAAGAAGTAAATATCTTAACCATGAAGCATTAAAAACACCAAACAAAAGCACTAATTCCCATCGAAAAGGATTTCCTTTCAATAGAGACCAAAATCCAAAAGAAACAATTGCCAATACAATTCCAAAAACAAACGAAATAAAGGTTGCCTTGATGTTTCTCTTTTCTTTTTTTATGAATTTTTCTTCGTCGAATTTCGGGAATTTAAAGTCAAGTTCCTCTTCTTCAGTTTTCTCATTCCTACGTTTGGCCATCAGGCGGTTGATAACGTTTAGTCTTTAAAGGTTTTTCTCATTTAATTTTTTAATTCGTTTGGCTTCTGTCTTTGCTTTTTTCTTCTCAAGCTTTAAGCGTTCTTTTTCAAGATTTACATCTATTTTATGTCTTTCTATTCCTTCAGATGAGGAAATCTTTTCTTGTTCTACGGATAGACCAGAACGATAAAGGTAAGTAAATAAAAGAGAAATCAAAACATAGATAGCTACTACAAGAATTATGGGTAAAAAAATTATATCTGGAATATCGGCAGTCTCACCTGTTGAAAGAAAAATTCTTATCGCAAGAACAACTGATAAAATGGCTGTTCCTGCCCAGGCATGATGTCTGGCAATATCATATTTTTTCCTGTATTCTGCCAAATTTTTTTTATTCATTTTTCTATAGAAATTTAATGCCTTTGGGAAGTGTGTCTAAATATTTCTTAAAACCGTCTGGCCATTTGTCTGGATCAAGACCTTTTTGTGCCAAAAAGGCTGTAGCCCATCTCTCAAGCCCGATTCCTGAACATCCACTCCATAGTTCACTTTTTTGTGCTTTTATAGTAAATGCCTTTATGTATTTGTCACCAAGGATACTCAAGTTTTGGAATTCTAGCCACTCTGATTTATCTCGATTTCCTCTATAAGGCATATATGCTTCAAAATCAATTGTTCCTGTTTCCTGGGTGCCTTCATCATGTGTCTTTCCTGCCTGCTGCATATACCAAGGTGTAACCCAGGCCATCCTCCATTCGAGATCAAAAATTTCATTGAATACGTGCTTGTATCTTTCTAGCATTTTTTCTCTAAGTTTTAGAAGTTGTTCCTTTGTACCAATATAAACAGGTTCAATACGATGAAATTCATCTACTCGTTCAATGCCGTGTCTACCTCCAGATTCATACCTGTTTGAAACTGCGGTTTTATCATAAATCAAAATTGGTAAAGATTCCTCTGCAATTGTTTTTCCCTTTAGAGACCAATAAATCATTGGGCACTGTGCATAGCATATACCTGCGGAAGGAACGGCTAAATTTTCCTTCAGTTCTTCGGATGGAACATTTTTTGTAATTTTTGTAAGATCAACAAATCTTTCCCATTTTTCAACATCTCTTGTGGCAGGTTCCGAAATATAATAAATTTCTCCAGGCATGCCTTCAAGATGTCCTGTTTTAAGCCAAATATCGAAAGGCACAATATGGGATTCGATGACCTCCTGAAAACCGAGTGGCTCCATTATCTCTTTTATGGCAATTTTTTCCATTGCCTTCATAATGGCTGCTGCTTTTGGATAGAAAAACCATTTACCCTTGGTAGGTCCTTGCTTCAACCAATCAAGTTTCGCCATTTCAACTGTTGGATCCTTATTCCAAACAGGTGTTTTTTCATCAGATTTCCAGATTAACTTCCAAAATTCACCTTTTCCTTCGTAATGCTGGTCCTCAACCTTTTCCTTTACGCGGTTTATCATTCTGTCTATATAGTTTCTTTTGAGAAACTCCTCGTCAAGGTTTTTTAAATTTATTTTAACAAGCTTTCCTTGAAAATCCAGATCTGCAAAGGGAATTGAGAATTTTTTTAAAACGTCCTTTTCCAGTTCAAATGAAATTTGATAAGATTCAACAATAATCTCTCTGATTCCAATATGGTATTTCTTTCCAAATTCCTTACTTATATAATTTTTAATCTGCAAAATGACATTATGTGGGCGAAATACTCCCTCGGATTTTATGTTGAAAATAAATGATGATTTTTCAAGTTCGAGAATTTCTATTGTTGACTTATTTGTCTCATCATTTTTTAAAAATTGATTTGAAATTTGAGATATGAATTGGTTTATTTCGTCTTTTTTTGAAGAGATATCTCCACTAAACGCAAATCTTGCTTTTAGGTTAAATTCCATAGTGTTACCAGCATTAGGAATTAATTATTAATCTTTATCCACAATTTTTTTTGCAACGCTTATACAAGCAAGATAATCATCCAATGTATGAATCATAGATGAAACTGAATTACTATCTATGTGAGCGATAAGTGTATTTCCTTTTTTTTCTGTTTTTACGAAATCATAATTGTCAACATCAACCGATTTCATAATATCTGAAATTTTTTTTTCGTTATCACAGTCTATTTCTATTTCACATTTAATTTTCATTTAATCAATACTCAACTGTTTTGTAATAATAGAATCAACTATTTCAAGAAATTCATTTTCTTTATCGGAATCAATTGTTGCACCGGCGGCAATTTTATGCCCTCCTCCTTGACCCTCAAGTTTTTTTGCAGCCTCATTCATCGCTGCACCTAAATCAAGTCCTTTTTTTACCAGAAGTTGGTTACCCCTTGAGGAGATGTGGATTTCAGAGTTATTTCTTACAAGAGATATCAATGGTTTTTTGATGTCAAGCATAAAGTTTGTTGCAATTCCTCCAATTACACCACCCTGTGATGAATCTGAAGTATAAAAGTATCTAAAACTCTTGGTTTCTTTAACTCCTTCTGATTCGATTCTTAATAGTTCATCCAAAATTTTTTGCTTGTAATTTTTTTCTACTTTTTTTGCCTCTGTAAATGAATCTTTATCCCCCATACATAAGGACAATGCAAGACCGCGATTACCGCCTTTGCCACAGGCATCGATAAGATCTGCAAAACGCTCCAATTCAAGGTTTACTTTATCTGACCAACACCGTTCTCTTATAACGGTATCAATAATGTTTATTTCACAGCCTTTTTTTAGAAGTTTTAACACAAGATAAGAATGAAGTTTTTTTAGCGTATTATTATCGATTTCTTTAATTTTTGTAGATTCATCTATCTGTAAATTTTTCAGTAATTCATTTATCTCATCTTTATTACCAGATAAGCCGGAAAAATAGGGGTCCACCGAATAAAATAATGAATCGGAAAGGGTTTCCTCGGAAAATTTCAAACCTTTGATTAATTTTACGGATTCGCTCTTTAGTGCATCTTCAAGAACGGTTTTGTTGTAACCCCTTATGCCTCCGATATATTGTTTATCACCCATTATGCCAGTCAAAGCCAGGTAAGAGAGATCTGCATTTTCCTTGCTGAGAGCCAAGGCAAATGCATAACTAAGGCTTGCCCCGCAGGCTTCGTAGTTGCCATTTATTCCGCAATTGTTTGCATTTATTTGTAAAATATCTTTTTTATTTGTAGATCTAAAATATTGGTGATGGTCAATTATTATTGCCTTTCCTTTGAAATCCTCAATGAGTTTCAACAGTCCGCTTCCCATATCTGAGAAAATCAAAAATTCATTTTCTTCTTTTTTAACTCTTTCCAATCCTTGAATAAAAGGATTTCTCATTAATGTTACATGAAAATCAAATCCTTTTCTATAAAGAGCTTTTGAAATAATTGCTGCAGCCGTTGCACCGTCTGCATCGTAATGTGAGATCAACCTAATTTTGGTAGACGAGGGAATCTCCGAAATGATTTCTGCTGCTTTTTTACAAAGTTCTGATAAATTTTCGACCATTTTTTAATATCGAAATAAACCATCCCCTAAAAAGATTATCAATGGATAAAATAATATTGAAACTGCCAAATTATCTATGATAAAAGATTAATAAAGATAATGATAAAGAGTATAGTTGTAAAATTACAATAAAAAATCACAAGATTTTTATTTAAGCGGACATTAAGGTGTTAAAAGTTGTTGCGTATAGGGGGAAAAAAATATGCCAATGTTTAAGCATGGAGGCCATAATTTCGAAGTTAAAATAAGTAGAAGTGGGGAAGAAACAGTTTTGTATGATGGTGAGCCTGTTTCATCTAAAATAACTAGAACAGGTGGAACTCACGAGTTTTCTGTTAAAGAAGAAGATGAGATGGTTTCATATATGGTGAAAGTAGCTCCCAAAGGAGGAAAAATATTGGGAACTATGTTTGGTGGTGCTCCTAAGGTAACCGTATTTAGAAATGGACAACAGATATACGAATCTTAGGCCAATATAGGAGGAAAAAAGAAATTTTATTTTAAAAACTACAATAAATAATAATCATTTACCCGGCAAATTTCTCAGTTTTACAAAATGAATTACAAGCAGCGCTGGCCCGTATGCCCACGCAGCATAAAGAAAAACACCGCTAAATCCAACGATTGCTAACAACGTTCCGGTAATAGCACCAATCCCAGACTCCCCAAAATTCATAAAACTTGTAAGTATTGAAAACTGACTTGCTCCAACTTTTGGATTTGTAATATCCATAAATATAGCAAGTATTGCTGTTCCATAACCTCCGTGAAGAAAAGCAAATAATCCATAGAAAACTGCCAGCATCTGCCAATTATCTGCTGCTAAAAGTAAAACACAAGCAACGCTTAATGAGCAAATATAAACGGTTAAAACTTTCTTTTTCTCCTTTAAATCAGTAATATAGCCTCCAACAAGCGAACCAATTAATCTACACAAAGGAAACAGAACATATATCAACCCTGTCTGAGCAACATCCAGATTGAATCTATCGGAAAAATATAATGGAATTGCTAAAATCAAAAGTCCATTACCAACTGTTGAAACCGGAGCGAATAAACTTAGGGCCTGAGTGGATCGTTTTTTAAACTCTTTAACAAGGATTTTTGTAAGTTTTTGACTTTGTTTTTTTCTTATATTTTCTGCAACAAATATATGAAAAGCTAAAATTGATATTACCAATATTAAAGAACCTGTCATAAAAGCAAGTGGATAACCATATGATTTCGAAAAAAAACCAAATACTGATGCACCAAATATAAGACCTCCGGCAAGACCTGCCTGAATTGCTCCGTTTATCTTGCCCCTCTCATCTTCATTTGAAATCTCAATTGCCCAAGCATCAAATGCAGTATCAAATAAAGCCAATCCGAAATCTGCCAAAATCAGTGCTAGAGTAAAAGCTACAAGATTAAAATCAGGACTAATAAAAGCAACCACTAGAAATCCAACTGCTGAAATCAAACTTCCAAAAACAATAAATGGTTTTCTTCCCAATTTTTGAAAATGATCAACGATTCCTCCCCAGAAAAATTTTATCATCCACGGAATGTTTGTAACACCAACTATAAGTGTTGTAAGAGGATATGGAAATCCCTGGTCATTCAGATAAAAAATAAGAATTACTGTAAGTAATGCAAATCCAATTCCTTCAGAAAAATACATAGCGCCACTTAACAAAAATTTTAAAAATTTATGTTTAGTGACATCTATCATAGTTATATTTATTCATTTACTAATATATAAAAATATTACTTATTTTAATCTGCAATAGAAAAAATAAAACGTAAAAAAGGATTTTATTCAAACATTAGTTTGGCTTGCTGAGGTGTATACTTCCAGCCTTTTGGTAATTGCTTTTTGGAATGGTAATATTTTGTCAATCGTCTGATTTTGGCTTCGGTTAATTGAAGATTTCTACGATTTTTCAAGTCCTTCTTATGCACTTCCATATGTTTTCTCAATTGCAATGAAGTACTAATTAAATTTATGAGACTTTCCGGAAACTCTGGAAGCATATTGTTTTCACTAAGTATCTTTGTTACTTTTTTACCGGTTGCAATTTTGATGTCTGGAACTGCATACTGATCTCTGAGTACCATTCCGATTTCACTTGTGGATTTACCTGCTTTTGCAAGTTCCAAAATACGGGTTTCCATTTCCCTTGGATTCAATGCACTCCAATTTGGATGTTTCTTTCGATCTACGGGATGTGCAGAACCTGATTTTCCTTTTCGTCTTGCATGCATTCGTGCCATTATTCTACCTCAAGTGAAATCTAGAGTGAAACCTGAATGAGGTCATCATATTTAAATCTTAAACCTTACAGATTAGATTGCGGTTGAAATTATTATTTTACCTTTTTAAACCGTGTTCCAAGTTTTTTCATTACTTTTGGAAGGGTTGTGTATTCCATATCGGCCATCGGCAATCGATGTGGTTCAAATGGTCCGTGTCTACGCATATAATCCATGATATGTTGTGCCTCGATTCTTGTTCTGTCAAATGCTGGGTCATCAAAGAGGTCAACTGGCTCGGTTAATTCTCCTTCACGAACCTGGAATCCCAATGCAATAACTCGAGGTGGACCATCAAATCTAGTACATTTTGCCTGTCCAACTGATACGGGCATTAAAGGTCCATTATGAGAACCCCTCATCCATCCTGATACAAGATGACCAAGTGAAAAACCTTCCAATACTTCTCCCAATGCAGGAAGACCAGATTGTGCTCTTACAAGACCTGCTGGATCGTCTTTTCCTACATATTCTCCTGCAATTTGGTAAAGTTTTTCTGTAGAAATTACTGAAACCGGTTCATCTGCTGGTAATTTGGATGATTTTTTAGGAAAAACTCGCTTTATGACAAAACGGGATTTTGCACCGATTAAGGCCAAAAGATCATACATTTCTTCTGGGCTATTTAACATCACATTTTTGTGTTCTTGAATATCCCAAACCTCAAAAACAAATCCGTCATGAACAGAAGGATCAATAATTAATCCGGCAGTATTAAATGGGTCTGCAAAAATCTTAAAAATTGGTAAGTTGAATGCCCCTGGCTCGGTTTTATCCATCATGAACGCCACAACAGGCTCAGATTTTCTCTCTGTAAACTCCATTTCAGCTACTCCAGGACCCATGCCTTTTACATTGCCTGAAAATGCATCAGCCAATAAATCCTGGCCTGCACCGTAAAGACCCAATTCACGAGCCTTTTCAGTTGCTTCACAAAATGTATCCCATGCCAAGCTATGAACTTCTTTTGCATCCACACCATTTGTGTGAGTCATTATTAGTTCAAGGTCATCACCACATGCAGTGATGTGAAAATCCGTAAGGATACCTAATCTTCTTGCCTCTAACAGGCTTTTGTTAGCTACTTTTTTTAAATCTGGATGAACTGATGCATGGCCAGGCCACCCCCCTACGTCTGCCTTAATAATACTAAATGTAGTTTTCATCTTAAGCCTCCAATTCAGGTATAATAAATATCCTTATAAATAATTTGGAAGAAATTTATTTAAAAACAGTAAATTATATATTTTTTTCTTTAATCTACACATAACATTTATTCTGTGCGTGAACGAAATGACATTGCAAATATACAATACATTAACAAGAAAAAAAGAAGTTTTTAATCCTGTTGAGCAAGGAAAAATAAAAATGTATGTGTGCGGGATGACTGTTTACAGTGATGCTCACATTGGACATGCCCGTACCTATTTTGCATTTGATATGATCAGGAGATATTTCGAATTCAAGGGTTACAAAGTCACGTATGTCCAAAATATCACAGATGTTGATGATAAAATCATTGCAGCAGCAAACAAGGAAGGAGTTGATGCATTAGAATATTCCAGTAGATTTACAGATAGATGTCTAACAGATCTTGATAATCTCGGTATTATGAGAGCCGATATTTATCCAAAGGCCTCTGAAACAATTACTGAAATGATAGAGATGATTAAGGATATTGTAGAACAGGGTTATGGATACGAATCTGAAGGCGATGTTTATTTTTCTGTTGAGAAATTTGAAGATTATGGAAAACTATCAGGGCAAAAACTTGAAGATTTAATGAGTGGTGCGCGCATCGACCCCGGTGACAAGAAACGTAATCCGTTTGATTTTGCTTTGTGGAAAAAATCAAAACCTGGCGAGCCAAGTTGGGAGTCGCCCTGGGGTGCTGGTCGGCCTGGCTGGCATATCGAATGTTCAACAATGAGCAGTAAATATCTTGGGCTTCCGTTTGATGTTCATGGCGGAGGAATGGATTTAAGATTTCCACACCACGAAAACGAAATAGCCCAGGCAGAAGCAGCAACAGGAAAAGAATTTGCAAAGTACTGGATGCATATCGGCCTTTTGACAGTTAATGGAGAGAAAATGTCAAAAAGTCTGGGAAATATAATTAATGTAAAAGATTTACTTCAAAAATGGGACCCCGAAATTATTCGTTTTTTCTTCGCACAAGCTCATTACAGAAGCCCTCCTGATTTTAGTGAAAAGGCATTGGAAAATACAGAAAAAGGGCTTACAAGAATTCATCGATTAAAGGAAAGATTTGAAGAATTAAGCAGAGATATTGATTCTGTAGAATCGATTGAGAAAGAAAACTTGCCTGATGATGAAAGCAAATTTTTGCAGACAATTGAAGATTTCAAAATCAAATTTGAAAATGCAATGGATGATGATTTCAACACACCTGAAGCTGTTGCGAAAATTTATGATTTTGTTAATGCATCTAATAAGTACTTAGAAGTCACTCCAGATCCAAATAAAAATCTATGTAAATATGGTCTTCAAACTCTTATTCAATTGGGAAATGTTCTTACGTTGTTTCAGCCGAAAAAAGAAACAGATGATACAGTTTTTGTAAAAAAACTACAGTCTCTAATTGGAAAATATGGTAAACAAACAGATGATGAAAGTATCGATAACCTGATGGAAATTATGTTGAATCTCAGACAAGAAGCAAGAGAAAGAAAGGAGTGGAATACAGCAGACAATATCAGAAACGAACTACGCGAAATTGGGTTTGAAATACAGGACACCGCAGAGGGTACTGTGTGGAGAAAAATATAGGATTGGCAAAAAAGTAAATCTTAGTAGAAATTAATAAAAATTATTGATTTTGGTCTCTATCAATAAATATCAATGGTCCAAATACAAATCCATGGGCTTGTTTTGAAACACTTTCAGCATTTACAGCATTTACTGTAATGTGAATATTGATTTTTCCTAGACCAAAAATAAATCGGTCAGAAAAAACCGATACCATTTCACCAGGATCAATATCTTCAAAATGTTCTATTGTATTGATGTTGATATACTGTAATATCCCTCCTTTTATTGATAAACTGCAATTTACACCTTCTGCAGTAGTGTTTCCAACATTTCCTATCTCTGTGGAAATGCTACCTAAATCAGCAATAAAGTCGCCTATCTCAAATTTTGGAGGTGCAGGGGGATCACCAAAACAATACACAGTACCATTTTTAGATATTGTATCTCCTGCGCCAACATAGACTTTTCCACAGCAGATTGCTGGGGTTGAAACCGCATAATATTCTGTTGAGAAATTCCAGATTTGGCTTCCATTATATGCATTCAAACAGATTATCCCAGCACTAGTTCCAAACCAACTAGTACTAGAAAATATCTTTCCATCGGCTATTGAATATGGACCAAAATCATTCAGGCTTGAAAAATTCCACAGTTCTTTACCAGTTTCTAAATCTAAACAATACATTTTTGCAATTGGGCGATTATAAATATTGTTGAAAATGTTAAGATTATCAAATAGTGGATTAAATTTAGGAAAACCATGGTTACCGATCTTGAACCTATCTTGTATTACATAGACATTCCCATAAGCAATTGAAGGGGAGGACCGCATATCAAATTCCAATGGGAAATCCCATATTTCCTCACCTGTTTCTGCATCTAAACAATAAGCCCTAAAATCCCTTGCTAAATCTCTTCGAGAAGTACCAAAAAATACCTTTCCTTCGAATACTGTAGGAGTATTACCTGTTGAATTTTCAACCGGAAAATGCCAAATCATCTTTCCATTGTTTGCATCCAAACAGTAAAGAATGCTGTAGGAATTAAAATATACTTT
>Ga0272441_10014350_pt1 | contig 11257 bp, 33 predicted proteins | sample SSMProp6N_FD_193582 | JGI IMG/M metagenome (GOLD analysis project Ga0272441, IMG submission 193582) | Marine sediment archaeal communities from Little Sippewissett salt marsh, Falmouth, MA, United States - SSM-Prop-6N | ecosystem: Environmental > Aquatic > Marine > Wetlands > Sediment ... | reverse complement strand
GTACGAAAAGCAATTTTAGAAATGAAGAAAATAAATAAAACAATAGATAGTATCAACTAATCATTTTAAAAGCTTTATACGGCACCATAGAGACCTTAAAAACGATTTTAAAACAGACAAGGGGAAACAATGGAATATCTAATTGAATTGATTCAAGCTTCCTTGAATATTCCAACAATGGTATTTTTTACTTTTATCATGGTGATTGTTTTTATTGAATTGAAATAATGCTTTTTTATTTGTGTTGTGGGACCTGTATAATTAAGGCAATGGAAAGGCAGAATCAATATTCATTTAGTAGATAAATATTTTTTATTAAATAGAAAATTAAATAAATAAAAGATAATTAATTATTAAATAGAAAATTAGATAAAAAAATTAATAATTAAAGAATAGAATAATTAATTTTTATTAGATAGATAATTAAAAACAATAATATAAACCATTTTCAATAAGGGGAAATATGGAAAAGCAAAAAGCAAAAGAATTTTTATCAATACAATTAAAAACAATCAATAATAAACCTTGGGAAGATATTTTAAGAAATATTCTTTTTCAAAGTAAATTAGATTGGAATATTATTATTGAATCTATACACTATTATTTTCCTGAAGTTAAGATATAGTCTACTATTGACTATATAGATATTTTGATTTTCTTTTGTGGCGAAAAATAAATAAAATATCCTTTTTTATTTTAGAGGAGAATAGAAAAGCAAATAAACAATTTCAAATAGGGGAAAAATATGGATATTAAAATCGTTTTAAAAAACAATGTTAGAAAAGTATATATAAACAATCAAGAAACAAATATTTATTTTCGTACACCAAAAGTAAAATTTTACAATCAATATTTTGACGATAGAAAACATAATTCTGAAAATATCCGATTTTTAAAACTAATTAAAAAAAATATCATAAAAAGCAGAAACTATAATCATTTTGATATTTGCTCACATCTTAATTTTATTCCAGAAAAAATTAATATAATTGATTTAAGGGAAAAAAATATAAAAAACATTTTAAGCTATACAGATAAATATAAAAATTATTCATTATATACAATCCAAAGCTATAAAGAAATTGATAATACAGATATTGAAAAATATAAAAATGAATGTAAAGAAATTAAATTTACACAATATTGTAAATTATTCAACGGGAAAACATTAAATAAAAATATTGATATAATCGTTTATAAATATGGGATATCTGTATATAGTTCCTAAAAAAATAACTTTTCAAATAAGGGGAAAAATATGAATAATCTTTTATCTGAATTAATTAGGAATAATTTAGTTTCCGAAAATAAAGCAATTGCAGTCTATAAAATTAAAAATAGGATTGCAATTATCGAAAAACAATTAGATAGATTGTATGAAAAAGAAATATCTTTAAAATATTGTTATTCGAATGAAAACAAAATTAATCAATTAGAAAATCAATTAAATATTTTAAGAAAAGGAATATAATAATGGAATATAAAATTATCCCAAATAAAAAAGATAGTTTTTCAGATAGAATTAAAAATGCAATTGAGAATATAGAAAATGATATTATTGATATTCAAGAAAAAGAAAATATATTGATAGATATTATTGAAAATAGATTTTTATATATCAAAAATTAAAAACATTTTAATTTTTACAAGGGGAAAACATGAAAAAAATAAAACCTGTTTTAATTCATTCCAGAAATACAGATATTCAAGATATTATTAATTTAGTTGAAAAACATAATAAATATTCTGAATTCAAACATTTTTATCATTATCCTACAATTTTAAAATATAAAGATAATATTTATTTTTTGAATAGTGGAGAAAAAGACAATATTCATTTTTTTGAAAATGAAAATACACTATATGAATTATCAATAAATTATTCAATGGGATATTGTGGCTTAACTTCCCATTGCGAAAATATAACAACTAATATTGTTTTTTTACAGGGTGATGATTATAATAATTCTGATATTGATATAGATAATTCTGATATTGAAAATATACTTGAATATCTTTTTCAATGGGATTATTAGAATAGTGTTTAAACTTACATAGATTCGATTTAAGGAATTATAAAAATGATTTTAGTAATTTATATATTAATAATTTTTATCTTTTTCTGGAGAATTTAAAAAATGAAAAAATTAATTAAAAATAAAATCTATGAATCAAAATATAATAAACAATTTAGATATAAATATATTGGAGAATTAAATAATTATTTTAGATTTATTTCAATCGGAAAACATGATTGTAAATTTAATGAAGATAAAATTCCACTTATTATTTTATTGAATAAGTTTGAATTAAATTGCATAAAAGGATTTTAAAACATGAATAAAGAATATTTAGATATTTCATGTACTACATTTTCAAATGATTTTAAAATGTTTGAATCAGTTATTAATCAAGGTATTGACGCACATTTAGAAGCTTTTACGCAAAGTAAATTTGAGATTAAAAAAGAATATTTAGTAAATAGATTATATATGAAATTTCATAAAAATGAAATTAAAATATTAATTAAAAGATTAAAAGAAATGAATGAAAAAAAATACAATGAAGATATTGAATTATGGATATCCGATATTGAAAATTGTATAGATATTAATGGAAATATTATTGAATCAGAATAGCTTTTAAACCTACATAGATTCGATTTAAGGCACTAAAAAAACAAAATAGATATAAACTATACAAGGGGAAAACATGAAAAAAGAAAGATTATTTAAAACGTAAATACTGTCAAATAAAAAGTTTAAAATTTTTTACTTGACAATGTTTACAAAAATCAATTATATTCAAAATTAACTAATTAACTTAAAACAAGGGGAAAACATGCTAAATACAATTAATGTAAAAATTGATTTAATAAATAATGAATCAATTAATAAATGTTGTGAGTATTCAAAAAATAAAATTGAATTGAAAAAGTTATTATCTGAATTAAAAATATATGCAACATTTCAGGGATATTATAAATACTTTGAAGACGATAAAGATAAAAGAAATATATATGAAATTGAAATTACAAGAAATGATAAAATTATAAATTTTACTTTTGGGATATCAATACAAAATACAAAAATATTAAATAATAATTATAAATCCGGCAAAGATATAAAAAATATTAGAAATGATTTTTTATATAGTATTTTATCTTGTATTTCATGTGATTATTTTATAGACAATGATTTTCAATCTTTTTGTTCTGATTTTGGATATAATGAAGATAGTATAAAAGCACTTGAAACACATAAAAAATGTATTGAGCAATCTAAAAAGCTAAAAAAGATATTTAATGAAAATGAAATTGAATGTTTGCCAAGCTAATAAACTTAATTAAAAGGATTATATAAAATGAATACAGAAACAATTAAAATTAAATATGGTTTTATCAATTGGCCAAATAAAAAAGGAAATGTATGGTTTATTAAAAATACAGATAGCGGTATGTTGCCAATTAAAGAATTTAAAACAAATAATATTGAAAAAGTATTAAATGAATTAAATTTAAATAGCATATGGGAACAAATACAAGGGATTTAAAGCACTAAAAATATTTATTAATGAAATGATATAGAAAAATATTTTAAATAGATTATAGGTGCTTTAAAATCGTTTTAAAAGGATAAAAATATGCCATATATTAAATTTTATAAAATGAGAAATGAAAAAGAAATTACAGATAAAATAAAAGAAAGAATTGAAATATATAAAATTGAAATTTCTATCTTTGAAAAAGTTATTCCGATTATTAATGAATTCAAAGATAAAAAAATTACAAAAAGGATTGCAACAAAAATTCAAAATGAATTGAAAGATTATAATGTTTATTATGATACGCAATATGGCATGTTCAATATTAATATTTATTTAACAAAAAATAATAATAATAAAGTAAGATATTTACTTGGTCATAAACCTTTTGACAATACAGAAGCAATATTGAAACAAGATAAAATAAATGATTTGATTAGACAAAATGAAGTTACAAAAGAATATATTGAAAAATACGAAAAAGGATTGAATGAAATAAAAAATTTATGCAATGAATTTAATGAAGCAATTAACACGTTAAAAGAAATAAATGAAAAAGCCGAAAAATATAATTTAGAATATGAATTCGATATTAATGATAAATAAACTACATACAAGGGATTTAAGGCACTAAAAATATTTATTAATGAAATGATATAGAAAAATAATTTAAATAGTCTGTATATGCCTTAAAATCGTTTTAAAAGGATTTTAATATAATGATAATATATCATAATGCGGATGAAATAAAAAAAGCAATAAATAACAATATAAAAATATATGCCGATAATAAAAGCTATATAGTAATTAAAGATAAGATAGGACAATACTTGATTCATTTTATTAATTCAGATTATTATATAGGTTTAACTTGGCAAGATAATAAAACATTAAATGGAAAAGTATTTTTTTCAGAATAAACTTAATTGAAAGGATTATTTAAATAAATGAATACATTTATTGAACAATATAAAAAGATATCTATCATTTCAATTATTCAAATGATTGAAAGAAAAATATATTCTGAATTTTCAGAAACTACATTTAATAAATTGAATAAATTATCATATAAAGAATTGACAAATAAAAGAGATAATATTTTAATTGAATATAATAATTTTATTTCTAATAAATCTAAATGAAAGGATTATAACCATGATTGAACCATTAAAAGAAAAACATTGTCAATTAATTATTAATAACATTGTGAAAGCTTGCAAAGATATTGAGAAGCTAAATAAAACAGGATATAACTATATATACCTTGCATCCGGTTTTATTGCACATTATAATATTAATGGATTTAAAGAATATTATAAAACGTATAATCTTAAAGATGATATTTTAAAATTCCAGAATGAAAATCAATTTAATAATTTTCATATTGGCCAAGAAAATTATGATTATTATAAACAGAAACAAAAAATATATAATGCTATTTGTGGGAAAATAAAATGCTAATCAGGAATAAATATTTTATTAGCATTGGAAAAGGTGCAACAAGCTATGAAATACAATTACATAGATTATACATAAGATTTTGTTTTCTTTTCGGTGGACACTGGAAATATAAATTTTTTAAAAGATTTAAAATTTATTGGCTAACAAAAGAATTAAATGTGAAATATTAATCTAATTGATTATATACAAGATTATAGTGTTGATTATTTAAGAATAGATGAAAACAAAGTATTTATAAAATAAAATAATAATCTTTTTCCTTTTCTATTGTAGGAAGATAGAAAAGCTATTTTAAAAATATTAATTAACTTAAATGAAAGGATTTTACAATGAATGAAGAAATGTCAATTCACGTCAAGAATGCATGGACCGTAAAGCAATTTGCTATTAATGCAATCGAAAAGCTTGTTAAAACAACTATTCCACAAAAGGCACTAATTGACATTCTTGGTGGTTTTAAAGATACGGTTAAGGAATTAGAAAAATTTGTAAAAGAATTTAAAGAACAAATAAATTTCAACGGAGATAAAGCAGTTTTTGGAACTAATTATAAGGTTGAAAAAACCATTGTTCAAAAATATGATATTCCTGTTTCAAAAATTGTCAATGAATTGTCTTTTGAGGATTTTCAAAAAGTTGTGAAAGTAGATTCAACCAAGTTAAAAGTATTTTTGCCAGAATCACGTATTAAAGAAATACGTGAACCGTTGAATCCGATTGAAAGTTATAAATTTACTGCAATTAAAAAGTAAATAGAGACTATGGGGAAAAGGTTTTCCTTTTCCCCATTAACTACACACAAGGGATAATATGGGAAACCTTAATATTCCAAAAAAAATATGGTTAAAAGAAATGTTTAAATATCATTATTGTGAAAATTGTGGTGGAGATATAATTCATCATACTGCAATACCTTTTATGGGAAATTGGTTTGCAAGATGTGATTATCCAATGAATAAAGATAATTATCATCCTGTTATTAAAAAATACCATAAGAGCATAAAGAATAATTAATTATGATTAAAGCACAAAGATTTAATAAACAGATATTAAAATATTTATTGTCTATTGGATATATAAACCAAAAGATAGAAACAATCTATGGACCATTAAATATCTATTTAGATATTCCAGAAAAGAGACAAAAAGTATTTTCTATTTTTACAAGATTTAAATATCCGGAAAAAGCAATTCAAAATTATATTGACTGCAATCCTTATTCTGGAAAATGGAATTTTCATTTTTCTGATTCGGATGAATGTATAAATAATTTTGTTGCAAACATTGAAAGAATTAGGATAAAATAACTATGATCAAAGAAGATAGGCATATAATTCTTTATTCAAAATATCATTATGAAAAAAATGATATTATTTCTGATTTAAAAATTTTGTATAGCATTAGAAATGGTATAAATATTGAATATCTAAATGAAAGACAAATAGCCAGTAATCTTCTTAATTTAGTTACATCTTTTATTATAAATAATGGAAATAGTTTTCATGATTTTATAAATGCAATAAATCCATATAACCCATTATTTAAAATATATAATGAAAACTATAAATTTTATACTGCAATAATTAAAAAATGTTTATCTATTTTAAGCTTGTTGGAAATAAAAGATATTCCTTTTGATTTAGGTAATAAAGATAATACAATTCAGGAAAGAATTTTAAAAGGAAAATAACTATGCCAAAAAGTTTATTTATCGGAAAATATTTTAAACTTGGAAATACTAAACTTTCAAGAAATACATTAATCTTTAATATGGGAAGCAGTTTAAATTGTCCGTCACGTATTTTAAATCTTTGTCCATATAAAGATATATGCTATGCCAGAAAAGCAGAAATACAATATGAAAGAGTATTGCCATACAGGGAAAGGCAAACAGATTATTGGTTGAATAATAAATCATATGACATTTATTTAGATATTGAAAAGATTATTAAGAAACGTACATATATAAAATATTTTCGTTTCAATGAATCAGGAGACTTTCATTCGCAAGATTGTATTAAGAAATTAAATGAAATTTCTTATAACCTTAAAAATAATTTTAATGTAACTACATATGGTTATACACAAAGGCATGATTTAGATTTTTCAAAGATTGAATTTATTATTAAGGGATCTGGTTTTCAATTACAAAATGGAAAAACTATTGTAATTAACAAAGACGAAAAGCCAAAAGGTTTTAAAATTTGTCCGTCAAAAGGATGTGGTGAAAAATGTACTATGTGTATGCAAGATAAGAAAATTAATATTGCGTTCCGGAAACATTAAAAAAGGATATATAAAATGAAATTAGGAAAAGTATTTTTTAAAATTGAATACGTTATTGATTTAGAAAATAGTGAAATGTATGAAGACGCAAAAGAAGCAATTTATGAAGATATTCAAGAAGCAATTAAAAATAATGAATTAAATTCTTATATAGATTTTAAAGAAGATTCAAATTTAAATGAAAAAGATATTCATTCATTCTTAATTGAAAATGATGAAAGTAGAAAATATTATCAAAAGGATTAAAAATGAAATTTAATAAAACAATATTTAAGGAAGCAGAGAAAAGATATAATAAATGGGGTGCAAGTGCTGTTTATGATTATGCTCATTCAATTAATATAAAGCATTGGAGTATATGTACACAATGCAATGAATGTACACCAAGTATAAATAAAACATGTTTAATTTGTGGAAGCAAAAAGGAAAGGAATAGTTACAATGAAATTTAATATTCAATACAAAAATAATAAAAATAAAATTACAAATTTTATAATTGAAAAAAAATACATTAGAAAAATAATTAAAAAATATGACAGGTTTTTTATAGTTCATATTCCTATACAAAATATTTTATTTCCTGAAAAAATCTTTCATGGATATACTATATCTGAATATTCAACGGGTAGAACATTTTTTCAAGATTTAACGCGAGTAAAAAAAGCCAATGAAATAATTGATAATGTTTATAACGCAAGGGGAAAAACTTTTATTGAACAAAAAATAAAAGAATATAAAATATTGAATACAGAAACAATTGAAAAAACCAAGGAAAGAAAAAAGCCAATGCAAACAATTAAAAAAACTATTGAACCGGATAAAGAATTTACAATTGATTTAAATAATAAATCTGTTTCTGAAATTGCGTATATAATTCAATCGGATTGGAAAAAAGTAAATTATGCCGCAAAGCCTTATCTTGACGCAATGAAAAGCCTTAATTCAATCCATGATAATTATATTATGGATTCTGGAAAATCAATAGTATCATATTTCCTTGCCAATGCTACAACATGGAAAGGGAATTGCGCAAGGGAAACAAAGAAGCACTTGAAAAAGCTATGCAATGAAAAGAAGCCTTGTTTAAGTGCTTAACCTGAATTTTTAGTAATTTGGTATGCATTGAATATTATAAACGATTTTGAAACGTTTAAACAGGTGCCAAAATTGATTCTGATATACTGAAATAAATGATATTTTGAAACAAGTTTATTTAACATATTAAATAGGAAATAAAATGTATTCATATTATAAACCGTATAGTAAACAAGATAAAGAAATTTATTTAAATTTATGTTCTCAATTAAGAAATATTCGAAAAAATCTAAATGAATCCAATAAAAGAGAATTTATTCTTTTATCTATTCGAATACATAGTATGAGAGGGTTAGTACCTAAATCATGGTATAAGTTAGCTAATAAATAATAATCTTTAAGGGGAAAATATGAATTATGATTTTGAAATGGATGAAAAAATAATTCAGAATGAACAACATTTTATCCGCATTATTAAAGAACAAAATGAAATACTTGATAATGCAAGAAGTTTATTAATTCAAGCTAAAAAAGAATTAGGTGAAGATAAAAAATATTATTGCTTTTCAGATTGTATTGAATCAATTAACAATCTATTAGGGAATGAAAATGAAAAATAAAAATCCTATTTATATTGAATACTATTCTCATGAAAATTGTGATTGCTATAAAATAAATAATCCATTTACTGTATATAAAAAACACAAGATTGTTTTATGTCCTGTTAAAGAAGGAATTGAATGTGCTCAAATAATAGCAATAGGAGTTATTAATAAAAAATTACAAGATGCATTAAAAGAAAAAATAGAAAATGAATCTATCAAAAGCAATTAAAATAATTCAAAAGACTGTAATTATTTATTAGCAAAAAAATATTAGAAAAAAATGGTATAAAATTAAAAGAGGAATCACTATAATGAAAATAGTTATAACAGGTGATTTTGAATACCCACATAAAGATAGTTCAATTAATATTGAATATGAATTAAAAATTTATAATAATGATTCTGATCAAATTAATACATGCTTGGGGTTTAATCATGGTTTGAATCAAGATGAAATTAATTCTCTTGACTGGGAAAATATAGACATTAAAGCAATGGACAATGGGTATAAACAATTAGATGAAAGTAGGTTTAATTAAAATGAACAAAGCAATTTTTGATAACATTATGTCTGATCAATATAGAATGTATAATGGTTTTTCTTTATGGCGATCAAAAGGTGATAAGGCACCTTATTGGTTTTCTGATCCAGATGGAAATGAATTAATGCAATTCAAAACAGAAAAAGAAATGTTAGAATACCTGAAAGATAAAACATTATGTCCTGAATGTGATGGGATTGCAATTGAATTAAATAAAACAAATGATTATGCTGAATTCAAATGCATGGATTGCAATGAATCATTTCAGGAAGAATATATAAACCCATGAATGAAAAACTAATTAATCAAATAAATAATTCTCCTGAATTATTAAGATCATATATTCACAGTATTGAAACAGGAGATATATCTGAATTAGTGCAAGAAAATTTTGCATTGCGTGAAAAGTTAAGAATAATTAATCTTATTTCAATGGAAATAATAAATGAATCTATCAAAAGCAATTAAAATAATTCAAAAGCATAAACAATTATTAACAAGGGAAAAATATTATTCCGTTAAAGAAGATGATGAATTTTCTAAATTAAAAAAATTAAATGAAGTACATACCATTAGAACGTTGAATCTAATGGAAACATATTTGAAAGATCTGGAATCAATTCCAGAAAAAAAGATTAATGAATTCTTAAAAGAAGATTTACCATTTTGAAAAAAAGAAAAGGAAAATTATATGGTATAAATTATGAATATACTTTTATAAGAAAATACGTTTCCGGATTATTAACTATTTATCAGTACATTAATTTAGATAATAAAAAAGTTTTTTACAAAGTTCTAATTAACCAATAACAAGGGGTGAACATGGAAATAAACCTTAAAGAATTAAAAAACAAAATGGTTGCTATTGGATTTAACCCCAAAGAAATAGAAAATGGTTTTGATGGATGGACCAATAGCATTGTAGATGCGTTAAATGAATGCTATAATTTTGAAAAATTACTTGTTGATGAATTTAAAAAGGTGGAATGATGGACAAATATGAAAAACTAAAAACATACGTACTTGAAAAAATAAGCGAAATCGCAAACTGCGAAAAATGCAATGTTACAGACCATGAAATGAATCATCTATATGACATTGAGGATTATATTAATAAAATTGAAAATGAATAACTAAAACGAAAGGATTAATTATGTGGTATGGGACACATATTTATGGAAGCGTTGAATCAAGTAAAATAGTAGGTCCATTTAAAACTTATGAAAAGCTAATTGAAAGATTTTATGATTATGCCGATAGTGATTCTTGGGATAATGAAGACGATTTTTTATTGGCAGTAAATCCAAAAACAAAAGAAACACAAATAAAATATTTTAATTAATTAAAATGAAAGGATAAAATGATGAATCATACAAAAGGTCCTTGGGAAGTACATAAATATAATCATTGCAATGGAAGTTTATGGTTAGGCATAGGCTACAAAGATGAAAGTGGTCAATCTTCTGGACCTATCTGTGATATTGAAACTGAAGTTCATAATCATATAAGACCAAAAGGTTTTATGCAAGTAGCTGAATTACAATATTTGGTTACAAATGAAGATGAACAATGGGCAAACGCAAATTTAATTGCTACTGCTCCAGAACTTTTGGAAAAATGCAAACAAGCTTTTATGGCTATGGGTTCAATGATGGATGATTATGCCGATGAAAAATATAGCCAAGAAAAATTGGATGAAATTATTGATGGTTTAAGAAATGTAATTAACAAAGCAGAGATGAATCAATGAAAAATATTAGATATTTTGTCATATATGGATCAACA
>Ga0272441_10014349_pt1 | contig 11257 bp, 6 predicted proteins | sample SSMProp6N_FD_193582 | JGI IMG/M metagenome (GOLD analysis project Ga0272441, IMG submission 193582) | Marine sediment archaeal communities from Little Sippewissett salt marsh, Falmouth, MA, United States - SSM-Prop-6N | ecosystem: Environmental > Aquatic > Marine > Wetlands > Sediment ... | reverse complement strand
AGATGAACTCTGCTACAGCGCAGTACTGGAGCCAGACTTCAGCCAATACACCATGAACCAATTCAAACTCTACCTGGATGAAGCCCTAACAGAGTCAGAAAAGAACACCTACAGGAGCCAGTTTGGGCTCGCATCATGGGATGACTTGGACTACGCGGAGGCTGTAAGAGACGCCCTCCCATCATCTTGGACAGAGCTAACCTATGATGATTGGAGAGACTGGAATATTCAGCAGAGTATACCACTCTACGAGCACTATCAACGGTTCCTCAGACTCAAGAACCGAGAAGCAGCGGAATACCTCATCGGAGAAGCAAAAGAATACGCCGAAGATCAAGGCAAGGAGATGCCCTTCACAATCAACGTCAACGACCTCAGCAGCCCAGAATCCCTCCAACTAACAGACCTAGTAGACTTCCTAGACATGGAATGCACACTCAACAAGTTTGAAGGCTTCTACCCACGGACAAGGGCAACCGCCCCAGTCAAACTATCCCTAGGACTCGGATTGATGCCCGGGATACTAACATCAATGGAGACCCGAGCCATGATCGTGGAGAAAGGCGAGGAAGGCACCAGAACCCTGTACAAGCTCATGATAGCAGATACTACAGCCTCTGGGGGCTGCATGTACCTAGAAGAAGGAGGACACAACATACAGGTAGACCTAGACGCATTGGAGCCATACTACAGGATGCCTACAAGCTACCCAGAGCTATTCCAGATAGACTCAAACGAGAACAACATCTGTGTATTGCATCTCTGGGAAAACCTAGACGCATACCAATCCAAGGCATACTATGGCACATGCAGCCTATTAGGCGACGCAGGATACCAGTACGATGTAGTCTTTGGAGCAGAGGAATACGACATCTGGGGCGAGGTAAACAAGTATCCCGCACCCAAATACCCCCTGAGCCTAGACCAACTAACAGGATATGATCTAGTGATCGTACCTGAGCTAATGGACTTGACACCCACACACGCCCAGATAATGACAGACTATGTGCAACAGGGAGGAAACCTCCTCGTATTCACATCAAACTCCAACCTAAACACTATACAGAACCAACGAGACTCAGACCCCAAAATCAACAACCTACTCGGACACCTACGAGACGAAGAAGTCACCATAGGCTCAGGAACACTCATAACCATAAATCAGGTCAAGGGAAGCCAATACGTCGATACACCAGACCACCCAGTGCTACTAGACTTCATAGGCATGGTAGAAAGAACAGGAATTACACCTGAAATCACTGGAATGACAGAGGGAACAATCAGCAAAACAATGTACAGCACAGACTCAGAAGTAGTGATCCACATAGTAAACAACAGGTACGACTGGATGCAAGACACGGTGAAACCAGTCCAAGACAAGACCCTGAATATCAAAATACCAGCCCAGATGACAGGAGCCACCCTCACAGTAACCTACTACACACCCGAAACAGACGCCGAGACCCTCAGCTATGAGATTGATGAAGATACTGTGACTGTCACTCTCCCAGACCTAGAAGTATGGGGAATAGTCCACATCGAGGCTTAATGAAAGCAAATTATAGTATCCACACCATTTTCTTGTTATGACACATGTATTACTGGTGGGTGAGAGCTGGGTCAGCATCAGCACCCACTACAAGGGCTTCAACCACTTCGTTAGCGGAGTCTACGAGACAGGACTACAATGGTTCAGCAAAGCCATGCAGAAACACAGTATAGAGCTAACCCAGATGCCAGCCCACATAGCAGCCAACGAGTTCCCATTCACCCCAGAAGAACTCGACTACGACTGCATAATCCTCAGCGACATAGGCGCAGACACATTCCTCCTCCACCCACGGACATGGCTCCACGGAGAAAGAACACCAAACCGTCTCAAAACCATACAAAAATACGTCCAAGAAGGCGGAGGACTCATCATGGCAGGAGGCTACATGAGCTTCCAAGGCATCAACGGAGCCGCCATGTACCAACGCACCCCCATCGCAGACGCCCTACCAGTAAAGATGTTATCATCAGACGACAGATGCGAACGCCCAGAAGGCGTACAGCCAATGAAAACCGCCAATCACCCAATAGTAGACGAGCTACCAGAAAAATGGCCCCACATACTCGGCTACCAATACGTAGAGCCAAAACCAGAAGCAACCACACTCGCCAAAGTAGATGAAAACCCCCTCCTAGTAATAGGAGAATATGGCATGGGCAGGGCAGTCGCTTATATGACTGATATTGGTCCTCACTGGTGCCCTGTGGAGTACGCTGAGTGGGATGGCTATGGCTTGCTCTGGAGAAACATGATCAATTGGGCATCAGGCAGCTAGCCTTCTCTCCAGTTCTTCGCTCGGATCAAACTCCACTAATTGAAGCATCTCGACCCATTCATATAACAAAATTTTGGCATCATAAATGGGCATAGAAAGGTCTAATAACGGTATTTCCTCGTTCCCTGTCTCTTCTACCAGTAGGTGCCTAAGTTCTTGGAGTCTTCGCTTGATCTTTTCAGAATCTTCTGTGAACGCCTCACCTGTGATGCCTTCCAGTTCCCTGTTCCAGATTACCAGCGATGCATCCATGAAAAGTAGGTGAAGCTGGGTCCTGAACCAGACTTCTTGGTGTCTGGCCTTCTCTGCGCAACCCTGATAGAGAATAGTAACTAGATCATTGACCTCGGTCTTTATCATATCGACCGATCTTGCCTCAACGCCATCTGCCAATCGATCCATGTTTAGGCTGGCTGGACGCATATGAGAGAGGTTGTTCCTATCCTGATTGACGCCTCTAACTTGATTAAACTGAGACCTCACTCCATCCCAGTCAACCGAGCCCTGAAGCCTCGGCATAAACCCCATCAACGCATCCAAGAGTTCTAGATTCAAATAAATCAACTCAACATGAGCCTCACGATCCAAAGTAAACTCTTCACGCATCTCAGCGATAAGCCTAACCCGCTTCTCCAAGAACGCCTCGGCTTCCATAGCCAGTTTCTCAAGGGGCTCCTTATTGATGCTGAAAAAAGAAACTTCTCCATCAGTATACTCTGCTTTAACCATCATGGCATCAGGAAAAGGCTTTACACCAGTACCATGAGTAATTGAAGTAATATCATCCAGCCTGATGACTTGGTTCTCTGGTTTGCCCCCGAAGAAACCACCCCCAGTCACAATCTTTAGCTCTCTATCCACAAGCTCAAGGGTAGCGTTTTTCCGTGTGCCAAGGCGTCCTTTTATCGCTGGCATTACTGGCTCCTCCTGAGGCTATCGGCGGTCTCCTCCAGCATCAACGGGCTATATGTTGTCCTAAGATACATCTTAAGATACTCTCTGCCATATTTCTCGGATACCCCGAGCTCATCAAGCTTTACCTCGCCTTTTTCCTCGATTATTCTGGTTATCTTTTTCTGGAATACAGGGTAGTTGAGGAGCATCTCCTTGCGCTCATTATAATACTCGATGGTGTCTACTGCCTCATCGATGTAGCTCAGGACACGGTATAGGTGGCTGATGAGCTCATCGATCCTGTACTGCTCATAGTTATTGATTACCTCCAAGCTCTGGCTCATACGCTCCGTGAGAGTGAGGTTCCTGTTCCACTCATAGTCCTCGCGTGGTAGAAGCAGGTTGATGTTGAACTCCAAGTCCTTGATGTGATAATAGAGTATCCCAATAATCTTGCCCACCACATCAACGGTATTCAAGATGGTATCCCTGATGAGGATAACCTTCAACACCCTCAGGTTCTCATCGTCTGCGCTGAAGTTTCTCGCCTCGACTCGTCCAGCTAGTTCACTTATCTCCTCGTATTTCTCGCCTAGGAGGCTGCTGAGGCTGCCCCTTCTTCTGCTGAGCTGGACCACTGTCTCTACGCTGTCGTTGATGGGGCGTGTCGCGTTGACAATATCGGCGCTATACTGTTTCTCCCAGTTCTTGAGACTCACTAAAATAGCGTCGATGATTACCCATGGCTCGTCCTCGTCTATCTTCTCCTTGCTTATCATCAGTGTGGCGCTGTCCTTGGGCAGTGTGGGCTCGAATAGGCTGCTGATTATCTCGTATATCTTGTCGCTGGTATCGATTAGCTTCTCTACTAGGACCCGCCCCGCCTCGATGACCCCATCGATATGGTCTAGTTTCTCCTCTATCGGGGCATCAAACTCCATCTCTGGGAGCACAGGGGGATCAACATCCAGCCCCAAGTCGATGATCTCTCCAGCTGCTTCAAGGTACTCGAACTTGGTCTTGATATAATAGTCTCTGAGGGCGACATCGAGTCTGGTCTCGAAGCTCTCCACCTCGTCCTTCAACCCATTGTAGACCCTTCGGATGTTCTCGTCAACCTCTTTGAGCTCCTTGGCTCGTTCAGTGCTAGCCTTGATCTCCTTAACCTCGTCGAGGGCGATGAGCATACGGGTCTTGAGGTCTATGAAATTATCAGGTACCGGGGTTCTCATCCGGTTTATCAGTGTGATGAGTCGTTCCAGTTTCTGGCGCTGGTAATCGCATTCACCCAACAGTGAGACCGATCTGACCTCCTTTACTTCCCTGAGATCAAAGAGATACTTGCTGAAACTGATTGGTGCAGAGAATAGTATGGTGAATGCTGTGCTGTACAGCATGATAGGTTGATTAACTGTAGCTTGGAACGCCAATGGCTGCTGGAGTCTATCAATAGATACAAAGAAGATGAGATTCGTTACTGCAGCCACGAAAATCGGTAACAAGTAGATTATGAAATCCACGTACTTTCCCGGGATAACCGAGTCCTTGATGGGATCAGGCATGTTCATGTTCAGTAAGGTAATCACCGAGATGAACCCCACCATAATAACAAGGAAGAAAATGATGCCGGGAACCGAGTTCATTAACTGCCCAGTGGCTTCACTGAAATAGGTCTGGAAGACATGGTTCACATATCTGGGGAATAGCATTTCAACCTCTATTCTGAGCATCCCTGTGCCTACGGATGGGAGCGCAGACCATACTTCGGGAGTCATGTTCTGAGTCACATAAGAGGGAAGGGTCTGGTTAAGATACCGGGGTAGCTGGGAGTTCGCATATGTTGGTATATTGGTTGAGACGAACTCCATGAAGCTATCAATCACATACCAGGGGGCAGAGGGAGGAGGAAGCTCGATAGATCGAATATACTCAACGTAATCAGTAGCGAGATATGCGCTGAAATGCTCGACAATATAATCCGGTACCTCTGTAACGTATCTCTCGAATCCCCTTGAGACGAATATCTCGCTAATGCTGTTGAATACCTTCCCCAGCTCATCCATGTTGATATAGCTCAAAGAGCCCTGAATATCATGATAAACCAGACTCAAAGGAGTATAGAGGGGAGGAAAAACACCCTCCTGAAACGTCTTTAGGTATTGCATTACCTGCAGTGGGATCGAGATAAACGCGTAATAGATAAACGTAAAAGCGATACCCCGACCCTTGTAAATAGTGGCGAATATCAGTATCAACGGAATCGCCAAATAGAAACTGCTCTCAAAAAACAGCAGAGCCACAGCGATTATCCCCATATCAATGGCGATAATATGCAGATTATTCGAGATAACCGCCGGACACACAATAAAAGGTGCAATAAGGAAAGTTAGTATTATAACTTTGACAAGGGGTCCTTGGAATATCTGGAAGAAACCGATACGGGACAAATGATAGACTAATCCAAGGCTTATCAGTAGGCTTCCGGTGATCATCCCATAGGTTTTTTCCTTAAAGGTCGCGTATGCAACTAGAAAAGCCACAATATAGGGCAAAGGCATTGGTAGTAGGGGTATGAGTATGAATCCAATGGCCATGGAGACCATGTTTATGATGAAAGTGACCAGTTTACCCGTCTGTTCACCCATGTCTCCATCCATAAATAACGCGAAACTCATATCCATCTATCCCTCCTATTGGTGCTAGGTGCTGAATCCTCCATTGAGTTCAAACACAGACATCAACCTCCTCGCCAGCCTCAGGAAGCAGATAATGGCAATTAGCCCCATTCTCCCTGATAAGGCTGTGGTTACGGTTGGACAGTATACCCTTGAGACCCTCATAGACTCACCGAAACTCAGCGAAGAGGATTTCTACACGCTTCTTCGCGTAATCCATAAGAAAGATTTACAGCATAAAACAATTGACATCGACCCACTGAAGAGCTTGGTAGCGGATACCCTGTATGAGCCCCATTACTGGTTCGATATGGCTGAATACTATGAGAAAATCGACCTCGACAAGGTACTAGAGAAGCTGATCTACGGGTATCATCGAGAGGTGATGACCCTCTCAAACATCAGCGAGGGAGCCTGCTCAGGGTTATTACCTAAAATCCACCGATTCTTGGCGGAAAGAGAGAAAAGCACCATCGGAATAGCCCTTTTCCCAGCGATGAACCATAGCAGTGATGCGCTCTACAACGCGTTTTCCACTGTAGGAAACATTTTGATCGACAATTCAACCCCACTGATATTGATAGATCAAGGTCTCATGGAGCAATTTAACGGGGTCCACCGTTCAGGGGATATCCTTGAGGATGCAAGGATCATAGATTATTTCGTAGACATGTTGCTCGATAAGGAGAACATCATCAGGGAACTGGACAGGCTATCCAGAAGCTATGGCGTCAATATATTTTCACCAATTATGGCGACCGGGGCAAGCCTAGATATCTATGATAATTTCAGGAATATACTTGAGATAACCCTTGAACAGCCATTGATGGAGTTTGATATCAAGACCGCCACCATGGTATACGTATTAGTACGGGCACCCCTCAGCTATCAGGATTATTTTCAGAAAGGGCAGCTGGAGTTCGAGGTAACCCAGTGGTTACAAGAAAGCATAGGAGTAGATATCCCCCAGATATGCGAGCCGTTATTCGTGGATGAATATGGGGACAGAGTGGATGTCATCATACTAGTCGGTGGATATGATACAGGAAACAAATTCAACGAGATATACAAACGGATAGAACGCTTCAGCAAGATGAACGTAGACCAGAGACTTGTGAGTTCAGAAGTATGGGATAAGATAAAGGAAAAAATGCTACCCTGATTTGAGCTTCTCTTCCAGCTCGGCTAGTAACTCATCTAGGGTTCCCTTGTGTTCAACTAGGAAGCTGCGGCTTAGACTGCTCTCGAAATCACTGGCCTTCCTGTTTAGTCGCTCCATCTCATCATATGGCGCAAGGTCCTCAATCTTGCCTCGTCCAGCTATTACTACTACCCTGATGACCCAAGGGTCCCTGCACTCTACAACACGTACTGTGATGGTCTTGGAGACATCACCTGTTACGTATCCCGCTAAGGCTGTGTAGAGTTCCTGCGTTAGGTCCTCGTCCCAGAGCCCCTGTGGGGTCTGGACTGTTACCCAGAGATAGTCGCTGCGGTAGCTGCTCTTCATCCCCATGATGTTGGGGGTCCTGTAGATCCTAACTATGCTCCTCATGTAATCCTTGAAGTGGTCTACGTCCAGTATCTCTTCTAGGATGCCCTCCCTGTTGAGCTGGTCCTCCTGCTCGGCAAGTATTTTGAATATGATCTTGCCCTGTTCGTCGCCCGTTAGCTCTGTGGTGCGCTCATAGTAGCGGTTGCTCTGGATAATTCCGCTGAGTTTTTCCTGATAATCTTCTGAGAGTTCTAGTACTGTTTGGAGCTGTTTTCTGTAGTCGCTGGTTACTTCCAGCTTCTTGGCGAGCTCCTGATAGAAATCTATGAGAGTGTCTGCTGAGCCGACCTCTGTGTTGAGGTGTATCTCGTCCTCACGGATTGTCTGTAGCTCGCGTTCTACTTCCCTGAGTTTTTCTCTGTTGTATTTCTTCTTGCCGAAGAGACTGAAGCCCTTGGAGTCTTTCTCGTATTTGTCGCGGTCAAACTCCATCCGTTTCTTCTTTTCCTCGACCCTGATAAGCTCGTTCTCCAGTTCCTCGTGTCTTGACCTGAACTTTACTATCAATGCTTGGAGGTAGGTGAGGTGCTCATCGATCATCTTGATCTCGTCGCTGCTGGGCTTGATCATCAACTGCAGCAAGTGATAGATGGTTGTGAGCTCTGCCTTCATGTCCTTGAAGTTAACATTGAGCCTGTCCTCCTCGGGCAGTATCTCATAGCGCCTGCTTATGGCATCGATGAGGTGCCTGTTCTCGTTGTATAGGGTGAGTATATCGAGTGCCAGTTCTGTGATTGCTGCAAGGTTGATGAAGTCGTCTATGAGTTTCTTCTGTCGTATGGTGAGATTCTGGCTGCTAGGCACCAGTTGTTCTAGGCGTTCAAAGATAGCTGCTTTTTGCGCCCTGTACTCGGGGTGTGTCCTGCTTATATTGCGGATCATTCCCTCGAGGCTGTCCATTGTGGATGATTCCTCATCGTAGAGGACGAGTTTGGCTATACTGTCCTCGATGGTACCGTCTTGGGCTACTAGTTTGATGGTGGATACGAATTGGATAGCTTCGTCTATCCATTTATTGATCTGGTCCTCGATGCCTCTGACGTAGAGGTTGAGGTCCTCATCGAATCTTGGGCTGCTATGGATAATCTGTACGACCTTTTCATCAAAGTCCTCGGCGCTATAGGCGTTAGTCTTTATGAGGTAGTCCTTGTAGATCTCGCTTACCTCGCCTTTCTTTAGCTCCAATACGCTTTGGAGTTTCTCGAGTACGTCCAGTTTCTCTTTTCTTATCTCGGCGAGTTGCTGCATCTTCTGGAGGTTGGATTTGAATGCCTCGACATAGGCATCCACTGGGTAGTTGACCTTGACCATGCTCAACGTATGTATAGTATTGTCTGTGAGCCCTACCTCGGTGCCTATTCCGCTCATGAGGTCAGCCATATCAAAGTCCATGAGGACATAGATCATCTCTACGATCATCTTATCGATCTCGTCTCTGGCTGCCATGATGTTGCCTGTCTTGCTATAGGCGGGCATCAGTGGTAGGAACATGACGCTGTTGAACGGGTTTCTGTAGACCTCGCCCAAGCCATGGGTGAGTAGGGCGTTTTTCTCCCTATTCAGCAAGAGACTGAGCTCGTTTATGGCGTTGAACGCGCTGTATCCTTTGGCTGGTGGGTCGTCTCCGGGGCATGGTAGTACACAGAGTCCTACGATTGGGACCCCTGAGCCTACTGCTTGGCGTAGGTGGCGTGCAAAGTCCATGGCCATGCCGCTGCCGGTGCCCCCTCCAAGTCCGAATACAAGGAGTATGATTGGGCTGCTTATGCTGCTCAGGGCGTTGTCCTTGAACATGTTGGTGAAGGACTTGATGATACCCAGCTGGTAATAGTTGAGGTTGTAGATGGCTTTGGCTAGGCTCCTTCGTCTGCCTGCTCCGCCAGCTAGTGGGGGGATGGCTACCGTAGATGGTAGCCATGGGTTGTATTCTTTGATCTGGATGCCTTCGTTTTGGAGGTGTTCCTCGAATTTGTTCTGGACGAAGTCGAACATGGCTTCTGCGCTTGGGAATTTTACGCTCCGTGCGATGAGGTTAAGGCGTTCCTGGGGTATGCCTTTTCTTTTCATCTGGTCGAGTATCCTGTTGTAGGTGTCGTCTAGGCTCTTGATGTCTGGGTCTGCTATGTCCATGGCCATCATGCTGAGGCGTGTGGCTCCGCTGTTGAGTAGCCCCATGGTTTTCTCGTTTTTCATGAAGTGCTCGACTATGTTGGTGCCTGCTCCTCCGAGCCCTACCATATGTATTATGCTGCTGTATCCAAGTTCGCTCATTATGCTCTCTCCGTCTCTTTCAAACGTGAATTAATCTCATCTAGCCTCTGTGCGAGGTTTCGGTCTATCCTTGAGGCGCGGCTCTGTAGAGCCTCCATCTCCCTTATCTGATCCTCTACGATCATCTTCAGGAAGCCTAGCCTGCTATTTGTACGTACGAATAGCACTATTCCTATAATCGCTATTACCGCTAAGCCTCCTACTGCGGGTAGGAAGTATTGCTCCATCCAGCTAGGACCAGCTGATACCGGGGGTATATCTGCCTCAAGGTTGTCAAGAAGGTCTATTGCTGACTCAACCAACCCAAGCTCTGCTTGCTGCTCAGAGAGTTCCACAAAGTTCTCAAAAAGCAGAATATATGCCTCATCAACATCGCTGTCTCGATAACCCTGTAAATCTGCTTTTCTCTGGCTCAATATGAACCTGTAATCGTCAATCTTGTTATCGATTACGGTGACAGTGATATCATCATAATCGGTACCGACTGGCCCATCAAGCTCAACAAGTATTATCTCTAGGGGTCTGTGTAGTGTGACGCCTTCGCCTGTGAATTCGGTTGCGGTGTTACTGATCTTGCCTGTTGCGGTTATCTCGTAGATTCCTTGGTTGTGATTGAGGCTTATGGTGCGTGTAGCTGGGTTGAAGTCCTCTGTTCTGGGGAACTCGGGTCCAACCTCCCAGTATGTAGCCTCTGACTGCTGTGTCATATAGCTTGTCAGGGTTAGGGTTAGTACGGCGTTGTCTACTGTCTGCCGTACGTTTAGGGTGAATGTGATCTGGTACTCGTCTCCTGCGAGTATGGGTGCATTCTGGAGAACTTCACCTGTATCTGAACTCCACTCTAGTACGGTTTGCCCTGTGCTGTGGTTCTTTAATGTGTATTCGGTTATCCACGGTAGGGTCGTCTGGGCGTCTACTGTAGGTAGTGCCGTAAGGATGAGTGTAATGATAAACAGTGTTTTGATATGTTTCATGGTGAATGCCCCTTGTTTACTTTCCCTTTGATTGGTGATTTAAATTGTGCTGTAGGAGGCTTTAGCTATTCCCATAAGCGGATGGAGTATTTATTTGAATTATCTGTCACTTGGACATGTTTTTTGTCTTTTATTTGGGAGAATATTATAGACTGAAGCCCATAGGACTAAATATGGTTGACACGATCATCAGGGGCGGTCTCATTTACACTATGAACCCAAAAAAGAGTGTAATCGAGAATGGCGCGATAGCTATTGACAAGGGTTCTATCGTAGAGATTGGGAAAAATGCTCTAATATTGGAGAAATATGAGGCTGATCGGGTGATTGATGCCTCTGGAAAGGCTATTTTACCGGGTTTTGTCAATATTCACACCCATTTACCCAGTATTTTCGTAAGAGGTGTGTATGGTGTGGTCCGGGAGGGGCTCTATCAGGTTCTTTTCCCGGTCAAAGAGTATCTCAAGCCCGAGCATTGTTATTCTCTTGGGCTCGCCTCATGCCTTGAAGCATTGGTATCGGGAAATACAACAATCCAAGAGACATATAATTACATGGATT
>Ga0272441_10014348_pt1 | contig 11257 bp, 11 predicted proteins | sample SSMProp6N_FD_193582 | JGI IMG/M metagenome (GOLD analysis project Ga0272441, IMG submission 193582) | Marine sediment archaeal communities from Little Sippewissett salt marsh, Falmouth, MA, United States - SSM-Prop-6N | ecosystem: Environmental > Aquatic > Marine > Wetlands > Sediment ... | reverse complement strand
TTCCGTGTGCCGGCAGGCGGCCGTTGAAAAAGGCGTGCCTTTCGCCAGCAGGGATATTTTTATAGATAATAAGATAGACGCAGACGCTATAAGGGGCCAGCTTAAAAGTCTGGAAAAGATAGCGCTTGCCGGCGGGCGAGCGCTGGGTATAGGGCATGACCGTCCGCTGACGATCGAGGTATTGAGGGAGGCGGTGCCCGAAATGAGAAGAAAGGGCATCCGATTCGTGAAACTATCGGATTACGTGGAAGGTAAAAGGCGGCAGTGATAACCCTCGGGATAGAGACATCATGCGATGAGACGGCGGCGGCGCTGGTAAAGGAAGGGGAAGTGCTTTCCAGCGAGATCTCCTCGAGCGTGCATCTTCACTCTGACTACGGCGGGGTCGTGCCCGAGATAGCTTCAAGGTTCCACACGGAATATATTGTTCCCGTGCTCGGGAAGGCTTTGAGTGACGCTGGCGCGGAGATCAACGATGTGGACCTCGTGGCCGTGACGAACGGGCCGGGGCTTCCGGGATCCCTTCTTGTAGGGATAGCTTTCGCGAAGTCCTTAAGTTTCGCCCTGGAGAGGCCCGTTATCGGGGTCAACCATCTGCACGCGCACATGTTATCCTGCTTTCTCGGGAAAAAAGATGTCCCCGGGGATGATATCTTCCCGTTCATCGGGGCGGTCGTATCAGGCGGGCATACAAGCATATACCTGTGCCGTTCGCTGAAAGATATCGCCGTTATAGGAAGGACAAAGGACGACGCGGCCGGAGAGGCCTTCGACAAAGTGGCCAAGATACTCGGACTGGGATATCCCGGGGGCCCCGCGGTCGAGGCAAGGGCCGCGAATTACAAAGGGGAAGTGCGCATACCCTTTCCAAGGGCGCTTCTCGGCAGGGAGGGAGGCCTGGATTTCAGCTTCAGCGGGATAAAGACCGCCGTCATGTACCACTGGCGATCATGCCGGCGGACAGAAGAGGAGAAGGACAGGATATGCTGTTCTTTTCAGGAAGCGATAGTGGATGTCCTGGTCGAGAAGCTGTCCAGGGCGGCGCGCCAGGCCGGCTTGAAACGCCTGGCGGTCGGGGGCGGGGTCATCAACAACGGATCCCTGAGGGCCGCGCTGGAGCGCATGTGCCGGGATGAGGGCTTGGAACTTTTTCTGCCGGATAAGCGTTATTGCGGGGACAACGCCGCTATGGTGGCGTCTCTCGGCGAGATGCTTTTCGGGCAGGGGGTAAAGTCTGACCTTTATCTCAATGCCTGTCCCGGTTGCGTCTGAGAAAAAAAGGAGTGATATATGTCGATAGCTGTTATAATGGTCAGGATATTTTTATCCGCGCTGTTCGGGGGGCTGGTGGGCCTTGAGCGGGAGGTGCACGGATGCACGGCCGGCCTCAGGACCCATATCCTGGTATCGATAGGTTCAGCGCTTTTCATGATGACCTCGGTATTCGTGGGCATCAGCTACGGTCATGTAGGGGAGGCCGATCCCTCTCGTATAGCCGCCGGCGTCGTAACAGGTATTGGATTTCTCGGCGCAGGTGCTATAATAAGATATGGATCTTCCATCCGCGGGCTTACCACAGCGGCCAGTATATGGGCCGTGGCGGCCGTGGGTTTGGCGGCCGGCGCGGGCATGTACGAGGCGGCGGGGATAACCACGTTCGTTGTGCTGCTGATACTTATCCTTTCGCGTCTTGAGGAGCGCATGGAGCTTAAGAACCACGGCAAGAAGCTTGTTATAAAGACCGGCGGGGACGTGGGCGAGGGGGACATTAAAGGTATAATTGAGGCTTACGGGGGTGTGGTCAAAAGCGTCGACACCAAGGATAAGATCGGCGGAGGCGCTACCATGGAATTCAGCCTTATACTTTCGCGGATATATCATAAGGAGATCCTGTACGAACTGTCATCCATCCCCGGGGTCGAGGAAGCGGGATGGAAATAACGTTTTAAAAAGGAGGTATCGATGAGAAAGAAGAGAGAACAGCAGGTCCAACAGACCGAGGAAAAGGTCCTGGACGTCCATGCCGGCATGCAGGGCACGCTGAGGTTCGACGATCCGGTGAACCTCAGGATCAACGGCAGGTTCGAGGGAACGCTCGACACGAAAGGCATGCTGATGGTCGGGCATAAGGCCGACATCAAGGCCGACATCACCGGAGAAAGCATATCCATAGCGGGCGTGGTGAACGGGAGGATAAAGGCCGACAAGATCCTCAAGCTCGAATCCAGCGCCAGGCTGAACGGCGATGTGGATACGCCGAAGATATCCATCCAGGAAGGCGCAGTGCTGAACGGCCAGCTCCGCATGGGGGAGGCGGGCACGTCCGGCAACATCTCCAGGGGGGACTGGATGACCCTGGCGCAGCTGGCTAAATACCTGGAAGTGGACGCCAACAAGGTGAATGAATGGGTGTCGAACGGCATGCTCCCCGGGACAAGAGAAGGCGGCGAGTGGGTATTTGAGAGGTCAAAGGTGGACCAGTGGATCGCCGAGGGCAAAGTAAAGGCATGACATGCCCGAGAAACTGCTGACTTTACAGGAGCTGTCTGAATATCTCAAGATCAGCGAGGAGAAGATAATATCCCTGGTCGACAAGAGAGTTATCTCAGCTTACCGCATAGGCGGTGAGCTTCTGCGTTTCCGCAAGGAGCAGATCGAGGCTATAAGGGCCGAGATAGATTCCAGGACAAGCGAGTCCGACAGGATAAAGATAAGCGAGGCGCGCAAAAAGGTCAAGGAAAGGCTCGACGGAGGAGGGAAGGCGGCGGCTTACAGCGACTTCGGGGAAAGGATAGCCGATTTCATCTATTTCAACGATTTCTACATCCTCTCCGGCGCGCTTGTAGTCATACTGCTGGCCGTGATCTTTCGCCCCTAACGGACCGGGTCCGCGGTTCCTGTTTTATATGCTTATATGAATAGAACCTGTGTATTTTTCGGCATAGCGGCGGCGGTGTCCGCTGTTCTGTGTTTTAGCGCGCCGGCCTTTTCCGACACGGTCATACTCCGTGACGGTGAAAGAGTGAAAGGCCTGATCGTCGACGAGTTCAAGGACAGGATAATCCTTTCAACCCCCGGGGGAGAGCGGGCGATAATGCGAACGGATATCCGTTCCGCTGTATATGACAACGAGCAGAAAGCCCTTATGCAGAGGGGGCGCAGCCAGCTGAAGAGGGGACAGTACTTAAAGGCCTACCAGACGTACGAAAAAGCCGTTATGCTCGATCCGGAACAGCCGGAAGCGCTCGAACGACTTCATTACCTCAGAAGTTACCTTGAAACAAAGACCAGGTACGACATAACAGAGGGAGTGCGAAGGCACAGGGAGGTCGACGGTGAAGAAGAGGGTATCACGCCTGTCCGGGAGTTAAAGGAAAGCCTCGGCCTTGTTCTGGCGCCCGGGGAGAAATTCGTTCACGTCTTGGAGTACAAGCCCGTCGGGCCGGCAGGCGCGGGAACGCGGCTTAAAGAAGGCGACAAAATAGTCGAGGTGTGGGGCGAGATGACCGCCTACATGGACGAGGACGAGGTAGCTGAGGCGCTTCTGGCGCCCGGGGAGGTCAAGGCGACCATAGAGCGGGAAGTTTTTCCGGCACTTTCATCCGCCGGAGGTATTTCAGGCGCGTTGCCGTGGGGATACAGGAAGATAACAGGAGCCTCTCTCGGTCTGCGCAGGGAGGGCGTTACCGTGACAGGGGTCAGAAAAGGCGGCCCATTTGAAGCCGCGGGGATCAAAAAGGGCGATATACTGTTCAGGGTCCAGGGGAAAAATACCAGGTACATGCCCATGAGCGAACTGGTGGAGATGATCAGGCGCCGGCAGGGCGAAAAGATAGATATAGTCATACGAAGGGGCCTGACCCTCTGGCGAAAGGAGTAATGTCTCATGGCGGGTTTGCGCAGGAGGACAAGGCTTTTCATAGCCAGGCGTTTCCAGATAAGGTATATAAGCCTGATACTTATCTTCATGTTCGCGACGGCCATACTTTCCGGGTACACGGTCTATGTCACCACATGGATCATGTTCGGCGAGAAGCTGGCGGCCGTTTATCCCCAGGGCCTCCTTTTAGATATCGTTAAAAAAGTGAACATGGTCCTTTTGTTGAGGCTCGTGTTCCTGAGCCCTCTTGTCATCCTTGTGGGCCTCATGCTCTCCAACCGCATAGCCGGCCCCATTTACAGGATACAAAGGTTCATTTCGAGGGTCTCGGCCGGCAATTACGATAACAGGCTGAAGCTGAGGGAAAAGGACGAGCTGCAGGATATAGCGGACTCCCTCAACCACATGGTATCCAGGCTCGGTTCCGAGAAAAAAGCCCGTCACGGCAAGCTCGACGACCTGAGAAAAAAGACCGGTGAGCTGGAAGCGGCCCTTATCGCGGGCGGCCGCGACAAAGAGGACCTCCTCAGGCGCGTCATCGATATCAAGGAACACCTCGCCACGTTCCGATAACCCGCCTTTATCAGCCGGCAAAGCGTCCAGCCATACCCTGACGTACTGTCATACCGGAGGTAAGGCTTCTGCTTATTCTGCGCCTGATGCCTGACTGAAAATGGGCTCAGTAATAGAGCAAATCTCGCGCCCTTCGGGCGCTCAATCATAGCTCACGGGGCATCAGTGCTCGAACAAGCAGAATCCTTATAGCCGGATAATTGAAAAGCCCGCTCGGGTTAAAGCGGACAGCCATGCCCTGACGAACATTTCGGTGTTTTAGGGTTTTTTATAACTTTTTAAGGTTACTGGTGTAAAAGCTGTCTGAAGTCCTTAATAGGCCGATAATATGAAAATAAAGAAGTTCAGAAGGGCCGCATCTTTCGGGCTATTAAGGACGAGTTCTTTTACACCCCTTAAAAATGTTAGAAAAAACCCGTGAATAAACACCGAGTGAGGAAGGGTATGGCTGTCCGCTTGAACAGGGGCGGCGAAATATATTTCTTGACAAATGCGCGGATATTATTATAATTATGATAGTTACTCAACTCACCGGAAGGCTTTCCCAGAGATCGAACTAACTCTCTAACCATATGCAGACCAGATAACCGTGTATAAACGTTTAACTACCATCCTTTAAGGTTTACTTATACCCCGACCATACATCAAGATCTATGTAAATGAGCAAAGACAATAAAGAAATATACCTCATAGACGGTAATTCTCTCTGTTACAGGGCATATTACGCTATCCCCGAGTTAAGCACCTCGAAGGGCGAGCCCACGAACGCGATACTGGGCTTCGTCAATATGCTGCGCAAGCTGATAAACGAGCACCAGCCGGGCATGCTTACCATAGTCTTCGACTCCAAGGGGCCGACCGCCCGTCATGAAAGATACGAGGATTATAAGGTGCACCGCAAGCCCATGCCGGATGACCTCGTAGGGCAGCTGCCCCGAATAAAAGAACTGATCTCGGCGCTCGGGATATCATCCTGCGAGCTCAGCGGTTACGAGGCGGACGATATAATAGCCACGCTTGCCGAAAAAGCCAGGAAAAAAGGCGTGAAAGTGACCATCGTCACGAGCGATAAGGACGCCCTGCAGCTTGTGGATAAGGACGTTAAAGTGCTTAGCCCCCACACGAACAGCGAAAAGCTCTACCAGGAGAAAGAGGTAAGGGATAAATACGGTGTATCCCCGGAGAATATGGTGGAACTCATGGCCCTTACGGGAGACGCGAGCGATAACATACCCGGGGTAAAAGGGGTCGGGCAGGTCACCGCGGGCAAGCTCATACGGGAATACGGCGACGTCAAAAGCCTGTACAAGAACGTGAAGAAAATAACGTCTGAATCCCTGAAGAACAAGCTTATAGAGGGGAAGGAAATGGCCCTGCTGAGCCGGGAACTGGTGGAACTGGACAAAAAAGTGCCCGTCAAACTCGACCTGAAGAAGGCAGTGATAGGCGAGCCTGATATCAAGAAGCTGGTGAAGCTCTACAAGGAATTCGAGTTCCAGAAGCTCCTGCGCGAGGTGATGCCTGAAGAGGAGAAGGAAGTCGCTTATTCGTCGGTCTCGGCCGGGAACAACGCCCGGGACGCGGCGGCCGCGTTAAAAAAAAGCAAGATGGCCGCCATGACCGTTGAACGGTCAGGGCCTGGGGACAAACCTTCCGGGATCGCCTTATCCACGCGCGAGGGAGAAGCCGCGTTCTTCGATCTCAAGGACAAAGATATCCTCAAAGAGTTAAAGCCGATCCTCGAGGACCCGAAGGTGACCAAGGCGGGTTACGATATCAAGGAGGACATCCGGGCGCTGCGCGGGCTGGGCGTGGACCTGAAAGGCGCGGATTTCGACGTTATGATAGCCGATTATCTTATTGACCCGTCCCGGTCGGATTACTCTCTCGAGGGTATGGTCATGAGGCTTTTGGGTTACAACCTTTCAGCCGGGGCCGGCGTGAAGTGGGACGAGAAGGGGCAGGGAAGCATGGACCTCTCGGAGGCGGAGTCGGATCCGGGCCTCTCATGCGAAAGAAGCGACGCGGTATTCAGGCTTTACGGCGGTCTTGAGCCGGAGCTCAACAAGAAAAAGCTCGACAAGCTTTTCAGGGAAGTCGAAATGCCCCTTGTCGAGGTCCTTGCCGACATGGAGGACGAGGGCGTCGGCGTGGACGTTGCCTACCTGAGGGCCAGGTCCGGCGACCTGGGCGAACGGCTTGAGGAACTTACCGGAAAGATCTACGGTATGGCGGGCGAGGAATTCAATATAAACTCGCCGAAGCAGCTGCAGGTGATACTGTACGATAAATTGGGGCTCCCGGTCACGAAAAGAACGAAAACGGGCGCCTCTACCGACGAGTCCGTTTTGCGCAAGCTGGCCGAGGAGCACGAGCTGCCCGGAGCGCTTCTGGAGTACCGGGAGCTCAATAAGCTGAAAACGGCTTATTATGATTCCATAGTCGAGCTTGTCGATAAGACGTCGGGAAAGCTCCACGCCCGGTTCAACCAGGCGGTCACCGCCACCGGAAGGCTTTCATCAAGCGAGCCGAACCTGCAGAACATACCCATCAAGACCGAGCTGGGCAGCCAGATAAGGCGGGCTTTCGTCCCCGGCGAAAAAGGGAAAAAACTCCTGGCGGCCGATTATTCGCAGATAGAACTGAGGATACTCGCGCATCTTTCAGGGGACGAGCAGCTGGTAAAGGCTTTCGAGCTGGGACAGGACGTTCACAGTATCACAGCCTCGCTGATCTTTGACCGCGGGGCCGGGGAGGTCACGGACAGGATGAGGTCCGTGGCCAAGACGGTCAACTTCGGGATAGTCTACGGCATGAGCCCTTTCGGGCTGGCAAAGGACCTGGGGATAAGCGTGGACGAGGCTTACAAGTTCATAGGCTCTTACTTCAAGCGTTACAGCGGGGTGAGTTCTTTTATTGACAGCACGATCGAGAACGCCAGGAAAAAAGGATACGTCACCACGCTGCTCAACAGGAGGCGCTATATACCCGAGATAAAAAGTTCCAACGAACGCGTAAAGGGTTTCGCCGAGAGGGTGGCGGTGAACACGCCGGTGCAGGGGTCGGCCGCGGACCTCATAAAACTGGCGATGATAGCCTGTCAAAGGGAGTTCAAGGGCTCCGGCACGTCCATGATAATACAGGTGCATGACGAGCTTGTCTTCAAGGTGCCGGCCCGCTCGGTAAAAAGCGCCGCGGCCCGGGTGAAAGAGATAATGGAGAACGTGATGAGCCTGAAGGTCCCGCTTAAGGTAGACATGGAATCGGGAGATAACTGGCTTGATATGGAGCCGGTGGAGGTATAGGCCGATGGAGGGGAAGGTAATGATCGGGGTTACGGGGGGGCTGGCGACGGGTAAGACCACGGTCGCCGCTATCTTCAGGGAACTCGGGGCGATCGTTATAGACGCGGACGAGATATCGCACAGGCTTCTCGCGGAGGATGATGCCCTCAAGGACAGGGTCTCGGGGCTTTTCGGGCGGGACATACTGGTCCAGGGCGAAATAGACAGGAGAAAGCTCGCCGGCCGGGTCTTTTCTGACAGGCGTAAACTGGACGAGCTTTGCGGCATTCTCCATCCCCTGGTAATAAGCCGCGTCAGGAAAGAGGCGTCAGCGATACAAGAAGGGGTAATAGTACTGGACGCCCCCTTGCTTCTGGAGGCGGGCCTGAGGGGCGCCGTCGACGCGGTAGTCGTGGTGGCCGCCGCTGAAGAGACACAGGTAAAAAGAGCAGTGGATCGGGGGATCACGGAAAGCGAGGCCAGGGCGATAATAGACTGCCAGATGCCCCTTGCCGAGAAAAAGAGATCCGCCGATTATATCATAGAGAACGATAACGGCATGGACATATTAAAAGAAGGAGTGAACAGGATATGGCAAAAGATACTAAGAGAACACAAAAAGAACTGGATATAGTCCAGCTCAAGAACATGAAGATCGCCGAGCTTACCGAGCTGGCGAGGAAGCTGAACATCAACGGGATCAGCGGCATGAAGAAGCACGAGCTTATCTTTAAGATCCTGCAGTCAAGGATAGAGAAGGACGGCCTGGCTTACGGGGAAGGGGTGCTGGAGGTCCTGGAAGACGGCTTCGGTTTTTTAAGAAGCCCCGATTACAATTATCTGCCCTGTCCTGACGATATATATGTATCTCCTTCGCAGATACGCAGGTTCAACCTGAAAACAGGCGACACGGTAAGCGGGCAGATAAGGCCGCCCAAGGAGGGAGAGCGTTATTTCGCGCTCTTGAAGGTCGAGGCCGTGAATTTCGAGAACCCGGAAGTCACCAAGAACAAGATACTTTTCGAGAACCTTACGCCTCTTTATCCGGAGGAGCGGTTCAAGCTGGAGACGACCCCGGGAGAGATATCCATGAGGATAATGGACCTTTTGACACCCGTTGGAAAGGGGCAGAGGGGGATGATCGTAGCGCCGCCTTACAGCGGGAAGACGGTCTTCCTGCAGAAATTCGCCAACAGCATCACGACCAATTATCCCGACGCGAAGCTGCTGATCCTCCTGATAGACGAAAGGCCCGAGGAGGTCACGGACATGCAGCGGTCCGTCAAGGCCGAGGTCATAAGCTCCACCTTCGACGAACAGGCGCAGCGGCACACCCAGGTGGCTGAGATGCTCCTGGAAAAGGCCAAGCGCCTTGTGGAACACAAGCATGACGTCGTGATACTCCTGGATTCGATCACGCGCCTTGCCAGGGCCTATAACACCGTTGTCCCGCATTCGGGCAAGATCCTTTCCGGGGGTGTGGACGCCAACGCCCTGCACAGGCCCAAGAGGTTCTTCGGGGCGGCGCGCAACGTCGAAGAGGGCGGCAGTCTCACGATCATAGCCACCGCGCTGGTCGATACCGGGAGCAGGATGGACGAAGTGATATTCGAGGAGTTCAAAGGCACCGGGAATATGGAGATACAGCTGGACAGGAACCTGTTCCAGAGAAGGATATACCCCGCTATAGACATAAAACGCTCCAATACCAGGAAGGAAGAGCTGTTGGTGGAGGATGACGAGCTGAAAAAGGTCTGGCTTATGAGGAAGGCCCTCAGCGACCTGGACTCTGTAGAGGCGATGCAGCTATTGATAGACCGTTTAAAGAAATCCAAGACAAACAGCGAATTCCTTCAGAACCTCAGCAAGGTATAGGCCTCTGAACCGGCTGATCTGGTTACCCCGTAAATAATCCTTGATATTTAACGGATTTTTAGTAAAATACTTGCTTGTCTATAACCATATAATAATAATATAGTTATAATGGAGGTTAGCAGTGAAGAAAGGTATCCATCCGGAATATAAGGAAGCCACGATCGTTTGCGCTTGCGGTAACACTGTGCATACGCGTTCGACCAGGGAAAATATCCATGTTGAGATATGCTCCAAGTGCCATCCCTTCTATACGGGAAAACAGAAGCTTGTCGACTCAGCGGGTATGGTGGAACGCTTCAAGAAACGCTACAAGAAGCAGAAAACATCCGGTGAGGTGAAAAAGCCGGAAGCCGAAGGGCCGGCTGAGAAGGCCGGATCCTGAAGATCCGCGCACAGGGTATTTTCTCGACGCATAGCGTACAGCGCGCGGCTGTCCTGCATGGCCGGCTCAGCGCTATACGCTATCGCTTTTTATAAGATATAAGGGCGCTTTATTACATGATGAACATCCTCGAGAGGTTGAAAGACAAGAAACAGCGTTATAAAGAACTTGAAAAGGAGCTTTCTTCGCCTGAACTTTTGTCCGACCGCGAGAAATACAGGGTAAAAGCCAAGGAATACGCCGACCTGAAAGATGTAATACACGCTTATGACGGGTACCTTTCACTGGAAAAAGAGAAAAGATCTCTTGAGAAGATCATCGAGGATGAAGGCGAGGACAGCGAATATACCGCTTTAGCGCGGAAAGACCTGGACGAGGTAGAACAGAGCCTGCGCCTCAAGATGAAGAAGCTTGAAGACCTATTGCTCGATGAGGATTCAAGCGACTATAAGCGTAACGTTATCATGGAGATAAGGGCCGGTACGGGAGGCATCGAGGCGAGCCTTTTCGCGGCGGACCTGTTCAAGATGTATTCAAAATACGCCGCCGGCATGGGATGGAAGGTATCCGTCATGTCCAGCAGCGCTTCCGAGATGGGCGGCATAAAGGAAATAGTGTATTCCGTCGAGGGCCATAACGTTTTTAAGTACCTGAGGTTCGAGATGGGCACTCACAGGGTGCAGCGGGTCCCGGAGACCGAAGCCAGCGGCAGGATACATACATCGGCGGCGACTGTCGCCGTCCTCCCGGAGGCGGAGGACGTCGAGGTGGACCTCAAGGCCCAGGACCTCAGGATAGACGTCTACAGGGCGAGCGGCGCGGGAGGGCAGCACGTGAACGTTACCGATTCGGCCGTCCGCATGACGCATCTGCCGACAGGCATAATCGTAAGCTGCCAGGATGAGAGAAGCCAGCACAAGAACAAGGAAAAAGCCCTGCGCATCATGAAGGCGCGCGTCCTCGAGAAAAAGCAGGAGAACCAGAGGCGGGAAATATCCGAACAGAGGAAAAAACAGGTCGGCAGCGGGGACCGCTCCGAGAAGATAAGGACCTATAACTTCCCGGAGAACAGGGTGACCGACCACAGGATCAATCTGAGCCTGTACAACCTGGCCAACATTCTTGAAGGCGAGATGCGTGAACTGGTGGACGCCCTGATGGAGGAGGACAGAAAGCTTAAGCTCGCGGGGGATTGAGACGGCAGGGAGCGGGGAGGCAGGAGCGGCCCAAGAGATGGGGACACTTCCTATTAATTGATATTAT
>Ga0272441_10014347_pt1 | contig 11258 bp, 1 predicted proteins | sample SSMProp6N_FD_193582 | JGI IMG/M metagenome (GOLD analysis project Ga0272441, IMG submission 193582) | Marine sediment archaeal communities from Little Sippewissett salt marsh, Falmouth, MA, United States - SSM-Prop-6N | ecosystem: Environmental > Aquatic > Marine > Wetlands > Sediment ... | reverse complement strand
CCCAGCACGAGGTGATCGAGGAAAACGATGACCATCGCACGAACAGCGCCGGGCAGGGACCCGCCACAATTGCCGCTTGACCCCCGGCAGCCTTTCATGGATATGAGCCCGGATTTGCCCCTAATGGCCGTTTGAGGGCCATCTACAAGGGTCTCTGACAGGTGCCTGCTAGCCTATGATGCGATCATGCTAGCAGATCGCGTGAAAAAGTCAAGGGCGCATGGGCAGAATATGGGCAGTGGCCACCCCTGAAATTCCTGCCATGGCGCCTGTCGCAGATGCGGCTTAAGATGTCCCTCAGGGCTATGACAAAATGAAGAACGCTCCTTCCCTGGGGCGTTGCACAGTCTTTCTCGAAAGGGCATCTGCGTCATGAGCCGCGTCCTACATCCGCTCCTCCTTCTGGCCGGCAAGATCGTCCACGCTCAGCTCGTCCGCGAGAACGAATTCCTCCGCGTCGAGAACACCTCTAGACCCGTGAGTCAAGCGGCCTCCCGGGGTTCCCCCAAGCGCATCTGTGTTGCGACCGTGCGGTCAAACACCTCTTCGCGCCGAGGGCCTTACGCCACTGCCCCCACGCAGTATACATTACGATGGGCGGCCACCCAATCAGAATAACGGCGCAGCCTCCGTCCCGGCTCGGTCAATTCTCCACCCGGGCCGACCGCCCTGACCTCACACGTCGCTGTCACCAAGCGCCCTACGCAGCTCGCTCGGCATGCGTATCTGAATACACAGCCGACGCAACCCATCCCCAGTGCGGCAGCGGCATCCATGCTGGAAAAAGAAGGTGAATACTGCTGGGAAAACAGCGACAAACGGGCCCCGTGCCGTGACCGATAGGCTCGGGCGCTGCACGCGGCCAAAGCCCATTCGGATAACGGCTCGGTTCATCGGGTGGAACGCGTGATACCTCGGCGTCGGAACACCAACGCCGCCGCTAGGGCCAGGAGTGAGATCACCCAACCCCACGGCCCCGCATCTCGCCCCGCTGAGCATCCCCCCCCGCCGCCCCCGCCGCCGCCGGTCGGGTGGTCTGCGCCGTCATTCGGATCGTGGCCCTGTGATACCTCGTCCCCGTCGGACCAGGTGTCGTCGTCACTGTCCTGATCGTTCGGATCGGTCGGAGCCCAGGGCACCACCCCGGTGACCTCCTCGCCGTCGAGCAGGCCGTCATTGTCCGAGTCGTCGTCCAGTGGATCGGTCGGTGCCCACGGCCCGACGCCGTTCACCTCGTCGTCATCCTCGAGCCCGTCGTCGTCTGTATCAGTGTCGTTAGGATCGGTGCCGGCAGCGTCTTCCTCCCCGTCATCCAGCCCGTCATCGTCGGAATCAGGATCGTTCGGATCGGATGAGCCCCACGGGCCCGGAGGATTCACCTCGTCACCGTCGGTAACGCCGTCATCGTCAGAGTCATCGTCGTAGGGGTCGGTCGGAGCGTAGCCGCCCGGACCGGCGATCTCGTCAGAGTCGTCCAGCCCGTCGTTGTCGTCGTCAGGGTCAGTGCCGTCCGGGTCATTGTCCCCGTCGAAGTCGTCGTCGATCTCCGTCACCGTGATCGTGATCGCCTCGGAGTCCGAGCCGCCGGCGCCGTCGGACACGGTGAAGGTCACGTTGTAGCCGTTCCCGCCCTCGTCCCAGCCGGGCGTCCATGAGAATGCACCGCTGTTGATGTTGAGCGTTGCCGCTGCCGGCGCTCCCGTCATCGTATACTGCGGGGCTCCGCCGTCCACGTCCGTCGAGGTGAGCGTGAAGGCAAGCTCCACACCCTCGTCTGGGGCCTTGTTGCCAACCGCGCCCAGGACCGGGTCATCGTTGACCGAGTTGACGGTGATCGTGAAGGTCTGGACAGGAGACGTGTCCACGCCGCCGTTCGCCGTACCCCCGTCGTCCTGCACTGCCACGTCGAAGGTGCAGGTGCCGTTCGCGTCGTCATCGGGGGTGTAGGTGAGTTGGCCGCTGGCGTCCACCGCAGGAGCCACGGCGAATAGGCCCGGGTTACTCAGGTTGCTCACTGTGTAACCAAGGCACGTCTGACCGGACTCGTTCGCCGGTCCAGGGTCGAAGCCCGTCGCCCAGCTAGGTACCGTCTGCGCCCCAGCGTCCTCGTTCACTGCCGGAGGATCAGTGGCTGTGAAACTCGGGGCGTCATTGACCGACAGCACGTCGATCGCGTAAGCCTGGGCCGGCGACGTATCCACTCCCCCATTGGCCGTCCCGCCACTGTCCGTCACTGTGACGTCGAACGTGCAGGTCCCGTTGGCGTCATCGGCTGGCGTGTAGGTCAGAAGCCCCGACGTGTTGATCGACGGGGCGGTGGCAAACAGCCCCGGGTCGCTCAGGTTGCTCACCGTGTAGGCGACCACCGACTGCCCCGACTCATTCGCCGGGCCCGGGTCGAAGCTCGTGCAGGCCAGTGTGCTCTGGGGTCCGGAGTCCTCGTTCACCACGGGCGGGAGAATGCGTAAGTAGTCAGGGGCGTCGTTGACCGGGTCCACCGTGATCGACACCGGCGCCGTGTTGCTGTCTGCCGTCCCATCGTTGGCCTTGAAAGTGAAGCTGTCAGGCCCGAAGTAGTCAGCGTCAGGCACATACTCCACGTAGCCGGTGCTGGGGTCGAAGTTCTGGAGGATGCCGTTCGACGGCAGCGACTCGATGCTGTAGGTCAGGGGGTCTCCGTCGCCGTCAGTGGCAGTCAACGTGATGGCCTTGGTCGTATCCTCGGGGGTGCTGACCGCCTGGGCGTCCGCAACGGGGGGGGTGTTGGTGACGCCGGACAGCTGTACGTCCAGATAGTTGATGCTGAAGCCGTCCTCCTCCATCACAATGGTCAGTTCGTGGGGACCAGCTGCAAGGACGACTCCGGGGGCGGTAACATCGACCCAGGGCAAGAAATCCGAGGACGCCGTCATCGTGCCGGTCACGTCGACCCCGCCCAACTCGATGTGGAAGGTCGCCGAGCCCACGCCGTTGGGCGCAACCCGTGCCGTGAGGTCGTAGCTGCCGGCTTGAGTCACGTCGATGTCGTACTTGAGCCACTCTCCGTTCACGATATGGCTGACGCAGTGCCCGGCGCCGATGTCGCCGGCATTGCTCACGTCAACGTCGTCGCAGCGGTATTGCCCTCCAGCGTTGCCCGCAGTCGTGTCGTGGTAACTGTTCCCTTCGCCGCCCCAGCCGTAGTCCTCCGCCTGGATTCTCCCGGGGATGGAGATGGCGGGGGCCGCGCTAACCGTCACCACGATGTCGTCGCTGCCTTGGGCGGCGGAATCGTCGCCGGTCAGCCGCAGCACATAGCTCCCGCTCACGGAGAAGATGGCGCTCGTCTGGAGCGACGTGGGCTCAGTGAAGATGACGTTGCCCGGTCCGCTGAGCTTCGACCACGCCACCGTGACGGAGGCCGGGGGATTTGGCAGGCCGTCGTCGTTGGCAGTACCAGTGAGCTGGGCCATTTCTGGAAGCGTGACGAACATATCGACGCCAGCGTCCATCGTCGGCGGCGAGTTCCCGTCACCCGCATGGAAGAGCCCGTCGATCTCTGTCGCATCGAGCGCGCGGCGGTATATCCGCACGTCATCCAGCAAGCCGTCGAAGTAGTCGCCCGTCACGCTGCCCCACTTCGCTCCTATGATCAGGTCGTCACTGGTGACCGATATGGGCCCGTTCGCAGGCTGGGAATTGGCCTCCGCGCCGTCGATGTAGATTATGATCGTCGAACCGTCGTAGGTGCCGGCAACATGATGCCAGTCGCCGGCGCCGGGCAGGGCCGCCGTGATGACCCCGCCACTGACGCCACTGAGGGAGAACATCAACGAGTCGCTGGCGTCGGTGAACATGTACTGGTTGTCGGAGTTGCCCTTCTGGAGGATCCTGCGGTTGCCGCCGCCCCAGGTGTCGGCCCACACCCAGGCGGCAACGGTTATGGCCGACGTGGCGTTGAGCTTCGGACTGTTGGGAACCCTGACGCGGTCCCGGTTATCGAACTCGCCGGCGAAATCGAGCCCGCCGCTCAGCTTGCCCGTCGTCCAGTCGGGGCCGTCGCCGGTCGAGTAGCTCTCCAAGGCGCCGTGATGGTCGTAGCCGGAGGAGTCCAGGGCGGTCGCCCCGGCCGCGTCGTCGAACGTCCAGTGCCCCACGAGGGCGTTAAGATCCACGCCCAAGTAGAAGGTCGCCTGGGAATCGGCCGGGATAACATTGACCGGATAGGCGAGGTCCCGCACATTGTTCACTGTAAGGACGTATGTGATGGCCTCGGAAAGCTGAGTCGTGTCGAGAAGAACAGTCATGCCGTCGCCCTGGAGCGTTGCCCCGAGCACCGTAATGCCGTTGTCGATGTCGTAATTGCCCACCGTCTCTGCGGTGACCGGGTCGACATACTCGGTGAAGATGACCGTTACCGCCTGGTCGTTCTCTGTGGGAGGCACCTCGTCGATCTTGGGAGGGGTGGTGTCCCCGTTGTAGACATCCACCACGACGTCCTCCGTGACCTCGGCCGCCCCGTCGGAGACCGTCACCCGAAGTGTATGCTGGCCGTAGGCAGTGAAGGAAACGGTGCTCGTGTGGCTTGCCGCGGTTCCGTTCGGATCGAAGGTGACGTTGCCCGGGCCGCCCACCTTTGACCACGTGTATGTCATCTCGCAGGCAGAAGGCAGCCCGTCGTCGCTGGCGACGACCGAGACGGTAGTCGTGTTGGGAAAGTAGACCGGATTCGGGTCCGCCCAGGGCGACGACACGATCGTCGGCGCCTGGTTGATGGTCACTATCAGCTCGTCGTAGCCGGCGAGGTCGCCGTCGTCGGCGCTCAGGCGAATCACGTACTCCCCGCTCATGGTGAAGGTGGCCGTGGTCGCCAGCTCGCACGCGTCGCCGAAGGTCACCGGTGCCGGGCCGCTCTCCCTCGACCACGTGGTGGCGACGGCGCCAGGCACGGCCGGCTTCCCGTCGTCGCTGATAACGCCCTTCAGATCGACATCGCCCGGCGAGTTGACCACTTGGTCGGCCCCGGCGAAGACTGCCGGCGGATGGTTGGCCGAGGCAGGCGTCACCGGCGTCAGGAGGAAGGCGTGGTACTGGCCGCCGATAGTGCCGGTGCCCACAATGTGCCCGGCGTCGTTGACATCGTAGGCTCCCCTCAGTGTCCAACCCGAAGCAGCAGGCAGGAACAGGTTGAGATCGACCGTCAGCCCGTACATCACTATCAGCGCGTGGTCGCCGCTGAAGCCGCCGTTGGAGCTCCCGACAATGGTGCCGCGGTTGTTGATCGCGTAGGCGTATGCATACTGCCCCCCCAAAGTGCCCAGATCCACCGCGTGGCCGCTGTCCCACAGGCAGGCATGAAAGTCAGTGACCTCCGTGCTGATCTTGGACCGCCCCACGAGCTGGTCGTGGTCGTTGATGCCCTCTGCCCAGCTGTAATCCCCCGTGCCCAACGTACCCAGGTCTTGCATGGTCGCGCTGTCCCAGAAGAAAGCATGGTCTGCGCCAGGGACGCGGGTGTGCCCTGCGATCTTCCCGGCCTCGTTGATACGCTTTCCCCTGCTCTCCCCGGCAGCTATGGAGCCGAGGTCCTGCATGGTTACGCCGTCGTAGTAGAAGGCGTGGTAGGTGAAGGAGGATATCTCCGCGCTGCCCGCGACGTGCCCGGCGGAGTTGATGTCCGTGGCCATGCTGCGGTCCGACGCGGGGAACCCGCCCAGGTCGGTCATCGAGCCCGACTCCCAGAGGAAGGCCCGGTTGCAGAAGGAGGCGTTGTCCGCGGACCCGACGATCTGGTCAGAGTCATTGATCCCGAACGCCCCGCTGTTGGAGCCGCCCAGCGTGCCCAAGTCTTGCATGGTCACGCCATCCCAGAAGAAGGCGTGATCGTCCCCGTTCTGGCCAGCCACCTTGCCGCTGCTGTTGACCGCGTAAGCAGCGCCCTCTCCGAGGTCGCTGATGGTGTAGCCGTTGTGGACAAGGACCGTCACCGTGGCCACGTTGCTGTCGAAGACGGTGTCATTCGCCCTGAAGGTGAACCTGTCCACGCCCCGGAACCCCACATCCGCCGTGTAGGTCACTTCGGGCGGCGTGCCCGTGAGAGAACCGTGATCGGGACCACCGACGATGCCGTAGGTCACCAGGTCCCCGTCGCCGTCGGTGGCCGCCAGAGTGATGGTCTTGGCCGTCGCTTCGGGCGCCACGACTATCTGGTCCTCTGCAATCGGCACATCGGGAACGGAGTTGATGATGATCAGCACAGTCGCTACATTGCTGTAGTGCGAGCCGTCCCAGGTCCTGAAGGTGAAGAAGTCGGTTCCGTGGTAGTCTTGGTCGGGATAGTAGGTCCGCTCGACGTCAAGCCCGGGCGGGTCGAGGATTCCGTGAGACGGACTCGTGACCAGCTGATACGTCAGAGGGTCGCCGTTGGGGTCCTGCGACTCGAGGTGTATCAGAACGGGCGTGTCCTCATCGGTAACGACCGTTTGATCGCGGGACACGGGCACCGAAGTCGAGGTGATCACCGTCACGTTCACGTCATCGGTGACCTCAACGTCACCGTCGTTCACCGCGACGCGCAGGACATAGTCACCGACGTCGCTGAAGCCAGCGGTGGCCCACTTCGCGTTCGCATCGTCAAAGTCAACGGAGCCCGGTCCGGAGAACTTGCTCCAAGTGATGGTGCACGCTCCCGGAGGGTCAGGAAGCCCGTCGTCGACAACCCGGACCCCCAACTGTGCTCGGCGCGCGATCACGACGGTCTGGTCCCGCCAAGCGGCTATCTCTGGCGGTGCATTCGTCGGGGGGCCGTCGTAGCAGTAGGCTCCCACGTCGTTCCTCGACCCGTCAGGGTCGTTGTACGCCGGGTCCGGGTCGCCCGCGTCTATGCACGGGCTGCCGGGCAGCAATCGGCAAGAGGCGCTCAGGAGCGGATCGGCCACGAAGTCCGTCGCGTCAAGCGTCCCGGGGTCGGCCACGTTGTGGAAGCAGTTGTAGGCTCGGGTGACCGGAATCGATGAGACGATAGAGACCGACTGGTCGGTGAAGATGCTGTTCCTCACCTCCATGGCGGTGCCGCTCTCGACGACTACTGCCGTGCCGGCGAAAGTGTTGTTGATGAGCTTCGTGGTGGCGGGCTCGCCGTCCACGATCGGCACCGCTCCGCAGTTGTCGCAGTTGACGAACAGGCAGTTCCTTATCTCCTCCGCCTCGGTCACACCCCTCCATATGGCCTGCAGGGGGGCGTCGGTCAGCGATCCGAACCGGCAGTTGCTGATGACCCCTCCCCTCTTCACCCCGACGAGGTCGGCGCCCTCGAAGGCCAGGTTGGCTATGTCCGGTCGCACGGTGCCCGTGAAAGATATGCCGATTCGGCTGGATCCGGGCACCGGGCTGGCTATGACCGTCGTGTCGGGGGAGTCGCCGACAACCGTCACCGAATCGTTCAGAAGCGTCGTGGCCTCGTGATAAAGCCCGGAGTGGATGTAGACCGTGGCCCCGTCAAACGCGTTGTCGAAGCCCTCCTGGATAGTCCTGTAGGGGTTGTCCGCCGTGCCGTCCCACGGCCCATCGACGTTGTCATCGTCCACGTGGATGTCGGCCGTCACGGGAGGCCCGCCGGTCACCTCGATCTTGACATAGGCCGTGTCGCTCCTGCCGCAGTCGTCCCATACCGTCACCTGGGCGTGGTATATCCCCGGGATCCCGTATGTGTGCGTGACGATGCTCGCGCCGCTGCCGCGCGCGCCGTCGTCGAAGACCCACGAGTACTTCTTGATCGATCCATCCGGGTCGCTCGAGCCCGACGCGTCGAACTGCACGGTGAGCGGAGCATCCCCGGAGGCCGAGTCCGCGCTCAGGGAGGCCGTCGGCGGCAGGTTGACGTCCCATCCGGGGGGCTTGAGCCACCTGTTGTGACGGCAGTACTCGTTCCCCAGCGAGGGCCACGGCGCACGGCTGGCCGAGAAGGGGGTGTCGAGATCCAGGATGTAGACGTACCCCCTCTTGGGGCGGAAGCTGCCGTTGCGGCCCATGGTGAAGGCGAGTTCCATGGTGCCGTTCTTGTCGACGTCGGCCACGGTCGTGATGCTGCTGACGCCCGTGTCGAAGAGGTACTGCGACTCCAGGAAGCCGGCCTTGTCGAAGACGCAGAGGCCGGCGTTGGTGAGGGGCATTATGATCTCGACCTCGCCGTCATCGTCGACGTCGGCCACTGTGGGCGGGGCGGACTCGTACCAGTACTCCATGCCAAGGTCGTAGGTGTTGACGGGCCAGCCTGGCATCTCGTCGCCACCCGTGTCGAGCACGTGGAGGTAGGTCCCGGCGTGGGCAATCAGGTTCGCCTCCCCGTCGCCGTCGATGTCCGCAATGGTCACCGCCGCCTCAGCCCCGTTCTCGACGTAGATGTGGAAGTCGTAGAGTTCGTTGCCGTCAGAGTCGAAGGCGCTCACCCCCTTAGAATGGGTGAACACGATCTCCTGCCGACCGTCGCCGTTAATGTCGCCCACCGCCGGGGGGTCGAAGAATCCCGCGATGGTGTTCCGGTGGCCTATAGCGTGAGTGCTGCCATCGTGGTCGAAAACGAAGAAGGCTTCGAGCTTGTTGCCGATCGTTACCTCTTTCTTGCCGTCCCCGTCCACGTCCGCCACCACGGCCATGCTGCAGTGCTGAGCTCCCTCGAAGCTCACCGGCCATCCCGGCGGCTCGGTGAGATCGATGTGCTTGGCGTGGAGCGTGCGGTCACCCGGATTGATGAGGAACTCGAGCTCGCCGTCGCCGTCGATGTCGTCTATGACGATCTGCTTCCACGTCCAGCCGAAGTCCAGGGGGAAGCCGGCGATCTCCGACCCGTCGTGGTGGAACCCGTAGAGCTCCGGATCGGAGGATTCGAGCGTTGAGCTCTTGATGTGCCCCAGGATCTCCATCTTCCCGTCGCCGTCGAAGTCGGCGACCGCCGGCGTGCACGCGATCCCGTATTGGGGCCATCCCGGCTTCACGGTTCCGTCGTGATTCCAGACGTAGCAGAGGCCTATGCTGCTCCCCACCAGCACCTCGTTCTCGTCGTCATCGTCGATGTCGGCGATGACGACGGCCTCTGTCCCATCGGTGTACCTATCATATATATACTGGGGCCATCCCGGCAAAATCCGGTTGTCGACCGTCACGGAGATGCAGGCACTGGTGTTCGCACCGCCGTTCCTGAAGGCCCTCAGACGTAGCGTGTAGTCCCCGTTGGGGAGCGACGTGGTGTCCCACGTTCCCAGCGCGCCCTCCGAGACGTTGCCCGTGCCGCCGCCGGCAAGGGTGATCCCGTTGCTGTAATAGGTGCTGCCGTCCTGGGTCCACTCTAGCTCGAACCTGTTGAGGTCGTCCGAGATGGCCGTTCCGGAGATATCGAGCCTCTTTCCGAAGAGCCAGTTGTTCTCGGGCCAGGATATCTTGGCTCGCACGTACCCCGTGGGGGCGCCCACCGCCTTGGCGGCATCGATCCTCCCGTAGCCGAAGTGAGGATCCCACGCGTCCGCCACGGTGGAGATCCACAGGCGTTCGCGGACCTCCTGGGGCCCCATGGCCGGGAAGGCGGCCCTGACCAGCCCCGCCACGCCTGCCGCGCAAGGCGTGGCCATGCTCGTTCCGGACGCGTACGTGTACGTGTCGTCCCAGATTGTCGAGTAGATGCTGACCCCGGGGGCGGATATCTCGGTGCACTGGTTGTAGTTCGTGAACCAGGCATAGCAGTCGTCGGAGTCGGTGGCGCCGACCGAGATGGCGTTCTTGCAGCCCGCCGGGTAGGAGGCGTAGAAGTGCCCGTCGTTGCCCGCTGCAGCAAGGACGACGCAGCCCTGCGAGTAGGCATAGTCTATAGCCGCCTCCAGGAAACCGGCGTTGACGCCGCCACCGAGGGACATGCTTATGACGTCAGCCCCGTTGTCGGCAGCGTAGATTACCCCGTTGGCTATGCCCCAGTACGACCCGCCCCCGCTGCTGCTGAGCACCTTGACAGCCATGAGGCTGCAGTCGGGTGCGACGCCGCAGATGCCCAAGCTGTTGTCTCCCACACCGGCGGCTATCCCGGCGCAGTGGGTCCCGTGGCCGTGGTCATCCATGGGATCGTCATCGTCGTTGATGAAGTCCCAGCCCTTGATGACGTGCGTCCCGCCCCCGACGAGGTCCGGGTGATCGTAGTCGATCCCGGTGTCGATTATGGCAATGACTACGTCGCTAGCCCCCTTCGTGACCTCCCATGCGTCGGGGCAGCGGATCTTCTCCAGGTGCCACTGGAGGGCGTAGTCGGGGTCGTTGGGAGTGTAGGCCAGGGCATAGGCGCGGTAGTCCGGCGCCGGATCATCGACGCGCCCGTCGCGCATGAGGGCCGCCACGACCTTCATGACGGGATCGGTCTTCGGGAAGGAGATCTTCACGAAGCCGATACTCCTGTTGATCCCCTCCACCCTGATCGCGCCCGAGGTCTCCCGGCGCAGGTCCGCCAGTATGGCGTTCAGGTCCTTCGCGTCCTTGGGGCGGAATACGACGGTGCCCCTCTCGAAATCTGTCATGCGCAGCCGGTCGATAGCGACCCGGAACCCGACGGGATCGCGGGTGTCCTCCTCGGCCGCGACAAAGAACCCGTCTTCCCTCGCGTCGATGCAGAGGCGCTCCGATCTGACTATCTCTTCGAGGGCCAGCACGGCAGGCTGGCCGACGCAGGAGAGCGCGATCGTGCCATCCACGCCGGGTGCGATCTTGATGTCGAGATGGCCGGCCCTGGCGATCTCCATGATGAGGGGCCTGAGAGGAAGGCGCTCACCCCTGACCGTGACAAGGCCACCCGCGGCCTCTATTGTCAGGGCCTCGTCCCGAGACCAGTCGGGAGGCCCCGCCGTGCGGGCAGGCGGGTGTACCCGCTCGACCTCGGTCCGACCGTTGTCGCCGCGGCCGAGGGCGACGAGCAGCGCAGCCACCGCCACCCCAACCAGGGCGAGTGAGAAGAGAAGCAGCCTTCGTCTCATGGCACGCACCCCCTCAGGCACAACCCGGGCCGGGAATCACTGCTGGGGAACCATCAGGATGCGGAAACTCAGGCCCTTTGGTGGACTATACCACAACGCGCGCCCAGCGTCAAGCGGTTCGGCCGCGGGTTAATGACGGGTTATGAGCGGGTTATGAGAGTGAGCCCCGGAAAGCCGCGTAAGTCCTTGTCGTAAAACGACTTGTAGCCCCGCTTTCAACGAATTCCCTGGAACCAGCCCTGTCGCATTTGTCGCATTTGTTGCATTTGTCGC
>Ga0272441_10014346_pt1 | contig 11258 bp, 7 predicted proteins | sample SSMProp6N_FD_193582 | JGI IMG/M metagenome (GOLD analysis project Ga0272441, IMG submission 193582) | Marine sediment archaeal communities from Little Sippewissett salt marsh, Falmouth, MA, United States - SSM-Prop-6N | ecosystem: Environmental > Aquatic > Marine > Wetlands > Sediment ... | reverse complement strand
CACGGACTCCTTGGGCGCACGCATCAGCCCGAACTCGTCCGGCGTCACCTCGTAAGCCCGAATCTCGCCGCCCCGCATCTCGGCCACAAAGGAAGGCCCGCCCAACGTCAACTCGTCAAGACCGTCGGACCCGGCCACCACGAACGCCTGCCGCAACCCGAGTCCGCCCAGCGCACGCGCCAGCGGCTCGACCCAGGCCGGATCAAACACGCCCAGAAGTTGCCCGCAAGGACTCGCCGGATTCGTAAGCGGGCCGAGGATATTGAACACCGTACGCACTTTCAGTTCGCTGCGGGGGGCGGCCGCATGTTTCATCGACTTGTGCAGCATCCGTGCATACAGGAAACCCATCCCCTCGTTGTCGATACACTGGGTGACCCGTTCCGGCGACGCTTCAATGTTCACCCCCAACGCCTCGAGAACGTCCGCACTCCCGCACTGGCTCGTGGCCGACCGGTTCCCGTGCTTCGCGACCGCAATGCCGGCCCCCGCCACCACGAAGGCCGCCGTGGTCGAGATGTTGAACGTGCCGGAGCGGTCCCCGCCCGTGCCCACGACGTCGACCAAGGGACGCCGTGTCGCAGGGATCGGCGTCGCCAGCGCGCGCATGGTCTCGGCGAAGCCCGTTATCTCATCGATGGTTTCGCCCTTCATGTTCAAGGCGACGAGGAACCCGCCGATCTGGGCCGGGGTGGCCACGCCCGACATCAGCTCACGCATGGCCTCGGCTGCCTGCGCCCGCGAGAGGTCTTGCCGCTTGACGAGGATGGCAATCGCTTGTTCGAGCATAGACGTGTCTGCCTTCCGTTGGAGAGGACCCGCACCGGTCACCCTAAGGTACAGAACTCTACCAACCGCAAAGACGCGAAGTCAACGACGATGATAAGAGGTGATAAGAGGGGTCAGGTCTTGAATTGCAGGGTCACAGGAATCGGCGTTTTCAGGAGTAGTAATGCATCCCCTCCAACCTCATGATTCAAGACCTGACCCCTTCTGCTCCGTTGCAACAGGTGCTTTCCACCGCTACAATGACTGCTGTTCCATGGCCCATGGTTCGCCTGCCTGAGGCGGGACGCTCATGACGATAGAACGCGCTTACGCACGCGGGTGCCAATGCCCGCCGGCGGTGTTTCCTGCACCACACGCCCCCCCCGCCTCCATGCGATTCTCTCTTGTGGCAACGACGAGCAGGAACCCACCCCTTACATCAAACACAACGGTTCCGAAGCGCGCGTTGTCCCGCAGATGGCGCCGCATTCCCGTACCCCGTCCCAATAGCGAAACTCGGAGAAGACGCCAAGGCGAGATTGCGGAAGGACGAGTGCCATGAACTACGACGACAGGCCGTGGGTTGAGTCATACGACCATTGGGTCGAACCGGATCTCCCCATCCCGGATGTCCCGTATGGGCAGCTCCTTGACGAGAGTATCCGTCAGTTCCCAGATCGCCCGGCGTTTCACTTTATGGGCGTCACTCGGACGTATGCCGGCCTGGATCGGGATGCCCGGCGTTTTGCCAACTTCCTGGTCGAGGTCGGGTGCACGCCCGGCGAGGTGGTCGGGATCAACCTGCCCAATACGCCGCAATACATCGTCGCCCTCGCCGGGGCCGTCAGGGCGGGATGTGTGGCGTCAGGGGTCTCACCGCTGCTCTCGCCCAAGGAGATGGCTTGCCAACTCGAAGACTGTGGCGCCCGTGTGTTGGTCACGCTCGACGCCTTGTTTGAACACAAGTTGCTCAAGATCCAGGACCGGGCGCCAAGGCTGAGTCACATCGTCGCGACCAATATCGCCGATTATCTCCCGCGAACCAAACGCCTCCTTGGGAAGGCCCTCAAGAAGATCCCGTCCGGGAAGGTGGGCGCAGTACCGGGCAAGACCGTCATCTCTTTCATGGACGTGCTGCGGAGGCACCCTCCGACATGCCCGCAAGCAAGCACCAAACCTGGGGACACCTTCCTGATCCAGTATACGGGCGGCACCACGGGGCTCCCCAAGGGCGCCGAACTCAGCCACCGCAACCTCGTGGCCAACACCTGCAATGCCGTGAACTGGTTTGACGCACGGAGGGGATCCGAGGTCTATTGCTCAGGCTTCCCCTTTTTCCACATGGCTGGCCTGTGCCTGTGCCTGGCCGTCTTGGCGATGGGCAACACGCAGATCCTCATTCCGGACCCGCGGAACACCGCGCATATCTGCAAGGAGTTCGCCCGCTATCGGCCTGCGTTCCTGTTCAACGTCCCTTCGCTCTATCAGATGCTCCTGGATGAGCCCAGGTTCAAGAGGCTCGACTTCTCCCAGTGCCGGTTCTGCGGCTCGGCCGCATCCCCACTCACCGCGGAGTCTTTTCGGGCCCTCGAGCGCATCGTCGGCCCCGGCAAAGTGCTCGAACTCTATGGAATGACGGAAACGGGCCCGCTCTTGACCGCGAATCCGCATCAGGGACAGAAGAAGATCGCTTCGATAGGCCTCGCGCTGCAAAACACGCGGATCAAGATCGTGGACCTCGAGACCGGGACCCAGGAAGTCCCCATCGGCGAGAAGGGCGAGATCATCGCACAGGGCCCGCAGGTCATGAAGCGGTACCACAACAGGCCCGAAGAAACGGCGCACGCGCTACGCGAGTTCCAAGGCCAGCGGTGGATGTTCACCGGCGACGTCGCCACGATGGACCAAGACGGGTACATCTTCATTGTGGATAGGGCCAAGGACATGATCAACGTGGGCGGATTCAAGGTGTTCTCGAAGGAGACCGAGGAGACCCTTTACGAGCACCCGGCCGTCGAATGTTGCGCCATTATCGGCGTGCCCAACCCCAAGCGCCCTGGGAGCCAGTTGGTCAAGGCTGTCATCCAACCCAAGTCCTCGTTTCGCGAACAGGATGCAAAGCAACTCGAGCAAGAGATCGTTGATTACTGCCGGGAGACCATGGCCCCCTACAAAGTCCCCAAGATCGTCCAGTTCATCGATCAAATGCCCATGACCGCTGTGGGCAAAGTCGACAAGAAGGCCCTCCGCTGAGCGAGCGTCCCGGGGAGGGCGAGCGTCACGGCGAGCCAAGAGCCGGCAGGGATGCCGGCGGTACCGGTGGGGCGAGCGTCCCCGCGAGCCGGATCACGTGCATCTCCTTGAATTCCTGCGCTTCTTGCCAGATAATCGGGTGGTTCTCGAAGGACGGTGAACGACAGAGGAAGCCGCATGCTTGGGGGCGTACTTGACGCCGGAGGGTGAGTGTGGCAACGATGCGCGCCCTGGACGGACTCCGGGTTCTCGACCTGGGTCATTTCCTTTCAGCACCCCGATGCGGGCAGATCCTCGCGGAACTGGGCGCCACCGTGGCCAAGATCGAACCGCCCCAAGGCGAGACCATGCGGATACTGATGTCTGTGGCCGGGGCCGACAGGATTCTCTCCGTCGTCAACACCAATAAGCGGGGCATGACCCTCAATCTGAAGAGTGAGCCGGGGCGTGCGCTTTTCAAGGAACTCGTCGCGGTGGCCGATGTTGTCCTCGAAAATTTCAGATCGGGGACCATGGAGCAGATGGGGCTCGGCTATGAGCGACTCGCGGAGATCAACCCGCGGCTCATCTACGCATCCATCTCGGGCTTTGGCAACACCGGGCCGGAGAAAGGGCGCGGCGCCTTCGATATCATCGCGCAGGCCACGGGCGGCATCATGGATGCGCTGGGGCTGCCGGACCGGCCGCCGGGGGTGTTCTTCGGCGATCTTGTGAGCGGGGCGTACGCCGCGATGGCCATCGGCTTCGCGCTGTTCGTTCGCGAGAAGACCGGGCGAGGGCAGCAGATCGATATCTCGATGCAGGATGTGATGTACGCCCACTATTTTCGCGCTCATTCGGTCCAGGCCCTGGGCGAATCGGCCGCGGAAACCACGGGGATCCTGGGCAGGTCCGTAGACAATCTTCTCACGGACCACGAGCATCCCCTGCCGTTCTGGAACGCGTATCGCGCTCGCGATGGATATGTCGCCGTGGTCGCCCTCACGGACAGGCACTGGGAACGACTGATGAAAGCCGTCGGGCGTGACGATCTCCTCAAGGACCCCCGGTTCGCCAATTTCGTCACGCGCGTACGCAACGCCGCGGCCGCGGTCGAGATCCTCGCCCAGTGGGCTGCCGGGCGGACGGTGGCCGAAGTCGTGCACATCCTCACGGAGTCAGGGGTGCCCTGCGGCAAGGTGTGCTCGGCCGAGGAGGTCGGCGAGGACCCGCAGCTTGCGGAACGCGGCATGCACAGGCAAGTCGGCCATCCCCAGTTCGGAACGATTAGGGTCCCGGGTTCGGCGCTGAAGATGTCGATGACCCCGGGTGAGATCTCGAGGGCGCACCCGGGCCTTGGCGAACATACCGAGGAAATCCTGAAGGAGTTCCTCGAAATGGACGACGAACAGATCGCCGGCTGGCGAAGCCAAGGAGCCTTCTAGCCATTTGCCATAGGGGCGCGGCCAGAAACTGCTCGTAAGGCATGCGGCGCGGTGAAGGGCATGCTGTAAGTCAATGAGCAGCAACGATCACAATTGGCCGCGCCTGAAAGAAATCCGGCCTGAATCGGCGGAAACGGTACTTTCTGGCCGGATTTCTAGGTTGCCAAACCGAGCCGGGCGGCTGGACACGTTCGAGCGAGAAGCCGGGACTTCCCCGTGGTTTCCGATGCGACAGGCGGCAAAACTGAGGAGCAACTCGCCGTGGCTACACAAAGCAAGGATCAAGCGGTAATCGTGGAGGCGGTCAGGACGCCTGTCGGGCGGCACAACGGCGTGTTCGCGTCGACCCGCTCGGATGAATTGGGCGCAACGGTGCTCAACGAGTTGGTCCAAAGGACGCGCGTCAACCCGGTCGAGATCGAGGACGTGCTTACGGGCTGCGCGGTTCAGACAAACGAGCAGGGCTTCAACATCAGCCGGAACATCATCTTCGTCTCGGGGCTGCCGGTCAGTATAAGCGGCACGAGCTTGAACATTCACTGCGGGTCGGCCCTCCAGGCGGTGTGTCTGGGCTACGCGGCCATCTCGGCCGGCTTCAAGGATATCGTCTGCGGGCTTGGGGCCGAGAGCATGACGCGGGTGCCCATGGGCGTGGATGGCACGGGCGCGATCAATCCCGCGGTTCACGAGCGATTTGCCATGGTGCCCCAGGGGATATCCGCTGAGCTGATCGCCGAGAAGTGGGACGTGACGCGTGAAGAGCTGGACGCGTTCTCCTTGAGGAGCCATGAACGCGCTATCGCCGCGATGGATGCCGGCCTCTTCGACCGGGAGATCGTGGGGGTGCAGGTCGGAGAGAACGGCAAGTCTCGGACGATCACGACGGATGAAACGCCCAGGCGGAACACATCCCTGGAGAAGATGGCGAAGCTGAAGCCCGCCTTCAAGGACGACGGCGTGATCACCGCAGGCAATTCAAGCCAAATCTCAGACGGCGCTGCCGGGGCGATGATCATGAGCCGCAAGAAGGCCAAGGAGTACAAACTGACGCCCCGGGCGCGCATCGTTTCCATGGCCACCATCGGCGTGGATCCCACTATCATGCTGACCGGCCCGATTCCCGCTTCCCACAGGGCGCTGGACAAGGCCGGCCTCTCGATCAAGGACATGGACGTAATCGAGGTGAACGAGGCCTTTGCGCCGGTACCGATTGTGTTTTGCCGCGAGTTCGGCATCGGCGTCGAGCAGATCAATCGGCGCGGCGGGGCCATCGCCATGGGGCATCCGCTCGGGTCCACCGGCGCCCGGCTGTTGGCATCGGCCATCCACGCCCTCGAGGATGAGGGCGGACGGTACGCGTTGATAACGCTTTGTACCGCGTTCGGCCAGGCCATCTGCGCCATCATCGAGCGTTTGGGGTAACCGCCAGGCGTCTGCGGACGGCTGCACGTGAGACGTGGCGAGGCTCCGCGTGCAAGAGGCAATAGAGGTCAAGGGCTAACGACGCAGAGAAGGAGTGCTTCGATGGGATGCTTTGACAACAAGGTTGTGGTGATCACGGGCGCGGGCGGCGGTTTGGGCCGCGCGCACGCCTTGGCTTTCGCGCGCGAGGGCGCCGCGGTCGTGGTGAACGACGTGGGCTCGAAACGCGACGGGAGCAGCGCGGACGCATCCATGGCCGGACAGGTCGTTGCGGAGATCAACGGCTCGGGCGGCCGTGCCGTGGCGAATCATGACTCGGTGGCCACCGGAGAAGGGGCCGAAGCCATCATCGGGGCCGCGGTGAAGGCGTTTGGCCGCATCGATATCCTGGTCAACAACGCCGGGATCCTGCGCGACAAGACGATCCTCAAGATGAACGAGGAGATGTGGGACAAGGTGCTCGAGGTCCACCTCCGTGGAAGTTTCCTGTGCATGCAGGCGGCCGCGCGGGCCATGGTCGAGCAGCAAGGCGGGGGCCGCATCATCAACACGACGTCGTTCGCCGGGCTCAAGGGCAATTTCGGCCAGGCGAACTACGGCGCAGCCAAGGCGGGCATCTATGGCCTTACGGTTGTCGGCGCACTCGAACTGGCCAAGCACCGGATATCCGTCAATGCCATTGCCCCGCTGGCCAAGACCCGCATGACAGAAGATGTCGCGGTCATACCCGATGAGATGAAGCCCGAAATGGTCTCCCCCATGGTCTTGTTCCTGGCATCAGAGGAGGCCGCCGCAGTCACGGGACGCGTGTTCGGCATTCACGGCAACCACCTGTTCGAATACAAGATGACCTCGACGGATGGCGTCAAACAGACCGCGCCTTGGACCGTTGAGGCCATCCGCGAGGCCCTGCCTCAGATCGCATCGGTGGACAAGCCAGCGGCCCCGCCGGTCGCTGCTCCGCCGCCCGCCGCTGCGCCTGCTGCTCCGGAGACACCTGCTCCGGAGACGCCCCAGGATAGGATCGCCGACATCTTCGCGCGCATGCCCACGGGCTTCCTCCCGGACAAGGCGGGAAGTTGGCAGGCGGTGATCCATTTCCAGATTGCCGGGGCAGGCGACTTCACCATAAAGGTCGCGGATGGGAGCGCCTCGACCGCCAAGGGGCTCGAGGGATCCCCGACGTGCGTGGTGAACACCGACGCGGACACCTTCCTGGGAATGGTCGAGGGCCGCATCGACGGCCAGCAGGCCTTCATGCAGGGCAAGGTCACCGCCACCAACGTGTCCGACATGATCAAGTATCGCTCCAGTTTTTCGAAGGAGAAGGCCGTAGCCGCGGCGCAGAAACAGGCCGCCCCTGCTGCGGCTCCTTCGGGCGCCCCGGCTGCGGCAGCCCCGCCCACCGCAGCGACGCCGGCTGACCGGGTCGCCGACGTGTTCGAAAGGATGCCGCTGGGATTTCTGCCGGAGAAGGCGGGGAGTTGGCAGGCGGTGATCCATTTCCAGATTGCCGGGGCAGGGGACTTCACCATAAAGGTCGCCGATGGGAGCGCCTCGACCGCCAAGGGGCTCGAGGGATCGCCGACGTGCGTGGTGAACACCGACGCGGACACTTTCCTGGGGATGGTCGAGGGCCGTATCGACGGCCAGCAGGCCTTCATGCAGGGCAAGGTCACCGCCACCAACGTGTCCGACATGATCAAGTATCGCTCCAGTTTCTCCAAGGAGAAAGCCGTGGCCGCGGCGCAGAAACAGGCCGCCCCCACTGCGGCTCCGCCTTCGGCCGCTGTGGCCGCCGCCGCCCCGGCCGCTGCCGCGCCACCCGCGCCCGAGGTCGATGTTTCTCCTGAAGACCGGGTGCGGTGGATCTTCCAACTGGCCGTGGACCTTTTCCCAGCAGAGAAACTCGAGGGCAAGGACACGACCATCGATTTCGATTTAGGGGAGACGGGCCGGTGGCGGCTTGTGTTGTCCGGCGAGGGCGCCCGTGCCGACAAGGACCCGCAGGATGAGCCCGCAGAGAGCCGCATCAAGACTGATGCTGCAACCTTGTGCGATGTGATCGACGGAAAAACCGATGCCGGGACGGCGTTCAAGGACATGAAGATCGTGGCCACACGGATGGCGGATTTTTTGACGTTCACCGAGACCCTGAAGGCCCAAGATCATCTAAAAGTGATTGCGCGGGCCTTGGCCTCGTGTCCGGTCAAGGTGCCCTCCAAGCTTATCGACAAGACGTTTCACGGTACGCCGTTGGTCGTGCGTTACGAACACGCAGAATCGTATGCCAAAGCGACCAATGACGAGAATCCCAGATACTTCCGGGGCAAGACCGATCAGATGGAAACCCCGCCGGTGCTGGCGGTCCGCTACCACTTCGACCTGCTCACGAAGGTGCTTTCTGATCCCGCAATCGAGGTGGACATGATGCGCCTCGTGCACGGCGAGCAGGAGATGATCTTCCATCAACCGCTCAGGCCGGGCGACGTCATTGCGCCCAAGGCCGCCATTCACGCGGTGGAACACAAGGACTCCGGCAGCCTGCTCACCATCCGGTTCCGCCTCATGCGCGAAGGCGAACTGGCCAATGAGGCCTTCGCGGGCTACTTCGTCCGCCGCGCCGGTGCGGGCGGAAAGAAGAAGAAGAAGGAATCGCCTGCCCCGGGAATCGATGCGCCGGATTTTGAGGAGTCCATCGAGGTCAGGCCGGATCAGAGCCGCGAGTATGCAGCGGCGTCCTTGGACACCAACCCGATCCACGTCAACGAGGACATCGCCAAGGCGGCCGGATTCAAGGGGGTCATCCTCCACGGGCTTTGCACGTTGGCCTTTGCCTCGCAGGCGGTGGTCAATCGCGTGGCCGAGGGCGACCCCACGCGTCTGGCGTCGATCCGTGCGCGTTTCTCGAAGCCGGTCCTGATGGGGGACGTCCTCGTGACCCGCGGCAAGGTGGTCCGTTCTGACGGCGGCACGACCGAAGTCGCGTTTGAGATGTTCAATCAGGACCATGTGCCGGTGATCACGATGGGCCGGGCCAAGGTGAGTGCGCGGCAGTGACGCGAACCGGGGGCGTGCGGCTTAGCTGAAGAAAGGGTTGTAGCGGCGCTCGACACCCACCGTACTGGGCGGGCCGTGGCCGGGATAGATCTCGACGTCATCCGGAAGCGAGAAGATATGCTTGCGAATGTGGTCGACCTGTTGGCGTGCGTCTTGACTTGAGAACGTGCCGCCGACCGAACCGGAGAACAGCGCATCGCCCGTGAAGACGACGCCGGGCAAGGCCATGCTGACACCCTCCGGCGTGTGGCCGGGCGTCGCCAGGACCGTGCCCGCGAGTTCGCCGATGCGCACGGAGTCGCCGTGCGCCACCTTGCGCGCCTGGCAACCGCCGACGCTGCCCTTGCCGGCAAGGACCTCGGCGTCGTAGCGCGCCAACGCTTCCTGCAGCCCGCCCGTGTGGTCGTAATGGTCGTGCGTGATGAAGATCGTCGTGAGCGTGAGCCCCTGGTCTTCAAGGAAACCGCCAAGGGCTGCGTCGAAAGCGGCCACATCGACCAGCAGCGCTTGCCGCGTCGTTTCGCATGCCACGACATACGCGTTGGACTCATTCACGTCGATGAGGAAGTGGCGGAATATCATCGCTTCACCCCGTCAAGATTCGCGTTCTCGAGGTTCGGGGAGCCGCGGCTCCCGCTGAGGGTGGCGCCGGCAAGGTTCGCCTTGCGAAAGATCGCACGTTCAATGGACGCATTGGCGAGGATGGCTTCCTGGAAGTCGGCGTTGCCCGGCCGCGAGTAGTACAGGTCGGCCTCCGTGAAATCGGCGCGGCGTGCGCGGGTCCCCACCAGGTTGGCCCGGCGCAGATTGGCGTCTTTGAAACAGGCGTCCGAGACGTCCGCACCGCCGAGCACGGCAAACTCGAGGTTCGCATCGGACAGGTTGGCCGCGCGCAGGTCCGCCTCGTCGAGAAACGCGCCGCGCAGGTCGGCCCCCGAGAGGTCCGTGCGTGAGAGATCGGCCCCGGACAGTCGCGCGCCCGCCAGCTTCGCCCCCGAGAGGTCGCGGTCCGACAGATCCACTTCGACCAGCCACGCGTTCTCGAGATCCTGCGACGCGAGGGCGTTGATGAAGGCATCCCGATTTTCGAGGTGTTGCCAACAGCGCTGCGCACCGGTCACCGCGTTTCGCGCACACCCCTCGAGCGCGCACGGCGCCGGGCTATAATGTCTGCTGGTCATCAGAATTCATCCAATCCCGTCATCTTGCTCTCGATCCAGTCGCCGTACGCCGCGATCGCCTTCACGGCAATCTTGACTTCCCGCGGGGTGATCTTGTCCGCGGGCAGGCAATGGACCAAGACGAAGTGTTCTTCGCCTTGCTCTTCCGTGAGTGCGAGCGCGCCTTTGGGGATCTTCATGTTGGCCCGCAACGCCCAGCTTGTCGCATCCTCCCTCGGTTTACCGCAGTAGGTGAACACCCGCACCAGCTTGGCGCCGTCCTTGCGTGCGTAGGGCATCAGATACACCTGTTGGTGGCGGTCCTTCGTCAATTGGACCTCGACGACGTACCCGTCACCCTCCTGCTTGACCGAGCGCTGTCCCGGTTTCTCGCAGGCCTCGGCCAGTTCCTTAATGGGATACGAGGCCGGCTCGACTTCCGGTTGAATCCCGGCCAGCCCCCCGGCCGCATGACGCAACGCCTTCTGGATAGCGGCCTGGACGTCCTTGTCGGAGTCTGCCTTGTGGGCATTCAGTGCGCCGACGGCCCGCTTGCCCGCTTCGCCCAAGTACACGGCTGCGTCGCGCCGGTGCACCCAGGGCGCCTTGGTGTCCGCAAGCTGCTTGATTGCTTTGTCAATAGCATCGGGCATGACCTTTCCCTCCCTAATCCGGCGTAACCGAGACCAAACGGAACCGTTATTCGTCACTCGTCACGATGACGAATGACGCGCACGAGGACATGTTTTCAAGAAGCTGAAGCAGTCTTGGAAACGCCAAAGACCCTTATGAATATTGGCCGAAACCGAAGCCCTCAAGAGTGTTGTAAGTCTCTTGCGTTGAGACTGTTTGTCAAGGGGCTATAGGACATCATCTTAGGTAATTCTTTAGCCGATTGGCGAGGTCAGCTCAGGCCCACATACTCCGTCATTGCGAGCGAAGCGAAGCAATCTCGCTTCGCTTGCATAGGGCGTGATTTCCGGTCGAGATTGCTTCGCTTCGCTCGCAATGACGCAATCACATGGCCTTCACGCCAATCCGCTAAACAGTTACCATTTTAGCAAGCCAATCAAGTGGGCGCAATCGGTCGGGTGCGGGTCTGCGGCACAGAAGGCGGTTGTCTCATTTCCTTCACGTTTGGCCGTGTTTCTTGTATAGCAACCGATACAAT
>Ga0272441_10014345_pt1 | contig 11259 bp, 10 predicted proteins | sample SSMProp6N_FD_193582 | JGI IMG/M metagenome (GOLD analysis project Ga0272441, IMG submission 193582) | Marine sediment archaeal communities from Little Sippewissett salt marsh, Falmouth, MA, United States - SSM-Prop-6N | ecosystem: Environmental > Aquatic > Marine > Wetlands > Sediment ... | reverse complement strand
CCGGAATGAGGAGGACGCCGGCGGGCTAACCGCTGCCGCCGCGGGGCGGACGCTGAAGGAGGCGCTGGCGAGTCCGGAGCGGCGAATTATCGCCGCGGCGCTGCGGGAGAACAAGGGCAGCCGCCAGGCGACGGCCGAGCAACTGGGCATCAACCGCACCACGCTCTACAAGAAGATGAAGCGATACGGCTTGGACGGTCCGTGACGCAGCTTCCGCTTGCTCTCGCTCGCGGCTAGTTGGGTGGGCGCAAGCTTCGCGCCTTGGCGCGAGCAAGAGGAGGGGGCTCGGGCTCCCAGTTCCCGCTTCCCCAATACTAATCCCTGCTCATGGCCTTGCCGTCATCGGCGTCGTAGGCACCGCCCTCGACGGCCCGCCCGGCGATCTCGATGCGTTCGATCGACTCGGCCTTTCCGGTGTTGGGGTCGACGCCCACCAGCACGCCGCACAGGCGCGGGTCCTTCTCGGCCACGTGGAAGGGCGTGGGCATGGACGTGGTCAGGGCGTAGAGCACGCGGTCCTTGCGGCGGCCCAGTACGCTGTCGTAGGGTCCGGTCATGCCCACGTCGGAGATATACGCCGTGCCGCCGTCGAGGATTCTCGCGTCGGCGGTGGGGATGTGTGTGTGCGTTCCGAAGACGATGCTCGCCCGCCCGTTGAGGTGCCAGCCCATCGCGATCTTCTCGCTGGAGGCTTCGGCGTGGAAGTCCAGGATGCGGATCTTCACGTCGGCGGGAATCTCCTTGAGCACCGCGTCGGCGGCAGCCCAGGGCGAGTCGGAATTGCGCATGTACATCTGCCCCAGCAGGCAGAAGACCGCCGCCTTGTGCATGCCGGTTTTGGTGGGCACGATCGTCCATCGCCGACCGGCGGCCTGCCCGGCGAGGTTCGCCGGGCGGACGATGCGATCGCTCTGGCGAAGCTGCGAGACGATCTCCACGCGCTTGTAGACGTGATCGCCGAGGGTGATCGCGTCCACTCCGTAGTGAAGGAACTTGCTGAACAGTTGGGGGGTCAGGCCGCTTCCGCCGGCGGCGTTCTCGGCGTTGCAGACCACCAGGTCGATCCGGCGCTCGTCGATGAGCTCCTTGAGGTGGTCGGCGAGCACGCCGCGGCCGGGCTTGCCGACCACGTCCCCGATGCACAGGATATTGAGAGGCATTCGAGCCGTCACTTTCTGTTCTGAAGACTGAAGAACCGATTATAGACCGTTCGCCTCCCCGCGAAAAACGATTTCCGGATGGGGACGGGGACCAGGGACTGGGTTTCACGGGAAGCATCCTTCGCGGAATCAACCGTTCGCTCAGCTCAAGATTGGGCGCCAGACGCCCGTGGATGAGCGAAGCGAATCGGAGGGATGCGCCGGGGCGGGCGGCGCGTCGGAGCGGCATCCTCGAAAGCCTTGAGGCCCCCGGCGGTGGGGGAGTATCATGGAGACATGATCCAGTGCAAAGACTGCCAATACTTCCATCGCAACGAGCGGGGCGAGATCGCCTTCACCTGCGATCCGTTCACCAACATCGTCGAGCCCGAGTGCGTCGCCAAGTGGCAGTTGATCAAGATCAACCAGATGGTCACCAGCTATCAGGCGACGCTGGAATACTACCGCAAGCTTGCGCCCATGCAGGAGAAGATGTTCCAGGTCATGGAGCGCGAAATCGACGAACTCAACGAAGGCGAGAAGTGGAAAATCGCCGAGGAGGAAGAGGAGGAGGACGACGAGGACGAGGGCCTCTGGCCTGACGCTCCCTGACGCCTGCGGCGTATTGCGATACGAATGAAAGATCCGGCCGCCTCAACAGCCGGGTCGCTTTGCTTTCGGCCGCCTTGCCCGTTCGCTCCGCGGGTCGGGCGGCGGCGGGGCCCCGCCAAGACCGCTTTACTCCTCCACCTGGGTGGTGAGGAAGATGGGCAGGCCCATCTGTTCGACCTGCGTCTGAAGCGCCTCGAGCTCATCGACGTGCTCCTCCTCCTGTACGAGGATTCCCTGGAGCATGTCCCTGGTGGCATTGTCACCCTGCTCGGTGCAAATTCCAATCGCGGTGTTGTACTTTCTGACCGCGTCGTACTCCAGCGCCACGTCGTTCTCCAACTGCTTGGGCACCTCCGGGCCGATGGTGATCTTGCTTAGCTCGCTGACCACGGGCGTGCCTTCCAAAAACAGGATGCGCTCGATGAGTTTCTCGGCGTGCTTCATCTCCGCAATGGACCGCTTGTAGGCCACCGCATGCAGCGCCTCGTACCCCCAGTCCTCGCACATCTCGGCGTGGACCATGTACTGGTTGATCGCCGTCAACTCTTCCTTCAGCAGCATGTTGAGCTGTCCCAGGACCTTTTTATCGCCTTTCATCTTCTGCTCCTCTCGAGGCGGCAGCGCCGCCGCATGATGATGGGTTCTCGCCTTGGCTCGCGTGCCGCAGGCGCTAGAGTTGCCTGCGCGCCTCGGCCAGCGTCACGAGGTGTCCGCGCTCCTCGTTGGCCAACTCATCGACGACGGCCGAGTCCTTCTCCGGCACCAGCCCGCGCATCTCGTTCATCAGGATCAGCGTGTCGCGTTCGAAGCGGCTGGCCAGGGCCAGGGCCTCGGCGTCGTCCTTGCAGTCCTCGGCAGCCCGCAGGGCGGCCTGCTCGTCCGGAAAGGCCCGCTCCGTCGTCAGCGTCTTGAGGTACTCCGTGTACTGTCCGGGGTATTCCTCTCCGTGGGGACGATGTCCGCCGAGGTCGTCCAGCATCTCCTCGAACCGCTTCTGGTGGTACTTCTCTTCCTCGGCCAGGCGCGAGAAGACGTCCTTGAGCTTGGCGGACTTCTCAGCCAGCTTCGAATAGAACGCCACGCCGCTTCGCTCGTCTTCCACGGCAACCTTGACCAATTCCGCGACCTCGAATAACTCTGCCATAACCTGCTTTCTCCTATGGGTGTTCGTTCCGGGGTGGTTTTCGACAAGTGCCGGCGCTTCCCGTCGCGTAAGTATATACCGGCTCTTGGCGGAAACCCAATCGCCCCGTGCATCGCGGGAAAACTCGTCCCTGCGTCCCGGCCGGAATTAATCAACCTGCCGTCCGCCCGCGGCGTAATATGTCGCAGCCGCTTGCCTGCGGGCAAATGCTTCTCGCCGCGATGCCTCGTCGCGGTATAATGACGGTTCGCAATGGCTTCATCCACTTGATGTAACGTCATAAGACGCGGCGCTTCGCGGTGCCGCCGGGAGATAGCGTAGTGAGATCAGACAGTGTTTTCGCCCGATTGGCGCTGGTTGTTTTCCTGTTGATTCCGCTGGCAGCGGGGCTGTTGCGGGCCGACCAGCCGGCCTCCGCGCCCGCCAGCGCGCCTTGCATGCCCGCGACGGCGACTATCGAGGCGGTGCCCGCAACCCAGCCGACCTCCGCGCCCGCGACCAGCCAGCCGGCGCCTCTGTCGGCCGCCGACGCCGAGACGTTGCGCCAAACCGCTGTTGACGATGCCCTGGCCGGACGTTTCGACCAGGCCGCCGAGACGCTGCGGCGCCTCCGCGCCGCCCAGCCGGCCGGCTCGGACGACGATGAGACGCTCGACCTGCTGCAGCAGTACTTCGCCCGCACGCGCCAAGCCGACGAGGAACGCCAGGTCGAGTACGAGGAAGCCGTCCTCCGCATCCGACGCAGTATGCTCGCCCAGGACTACCTGCCCCGCCTCAAGGAAGACCGCATCGCCAAGCCGCTCCGCGAGGCGGTGCTGAAGGTGGGCTCGAACTACGCCGAGGCTGCCGGTGCCGACGCGCTTGAGATGGCCGCCGACGAAGAGGCCCAGCAGCTCAAGGTCGACACGGCCAAGTCGCTTGCAGCCGCCGTCGAAGCCCTTGACGAGGCCCAGGCGATCCTGCCGGAAGAGAACGGCGAGTACGTCGCCAGCTTCCACCGCGCCGCGGCCGCCGTGTGCAGCCAGCTCCGCAAGTACCGCGACGCCTGGGGCGAGGTCCAGGTCGACACGCTCAAGGGACGCCTCGACGCGGCAGACCGCCTGCGGACCCTGGAGGACGACCTCACCCGCGCCGTGGGGGACCTGGAAGTGCTGGTGACGTCCAAGCCGTGGCGCGTCGGGCTTATCCAGGCCCAGGTCGCCCGCGACCTCTACGAGGGTGACCAGGCCCTTTCCGAGCTGGATTGGTATCGGCGGATCAAGGAACTCGGCGAAAACCAGGGACGAACCGCGGCCGAGGAAGGCCGCTGGTTCGATGCGCTCGGCGCCTACGCCGGCCTCAGCGAGCTCGAGCCGGATAACGAAGCCTACAAAGAACGCGTCAAGACCATCCGCCGTCACGTCCGCGTGCTGGGGCTTTATGCCGGGCTGAGCTTCGACCAGCAGGACGACGGGGAAATGCCCGTCGAGGATGAGTCTGCCGAGCCCACCCCCGACGGTGACGGCCTGTCGTCTGAAGACACCGACGAGCCCGCCGCCGAGCAGGAGGACGACGACCTCGGCTGGGAAGACGTGGTCGCCGGCGTGGACGCCAACATGGTCCGCAACGCCATCAGCCAGATGGAACAGTACTATGTCACCGCTGTGGACTACCGCAAGGTGGGCCTGGGCGCGCTGGACAGCGTGGAGGTCCTCGCCCGCACCGAGCAGATCGCCGAAGTCTTCCCCGGACTCGCCGACGAGCAGGCCCGCAATCGCTTCCTCGCCGCCGTCGGCGAAATCCGCCAGTTCATCGAGAAGAAGGACCGCCTCGACCATATCGATCTTCAGACCGCCTTCAACAGCATCCTCGCCGCCTCCGACCGCAGCGTGAAGATTCCGCTGGAGGTACTGGCCGTGGAGTTTACCGAGGGGATGCTCGACGAGCTGGACCGCTTCAGCTCGATGATCTGGCCGTACGATGTGTCCGACTTCCAGAAGGAAACGATGGGCAAGTTCTTCGGCGTGGGCATCCAGATCACCAAGGAACCGGGCGAGCCGCTGAAGGTCGTCTCGCCGCTGCCCGGCTCGCCCGCCCATCGCCAGGGAATCAAGACCGATGATCTCATCCTGGCCGTCGACGGGCGGCGAACCGAGGACCTTTCCACCGACAAGCTCGTGCGGATGATCACCGGCGAACGGGGCACTACCGTCGTGCTGACGATCAAGCGCGCGGGGATGCTCCAGCCGAAAGACTACACCATCGTCCGCGAGGAGATCCGCATCCGCACCGTCAAGGGCTGGCGCCAGTTCGACGACGGCGAGTGGGATTATATGATCGACCCCGTCCACGGGATCGGATACATCCGCATTACGCAGTTTACCGACCAGACCTTCATCGACGTGGATGCCGCCCTGGCCGACCTGCGGGACGCGGGCCTGCGCTCGCTCGTGCTGGACATGCGATGGAACCCCGGCGGGCTGATGCGACCGGCCACCAAGGTCGTCGATGAGTTCCTCGCCGACGGACGCGTGGTGTCCACCAAGGGCCGCCCGACCCCGCCGACGGAGATCACGGCTGAAGCGGGCGGCAAGTACCTCGACGGCGACCTGATCGTCCTGGTCAATGAGTACTCTGCCTCGGCGGCAGAGATCGTCTCGGGGGCGTTGAAGGACTGGCGCCGAGGGATCATCGTGGGCGAGCGGACCTTCGGAAAGGGCAGCGTGCAGAACGTCATCCCCATTCCGTACAAGGACGCGTTCCTCAAGCTGACCACGGCGTACTACTACCTCCCGTTCGGGCGGCTGCTGCACCGCCGCAACGGCGACGAGGTCTGGGGCGTCGACCCGGACGTGAAGGTTACCCTCACTCCGCGCCAGACCAAGCGATGGCTGGACATCCGCCGCAAGACCGACCTCATCCAGGATATCGACCCCGACGAGTTGACGGCAGAGCTGGCCGAACAGTTCGACGCCGACATCCAGCTCCGCACAGCGGTGATGATGCTCCGCCTGCTGCAGCTTCAGGAGGTCTCCCCCGCGGCGGAACCCAGCGCCGCGCAGTTCGTGGCGGGATGAGAGCGGATTTGCGATTCTCGATTGACGATTGAACCAGCGCCGGCGGCCTCAGAGACCGCCGGCGTTTTTTCGTTGTCGCCGGGTGCCACGGGACCCTCGCTTACAGTGAGTTTGTCGAACTGCACTTGTGCTCGCGCAATGAGGGGGTGTCTTGTTGCGGCGTTGATCGTTGGGCACCTGCGCCCGACCTACTCGCGCCGCTTCGACTCGGCTTGGCGCAGCGCCTCGGCGAAGGCGATGTTTCGCGGTTCGGCCAGTGTTTGCTGGAATTCCTCTTCCGTCAATTCGCCAACGCTTCCGTCGTGGCGCAGGAGGTTTCGCAGGCCTTCGTGATTCCCGGAGTAATCGCATGCGACCAGCGTGCCGTAGAGCGTGCCAGGAGCGGGAGGCAGGTAGAAGTAGTCCACGCCGCCGTCGTTCGTAGACGGGCAACATAGCTCCTTCTGTTCGAGGCGTCGCGCGGTCACCAGCGCTTCCAGGCTCGCAGGATAGGCGTCGTCGTTTTCGGCCCCGTACATGGCCATCGCTCTGCCGATGTGGGACAGGTTGGTCCTGCATATGGCCCGGTTGGCCAGTTCCCTTCCGCCGTGGATGTAGCTTGGCGAGCCGAACATGAAGGCAATCGTCAGGGCGAGGATGCTGAGCAGGATGGTGGCGGTGGCGCCGCGCTTGCCTGCCAGGAAGGCGCGGACGGATACCCCCAACACCAAGCCCGCTATCGCCAGTATCGGCGCGAACTCGTACACCAGGATGAACGCCAGTGAAGCGATAGACAGTGTCAGGGCCACCGCACCCGGCACCCCCCACTTTGCGTGCTGATTCTGCTGCGGCTGTTGGATTTCCGGTTCCGGCCCGGCCGGCGGATGCTCGCTCGGCGATGGGTCCATGGACACCCCTTTCCCTTGCTGCTACCCAATGATACGCCCGCCGGCGGGGTGAAGTCCAGAGGCGCTGTCTTCCGAGACGACGCCCACGGGACGTGAGGCGTGTGCGTGGCCGGCGTCGTTCGACGTTACTCGGGAGGTTTTTCTCTCTGGCCCTCTGCGTCTTCGTGCGGCGACTCCCGCTGTTCGGGAGGCGGCTCGCGCTGCTCGGGGGGCAGCGGGCCGACGTCCTGCGGCGGATGCGGGGCGACGTAGGACGCGTCGATCACCGTCGTCCGCGCGAAAATGTCGCCCAGACGCTGGCGGCAGCGCGTCACCAGCACCAACACGAGCAGCCAGGGAATCGCCTGCCATGTGAACAGCAATTCCAGGATACGAAAAGCGTTTCGCAGGTACAGGCTGCGGATGTCGGGGCGGGAGCCCTCGTCGCCGACGACCTTCAAGCGGAAGATCATCATCCCCAGCGTTGCGCGGAACCTCCATTCCATCGCCATCGCGTAGGCGGTGTACAGCAACAGCATGGTGACGAAGGCGTAGGCCATGTTTGCCGGCACGACGCCCTGGGCGGCCAGGTCCTGCACCTGCTCCATGCTTTGCGGCTCGACCTGGAACACCACGCCCGCCAGCGCCGCGCAGGGGAACAGGTCGATAATCCCGGCCAGCAGCCGCTTGACCGGGCTGCCCGGGCGCATCGTCTGGGGGAGCGTAAAGGGTTTGACCGGGGTGGGCGGGCGTCCGATGAACAGCGGCAGGAACAGCGCCACCAGCAGCGCCATGGTGAAGACCTGAATGACGGCGGCCCCGTGCCCGTCGGGCGGCTCGGACGCGAAGATGTCCACCGTCTGCGCCGCGCGCATCTCGCCGGTGTTTCCGCACAGGCTGCTTAGCAGTTGCCCGCCTTCTCGCCAGACGAGCATCACGCTGCTGCCCAGCCGTGCGGCCTGTGGGAGCGTCTCGGCCGCCCAGCTTGCGGGCTTGCCCTCGCGCGTCACGGGCTGGAGGGCGAACGTGCCGCCGGATTCGTCCCAGGCCGCCAGGTGCAGGCGGATTCGCGAGCCGTCGCCCGCGGCGGGCGAGGCGATGACGGCAGTGGGGGCCTCTTCGATCGTCAGCATCGCCAGCGTTTCGGCGGCGTCGGGCCAGGCGTCGGTGGAAAGCTCATCCCATTGCCCGCCGCGATACGCCAGCAGCACCCGTCCGTGCGGGGCGTCGGCGGCGAGCACATACAGCGCGTCACCCGCGATGATGGTCAGCAGGCGGCTTCGTGAGGAGAAGCGGAACCGTCCGGGCGCGTCGGCGACGTGGGTCCATTCGTTTCCGAGCTTGAGGAACACGCCCAGTCGCGCCGAGTCTCCCCGGGTCAGCACGCGCGTGGCGGGGCGCGTCTCGGCGTCCGCCGGGTTGGCCGGGGCGGTGAAGGTGGAGGGCTGCGCTTCGGGGGACGTTCCGGGCAGGGCCAGCCCGGCAGGGTGGGGCACGATGGCGACCAGCGCGGAAGTCGCTCCGCCGCCGGCGGGCCAGCCGGCTGCGCTGACCAGGGCGAGCGGCGCGGCATCGACAGCCCAGCGGGGATCGTCGGGGTTGCGTCCGGGATCGGCGCGATCCAAGGCCGCCTCGTAGGGTTGGCCGGGGCGCAGCTCGTGCGTCACGTACGCCAGCGGGCGGAAGAACAGGTGCAGGCGGTTGTCGGTGGCTGCCGCGGCGGCCGGTTGGCCACTGGTCTGTCGCGAGACCCACTTCCACTCGCCGTCGAGCGGACGGGCGACGACGTCGTAGGTGATGCCCTGTCCGCCCACGCGCACCAGCCAGACCGCGCGATCGCCGCTGGCGACGAGCAGCTCCTCGCCCGCCGCGGGCGTCGCCGCGGACAGTGCTGCAGCCAGCGCGATCATAGCTGCCACGAGGCGCTTCACGGCTGGGAGCCCTCCGCGCCGAGCCCTTCATCCACCTGGATGACATTCCCCGGTGGAATCGCGTCGGGCAGCCAGGGGGTAAACAGCATCACTTCCGGTTCGCCCCTTTCCTCAGTGGTCATCTCGCTGAGTTGCACGTGCAGGCGGTTGACCGTGCCTTCCCAGACGAGCTCGACGTCGGTCGGCATCGTCGGCGCGGGCCCGGCCGCGTCATCGGCGATGGGGGCCCACTCGTCCAGGCGGGCGGTGAGCACGTGTACGCCGTCGCGGTCGAAAAGCTTCACCAGGAACGGGCGCGGCGGGGCGGATTCATCCCAGGTGAAGTAGACCTCCCGCGTCAGGCCTATGCGTCCGCTGAGCGGCTGGCGGTCGAGGAAGGTCAGGATATAGGCGCAGGTCTCGCTGGTGGGGATCGTCTGCCCCGGGTGGTGCGACATGCGAAGGGTGACGGTGGGCAGGTCGGTGAAGTCCGCGGGCAGCTCGGTCAGGCACAGCACGGCCAGCAGTTGGGCGGGGTCCAGCGGCATGTTCATGCCCGGCGCCCCGGCCAGGGCGGTGCGTCCCCACCACGCCTCGCCGCGGTCGCCGAAGTGGTACCAGAGGTAATACACGCCTTCCTCGCCACTGACGCCCAGGCGGAAGAGCTCTACCGCCAGCGTCTCGCGCCCGATCAGCACGAACGACGGCGTCGCCTGCGGACCAACGTCCTTGCGAAGCAGAAGCAGGCCATTGGGCGAGGCGATGGGACTGGCTGAACCCCAACCCATAGGCAGGCGGCCTTCGGCGGCGAGCTCGACGCGAATCCGCGCCCGCGCCCAGAGACGGTCCGCCCGGGCGGCGTTGGCGTTGTATCCGGCGACCAGTTCGTCCATCGAGACGCGCGTGGGGGGGCAGGTCTTCACGCAGCCGCCCAGCAGCGTCGCCGCCAGCAAGATTGCCCCCGCGGCCTGGAGTGCGCGGGTCACAGCTCACCTTCCAGGATCTGCCCGAGCTGGGCGGAGACTTCGGCGATCTTGTCCTCGTCCATCTTCGGGTCGATCACGTGGTGCGTCGCGTCGCTTCCCTTGAAGTGCATCTGCCAGACCTCGCTACCGTCGTCGCGGCGGTCCATGCGATCGTAGACGAGCAGCTTCTTACGCATCAGCACCAATGCCAGCACGTAGCGGAAGCTGACCTTCGCCTCATCCTCGGCGCCTTCCAGACGCTCGAAGAAGTTCCGTAGCAGATCGTCGTCCACGAACAGCTTGCGCTTCTCCTGCGGCTGGGGGACTCGCGCCCGCCAGACGCCGAGTACATCGGGCTCGTTGGCGGCGTCGCCCTTGGCACCCCAGCACGTCGGGCAGTAGTCCTCGCGAAGCAGTTCCTCGCCCGCTTCGCGCACTGCTGCCACGAACTCCTCGCCGGGCTCCAGCGCGCGCTGACAGACAACGCACTGTCCGGCCGTCTTCGAAATATTGTATTCCTTGGCCATGACTGCAAAACAATCAGCGGGCAGCTTTCAGCCGCAGGGCGGCCGCGAAATGCCCAAGTGTCCAAGTGCCCATGCACCCCAATAAGCACCGGCCCGGTTCCCAGTTCCTACTTCGCTGCCTGCTCGACCTGCTCCAGGAGCGTTTCCGCGCGGTCGCGGTCGGCGGTGGAGGCCGAAAGCACGTCCTCGGCGGCGGGGCGGTCGTCGAGCGGGCCAGCGTTGACCCTGACGTTATAATCGCTGATCCGCGCGACCGCCACCGCCAGCGCGGCCGCCGCCTTGAGATCACTGATAAGCCACGGGTTGCACTTGTCCGCCAGCGAGAGGCAATCGCCCAGCAGCGCCAGGGCGAGCTTGGCCGTTTCGCGAGGCACGTCGATCGCCGCGGCCAGCGCCAGTTGCGTGGCCTGGGCCTTCTCCGGGCCGTCTTCCATCGCGGTCGCCTGCTGGTAGAGCCCGTAGGCGGCCATGTCGTCGGCAACGAGGTCCTGGAACATCGCCCGCGCCCGCGCCAGGCGCGCCGCGAGGTGGGCGTAGAAGTCCTCGTGCTGGGCGAAGGCCTTTCGCCCGCGCGTGAACGCCAGCGACATCTCCGCCAGCGCCGCGCCCATCGCCCCGACTGCTCCGGCCACGCTTCCGCCGCCGGGCGTGGCCTGGCGGGCGGCGGTGGCGGCGATGAAATCCCGCACGGTTATGGACAGGGCGTCGGCTGGTTTCGATTCGTTGCTCATTGGCCCGCTCCCTGGGCTGGTTCTGCTGCAAGCGGCGTGGTCACCGTCACCACGTATCCGCGGCCGAGATACTTCGCGCCGACGCGCTTCACGTCCGCCGGCGTGACCTTGCGGTAAAGCTGCTCCATCTGCCCGCGGAAGTCGTATCCGAGCCCGTAGAGCTCGTCCAGCGCCGCCGACAGCGCCAGGGCGGAGGTGGACTGCGTCTCCAGCAGTTCGGCCGTGAGGATCGTATTGACGGCCTGGTCGATCTCCTTCTGGGTGGGCTCATAGGACGCGGCGCGGTCGAGCTTCTCGCGAATGATCTCG
>Ga0272441_10014344_pt1 | contig 11259 bp, 7 predicted proteins | sample SSMProp6N_FD_193582 | JGI IMG/M metagenome (GOLD analysis project Ga0272441, IMG submission 193582) | Marine sediment archaeal communities from Little Sippewissett salt marsh, Falmouth, MA, United States - SSM-Prop-6N | ecosystem: Environmental > Aquatic > Marine > Wetlands > Sediment ... | reverse complement strand
GGCGGAATGCCGATAGATGCCGAGCACCGTCCGTATTGTGCGGCGGCGACGGATGAATTCCACATGAATTAATGACATGTTCCGCATTCCGGACATTTCACAGTGAATCTCCATCGGCGATAGACGGAGTATCGCCATGTTCATTTCCCCAACAGAACACCGCTTGAAGGTATGTGTTGAATCTCTAAGCTCAATTGCTAAAATAGATCAAGTATTATTCGGGAAAGATAACGGCTTTTCGAAAAGGACCGCAGATGAAGCCGACCCGCTCGGTCTATGTGCTTTCGTTGCTGATGTGGATTGTTGTGGGGTGTGGAAAGAAACCAACGGGAACGACCACCGCCCTGCACCAAGCCGCTGAGACGGGTGACATTGAGCAAATCCGGTCGCTTATTGCACAGGATGTCGATATCAATGCTAAGGATTCCTATGGACAAACGCCGCTCGAGCGGGCCGTTTTTCAATGTCATATTGATGCCGTTGAACTCCTTCTCGCCGAGGGCGCCGAGGTTAATAGCAAAAACCGCTTCGGCAGAACACCTCTGCACGTCGCGGCTTTTCGAGGTTATAGCACGGTGGCCCAAATCCTTCTCGCTAAGGGCGCCGAAGTCAATGCGAAAAACAGTCAGGGCCTTACGCCTCTGCACCGAGCGGCGGCGTACGGCCGCAAGGATGTGGCGGAATTGTTAATAGCCAACAGTGCGCAGCTCAATACAAAAGACAATAAAGGACGAACCCCGCTGTCGCTGGCCGTCGAACAGGGGCACGAGGAGATTATCGAACTGCTGCACGCACACGGGGCTCAGGACTGATCCAGCTCGGTGGGGATACGGCTCAGCAGGTATCAATAGGGAATCACGAATACGATGAGAAAAAGGAAAAGTAGGATGGGAACTTCATTTCACATTTCGCGACGCAATTTTCTGCAGCGGTCTCTTCTGTCGCTGAGTGGTGCTGTCTTGGCTTTTAGCCGTACTGAAACCACACGATCAGCAAACGATGCAAATAAACATCCGAATATCCTGTTGATCGTCTCCGATGACCAGGGGTGGGGGGATTTGCCCAGCAATTGGAAAGAAACTAACGTCCGCATGCCTGTTATGGAGAAGATCGGCAGGGCGGGCATACGTTTCACGAATTTCTATGTGAATCCTCTCTGTGCGCCGACGCGTTCCTCGCTGCTGACGGGTTTGTACTCGATGGAAAATGGCATGTGGCGCGGTCCGTCCCGAACGGCGACAACTCATTACAGAGGTATCCGGAAGGACATTGTGATCCTTCCCCAGATGCTTCAAAGGGCCGGCTATGCCACTGGGATTTTCGGCAAATGGCACCTCGGCTACGACAAGGGCAACCTTCCCAACGATCGCGGCTTCGATGAGTTCTATGGTTTTCTGGGAGGCGCCCACCCGTACGAGCTTTCAGCCGATGATAAGGCGTATTTCCACAACGAGAGGCGATACTGCGAGAATGGCCATGCAACCGACTATATCACCGACAAAGCCGCTGCCTTCATTCGAAAGAATGCTTCCGGAAAGAATCCTTTTTTCTGTTATGTGGCTTATAACGCGGTACACGGCCCCTTGTGGCGTGAGGAGCGCCGGAGGACCTCCGCCAAACCGGAATGGTTAGGCAAGGCCGAGCAACGCGGGATTGGATTTCCTCGGCGGGATTACGTGGGCATCCTCGAGCACATGGATCATAGTGTGGGGCGTCTGCTGGATTTGCTCGACAGGCTCAAGATCGAGAAGGACACCTTGGTTATCTATTTGAGTGATAACGGTGCGATTACCATGGAAAGCCCAACCAAAAGCGCCTATCCGGGCAACAACGGTCCGCTACGCGGAGGCAAGGGCACGGTTTACGAAGGCGGCATTCGGGTACCGTGTGTCATGCAGTGGAAGGGCCGGTTTCCGGAGGGGATGGTCTCGACGGGTACGGCGATCCACGCCGATGTCTTTGCCACGTGTCTCGATGCCGCCGGCCTGCCCGTACCGCAGAAAAATGGAAAGTGTCTTGTGAGGGGAATAAGTCTGCTGCCGCACATCTTTTCAAGCGGCACGAAGGCATTGCCGGAAAGGACCATCATCTTCGAGCTCACCGGTGATGTGGCTCTTCGGAAAGGCCAATACAAGCTTGTCGGCAAAGTCAGCAGCAGTCGGGCCGACTGGAAACAGACGGTCGCCGAACTCAGGCAAGCGGATCTTGAACTCTATGACCTGAGCGCCGATATCGGCGAAACCCATGATCTCAGGACAACCAGGCCAGATGTTTATCGGAAGCTAAAAGCAGAACTTATCGAGTATTTTGAGAGCATTGCACGCGAATGAGCGAATGTGATTTCAACGATAGGAATTCACATGATTTTCTGATATAATCCGAAACGAGATGGCTCAGTTGTTCCAGACGGACTGGTTATGAAAAAACGTGGATCCGTTGAGTATTTTTGAAGAGGGATTGTCCTATGAAAAATCAAACCAAACTATCACGTCGGAATTTTATGCAGAGCGCCTTCGGAGCGGGTATGGCCCTTAGCGCTCCGACCGTCTTGGGAGCCGCCAGGGGACGAGGCCGGACCTTCAAGTTAGGGCTGATCGGTTGCGGCGGCCGGGGTCGCGGTGCGGCCGCCGGGGCTTTGGAAGCCGGCAAGATTCTCGGCTTTAACGTTCGGGTCGTGGCCACCGCCGACTACTTCAGGGAGCGCGCCGTTCGGGCGGGCAAACAGTTGCGCGTGCCGCTTAATAAGTGCTTTGGGGGTCCGACCTGCTATCAGGCTTTATTAGAGACGGATGCTGAGATTGTGCTGATGGTGACGGCGCCGCTGTTTCGGCCGCTGCACCTTGAGGCTGCTATAAAGGCCGGTAAGCACGCTTTTATTGAAAAACCCGTGGCCGTCGATCCGCCCGGCTGTCGTCGCGTGATCGCCGCGGGAGAAGAAGCGGAAAGGAAGGGCCTGGTGATTACCTCCGGGACGGAGATGCGACACGAGTGGAGCTACATCAACACCCACCAGGCGGTGGCCGTCGAGAAAGCCCTCGGCAAACTCTACGCGGGGCGCGTCTCGTGCTGTATCGCGCACATGTTCTGGACCAAGCCGATTAATCCAAAGACGGCAGATGATCTTGTACGGTCATGGCAAAACTGGATCGCGCTGTCCGGCGACCACCTCGTCGAGCAGCACGTCCATAATATTGACGTGGCCAACTGGTTCTGCGTGGGGCCGCCGGTCAGCGCGGTGGGTTTTGGGGGTCGGGCGCGACGTCCCGCCGGCGATATGTATGATTTCTTCAGTGTGGACTTCGACTACGGCGAAGGGGTGCATATCCACTCGATGTGCCGCCAGGTTAACGATTGCTGGAACTCGGTCGGTCATGACTTCGTGTACGAAAAAGGGCACACGAACGGCAAGGACCACCCGAATCCAAAGAGCTCACCGATCCCAATCGATTTGCCTCGCGGGCCGAGCGCGCACATTCAGGAGCAAATTGATACGTTGTATTATGTCAGTAAGGGTAAGCCGGTTAACCAGGCACGGGCCGTCGCCGAATCGACCGCCACCGCGGTTATGGGTCGAATCTCCGCCTATACCGGCAAGCAGGTTTCCTGGAAGGAAATCATGGTCGATCCGAAGGCGAATCCCAAGCTGTATCATTTAACACTCAAGCCGACGGCTGAGGATTTCGACAAAGGGACGGTTGAAATCCCGAAAGAAAACGTCGTGCCTATTCCCGGCAGGGCATAAGAGCAGAAGTGACAAGGGATAAATCGAAATGGCTGTCAGCGACGAGTATTTGGATTATGTGATCGATCAGCTCGAAGATTTGGGATCCGTCCGGTCTAAGCGTATGTTTGGTGGGGCGGGACTTTACTTCGAGGGCCTGTTCTTTGCCCTGATCGCGGATGATGTCCTGTATTTCAAGGTGGATGATTCCAATCGTGCCGACTACGAAGCCGCGGGCATGGACCCTTTCAAACCCTATCCCGACAAGAAGGAGGTCATGCAATACTACGAAGTCCCCATCGACGTTCTTGAGAACAGAAATACATTGCGGGATTGGGCCGACAAAGCCGTTCGCGTCGCGGAACGCAAAGCTAAAAAATAGATTTTATCCACCGTTTTTTCTGTGTTTTTGAAGCAAAAACGGGACACAGAAGAAATTTTTCATGAATTTTTTATTTTTTTGTTGATGATTATGACAAATGTCATATATTTGATATGACAGATGTCATAGGAGAATGAAAATGCCCCGAAAGAAACGACCCGCCATGAGTGCTGCCGAAACGGAAGTTCTGCGATTAGTCTGGGAGGCAAAGGAGGCCACCGTTCAGAAGGTGTATGATGCGTTGCCCGCCCGTCGAAAGGTGACCTACGTCACCGTGGCGACCCTGTTACGCCGACTTGAAGAAAAGGGCTATCTCAAGCACCGCGTTCGCGGCAAGGCGTTCGTCTATACCCCTGCCGTGAAAAAGGAAGACGTGATCAATAGAACGATCGGCGATCTCGTGCAAAGATTGTTCGGCGGCAATCCGGTGCCTCTGATGCAGCATCTCGCACTGTACAGCGAGATAAGCGACGAAGACATCGAGAAACTTAGAGAGTTGGCGAAGAAGAAATAACCTGGGGGTTTTGTCTGGAGTGATTGCTATGGACGCTTATGTAGATTCATTAGCCGGATATCTGCTGGCTCAGAGCTGGCAGATCGCACTTTTGGCTGTAGTTGTGGGTCTAATATCCTTTGCTCTGAGGAACAGAAGTGCTCACGTTCGTTATCTGTTGTGGCTGATTGTCCTTGCGAAGTGCCTGGTACCGCCTGTCTATTCGGTTCCGGTCCCCGTATTACCCGATAGGCCGCTCGTCGAACGGCTGCCAATTCCGGCGACGCCGGAAATACAGGTCATGGATGTGGCCGCTAGGAACCCTGCGCCCAAAGATGTCGAGGCGGTCGTCGAACCGCAGGAATCCAAACGGGCGTTACCAAGCACCAAAGAGACGGCCGTCCTTGTGTGGTCCCTGGGAGCCTTCCTGTTCTTCGTGTGGGTCGGCGTCAGAGCCGTTCGGTACACTTTATGGTTACGGAGCCGAAGGTCACCACTTCCAGATTCTCTGAAGCAGAAATTGCAGGAATCATTTGTGAGTCTAAAGCTCAGGAAGTTGCCGAGAATCTGGTTGACAAGGGATATCAGTCAACCATTCGTATGGGGGTTGTTTCGTGGAAGTGTGTACCTGCCGGTTGACTTTGCCGGTTCGGATGCCCCACAGCATCATAGGACCGTACTGGCACACGAACTCAGCCATGTTGCCCGTTTCGATGCTGCTGTGAACGTACTTCAGGTGGCGGCTCAAGCGATCTACTGGTTCCATCCATTTGTTTGGTGGATGAACAGAAGAATACGCCAAGAACGAGAGAAATGTTGTGATGAGGTGGCCGTCGTCCAGCTCAATGCGCTGCCGGAGCATTACACAGGCGCGATTGTGGAGGCATTGGCTGCAGAACGTCGATCCACTCGTCCCATCCCGTCGTTAGCGATTGTGGGTTCCGTCAGGGATATAGAGGAAAGGATAAGAATCATGATGAGACCAGGAAAAAAATTCTACAAACGACCCAGTTTAATAGCTGTGTTAATCGTACTGTCATTGGCTTTGCTGACTGTGCCAACTGCGCTTGTATTAACCGCCGAGGCACAAGAGAAGACAACTGCTAACCCGTCTCCTGCGCCGACAGCAAAAGACAAGGCCGCAGCCACGGCTGCACTCTTCCGGGCCATTGAATATAAAAACGTCGAGAAGATGAGTTTAGCCATCAAACAGGGTGCGGACCTGGAGGGCAAGAATAAAGATGAGATTTTTCTGCTTGGTGATATCCAATCGGTTGGGTGCACACCGTTGTATGTCGCTGCAGGTGTGCCAGATGCTAACGACAATTTGATCGGACTGCTTCTGGAGGCCGGCGCTAATCCAAATACAAGAGGTCCCGATGGCCAGATTCCGTTGCATGCCGCGGCCCGAAGCTGGCGTATATCTGTCGTCGAACTGCTGGTTTCTGGTGGTTCTGACGTTAATGCCGCTGACAAAAAAGGGAGGACACCGGCCATAATCGCCTTCGAGTTGGGACGTTTCGATACGTTCGATCTAATTGTTGCTCGTGGGGCAACCGTTTCGACTGACTTGATGTCTGCCTACAAGGGTAACCTGTCACCGGTGCGAAGCCTAATCAAGAATGGCAAGGCACAGGAGAGGCTTGAGCAGGGCCTGACCCTGTTGCACGCTGCAGCCGCAGGAGGGCACACAACGATTGTGGAGTTACTCTTGACAAATAACTTAGACGTTCGCTCGGAAACGCAAGAGGGATATACTGCACTGCACCACGCAGCAGCCGGCGACCATCGTGAAGTGGCGGAACTACTACTTGCCAAAGGTGCCGACGTCAATACCGAACCTGGGAAACAGACTCCCCTGCACTGGGCCATAGGCCAACAGCACAAGGAGATGATTGAGTGGCTTTTGGCAAGGGGGGCCAATCCGAACGCCGATGGAGGTGACTACTGGGGAACCCCCCTCCACTGGGCCGTTTGGTGGTGGGACGTTGACGCCGCTCTGCTCCTTGTATCGCACGGCGGCGACATCCATCTCAGGACGCAGAAGTATCCATATACGCCGCTATTTGATACCGTCGTACACGGCAACCCGGCTATGGCGGAAGCTCTCGTCACCAAGGCAGGAGATACAAAAGCAGCCAAATGGGCTCCGCTCCATGCGGCTGCGGCATCAGGAGACAGGCAGGCAGTAGAGGATCTGCTTGCCAAAGGAGCTGATGTCAATGCTAAAAGCGAGCTGGGTGCGTCTGCCCTCCACACGGCAGCCGTGTATGGTCACAAGCAAATCGCGGAACTGCTTATCGAAAAAGGCGTCGACGTCAATGCCACGGCGGAACGCTCATTGTGGGACGAAGGCATGACCGCTCTGCATGGGTCATGCCTTAAGGGTCAGAAAGGTGTAGCGGAACTGTTGATTGCCAGAGGCGCCGATGTCAATGCCAAGACCAAGAACGGCTACACACCTTTGCACATTGCGGCAACGCATGGCCACAAAGATGTGGCTGAGGTGCTGATCGCCAAGGGCGCCGATGTGAACGCAAAAGATAATTATGGACGACCTCCTTTGTCGTTGGCGAAGAACAGAAGTCGCACCGAAATCATCGAACTTCTTCGTAAGCATGGGGCACAGGAATAAGCAGACGACAACCGAACGATAGAATTAGAGAACCGGGTGCTTCAGATGGAATGAGGTGGCGTCCTGGTAGGCTTTGGCGACGGCTAAGACCTTGTCCTCGCCATAGAGTTGGCCGATGAAGGTGATACTGCTGGGTGTTTTTTCTTGCCTCAATCCGTTGGGCACGACGACCGCCGGGTGGCCGGTCAGGTTGGTGAGGAGCGAATTCTGCCCTTCCCAGGAAGGGCTTACGTAAACGTCGATGCCGGACAATTTTTCTTGCATCGCCTTCATCACGAGCGTACGCAGGCGGTTGGCCCGGAGGTATTCGACCGCCGGGACCGTTCGAGCCTCGCGGAAGCGGTTGGGCCAGGCGTTCTGGATTTGCCGAACCAGCAGATCGTCGCGATTGTTTCGGGTGAGTTCATCAAAAGCCGCAGCGGCCTCGACGGTGAGAATCAGCGCCATCGGCTGGATAGGATAATCCGGCAGCTCGATGGGAACCAGATTCAAACCCAGGCTGCGCAGCACGTCCAGCGTGGCTTCGTCGTTGGCCTTCCATTGTTTATCCTTTCGATCCTGCTCGAAGACACTTTTGAGATAGCCAACTTTCAAGTCCTTCAGGTCACAGGATGTATCCCAGTTGAAAGGCAGGTCCACGACAGTGGTGTCTTTGCCGTCAGGACCGTAGATGGCGTTAAAGACGATCGCGCAGTCCTCTACCGTGCGGCAGATCGGTCCGATCTTGTCCATGCTCCAGCTCAGGGCCATCGCGCCGTATCGGCTGACGCGCCCGAAGGTGGGCCGAAGCCCGGTGACTCCGCAGATCGTTGATGGCGAGACGATCGAGCCCCAGGTTTCCGATCCGATCGAGAAACCGACAAGTCCGGCGGCCGTCGCGGCGGCCGGGCCGGCGGAGGAACCGCTGGAGCCGTGTTCGGGATTCCAGGGATTTCGGGTTTTCCCGCCGAACCAGACATCCCCCCAGGCCAACGCCCCAAGCGTTAGTTTGGCAATAAGCACCGCCCCGGCTTCTTCCAAACGCTTAACAACCGTCGCGTCTTCGTCGATCACCTGGTCTTTGTAAGGCATCGCGCCCCAGGTCGTGTTGTAGCCTTTGGCGGCCAGGAGGTCCTTCGCGCCCCACGGGATGCCATGCAAAGGCCCTCGATAGTGACCGGCTGCGATTTCCTCATCCGCTCGCTTCGCCTGTTTGTGAGCTAATTCCTCGGTAGAAGTAATGACACAATGAAGTTTTGGATCGTGCCTTTTGAGCCGGTCCAGATACATCTTTGTCAGTTCTACAGAGCTGACCTGACGTGATTGGATCAGATGAGCCAGGTCCGTAACCGGCCAGAAAGCGACCTGTTCAAGATCGGAAGGAGCTTGCAGCTTATGTGTTTTGCTCATTTTCATGGGCCGCTGTTGGTTGTCGAATGTTGTTTCGGGGGGGATGGGATTGAATTGGAGGGCCGGCGCGACGTCGTTACTTAGAGCGACCTGTCTGAGCTTCTTGTATGTATCCAGATAATTGTTCAGTCCATCGAGCATCAACTCGCGCTCGCGATCTGAGAATTCCAGCCCGGCTAAATTCTCCGCCTCCTGGAGCATGTCTTGGGTGATTTTCGTTGTTTTATTTTCCTGGGCCTGTGCCCAGAGGCTATCCACTAACACGGTTGAGCTTACTCCGAGGCCGGAAAGATAAGCTGTGAACCTCCGTCGTGAAATGTGCTTTGATTCGAGAATGCTCGTCGATTTCGCAGGAATCGCCATACCCATTACCTTTCACTTTGTTTTAAATTCAATGGGAGATTGCTGAATTTGTGACCATGCCATTGTTCCTAATGTCTTCAATTTATTAAGCCTTAATAGATCGTTATCTTTTTCAACTAAAGTATCACCAACTACAATGCGACCGGCTCAGAGCTATCGAAATCTCTGTTCATATTGTACGAAGATTATGGAGAGAATTTTACCTTTTACTGCGAAACAATCGGGGCCTATACCGAGCGAATCCGTACAGGCCCCGAAGTTACTATCGTTTCAACCAACCTCAAAATGCTTACCTAATCAATCGAATGTCATCGATGTACACCGCTCCGGTTCCGGCCGTACCCGGAACCCCCTTTGTGCCGACACCGATGGTGATCGTATTGACAATGGTCAGATCCGTTCCGAACGCCGCCAGGTCAATCACCCACTCCTGCCAGACGGGCGTCTGCGTCGCGGCCGGATCGTCATGGTATATCGGATTGCCGTTGACAGCAACAAAGACCCTATCCGGATCACTACCGGGAGCGCCAACGAGCCACAAGCTGAGTTTCGTGACTCCATGGGCCGTCCAGTCGCGCGGGAAGACCAGCGTCGAAGTTGCCTCCGAGAACTTGCCGGCGTTGTTAAAACGCAGCTTCATCGACTGGTTTCCGCCGTAAACGGTCGTCTTCTCGGCGTACGGTGGCACATCATTCGATATAAGGGCTCCGTTGTCCAGAGTGCCAAAACCATCGATCCACTTGTCCCATATCCTGTTACCGGGTTCGCCCGTGGGCGGATCGACGTCGTCATAGCCTTCGAAATCATCGACAACAAGTAGATCACCCGTATTGAAGGTCCAGAGATTGCCCTTCCACGGGCTGTCGGGATGGATGTCGTTGACCTCGTCCACACGCCAGTAGTAAACGGCATTGTAGTCAAGCGAGCCTGGATCAAGGCTCTCTTCGCCGAGCGGTTTACTGCCGTGGAACTCGGGCGACGCTTTCGTGCCCTCTGCCACGGCGGCGGCATCAGTGCCGAAGTACACGTCATGCGAAGCGGCGGCATATCCGGGCTTCCACGCAAGAGCAGACGCCAGATTCACACCGACAACCCCATCAGCCGGACTCGGCTGCCTGGCCAGGAACGGCAACTGCAGCGGACCGGCGGGAATAATCTGCTCGGCCATCGTTGGCGTCGACCAGGATAACTGCTGCAGGGCGTTGCGGTCCCAATCGGCATACTCCAAGCGTAGCGAATGTATGCCCTCTTCCAGAGGCGTCGGCTGCGAGGGATACTTCGCGGGGACGTGGGACGCCCATACGTTGATGATCCTTTTTCCATCGATCCACAGGCGGGTGCCGCCTTCACTATTGACGAAGAACGTGTATGTGTCGGGGGCAAAGGTTATCAGGTCCGCCGTCCACCGGGCCGACCAACCATCAGCCGGCAGCGGTGCGCCGGGGCCTTCGGCACCCCAATCGAAGTTAACATTCGGATCGATCCGCGTAAAGGCCGGTGTTCCGCTCAAACTTACATTGTTGAAGTACTCGCCCTTGAGGCCGCCCTCGCCGGTGGTCACCGTAAAGCTCCAGACTTCGCCCTTGTGCTCGAGTGCGGCCTCATCAAGCTCATCGACGCGCCAGTAATAGGTCTTGCCGGCCTCGAGAGGGTCGAGGGCGAACGTCGTGGCCGGTTGTGAGGTGGCTCCGGTGGCTTGGCTGACTTCATCGAAATTGTCGCCGAAATACACATAGTGCAACATCGCACCCCAGCCCGCGCTCCAACTCAGATCCGCATCCGGATCGACGAATCGGGCGCCGTCGGGCGGATTGGGCTGCCAGGCGATCTTGGGCATAACTGTAAAACTCCAGACATCACCCACCCAGGGACTATCCGGATGGGATGGATTGATCTCATCGATCCTCAAGTAATATGTTGTGCCGGGAGTTAGACCTTCCGGGATAGGAAATCCGGGCAGTCCGACAATGATATTCGCCGCAGTCTGATTGCCTGCGAATGCGGCATCGGCACCGGCAAGGACATCATCACGATTATCGCTGATATATACATCGTGAGAAACGGCTTCTTCTCCGGGCGTCCAGGTAATGTCCGCCCACGTCTCCGCATATACGGATCCATCGGCCGGGAAGGGATCGGTCGCCTTAAAGACGGGGATCAGCAGCTCTATCTCGGATATCTGCATGCTGTTGGCCGCCTCCGGATCGCGAACGGCCGGGAACATGAGCTGGTAGTGCTTGTACTCCACGTTGTTGGCGAATGTGATCGGCGTTTCG
>Ga0272441_10014342_pt1 | contig 11260 bp, 8 predicted proteins | sample SSMProp6N_FD_193582 | JGI IMG/M metagenome (GOLD analysis project Ga0272441, IMG submission 193582) | Marine sediment archaeal communities from Little Sippewissett salt marsh, Falmouth, MA, United States - SSM-Prop-6N | ecosystem: Environmental > Aquatic > Marine > Wetlands > Sediment ... | reverse complement strand
AGGAGCAGCCCGCCGGCGGCGTAGCTGCGGTTGATGGTCCGGGGCAGGGAGGGTACCCGGTCGCTGAGCCTGCCCGCGGACCTGGCGGCCAGGGAGGTCAGCAGGTAGAGCAGGCAGTAGACCAGGCCGGTCAAGAGCGCCACACGGCGGTTGGGAGTCACGGCCGTCAGCAGCGGCAGGGTTAGGGCGGAGGCGCGGAGGATGGGCTGGATATAATCCTTGACGGTTTTGAACACGGCGTCGAAGCTGGCGGAGTTGAAGACCACCCGCAGGAAGAGGGGATTGCGGAACACGGCGAAAGTATCGCCCACCGTGCGGCCTGCCAGGGAGAGGGCCTTTTTCAGGGGTCTGCGACCGGCGGTGGGATTCGGAGCGGTTCCTTCCAAAGCGGCCGGGTAGGAGAGCAGCAGGCCCAGCCCGGCCAGATAGGGAAGCACTGAAGCCAGGAAAACCACCCGGTAGCTGCCGCTGTAGAGCACCAGGGCGGCGGCGATCAGCGCCGAAAGCGCCGAGCCGACCTGTGAACAGGACCGGGTGTGCCCGTAGTAGGTGACCCGGGCGTCCAGCATGTTGTTCAGGCGGAGGTAGTCCAAAATCATTGCCTTGTGGGTTCCCGTGCGGAAAGCCTCTCCCAGGGCGAAGAACACCATCGCCGCCGCGTAGAAACCGAAGGCGGGAAAAAAGTAGAAGATGAGAAAGGAGACAATATAGCTGAGGAATGAAAAAACCATGGCGCGGCGGCGCCCGTAGGCATCCGCCAGGATGCCGGTGGGGATCTCCAGAACATTGGTGGTGATCTCCCTGATGGCGAACAGGGTGCCGATTTCCAGGAACAGGAAGCCCTGTTCACGGAAAAAGAGGATGATAAAGGGATCGAAGAAACGCAGGTTTTTCAAGAAACCGTATAAGCAGAACTTGTAGTACTGCCGGTCCCTGCGGATGGTGCTCATGCTGCCATTGTAAACAAAACGACGGGGGAAGCAAATAAAAAAATAGCGGCGAAGGGATTTGAACCCCTGACCCAGCGGATATGAGCCGCTTGCTCTGCCAACTGAGCTACGCCGCCAAACTCTGTGAGTTGGCTGCACTATAGCAATGGGTCGATTTTATGTCAAGGCGGAATCTTGGGTGTAAATCCGGAGTGGACTTGACCCGGAAAGGACAATGCTCGTAAACTTTTATGCGCAGCATACGAAGCAAGCGAAGTAAGGATACTGAAATGAAGGTCAGTGCCAGGTTTGAGAACTATCTTATCGAAGCGCTTTCCCAGTCCATGCCCATGCACGTCATGGAAAAGCTCTGCGCCCGCATCATCCCCGGCTACGACCTCTACCGGCGGACCGGCTTTCCCGCCACCATCCCCATACCGAACATCGACGCGGCCCGGCAGATAGTCCGGGATATCAAGCAACTGTACTCACTGCCCCAGTTTGTCGAGCTGCTGATTGACGTCAACAGAAACGGACTGATGGGGCGGCAGATTCCAATACGCTCGCTGAAGCGAATCATCAAGGAAATGGAGGCCCTGGGGCTCCTCTTCAAGGAAGAATACGGGATATTCGTGGAGGATCCTCGCCGCGGCCGCACCCGCAACTGGGGGGTGCTCCGGGAGGGAGAGATCTACGAGTTTTCCTTCCTGCGGCTGGATATTGTCGGCAATTCCGAGCTGGTGCGGCGGCATGAAAAACAGAAAGTGGAACAAGCCTATGAGGACCTGAAGCGCATCATGGAGCGCATCGTGATCCGGCGTGAAGGCAGGATCTGGCGTTGGGAGGGCGACGGCGGGCTGGCCACCTTCTACTTCGGCCACAAGAACATCCAGGCTACCCTGGCGGGTTCGGAGATACTCCTGGAGATCTTCATGTACAACCTGCTGGAGTGCGGCCTGTTGGAGCCGCTGCGCGTCAGGATGGCCGTGCATACGGGCCCCTGCCGCTACTTCAATTCCCTGGAAAATCTGCAGAGCGATACCCTGCGCAGGCTGGAAAGGATCGAATCGAACTACACCCTGCCGGACAGCCTGACCCTTTCACCGGGAGTGTATACGGATCTGGGCACCAAGCTGGGTTCTTTTTTCTCAGCCTTCAAGGAGACGGCTCATAAATCGCTGTACCGCTACAAACTATCCTGGGAGTGAAAGATTGCAGATTCTTGTTTTTTCCGACAACCGCAAGGCAAAGGACTATTTCCGGATCAGCCGCCGCAGCGAACATTTTTCCCTGCCCGGCTTTTTCCCCTGCCGGGATTTGAAGGCGGCACTGAAAACGGTTCCCCCGGGCAGCATCATCTATCTCGATCTGCAAGGCCTGCCGGAAAAGGAAATGGCAGCGGCTCTCCGCCTGCTGGCCAAAAAAGATCATATCTCTTACGGGCTGCTCGATCCGGGTGGCAGAATCAGTGACGTTGCAGAGCTGTTTCAGCAGGGGGCGAGCGACTACGCGGGAAAGCCGGTACTCAAGGAAGGAATAACCCTCAAGCGGTTGAACAGGGTGTGCCGTTATCTGCTGAGATCGGGAAGGGATGCCGACAGCATGCGGCTGGCTGCAAACACAGCACAGTCCGCGCTGCCGGATGCCGGGGGGAGCTGGGAGAACGTGGTTTCCGGCGGGGAATACTTTTTCTACTTCATGTTCGTGGAACTGGACGGCAAGGAGGAGATGGTCAAGAGCTACGGGCGGGACAATCTCGATATCGCCCTCGACTCCTTCCGCTCTTTTATCGAGCGGAGCCTCAAATCCTTCGGCGGGAGAATCTGGATCTGGTCGCGCTTCGGGGGAATCGTGCTCTTTCCCTTCCACAGGGGCCCCCGTTCGCCCATCGAAGGGATCTACCGCATGGTGCTCTTCAAGCATCTCTATGATATCGAGGAATCTCTCTTTCCCCATTTCATCTCTTTCAGGGTCGCCCTGCACCTGGGCAAAACCATCTATGACAACCGCAACACGGGAAACATCGTATCCGAACCCCTGAACGCTGTTTTCCACCTGGGACAACAGTTCGCACAGGCGGGGAATACCTACGTGTCCGAGGATGTCCTCCCATTCATCCCCGCGGTATTTAAAAACTTTTTCCTGGATTCCGGCGTCTTTGAGGGCAGAAAGATCTTCCGGATGCGCCGGCCGCTTCACTCCGGGGGAGGCGCCTAATTGGCGGGGGGGAAATACTCGATACTGAAATCCCGCTTTGTGCTGCTGTTGCTGACGGCCATCATCCTCAGCAGCCTGGCGGGGATATTTTTTCTCCGCTACCTCTTCAAGCCGAATACGGGCCTGGTGGTGAACTATCCCGAGGTTGTTGAGCGGGAGGGAGCCATCATCTTCGCGCCCAAAACCCCCTTTTCCCCGGCCGTCAGCTCCGGCCTGGAGCCCAACAGGGACCGCATCGTCCGTATCAACGAACGGGAGATCCACAGCATCCGGGATGTTGTGGAGGCTGACGCAGCTGTCTGGAGCTTCGATCCCTTTCCGGTGGAGGTCTTAAGAAACGGAATCCAACGGCGTATCATCGAGATCACGCCGGTGCTGACACCCTCACGGGTGGACTGGGTTTTTGCCCTCATTTTCCTGGCAGCTCTGAGCTTCACGGCCTTTTACCTTATTGTTAACCTGCCGGAGGACACAGCTTCCAATTTCCTGGCTCTGGCCTCACTTTTTTATCTGGTATTTACCGCGGTGAAGCCCTTCTATTATGAAAGCGCATTCACCAACCTGCTGATCCACTTAGGCAAGCTCACCTCCTGGCTCCTGGTCTTTTTCGCCCTCTATTTTCCGGCGCCGAAAGGCAGCCGCAGGAAGCGGCTGACCCTGATAATCAGTGTGGTTGCGGTCTACCTGGCTTTTATCGTAGTCAGGATGGACTATTACGGTCAGTGGATTGCCGGAGGGCGGGAGATCTGGCTGGTTCGCTACCGGTTCCTGGGCAAGCTGAACAATATTGCCGACGGCATCGCTTTCGTTCTCTTTGCCCTGCTGCTCTCCAATTCCTATGTTAAAACCCCCTCTCTGCAGGAGAGACGTCAGATCGAATGGATTCTGGCGGGATTTCTGATCGCCATACCTCCCTATTTTTTTCTCGACCAGCTGCCCATCATACTGGGTGAGCCCCCGGGGCTGCGCATCAGCATGGGGAATTTCGCCAATCTCTTCCTGGCCTTTCTGCCCCTCTTCGTGCTCATCGGGCTGATCAAGCACCGGGTGTTCAATGTCAAATTCTTCCTGAGCCGCTATGTGGTCTACCTGGTGCTGGCGCTGTTGATTTTTTCGTTTTTCACCGTGCTCTACGACCCCTTCCAGGATCTTTTCGTGTTCAACTACGGGCTGCCGTCGCGTATAGCCGGCTTTCTGGTAACCACCCTGCTTTTCCTGGCTTTGATTCCCCTGCGTACACTGCTGATCAAGCTGGCCGAAAGAGTCTTCTACCGAAGCCACTACCGCAAGAGCCTGCTCTACTCGGTGAGCCTGGAAACCAAGAACATGGAGCTGATGCTGATCATCGACGAGCTCAACCGCCAGAAGATGCGCTCTTTTCAGACCGACAAGATGAAAGAGCTGCGCGGCATTATTACGGGTATCGCCCACCGTATCAACAACCCGGCAAACTACATCTCCTCGGGCTTAAGTTCCCTGGAGAAGAGAATCCAGGGGCTGTTCGCCGAGCTGCGCAGTTCCGATCCGGATCCGGCGCAGCTAGAGTCGGCGGAGAAAGAAATGGCCCGATTCTTGACCATCGCCCAGGAAGGCGACCTGCTGATCAAGGATTTCGTCAGGAAACTGGTGACCCTGGTGGGCTCCCGGGCCACCATTCCCGTGAGCGTAACGGCCGGACACTTGATCAGGAACGCCGAGCTTGAGCTTCACAAGACTTACCCGGAGGCGCGGCTGCGCTGCGAAAACTCAAGCAGCCTGAAGCTGACCTGTTATCCCGGCGAGCTCATCCAGGCACTGACCTATATTCTGACGAACGCCGCGGAGGCGGGGGTGGGAGAGGAAATCAAAGTGACCGCCGAGGACCGGGACGGGTATGTGGCCATCGAGGTCGAGGACCTGGGGAAGGGAATCGATGAGCTGAGCCTGAAAAAGGTGTTCGATCCATTTTTCTCCACCAAGGCCGATCATGAAGGGCTGGGGCTTTATTTCTGCCGCACCATCGTCGAGCGGAACTCGGGCTCCATCGACCTGAACAGCAAACCAGGGCAGGGAACACGGGTCAGGGTGCTGCTTGCCCTGGGGAAGCGGGATTTATCCGATTGATGCGTTGCCGGCATCCCGGATAGAATCATGCACCACCAGGAGTAATGTTTGGACACGATACAGATCTACACCGACGGGGGCTGCTCCGGCAACCCGGGGCCCGGGGCCTGGGCCTATATCATCATCGACGGGGAAAACCGCTTGCAGGACAGCGGCTCTGCTCCGGCCACCACCAACAACCGCATGGAGCTCAGGGCGGTGATCGAGGCCCTGAAGCGGATCGGGGGGGAGGCCGCCGCCGGCGGGCGGGAGCTGGAGATCTATACCGACTCCCGCTACGTACAGCAGGGGATCAGCGATTGGATTCTGCGCTGGGAGCAAAACGGCTGGCGGACCCGGGCGAAGAAGCCGGTGAAAAACCGGGAGCTCTGGCAGGAGCTCCGCTCCTTGAGCCGGGACCTGAAAGTCACCTGGCACTGGCTGGCGGGGCATGCCGGGCACTGCTTGAACGAGGAGTGCGACCGCCTGGTCGGGGAGGCGATGCGGCGGGCCGGAGAGTAAAGCAGGCGACACTGACCCCGGTCCGGCCCTGAAGCAACAGACGACTTTCCCCCTTCTATCCGGGTAGGGGGACTGAATGCTGTCCGTTATCGCGTCGCATGCCTGCCTGGGCGTCGACGGCGTGCTTATCCGCGTTGAAGTGGACATCCGCAAGGGGCTTCCGGGAGTCGACATCGTGGGGCTTCCCGACAACGCCGTGCGGGAAGCCCGGGAGCGGGTGCGGGTGGCCATCCGCAACAGCGGCTTCCGCTTTCCCAGCGACCGCATCCTGGTGAGCCTGGCGCCCGCGGGAATCCGTAAAGAGGGCGCCTCCTTCGATCTGCCCATCGCCCTGGGGATTCTCGCCGCTTCCGGTCAGCTGATGAGCGGAGATGCCGACAGTCTCATGGTCCTGGGCGAGCTCAATCTGGACGGCGGCGTGCGCCCCGTGAAGGGCGTGCTCTCGGCGGTGGGTACGGGGCTGGAGAAGCGGATACCGCTTTTCCTGGTGCCCACCGACAATGTCCCCGAGGCCCTGGCCCTGCGCCGGGGCCGGGTCTACGGCATCGACTGCCTCCAGCAGGCCTTCCGGCTGCTGACGTCTATCCGGGCCGCGCCCGAAACCTGCCCCCCCGCCGCCGTCCCCGCACCGGAGCCGCCCTCTTCCACCCGGGCACAGGATTTCCGCGACCTCCGGGGCCAGAAAATGCTGCGCCGGGCCCTGGAGATCGCCTCCGCGGGCCGGCACCACCTGCTGCTCTTCGGGCCCCCGGGGAGCGGCAAGACCATGGCGGTGCGCCGGCTTCCGAGCCTGCTTCCGCCCCTGACCCGGGAAGAATCCCTGACTGTGACCCGTATCCATTCCATCGCCGGTCTGATCCCTGCAGGCGGCGGCCTGATCCGCCGCCCGCCCTTCCGCGCTCCCCATCACTCGGCCTCCAGCGAAGGAATCATCGGCGGGGGGAAGTTTTTACGGCCCGGGGAGGTTTCCCTGGCCCACCGGGGGATTCTTTTTCTGGATGAAACGGCGGAGTTCAAAGCCTCATTGCTTCAGACCCTGAGAGAGCCGGTGGAAGAGGGCAGGGTGAGCATCGCCCGGGCGGGTTCGAGCGTCAGCTTTCCGGCGGATTTCCAGCTCGTCATGGCGGCCAATCCCTGTCCCTGCGGGAACCTGGGACGGGACCAGGCTGTCTGTGTGTGCAGCGGCGCGGAAATCCGCCGCTACTGGCAGAAGATCGGCGGGGCGCTGTTGGACCGCATCGACATGCGCATACCCGTCAGGCCGGTATCCGCCGCCGCCATGCAGGAGCCCGGCGGCGAATCCAGCAAGACAATAGCCGACCGGGTTGCCGGGGCCGTGGCGGCGCAGCAGGGCCGCTACCGGGGGCTCGGCTTATCCCGCAACAGCCGCCTGACGCCCGGGGAGGTGATGCGCTTCTGCACCCCGGACCAGGCCGGGCAGGCCGCCCTGGCCTCCGCCCTGGAGAAGCTTTCCCTCTCTTCCCGGGCTTACCATTCCATTCTCAAGGTGGCGCGCAGCATTGCCGACCTGGAGGGTGCGGCGGCGGTGCGCAAGCGTCATATCCTGGAGGCGATTCAATACCGGCGCTATGGGGAGGGGGATCTTTTTTGGAATAGTTGAGCGGGTCCCTTGGAGGGGGCGGCCTGCTTGGCGCAACCGCAACTTTCCAGTATATTTCTATTCATGCGAGGGCAAGGTGAAGCTCTATAGCCGGTCTCAGGTAGTTCTCTGCGGTCTTCTCAGCGCCGCCGCCGCCTTCGGGCTGGCCGCCGTTCTGGGCGTGCTTCCCCTGCGGGACGGCGGCAAGCAGGCGCCCGCGGCGGCACCTGCCGCAGCACCTGCGGCGGCTCCGCAGCCGGTGCAGTACGGCGGCTCGCCGGACAGTTCCGCGGATGAGGCCAACAACATCAGGGTCTACGAGCGGCTCAACGAGGCGGTGGTCAACATCACCTCGGTGACCATTGAGTACAACTGGTTTCTCGAGCCCGTGCCCAGGGAGGGGACCGGGTCAGGCTCCATTATCGACCAGGAGGGCCATGTCCTGACCAACTACCATGTGGTCAAGGACGCCAAGAAGCTCAGCGTTACCCTGGCGGACGGCAGTGAGTACGAGGGGCGCCTGATCGGGACGGATCCGGAGAACGATCTGGCGGTTATCCGTTTCGACCCCCGGGGGAAAATTCTGACCAGCATCCCCTTCGGCCGCTCCGCCGGCCTGAAGGTGGGGCAGAAGGTGCTGGCCATCGGCAATCCCTTCGCCCTGGAGCGGACCCTGACCACCGGGATCGTTTCCGGTTTGGGGCGCCCCGTCAAGACCGACTCGGGGCTGGTGATCCGGGAGATGATTCAGACCGACGCCTCCATCAACCCGGGCAATTCCGGCGGTCCCCTGCTCAACTCCCGGGGGGAAATGGTCGGCATCAACACCATGATCTTTTCGCCCTCCGGCGGGTCCGTGGGCATCGGCTTTGCCGTGCCGGTTGACACGGCCAGGCGCATCGTGCCGGAGATTATCCGCGCAGGCAGGGTCAGCCGGGGCTGGATCGACATCAGCCCCGTACAGCTTTTCCCGGCCCTGGTCCGCTATGCCAAGCTCCCGGTCTCGGAGGGGGTCCTGGTATCCAAGGTGGAGCCCGGCAGCCCCGCCGAGCAGGCCGGCTTGCGGGGCGGGAGCGAAGCCGTGCGCTACGGCCGCTCCCTGATCTATCTGGGCGGCGACATCATCATCCAGGTGGACGGCCTGCCGGTGACTTCCCTTTACGATCTTCTCGGAGCCCTGGAGGACAACAAGCCCGGGGAGAAGGTGGCGGTGAAGGTTCTGAGGGGCCGCAAGGAGGTGACTGTCTACGTGACCCTCTCGGCACGGCCGCAGAATTTCCAATGGTAGGCTCACCCGAAGAGGACGGGCGCAGGTGAATCAATTCCGGGTTGTATCCTCTTTTTCGCCCTCGGGAGACCAGGGCGAGGCCATAGCTTCCTTAAGCCGGGGTTTGCGGGAGGGACACAGGTTCCAGACCCTGCGGGGCGTCACCGGCTCGGGCAAGACCTTCTCCATGGCCAAGATCATCGAGGAAATTCAGCTTCCCACCCTGGTCATCTCCCACAACAAGACCCTGGCGGCACAGCTCTACCGGGAGTTCAAGGACTTTTTCCCCGACAACGCGGTGGAGTATTTCGTCTCTTACTACGACTACTACCAGCCCGAAGCCTACGTGCCGGGCCGGGACCTCTATATAGAAAAGGACGCCTCCATCAACGAGGAGATCGACCGCCTGCGCCTGGCCGCGACGACGGCGCTCCTGGAGCGCCGTGATGTCCTGGTGGTGGCAACGGTGAGCTGCATCTACGGCATCGGCAATCCCCGGGATTACCGGGACATGCGCCTGGAGCTGGCGGTGGGCGCCCGTTTGCCCGGCGATGTTTTGCGCCGCAAGCTGGTGGCGCTTCAGTACGAGCGCAACGACGCGGTCCTGGAGCGCTCCCGCTTCCGCATCAAGGGGGATGTGCTGGAGATATACCCCTCCTATGCCACCGAGGCCGTGCGGGTGGAGTTCTTCGGCGACGAGATCGAGCGGATCCGCAAGATCCACCCCCTGACCGGCGAGAGCCTGGAGGAGCTCGATTTCTGCCTGATCTATCCGGCCAAGCACTTCGTCACCCCCGAGGCGCGGATCGCTTCCTCCCTGAGTGCGATCCGGGAGGAGCTTGTTGACAGGCTGGAGGAGCTGACCGTTCAGGGCAAGCAGTTGGAGGCGCAGCGCCTCAAGACCCGCACCGAATACGACCTGGAGATGCTGGAGGAGATGGGCTACTGCCCGGGCATCGAGAACTACTCCCGGCACCTGAGCGGGCGCCGGGAGGGAGAGCGCCCGGCAGTGCTGCTGGATTTCTTTCCCGAACGCTTCATGCTCTTCATGGACGAATCCCACGTCACTTTACCCCAGGTGCGGGGCATGTACGAGGGCGACCGCTCCCGCAAGCTTTCCCTGGTGCGCCACGGCTTCCGGCTTCCCTCCGCACTGGACAACCGCCCCCTCTACTACGCCGAGTTCGAGAGCCTCCTGGACCGCGCGATCTTTGTTTCAGCAACCCCCAAGCAGGAAGAGCTGGACAAGTCGGCCCAACTGGTGGAGCAGATCATCCGTCCCACCGGCCTCCTGGACCCGCAGATCGAGGTCCGTCCCACCACGGGCCAAATCGAGGATCTCTACGCGGAGATCAAAGCCCGGGTCGATGCCGGTGAGCGCACCCTAGTCACTACCCTGACCAAGCGGATGGCTGAGGATCTGTCTGAATACCTGAACGAGCTGGGCCTGCGGGTCAACTACCTGCATTCGGAGATCGAGATCATCGAGCGGGTGGAAATCCTCAAGAGCCTGCGGCAGGGGGAGTTCGACGTACTGGTGGGAATCAATTTGCTGCGGGAGGGGCTGGACCTGCCGGAGGTGTCCCTTATCGCCATCCTGGACGCGGACAAGGTCGGCTTTTTACGCTCCGCCACCTCGCTGATCCAGATCATCGGCCGGGCGGCGCGCCACATCAACGGCAAGGTGATCATGTACGCCGACCGCAGAAGTGACGCCATGGACGCGGCCATCAGTGAAACCGAGCGCAGGAGGTCGATCCAGGCGGAGTACAACCGCAGGCATGGCATCACCCCGGCCTCGATTTCCAAATCGATCCAGGACCTCTTGATACGCAAGAAAGAGGAGAAGCAGGGGCTGGAGAAATTTAGCCTGGAGCTGATCGAGCAGCACTACAATGTTTTGGTGCCCAAGCAGAGGAAGCAGCTGATCAAAGAGCTGGAGAAAGAGATGCTGGAGCTGGCCAAGGACCTGGAGTTCGAGCGGGCCGCGGTCTTAAGGGACGAGATCAGGCGCCTGGAAAGCCTCTAACGGCCGCTCGGGCAGGCGAATCAGCGTCCTGAAATGCGCCTGTTGCGGCAACCGCCGCAAGCAGGCTTGCCTAAAATGTTAAAATTTTATAATTTAATGTAATGTTAAAACAAGAATCACAGGACAGGGTTCGCCGCCTGGCCAGGGAGCTGTTCGAGAACGAGAACAAGTGTGCCCAGGTGCTGTCCATGTTTTCCCACTGCTCCAATCCCGTGCGCTTCAAGATCCTCTGCCTGCTCGATGCCGGCGACCTCTGCGTCAGCGAGATCGTCACGGCCCTGGAGGCCAAGTATTCCAATATTTCCCAGCAGCTCAAGATCCTCACTCTGGCCGGGTATCTGGACAAATACCGGGTGAAAAAATCGATCTACTACCGCCTGCAGGACAGCCGGATCAAAGAGATCCTGCGCTTTTTGCGGGAAAAATTCGAGGAAAGATAGCGCACGCTAATGCGCGTCAGCGCACCTCAGCGTGCCTCGAAGAGCAGGTAGTCCAGGGGCCCCCCGGACACATGGGGGGCGAAGATCCACTCCGCCTCGTTGAGCGCCGGGGGGACCTGTGGGTAGGGATTCCAGTAATCCTCGATGCCATTGCGGATATAATCGTAGGCCTCG
>Ga0272441_10014341_pt1 | contig 11261 bp, 10 predicted proteins | sample SSMProp6N_FD_193582 | JGI IMG/M metagenome (GOLD analysis project Ga0272441, IMG submission 193582) | Marine sediment archaeal communities from Little Sippewissett salt marsh, Falmouth, MA, United States - SSM-Prop-6N | ecosystem: Environmental > Aquatic > Marine > Wetlands > Sediment ... | reverse complement strand
TCAGCATCCGCCTGAGCCGGTGTATTTTACCGGTGAGCTCCGAAGTCCTCCTGTACACCTTGAAGCACTGGTCATTGATCTGCAGTATGCTCTTGTGGCCGAAGAAAGCCTCGGGTACGATCATGGCCTTTGCCGGGTCCCGGTCGCTGACCCCGGCGAAATAGAACTTCCTGTACCCCATTCCCCTGAGCACGGCGGCCCACTTTTCCGTTTCGAGCGAAACACCGTCCGTCCCCGCGAAGCGCGTTGAAACGAATCCGATATTCTTGATTTGCCTGTAACCGTTGTACCTGCCCTTTTTCTGGTTAGCCGCTGCCATAACCCCCCCGTATTCGCTCGCGGACGATAATCGGTGTCACCTAATCCCCTTAAGTCCCGTCACCCTGTACTTTTTGGCATTATCTATTAAAATCCGGTATATTTTATCAGAATTCACGAAAGAAGATAATTATTTTTTTATACGTCCTTTTGAGCATTGATGCTTTACGGAAAGAACCGTATGGTACGTCTTGATTTCGAAATTTTACGCGCTTCATTTTATTTTACGCTATTAATATGTTCGGTTATTTCCGGAAGCTTTAAAACCGTAATATCGGGACGCACTCCCCCGCACCGTTCGTCTTCCTTCCTGAGGCGCAGCGACCGTGCGTCGCCCGCAAACAGGGCGGTTTGAAAACCGGCCGCTGCAGCCGGCGCGATATCATTCAGCATGTCGTTTCCCACGTAGAGCACGTTGCCGGCGTCTATCCCCCTCACCGCACAGGCCCTTCGGGCCCTTTCAAAGAACAGGGAGGACGGCTTCGCACGAGCCTGCTCGAAGGAGTAGAACGAAAGGTCCCGGCATATCCCGATATCCCCGGGTTTCCCGAGGAAATAGTAAAAGAGCAGGGGTGTGTAGAACTGGGCGTTCGATATAACACCCAGAGGCAGGTCTCCCGCCGCGAGGTCCGTGAAGAGACCGCGGAGTCCGGGCATGGGCCAGGCCGGGTTTACCGTCCACTCGTACTCGAGCGCAAACCGTTTCACGCGGTCCGGGTCGAGATCCAGCACCCGCATCCACACCTCGTCAATGTTCACCTCGGGGAAATCGATGCCTTTCAGGCGGTCGACTTCATGCATCTCCTCTATGACGCTGAAATAGGACGAGAGAACACTCCCGGGATCGCGGCGGATTCCGTACGCGGAGAGCAGGGGGGCGAGCGCGGCCGCTCCGTAATCCCGGCGTGCCGTAGAGATATCGCCGGAGCCGCTGATGAAGAGCGTGCCGTAAATATCGAAAAACACCGCGCGTACCGTGCGGCCGAGCGAACCGCTGCTCCGCAGTTCCGTGGCGAGGGGCTGCATGGGAGTCGCGTATTTTTCGATTATGGACAGAAATTTATTCTTATGCATAGGATTTTTCACAGAGAAGCAGCTGGTTGTGCTCGGGCTTGTTGAACGCCCTCAGGAGTACGGATTTATCGATCCGGTGTACGGGCGACCCTTCAAGCACTTTTCCGTATATTCCCATCATCCGGGCCCCGTTTTTCTCCAGCGAATACACGTCTTCTATTATTGTACTGTTCCGCTCGATCCGTTCCTCATCGATCATCGTATCTCCGGAAACCGGGAGAAAGGGATTGTGTTCCTCAAGACGTTTCCGCGCGGACGGCTCCTTAAGACACCGGACGATCACCCCGCTCTGCAGGTCCTCGCTCAGCGCACCGAAATCGACCCAGCCGCGCGTTCTTATGGAGTTCAAGTATCCGTCCTCCTCTTCCCGGCGGACCTCCAGGCCGTACCGTTCCACTTTAAGCCGACGGCACGCGCGCCACTTCATCTCGAAGAGGCTGTAATCGACCATATCGAGTGGAATACGGAGCGCGGTGTAGAGTTGATCGAAGACGATTCCACGGTCGGTAAAATCCCCGCATACATCCGGAAGCAGCCGCCCGAAGAGCTGTCTTTTCCCTGTCCACGGCTCCAGGAAGGTGAGGCCGAAACCCTCCTTGATACTCGTGGTGATCACGAAGCGGGACCTGCCGAGTATGACGGACAAATCCGTATCCGTGCCGAGCCCGAAGAGCACCGGGAGGCCGTACCGTGAAACGAAACTCCGCCACCCCTCGTAGCTCTGTACATCGAGCATACCCGTCGGCTCAAGGGTCAGGCCGACCGCATCGCCCTTTTGAATGAAGAGCGAGAGAAGCACCGCCTCTCCCACGTTCTTTCTCCGTATCGCCCTTACCGGGTAAAGCACGATATCCCTGTTTCCATTCCGCGCCCGAAGAGGCCTGACCGCGTTCGGAAGGAGATGAAGCCCCTCATCCTTTAAACCCGCTTCCCTCAGTATTTTATAATCACGTGAATTGATAACCGCGTAGTGGCAATCGGAGGGGTACTCTTCGGCCGTATAGTTGTCGGGCCTGCCGTCTTCCGCGAAATCATGAATCTGGAGCAGGACCCGCTCACCGCGGGAGCGTAAAATCCGGACCATACGCACGAACTCTTTATTCTTGCCCAGCGTCGGGTTGTGTATGTGCAGTATGTCCGCTCCCTCTTTCCACACCGAGCCGATCGAACGCTGAACATCATCGGCCATCCGTTCCGGGTCGCATCCTTCCCTCCTGTCACGGTCATACCTGAGAGAGGAAACGACCCTGAAGGGCAAGCGAAGATCCTCGTCGGACGGAGGAGGGGATTCCCCGGTCAGGATGAGCGGCCTGAATCCGGCAAGGCCGGCGGCGGATGCGATCTGGTCCTCAATTACGCGGGTAACGCCTCCCCGCCGCATATGGTGATGGATAAACGCTACTTTCATGCTCGGGACGTCCGGTTTCAGAGCTTCGTAAAGGGAATGTCGATCCGCTTTCCGCCCGCCATCGCCGATTCATGGGCTGCAATTCCGGCCATGGTCCAGTTGGCCGCCGTATCCGCATCGATCGCGGATTTTCGCCCTTCCCTGATGGCGCTCAGGAATTCATGAACGAGATGGGGATGGGACCCCCCGTGTCCGGACCCCTGTATGAACGAGGTGGATTCCTCGTCGACCACCTCCCCCATGGTAAAGGGGGCTATTTCCTTGGGAAGTATACCGGCAAAATCAGGTACATCCACCCGCTCCGCATCCTCAAATCCTGAAAAACGTACCATGCCCTCGCCCGCCACCTGCTCCCACTCGTAGGACAGCTTTGTCCCGTAAACGTCGAAACTCTCCCTGTACTGTCTGATCGTATCGAAGAGCGACCTCGTTACCTCTATTGTCAGGTTGCTCTCCCTGAGCTTCATGGTGGCCGTTTCAACGGCAAAGGGAGCGTTGTACCGGGCGCGGTACTCCTCCCGTATCCTGCCTGAGCCGTGACACACCACATATTCAGCCGCGCCGCCTGAAAGTTTCAAAAGGGGACTCACCGCATGGGTGGCGTACAGCATGGGCGGATATCCGTACCAGTACTCGGGCCATCCGGGAAGGCTCATGTTCTGCTGATGCGAGCCGCGCATGAACTGTATCTCGCCGATATTTCCCGAATTATACTGCTCCTGGACGTAGAGAAACTCCCGCGTGTACACGGCTGTTTCCATCATCATATACACCCGGCCGGACGCCTTCCGCGCCTCCGCGATACCCATGCACTCATCAGCGGTGAATCCCATGGGTACGGTGCACGCCGTGTGCTTACCCGCTTTGAGTGAAGCGATTGACATGGGGGCATGGTCGGCAATACCCGTTACGATGTGAATTGCGTCGATTTCCTCCACCTCGAGGAGATCCTCGAAACGGGTGAACCGCCGTTCCACGCCCAGCTGGTCGCCTATCTCGTCGAGATGCTTCCTGTTGCGCCGGCATATGGCATAGCATTCGGAATACGGATGCTTCTGGTAAATAGGTACGAACTCGGCTCCGAATCCGAGACCGACCACCCCGACCCTTATTTTATCCGCCATGGTTCCTCCTCCTCTTTACCTTTCTCGCGGGGTATAAACTCCCCCTGGAAAGGAACGTCATCCGTATTACAATACTACCACGACACTGTTTATTACACCACCACTCAAATACCGGAAGGGTCAATCGTCCGAAGCCGTTTAAAAAGAATGGAACCGGTGGAATCCAGGGGTGGAAATCAGGCTACGCCGTTTTCTTCGGGATCTTCCAGCACCTTCTTGAGGTCCTGAAGAAACCGCGCGCCCGTTGCGCCGTCCACCGCCTTGTGGTCGCATGAGACCGTCATTTTCATGCGATAACCCGCCTGGATGGAGCCGTCCTTCACGACCGGGACTTCCTTGATCGCACCCACGGCGAGTATGAGGGCCTGCGGGGGATTCACAATTGCGGCAAAGTGCTCTATTCCGAACATGCCGAGGTTTGAAACGGTAAAGGTCCCGCCCATACCCTCTCGCGGCCTGAGCTTCATGTTTCGAGCCTTCTCGATGAGAATGAGCGATTCCTCCTGCAGCTGCTCGAGGTTCTTCGACTCGCAGTTCCTCACCGTGGGAACGAGCAGGCCGCCTTCGACCGCCACGGCAATACCTATATTAATCTCTTCAAAATAGAGCATTTTTCCATCGTCATACGATGCGTTGCACTCCGGATGGTTCTGCAGTGTAACGGCGCATGCCTTGACAATGATGTCGTTGAAGCTGAACGTGCGCTCACGCCCCTCATTCAGCTTCTTCCTGTACTGCATGGCCCGCTCCATCTCGACTTCAATGGTCATATAGATATGGGGGTTCTCGAGCTTGCTCTGCACCATTCTCTTTGCAATGACCTTCCTCAGCGACGAAGCCGCTTCTTCCCTGTACTGTACGTCACTCATACTCACTGTCCTCCGAGTATCCATGGCATTTCGGAAATAATACCCCGCGGGCTCTTTAAAAGTAAAGAACCTTTTGCTCCGCCGGGACCGCCGAACCGCCGTGATAGACATAGAAAACTATTGCAAAATCCCAACGGCCGTGACACTATACGGGTTGTAAGGCCCCGTGCATGGGGCCGAACGGCGGGAGTACCGTGTGGTATAGAACTTTGAATTTAAGGGTATTCATGGTATATTTAATGTACATAGAATCGGTGTGATCACGGAAACTCCCGAAGGGGACGAAGGGAGACCGGAACACAGTGATTATCAAAAATATGCGTGTCATAATTATAAATCGACATCGGTATAAGCGGCATGTTTACAGGTCAAGTAACGGATGACGAAAAGCGAGTTTCAGAAAAAGGTCATAGAGCTCCTCAAGAAATATCGTATCAACAGGAGGATGAAGGAGAGTATTTTCCCCCTCTTCTCACTGGCCGATAATCTATCTCAGGAGGAGATGGTCAACGTCTACAACCTCCTCAAAGAGGCGATTGTAGCCCAGAAGGAGGCGGAAAAACTCTCCACGAGGCTGAATGCGCTTTTCCTTGATTTCAACACCACGATCAAGGACGTTTCGGACGACCTGAGTGATATCAGGAAGAAGCTTAATGATCTGCGAGAATCGGAAGCTCAGACGGGGGCCAGACCGGCGGGGAGAGAAATACGGATTAAACACGGAAATACGATGAAATTCAACAAACAGTCGTTTCCAGGAGAGAAACCGAATTTCGGTCTCAAGCTGAACAAGCTTTTCGCCGCCTTTATAACCGAATACGGCCCGGACCATATAACGCTCGTAGTCAGCGACTCGATTCTCTATACCAACAATCTCATCCTGAGGATCTCACTCCGGACAAAAGAGGTACTCATCGGTTCCAGCAAATCCATGAAGCTCTACGAATCCTCGAACGGAGAAAGCTTCCTCGTCACCGACAAGCCCGAGGTCATTCCCCGGGGAAGCAGAAAGGGATTTTACTTCAAGAACATCACCTACGAGGATATCCTGAATCTTACCAACGGGGATTTCTTCAAGGTATTCGACGAGAACATACTCAAGACGTACCGTGAGTATGAAACCGACCTTCCGAGCGAGCTGGAACAAGTGGGCTACTTCGAATTCGAGTAATATCCATCCCGGCATTCGCTCTCAACATCATTAACGAGATATAAATCGAAGCCGTTGAGCGGTGCACCCCTCCATAATCGTATAATCCGCCTTAATCCGCAGCGGAGAAACGTCCGCCCGCCTCACGCACCCTCCGCATGAGATCGGCGCTTTTCCGCGCATCTCCCGGTCCCTCGATGCCGCTCTCCACCACCTCCCCGGCATGCGATAATCCGCAGGTAGCATAAAAGGCCCTGACCACCGCGATGTTGCACCTGAAGATGCGGTCCGTCCCCTTGAATCCGCCGACCGAGAGCAGGAATCCCTTCCGTTCGATCCCCTCCCGCTCAGGTTTGATTCCGAGCACATATTTTCTTATCCAGAGCGCCTGTCCCCTGTCGATGAAGCCCTTTGTAAGGGCGGGCGGGCCGAGAAAATAGACGGGAAAGCTCATAACGACCCGTTCATATTCGAGAAGCATGGGGTAAAGTAACTGCATATCATCCCTGACCACGCACATGCCCGTTTTCGAGCACCCGGCACACTCCGAACAGGGGGCTATGTGAAGATCGCGGAGATAAATCCTCTCGATCCCGCAGTCCCGCGTGCCTTCCAGAAATCCATCGAGCAGGTCGTCACTGTTGCCGCCCTTTCTCGGACTTCCGTACAGCGCCAGAAGCTTCATCCGGCTTTCGCTCCTCGTCATCGTCCTTTAAAATCGATACACGGTATCATGAAAGCGGTCTGCGTCCGTCGATCGCCTTGGAGAGGGTGACCGCATCCGCATATTCGAGGTCCCCGCCGACCGGAAGGCCGCTCGCTATCCTCGTAACCAAGACGCCGAGCGGTCCCAGGAGCCGTGCGAGGGAAAGGGCCGTGGCATCGCCCTCCACGTTCGGGTCCGTGGCGATGATGATCTCCTCCACCTCGTCCGTAACCCTCGAGAGCAGCTCGCGAATACGGAGCTTGTCGGGTCCTATTCCGTCGAGCGGTGAAAGCGACCCCATGAGAACGTGGTAGAGCCCGGAATAGGTCCCGGTTTTTTCAATGGCCCACACATCCTTGGGCTCCTCGACGACGCATATGGTCTTTCCGTTTCTGCCGGGATTGGAACAGATCGCGCAGGGGTCCTCTTCCGTCAGGTTCCCGCACACCGAGCAGAACGCCACGCGCTCCTTGACCTCCCGTATTGCACGGGCGAGTTCGTCCGCGAAAGAGCCGTTCTCCTTCACTATGAAATAGGCGAGACGTTCCGCGGTCTTGCGGCCGATACCGGGAAGCCTGGAGAGTTCGCCTATCAGCCGGTTTATTGCATTCTTCTGCTGCACTTAAAAGGGCACCTCTAATCCCGGGATATTCAAACCGCCCGTGACCCTGGCCATTTCAGCCTTTATGACTTCGTCTATCCGGTGCATCGCATCGGTCACAGCGGCCACCACGAGGTCCTCGAGCATCTCGATCTCCTCCTTGTTCACGACCTCAGCCGCGATACTGAGACCGATGAGCTCGTGTTTTCCGTTCACCGTGGCTTTCACCATGTCGCCGCCCGAACTGCCTGTCGCCGTCTTGTCGACGAGCCCTTCCTGTATCTTCTTGATCTTCTCCTGCAGCTGCTGAGCCTGCTTGAGGAAGTTCATATTCATTGCCATTATTTACCTCCGGAATTGTTGTTCGAAATTATATCTCCCTTGAATATTTCAACCACCTTCGCCGTATCTTCTGAAAGATCCCCGCCGGCCTCTTTTACCTCCTCATCAATGGAGACCACCAGGCGCAACTCCCTGTTCAATAATTTCCGCATCTCATCCTCTATGAACCGGCGCGTTCCGCGTTCGCTCACACGGTCGTAGCACATCTTCTCTTTCTGTTCATACCGAACGTTCAGGCTGTCCCCGTTTATAGCGCAGCTCTTCGCCTGTATGAGACACTCGGCTATGGCCCTTCTTTTCCCGGTGAGGTGCTCGATTATTCTCCCGGTTTCATCGGCTGCCGCATCTCCCGGTTCCGAGCCCCGTGCAGGGCTCCCTGCAGGGTCCGGTGCCGAATTCCCCGTTCCCCCGAGCTTCTTTCCCAGTTCCTCCATTCTTCTGACGAGCGTTGACGGATGGACGGCCTCCCTGAAATGCGCGCACTTGATGAGCGTAACCTCGAAGAGTTCGTAGGCGAGCCCGCAATTCCTCGTATCCGTGTATGCCCGTGACAAAAGCACCAGTATGTTTCTGATATCCGTACTGGTAAACCGCGGAAGCAGGCCGGAGAGTTCCGTCCTGTCGTCTGGAGGAAGATCGATAAGCCCCTCGGCATCCGAGTCGACCGAGAGTACGTAGAGGTCGCGGAAGTACTCTATCAGGCCGCTTATAACGACCGGGACCTCGGTACCGTCGCGCACGAGCGCGTCGAACAGGGAGAGGCAGGACTTCGTGTCTTCATCCGCGATCGCCCGGGCGAAATGATGAAAGGACTGGTAGGCGGGCCTTCCCTGGACAAAGAAAACGTCCTCCTCCTTTATAGTCCCTTCCGCGTAGGACGCCATCTGATCGAGTATGGATTCGGCGTCCCGCATCGACCCCTGGGCGTATCGCGCCATCCAGAAGAGGGCCCGTGCGTCGGCCTTCACTCCTATATCTTTCGCGATTCTCTCGAGCATGTCGATGATGAGGGGAATGGGAATGCGTTTGAAGATGAACTGCTGGCAGCGTGAACGGATTGTCTGCGGCACCTTGTTGATCTCAGTTGTGGCAAAGAGGAAAACGACGTGATCGGGCGGTTCCTCGAGCGTTTTTAATAGGGCGTTAAAGGCCTCATGGGTGAGCATGTGCACCTCGTCGATGATGTAGATCTTGTATCTCGACGAGGAGGGAACAAAGCGTACATTCTCGCGGATCTGTCTGACCTCATCAATACGCCGGTTCGAGGCGCCGTCAATTTCGACGAGATCGAGCGCGGTGCCCTCCTGTATCTCGCGGCAGAAGGTACACGCTCCGCACGGTGCGGGCGTGGGACCGTGCTCGCAGTTGAGGGCCTTTGCGAATATCCGTGCCGCGGAGGTCTTGCCGATGCCTCTGGGTCCCGCGAAGAGATAGGCGTGGCCGACCCTTTCCTTTGTAATCGCGTTCTTCAGGGTATTCGCGATATGCTCCTGCCCGACGAGCTCGTCAAAGGTCTGCGGTCGGTATTTTCGGGCTGATACTATGTAGGACATGGTCTACTCGGGGATATTAAACCGCCTTCCGCCAAACGATAGAACCTATATCTCGGCGCCCGCTCCAACCGAGTATCCGCATTCACAAACACAGATCGCTTACCGTTGCTCCCTTCCGGTCCTGGCGGGGTTGGGCGTCGGTGTTTTGAACCGTACCCGGTTATCATCACGGGCACCGAGGTACAGGCCTCAGGAACATGGTACGGAGAGAGTGGGATTCGAACCCACGGTACCCGGTTAAGGTACACACGCTTTCCAAGCGTGCTCCTTCGGCCTCTCGGACATCTCTCCAGGTGAAATGATCACGGGAGAAATCTTAAGTAATAGGGCGAGCTTTGACACTCGACCCCGGCATTCGCTTTAATATATCATGGGGCAGGTGAAAAAACAACGGTTAATGGGAAACCGCCTGGTCCGGCGGGAAGATGAGGGCGCCGTCCGTGATCTCTATGGTAAGGTTTCCGTTCTCGAGGTCCAGGTCGCGGAATATCCGCACCGTGACCCCGTCACCGTCCGGCACCAAAGCGTACAGATTGACCTTCTTATGGTTGCGCACGAGCTTGTTGTAACGGCGTTTCCCGATGGTGAGGGTATAGGCCCCTTCCATCGGGACCTTGAACACGAAATTATAATCGACTTTCTTGAACCCGATCTCGTCCAGCTGTTGGAAATAACGCGGTTTCTGATAACCCCGCTTTTCTCCATCCTCTCCGGTGACGTATGCAATCTCGGTCTTCTCCACAATAAGCAGCGTTTTACGTTCGCGCGCCACTCGTTCTCTCACTCCCCGGAGGAAGGCGGAGAACATATCGTGATCGAAATCATACTTCTTCTCGAGGTTCACCGTGAAGATGCACAGCGGATACCGGTACTTCTTCTTAGTGAGATCATACCACTTCATGATATGATCGGCCGAGAAATCGACCACGATATTCTCGGCGTCCTCGCTGAAGATGTTCGAATCCTGCCCGCGTTCCCAGTTGTTTGCGGTGAGGAGCGTGGTCGTGGAGCGATACTCGTTATCGAAATACCCGTACACCACCATTGAGTGGTGCATCTTCTTGCTCAGGTATCCGATGATGATTCGCCGGCCCCGGTCGATCGCGCTCCTTACCGTTCCAAGCTCGTTCGCGAGCGTTTCCGGGTCTATGCCTTCCGACATCCTTATCCTTCCCGAGATGAAATTGGCGAACACGATATCGTTCTGCACGTAATCCATCGCCCGTGTGACCGTCTCGTTGAGCTCGCTCAGCTCGTAAACCTCCCCGTATCCCTCGGGAAAGCGTTCCGGATCGTCTAGATAGTAGATCTGCCCTCCGGTGAACCCGTAGCATCGGCCTATGCTCCCCTTGTACAGATCATACATCGAGGAGAGGAGCAGAACCTCCTCTTCCCCGTCAAGGGGTTCGAACCGTTCCCCGGCCCACTCGATGAGCCGTTCCGATACGAAATCGTTGTAATCCTCGTACTGCCCGTCATTGGCGAAGCTGTAATTGTCCCGTCCCCAGACGAAATCGGCGAACGCGACGACGAATGACCGCTCGAATACGCCGAAATCCGTTTCGAGTTTCACGAGGGGCCTGTAAACGCCCGTCTCCCTGTACGGTATGCCCCTGAACACCGTTTCGTTTACCGTTTTGTCAACAGCAAGGTCCGTGTTTCCGTCCCGGTCGAAATCGAAGAGGACGCGGCGGACCAGGTTCTGCGGGTCCCGGAGCACGAACTCCAGAACGAGCGGGGTTCCGCTGTGGCATTCGATATCCAGGGAAACCGAACCGTTCTTATCCCCGTACGCTTCTTTCGAAGGACCGCCCGGATCCTCGGCGAACAGGAAGAGGGGACTGAGGGATAAAAGATTGAGGACGATTAAAAAACGGGCGGGTAGTAACCGGAATAAAACCATAGGCATGAAGAGTGGCCGATACGGGCGGAGAGTCAGTCCTCCCCGTTTCCTTCTCCTTTTTCTTCGCCGTTTTCCTTGAACAGAAAGGATGGATTCTTTCCCTCTTTAAGGGCCTGGAGAAACTTCAGGCTGATGGACTTCGGAACCATCCTGAGTATACCGTCACCGTAGTACATGAAACCGTAAACGTTGCGTATGAGCGCCCTGGTACAG
>Ga0272441_10014340_pt1 | contig 11261 bp, 11 predicted proteins | sample SSMProp6N_FD_193582 | JGI IMG/M metagenome (GOLD analysis project Ga0272441, IMG submission 193582) | Marine sediment archaeal communities from Little Sippewissett salt marsh, Falmouth, MA, United States - SSM-Prop-6N | ecosystem: Environmental > Aquatic > Marine > Wetlands > Sediment ... | reverse complement strand
GACGGGTTTTCTTATATTCCTCTTCCGCCCGGGAGATATCAATCAGCATTTGGGTCTGATCGGCGCTGCCAGCATGATCGTACTGCTCCTGCACCTGTCTGCACTCCGCCTGCTTGTCTTTCACCGCTTCACGGTAACGCGCACGGAATTCCCCGGTCTTGGCTTTTAATTGTTCGTCGCTAAGGGCGGACACCGATTCTTCCAAGCCGTTAATCTTAGCAACGGTCCGGCTCATTTTCTTGATCGTGCTAACGGACGGCAGCGGAAGATCCTCTGGAATATGCACCGCAACCTTGGGTTCAAGCTTGTCGATAAACCGCTGAGCGGAAGCAATAACGTGTTTTCTGATCAAAAAGTCAAACATAGGAACAATCCATCCTTTATGATGCCTTGGGTTTCCACCTTAAAAACGCGTCAACAAACATATTGATATCGCCGTCCATAACCCGGGGGACATTTCCGGTCTCAGCCTGGGTGCGGTGGTCTTTTACCATGGAATACGGATGCATCACGTAAGACCGGATCTGGCTGCCCCATTCGATCTTTTGTTTCTGCCCGTATTCCTTGGCCATCTCAGCCTCCTGTTCCTGGCGTTTTTTTTCGTACAAACGCGCGCGCAGGACTTTCATGGCGGCTTGCTTATTTTGCAGCTGGGAACGTTCGTTTTGACATTGAACAACGATCCCGGTCGGCAAATGGGTGATGCGTACGGCCGAGTCGGTTGTATTAACGCTCTGTCCGCCGGGTCCCGACGAGCGGAAAATATCAATCCGCAAATCATCCGGACTCAGGTCGATTTCCACGTTATCTTCGATCTCGGGGATCACATCGACCGAGGCAAACGACGTATGGCGCCTTTTATTGGCATCGAACGGCGAGATCCGGACCAGGCGGTGCACGCCTTTTTCGCTTTTCAGTAAACCGTATACCATATCGCCTTCGATCCGCAGGGTCACGTTTTTGATCCCGGCTTCTTCCCCGGACAGCCGATCCAGAATCTTGACCTTGAACGATTTGCTTTCGGCCCAACGGATATACATCCTCAGCAGCATATTCGCCCAGTCACAGGATTCCGTTCCGCCGGCGCCGGCGTTGATGCTCAACAAGGCGCTGTTTCGGTCAAACTGCCCGCTTAGCAAGGCTTGCGTTTCAAGCCGATCAACCCGGGGCTCCTGGCTGTCCAACTCACTTTGGACCTGCTGCAAAAAAGCCTCATCGTCCTTGGAAAGATCGGCCAATTCCGCCAATTCCTTGAGTTTCTCCGCCTCCTGCTCAAACGGCTCGACGGATAATTTGAGGTATTTGAGTTCTTTCAGCAGATGATTGGCCTGATCCGAATCGTTCCAGAAATCCGGCTGATTCATCTTCTCCTGGATGGCCTGAATGGATTCCTTCTTCTTGGGCAGGTCAAAGAAACCCCCTTAAGCTCTGGAGCTTCTCGTCTATTTTCTCAATACGCTGCTTGATCTCTTCGTACATTTCGTTGTTATTCTTTCATTTAAAAAACTTTTGCGATTATAACACATCCCGGATAAAAAACAATCCCGCACCGCCGCCTTGGGACCATCCAAACACCAAAAGAAGTCCCCTCTTATTTCAGGTAGCGCCGCAGGCCTTTCAATTCCAAATTGAAATCGTCCTTGCTGTCCGCCACATGACGGGCATCCTCTTCGGAAACGATCCCCCGCTTCACCAACTGGACCAGCGAATGTTTAAAAGACTGCATCCCGAATAATTCACCGTCGTCGATAAACTTCTGAATCTCATTAACCTTGCCCTCCCGGATCAAGCGGGAAATGGTCGGGGTCACAACCATAGTCTCATAAGCCGGGATCCGGCCGGGGATATCAAACCGGGGGAGCAGTCGCAACGAAATAACGCCTTTCAGGATGACCGAAAGCTGCATGCGGACTTCGTCGTGCAGATAGGGCGGGAAGAAATTGACAATGCGGGTGATGGTCTGGACCGCATTGATGGTATGCAGGGTGGTGATGGCAAACGTGCCCAATTCCGTGGCATTGATCGTGGCCCGCATGGTATCGACATCGCGAATGTTACCGATATAAATAATATCCGGGCTTTGCTGGGTAACGTGCTTTAAGGCCAGGGAATAAGAGTGGACATCCAATCCCAATTCACGCTGATTAATAATACATTTCTTATCGCTAAAAATATATTCGATCGGATCTTCGATGGTAACGATATGCTTTTCCCGGCGGTTATTGATATAGTCGATCATGCTGGCGATGCTCGTGGATTTACCGCTGCCGGCCGGGCCGCAGATCAGAACCAGCCCGCTTGATTCCTCGCAAAAAATCCTTAACAAATCAGCCGGGAGATTTAAATCCTCAAAGCTCTTGGTCTGTTCCGGGACGTGCCGGATGACGATGGCCGGCGTGCCGCGCTGGGTAAAAATATTAATCCGAAAACGGCCGACGTCCTTTTCCCAATGCGCAAAATCGATGTCCAGCCGCTGCTTAAAACGGGTTCGGCGTTCATCATTATGCAAGAGATACTGGGTCACTTTCTGAATCGTTTCCTGATTCAGAATATCCGGACCGATGGACTTAACCACACCGTAAATCCGCATATGCACCGTGGCCTCTTCCCGGAGAAACATATCCGATGCTTCCCGTTGAATCATATCCTTTAACAGATTCCGCATAAAATCCATTGCCTTATCCTTTGTTGATGAATTACACGATCTCTTCAGAACCAGGATCCGCGTCCTAATTCTTCTTCATTTTTGTATTTTTAATTTGTTGCGCAATATCCTTTTCAAGGCTTAACAATTTAGTCTTCCGGCCATCCATCCGCCCGGCATAACCTCCGTGTTTCCCGTCAGACCGAATAACACGATGACAGGGGATGATCAGCGGATAAGGATTCCTTCGCAAGGCCTGCCCCACGGCCCGAACCGCTTTGGGACGGCGAATCCGGTTAGCGATCCATTGATAAGACCGGGTCTCTCCAAACGGGATCGCTAAAGTTGCCTTTAAAACAGCCCATTCAAAGGCGGTTAAATTCCGATTCATTTTCTTGAGGTCTTCCATTCCTTGCCTTTGCGGCCCGCCTAAAATCAGCGATCGCCTGCTTTTCACGGCCCATTTCCCGGTATAACCGTCCCCGCGTTTCATAGGGATCCGGATCACGGGGATTTAATTCAATAGCGGTCGAAAGATCCTTAATAGCCAAATCCAGCCGGCCCATGCGCCGGTAAACAATCGCGCGTTTATTATAAACTTTAATGTTATTAGGTTCAATATCTATTACTTTGTTATAGCAGGCCAGCGCCTGAGGCCAGTGCCCCGCTTCTTGCAGAATATTTCCCTGCGCCTCCCAACCAACCGCAAGATGGGGATATAAATCAGTCGACTTTTTAAACTCTGCCAGGGCCAAATCCTTTTGATTGAGCCCCCGGTAAATATGTCCGCGATTACCGTAACCGGCGTACGACTGGGGATTATGCCTGATCACATAATTCCAAAACACCAGATTATTTTTCCAGAGCCTCCCCTGCCAATAACTTTTTATCGCCAAAAGCAGAAATACCGCGGCAACAACCCATAGCCAAGTCGGGCGACGATGGCAAAGGTCCCGGACCTTTCCCCCCAGCCATAAACATATTCCCAAAGAGGGCAAATACATAAACCGGTCGGCAACAAAGCAATAATCTTGTCGGATATCGAAACGCAGTAAAAAAAATATCGAGCAAAAATAAAACAAGACCGCCAAACCAAGCGCCCGGTCAGCCCGCCAACGCCAGGCCAAGGCTAAAAGCAGAAAAAAAACCAGGACAGAACCGCTGTATTCGATATGCGCCAATGATACCGGTTGCGGGATGTAATAATCCGGCGTCAGAAAAAGAGGCCATAAAAATTTGCGTAAATAAAACAAGAACGACCAGATCCACGAAAGAAAGGCCCCATCTAGATTGCGGATCGGATTGCGAATAAAAGCCGTATAAGTAATCCATGTCAGCGGGACAATATAAATCAGAAGCACGGCCTTCTCAATCAACACCCCGGGCCGCCAAGAACGCCGCGCATACCAGTCCAGGACCAGCAAGATCAACGGCAGGCTCAAGGCCATGGGTTTGGCCAATAGGCTCAAAAAACCCAGGCCAGCGGTGATCCAAAACAATGATCGTCGGCCCGACTGAAGATATCCCCAATAGACATTTAACGCCGCGATATAAAAGCACGCGTAAAGCACGTCCTTCCTTTCCGTGATCCATGCCACGGATTCGACGCGCATCGGATGGATCCCAAACAACAAAGCCCCGGTCCAGGCCGCCCAAAACGAAAAACCCATCTGCCGCGCCAGGATGAAAACACCCAACGTGACTGCCAAATGAAGAAAAAGATTATTGAGATGATAGACAAAAGGGTCGAATCCAAAAAAATGATATTCCACGGCAAAAGAAAGAACCGTTAAGGGAACATAGGTGTCGAGGACGGTGGTTCGAAAAATATTAACAATATTTTTCGCTGAAAGGGAACGTACTTGCGGATTGCCGAGCAGGTACATGCCGTCGTCCCAGAAAGGAAAAAATCCGGACTCGAGACAGGGCGACAAGACCGCAAAAACGATGACCAAAAGCAGGGCGACAGTCAGGACCGTTCGCCTAGGATGCGCGCCGGAAAACATCTTTGCCCCTCAGTTTACGGTGATAGGAAACGGCGAAACGATGCGCTTCGTCGCGGACACGCCGGACCAACATCAAAGCCAATGAATCGCGCGGCAGAAGCACGGAATTTCTTTTTTGGGGCATAAAGATCTCCTCCTCCCGCTTAGCCAATGACAGGATGGGGATTGGGAGACCAAGATCGTGCAACGCCTTCAGGGCCGCGGACAACTGCCCTTTGCCACCGTCGATGATGATCAAGTCCGGAAAGGACCGGCCTTCTTGCTTGAGCCGGGTGTACCGGCGATGGACGACTTCGCGGATCATATCAAAGTCATCGATCCCATCGACCGTCTTGATCCGAAAGCGGCGGTATTGGGACTTATCCGGCTTGCCGTTGAGGAAAGCGACCATGGACCCCACGCTCTGCTGCCCCATGATATTAGAAATATCAAAGGCCTCAATCCGCTCCGGGACCCGCGGCAATCCCAAAATGACCTTCAGCTGTTCGATTTCCTTGTAATGATTCACCGCCGGACTGGAGGAATAAAGCGCGCTGATGGCCTGGATTTGGTCCCGGATTTGGGCGGCCTTTTCATATTTTTTTTCTTGCGCCAAGCGCTCCATGTCCCGTCGCAATTTGCGGTACAGTTCTTCCTTGCGGCCCTCGAGCACAAGACGGACACGACGAATATTTTTTTTATATTCGCGCTGGCTAATCCCGCCGATACAGGGAGCATTGCATAAACCGATATGCGCATCCAGGCAAGCTGTTTTGGGGAACTGTTTACAGGTACAAAAGGGGAAGGCCTTACGGATAATCGTCAGGGCCTCACGGATCAACCGCGGATTGACATACGGGCCGTAATAAACCGATTTCTTGTTTTTATGGCGGGGGCGAACCAGAAAAATCCGGGGGAAGCGATCCCCCGTGATTTCGATATACGGATAACTTTTATCATCGCGCAGGGCGATGTTGTATCTCGGCTCAAACTTCTTAATCAGGCCGGCTTCGAGGATCAGGGCCTCGGCCTCGCTGGCGGTCGGAATGATTTCGACATCGCGGATACGGCGCACCAGTTGGGCGGTCCGCGATGCAAGCGTGGTGTTCTGAAAATATGAACGCACCCGACGGCGCAGCGATACGGCCTTGCCCACATAAAGGACCCTTCCGTGGCCGTCCTTCATCAAATACACGCCGCTCGTCAGGGGCAAATCCTTTAATTTCTCTTTGAGATCATCCGCCATATCTGCCGCGATTGTTCTACTCCCAAGAGAACGGTGATCCAACCGTAGGCCAGGCCACCGATGACCATGACAATAACCATGCGGAGTATCTCATGGAAGGCCGCCGTCCATTGCCATCCTAATAAAACCACGCCGGCCATAACGACGGAGGCAAGCAATAATTTAAAGGTGTACGCCCGCAGACCCACTTCCAATTGGCCGATCTTTTTCTCCAGAAGGATAAAAAGGATAATAAAATCCGCCGTAGCCGCAACCGAACTGGCCAGCGCGATACCGCCGATCCCCATGGGAAACATCAGAATAAAGTTCAAAACCGTATTGATCCCCAGGCACACAGCCGCTACCTTAACCGGTGTCTTCGTATCCTGCAAGGCATAAAAGGCCGAGACCAGGATCTTGATCGCGCTGAAGCTAAACAACCCCAGGGAATAAAACAACAAAGCCGAGGAGGTGATCCCGGTCGAATAAGCATCGAACGCCCCGCGCTCAAACAGGGCCCGGATGACCGGCTCGGCCAGTAAAATCATCAGAACCGAGGCGGGAAAAATCACATAAAAAATATTTTTAAGGGAAAAGGCCAGTGTCCCTTTAAAGCGGTCCATATTCTCCCCAGCCACCAATCCGGAAAGAGTCGGTAAAACTGCCGAGGCCAGGGCAATACTAAACAACCCCATCGGAAACTGAATAATCCGGTTAGCATAATAAATCGCGGATATCCCACCGGCACCGACGATCGCGGCCAAGGAAGCGCAAAACGTATCGATGAAAACCGTCAACTGATAGACCCCGGCCCCGATCATCCGCGGGACAAGCAAGCGACCGACCTGGGCGGCCCCGGGATGCCTTAACGTTACCGGCCGGTACCATCGCATGCCATTCCGTTTAAGCGCAATTACCTGAACGATCAATTGCAGAAATCCACCGACAATGACGGCTCCCGCCAGGCCAAAGACCGGTTCCTGCATCCATTGCGAGGAGAACAAGGCCCCAACAATCAGGGCCAAATTAAAAAGACACGGGCTAAAAGCAGGCGCCGTAAAAGACCGAAAGCTATGCAAGACTGCCATACTATAAGCGGCCAACCCGATCAGAACCAGATACGGAAAAATGAGCTTGGTCAAACGTATGGTTAGGGTCAATTTTTCAGGATCCGCCATAAACCCCGGGGCAATGAGACGAACGATCAACGGAGCCGTTAAAATACCGATCAGCGTTATGATGCTCAGTGCCATCAAGGCCAGGACCAGCATAACACTCACAAAACGCCAAAATTCCGATTTCTCCGAATTAGCTTGATATTCGGAAAAAACCGGTACGACGGCCGCGTTCGTGGCCCCTTCTCCGACAAAAGAACGGAACAAATTGGGGATCTTCAGGGCCACAAAAAAGGCATCGGCTCTTAAGCCTGTCCCCAGAAGCCGCGCCAAAATAATATCCCGGATAAAACCCAGAATCCTCGAACTTAAAGTGCCCAAAGACAGAATGGATGTCGACTTGAGGATCGATCGGTGGGTATCTTTAGGTTGAATATTACTATTTGACATTTTGAAAAGGCTTTGATATATTAGACACCTTATCGGCCGGGCAAAAAGGGCGGGCTGATTGCCCTGCAGGCCTTTTTGACATAAATCTTAACCATTTTTTTCAAGGAGTTTCCATTGCCGCAAAGAAGAAACGCTATTAAAGAGCTCCGTAAAAACAAGAAGCGCAGACTGCATAATCTGGACATCAAGACCGATATCAAGAAAACGGTCAAAAAGTTTTTGGCCTCTGTTCAGGCAGGCAAAACAACTGATGCCCGGAATGACCTTAAAATCCTTCATAAAAAATTCGATAAAGCTGCCAAACGCAAACTGATTCACGCCAACACGGCGTCCCGCCGCAAGGCGCACTACTCCCGCCTGCTGAACAAACCGTCGGCTGAGTCATAATTCATCAATCCGCACAGTTTCACGATTAATACCTCCAAACTATATTCCGGCTTCAAACGGCTTCGTTTGATATTCAAATCTGTTTCCTGAAGGGCTTGCAGGCCGGCCTGAAAATTTTCCGTTGTCATGGAATCCCTGCTTTCTGACCAAAACCAGACCAGGCCCCCCAAGAGCTGTAAAGGATGAGCCCCGTCAGCCAAAAGACCATAAAGAATTTTCAAGGCCTGAGCCGGTTGATTCCGGCTCAGGCAGCGGGTAACATCAAATACATTGACCGCACGCGGGGTCTTGCCCTGAACAATCTCAACCAGCGGTTTAAGGGTTTTGACAAAGGAATCCGAAACCTTGAGGCTTTCGGATTCCATGACGATAATCAGATGGGTGGGCTTTCCCGACAAAAAGTCGACAATCAATTGGCGGTTATGTTCGGTCAATTTATGGCATTCTCTGAGCAAAACAAACCGTTTTGTAGAAAAAACCGGCAAGGCCAACAAAGCCTTTCGAAGGACATCCGAATCTAAACGGTGGGCATAAAGTGTTTCGCAATCAAAGCTGACAGAATCCGGGGAAGGGATATACTGCCTTTTGAGTTCGGCAATCTTGGCTTCTGTGTGTTGGACATCGGGACCGATGATGAGATAAGTCATGCGATTGGACAGCGTATGGCCTAAGGAATTTTCACCAATACTCGATCACGTTCTCGACTATTCGACGGGCAAGATCCAGGATGGCCGCGTCAACCGCGGAAGACTCGGTTGTCGCCAGGCTCCCGCTTATAAAATAAGACGACTCCCCGACCACACGTTTCTTCCAAACCACCTTTTCCTCACGGCTGTCTTCGAGCGTGACATCCGCAAAAACCTGAACACGGTATTCCTGAACGTCATCGTCATCCGTATACCGTAAAGCCCCGCGGGTATAATCTATCAGAACACCCTTAATAAGCAGGTCCGCGGTTTCGGCCGTTGCCACCCGTAAATTACCGTCAAACAGAAAACGGTCCATGACCTGGTTGCGGGTCTTGACTTCGATCAGAGGAAAATAAAAACTGCGGCGGCTTTCAGCTGTAAAATCAATCGAGTTCTCGAACGGGGCGACATAAACGGTACGGTATTGCTCGATAAAAGCCGAACGGGTGGTATACCCGCAGCTAAGCGTGGTCACACAAAGGAATATCACAACGAGGGGCAGAAATTTGTTCATTTTTTCCGGCTGAGCTCCCGGACCTTGTTCAACGCCTCGGGAATTCGCGACGTATTAGGAAACTGGTCGATAACTGAGGAATAATAAATGCGGGCCGCTTCGTATTGCTCCTGCTTCTCATAAAACTCGGCGATGACGAATAAGTTCTCGGCCTCTTTTTCCTTCAGGCGCATGATCTCAGCCTGGGCCTCCTGAGACAATTCGGCCTGAGGATTCTCTTCAACAAATTCCTGAAATTCCTCGACCGCCGCCCGGGTGACAGCCTGGTTATATTGCGGCCCGCCGGAACGCAAGGCATCCGACAGGGCGATCTGGTATTCAGCCGCTTCGGCCCATTGGGTTTGAGGGTAATCATTCAATGTCTTCTCGAATTCATCCCTGGCTTCCTGATACATGCCCTTTTCCTGAAGATATAAACCGATCTTGTACTGAGCCTCCGGGGCATACTGCCCATAGGGCGCGTTACGAATCACGGTTCGAAATATCTCGATGACATCATAATCCCCGCCCACAATCGTATTGATGATCTTATTGCGTTTGTATTGCCCTTCCATTAGCATATTGCCAATTTCGAACTGCCGCCGTACCACCTGGGCCGAACGTTCGTTGAAAGGATACCGTTCAATAACGGTTTGATAATCCTTATAAGCCTGGACCAGGTCAAACTGAAAAAACTGGCTTTCGGCAATAATAAACTGGGCGTCAGCCGCTTCACGGGACTTCGGGTAATGTTGAAGTAATTTACGGCATTCCTGGATCGCTTTTTCATAATCCCCGGCCCCAAGCAACTCTTGGACCTCCTGCAATTGTTCCGCAGGGGTGCCTTTTACCTCAAATTTCGGATTAACCCATTTGTTCGTTTCAGGAGTCCAAACCCAAAAGGCAATCGCCTGTGAACATGAAAATACGGAAATGATTAAAAACGAGACGAATAAGAAGAATATTCTCATAGCGACCTCTATTAATATTAATAGTATAAGTTAAGATATAGCGACACTTTAGCACAGTTATTTTTTATTGTCAACAAGGCGGACGGTTGTCCCCCTTTGGATTAAAAAGCTAAAATGTCTGGATTGGGGAAACGGTTATTGCAGAGTGTTTCTGAGTGGCGCTGGGTTCTGCAGGATAAAGTCGATCATCTTCTGACCGATAAAACTGAGATGATGGATTCCACCCAAGGTCTCGCTGGAAGGGCCGAAAGCAAAAAGCGGCACCATGGCCCCTGAATGACGGTCGGTTAAAAATGTCGATTCCGTGATCTTTTTGTTCTTTATCGAACCGTCGAGAATCGTGTATCCGCCGGTTTCATGATCAGCGGTCACAATGATCAAGGTATCCCCTTCCTCTTTGGCAAAATTGAGGGCCACGCCGACGGCTTCATCCAAATCAATAACTTCCTGAATAATATATTCCCCGTAACCGTGATGTCCGGCCCAGTCAATCTGACTTCCTTCGATCATGAGAAAAAAACCGTTTTCGTTCTGGGAGAGGATCTCAATGGCCTTATGGGTTATCTCGCTCAAAGAAATCTCCCGGGCATCCGCGGTGGGCATGTCCTGCAGGGCCAAGAATGCCGCAAGTTTTCTGGGACGCTTCACGGCCTTAAATTCGGCTGCATTCTTGGTAACGGTATGGGTCTGTTCGAGTTGTGCCAAAAGATCCTTTTTGTCCTTGCGTGCACTGCGCTTATCTGTTGACGGCAGAAAGTAGGCCATTCCTCCGCCGATCATCACGTCGATCTCATTGGCAATAATGTACTCGGCAATCAAACCCTCCCAGCGCCGTCGGCGAATATGGGCGGCAAAACAGGCCGGGGTCGCATCCGTAATCGCCGATGTCGAGACCAATCCGGTTGACTTCCCTTTTTCCCGCGCGTATTCCAGCACGGTCCTCACCGGTTGCCCCGAACTATTTAATCCGACATAGCCCGATTTCGTGATATACCCGGTGGCTAATGCCGTGGTCGGGCCCGGAGAGGATGGGACTAATTTGTCCAAAGTATAGGTGAGCATAAAACCCCCATGCGGAAATTCCTCGAGATTTAAACGGCCTTTCGCTACACGGGCTGCCGTAACATGCGTCAGTCCCATGCCGTCACCGATGAAAAGAATGATATTCTTCGGTATTTCCGACGGCGGTGTTGGTTCGGCTAAGACCCCTGAGACAAAAAGAAAAAACAGGCACCCGCTTGCCACGATACCCGTTCTCAGCAATTGAAGAATATTTTTGATTCGCATGTGGGCTGAGTACCT
>Ga0272441_10014337_pt1 | contig 11263 bp, 11 predicted proteins | sample SSMProp6N_FD_193582 | JGI IMG/M metagenome (GOLD analysis project Ga0272441, IMG submission 193582) | Marine sediment archaeal communities from Little Sippewissett salt marsh, Falmouth, MA, United States - SSM-Prop-6N | ecosystem: Environmental > Aquatic > Marine > Wetlands > Sediment ... | reverse complement strand
GGTTATACCCTTGACCATTTATGGAGGCATTGGAGCTATCCCGCGTGCGCTTGATTTGACTGTGGGTGCAAACATTCTTTCTCCAATCTTGAGTGTAATACTTTTCCTTTCAATTCTGCCAGTGTTACAAGCACAAGAAACATTACCTCAAAAGATAATAAATGAACGGAAAATCAAAGAGCACATGAAGAAAGTAGGTGAACTGATGGAAGAAGAGAAAAAGAAGGAAAAATCCTGAAATCAGATTTTTTAAATACTGTTTAGGTCATTAGACAATAATTATTTCACAAAAATAGGTGTTTCTTCAGAACGAATGTTTCTTGCGAAAGGTAGCTATTAGGTGTTTATCATTAACATTATGCATGGCGAGAGACTTTAGAATCTCTTTATTCACTTTTTCTACTATAGATTTCTAGCATCTGACGAGCTTTAAAGTGGAACGAAAAAATACAAGATGTAGAATGTCAAGGTTAGAAGCCAGCCCATTGATAATACAAAAGGCATCCATTCAGAAACAACATCACTGAGTTTGGGATTGTTCTCATTTCTAGTGTCTAACAAACTTGATAAAAGAGGGCTTGTTCTTTTTTTCTGGGTTAACGAAATAAGGGCTTGTCTAGTTTTCCGGATCTGGTTAGCATTGGACAGCCACCAGACGATGTTTATACTAACACCGGTTAGGCAAATTACTACAGGAATTATAGCATGCCAACTTTCCAAGTTAAAGTCACTAAGCAAAGTTGCAATGCCGCCAAACAGAAAGGATTGTGCTGCAATCAGGATGTTCGATCGATCGCTTAGTTTTTTGTCTTGATGTATTACTAATTCTTCAGCATCATTTGTCAACTTAGCTTTTGCCCCCCATGATGTGTAAATAGTCAGTTCGCATCCTGTATTTATCATTTATCTACTAAATTGCGCAAGCAGTCATAAGACCAGATTCCAGAATACACCACAATCGGCATCGTCTCAGTTGCACTAGTTGCAGTAGACACCGCACTCTGCATAATCCTGTTGCTTGGAAAAAATATGCAAGAATATTGATCAAGTAAGAGAAAATAGAAGTAACAATTAGAGATTTCAAGCACAAACCATTTAATTCTTTTCGTCCCATCTTTCCTTAGGATCTATTCCTACTAAGGATAGGTGCAGAAATTGAGTATGGGAACAACATTAGCTTTTCACTCATACAAAGGTGGAACAGGAAAAAAAACTCTCGTGACAAATCTTGCCGCAACATTTGCTATGATGGGGAAAAGAGTTTGTCTTTTAGATTTCGACGTGTACGCTCCAAGTCTAACAATGTACTTTCAACATACACCAGAGTCGCACTTGAACGATTTTCTCGCTGGCGAAGCAGAGATATCTGACATACTCGTTGATGTAAGCTCCGAGCTGGGACTAAATGGAAAACTTTTCATCGGATTCTCAAGTCCAAAAAAAGAAGATATACATAAAATTGAGATTAACCATGATGTAAAATGGCAATTTGACGCTTTTAAAAAATTTCTAGCAGCAAAGAAAGAGTTAATCTCAGAATACGAACTAGATTATCTTATTCTTGACACCAGCCCAGGTATCAGATACTGGGCAATAAATGCCATAGCAGCAGCGAACCTTCTCTTTCTCATGATGAAAGTGAGTGAGATGGACATGGTAGGCACAAAAAAAATGATTACAGAAATTTATGATTCCTTAATTAAATACGGCTCGAAATACTTCATAATTCTAAACAAAATCTCCGGAGCCTCTCCGCTTCAAGAATTCCAAGTAAATGTAAATGAGCAGATGATTCGGGAGATCGAAGAACGTGTTGGATCAGAAGTAATAGGAGCCATTCCCTGTTTTTGTGATATCCAATTTAGTAGCCATGAAGTTCTTTATGCTATCAAACAGCCAAAGCACCAATTCTCGAAGTGTGTGCTTGATATAGCCAACAAAATTGAAGGTAAATCAAAGAATTCAGAGTGATTAAGAATGAAATCCTGTGATGTTTTTCCTGGTTCCAGAAGGTTAATTAAAGGAACAGTTCCTCCTTCATCGTTGCTTCTGATTGGCCCATCAGGTGTTGGAAAAACCATTTTCTGTAAGCAGTTCATATACGCGGGTCTTCTCGTGAGCGAACCATGTATCTATGTTACCACGAATGAATCACCAGAGGAAATTGAGAAATCGATGAAAACCTTTGGTTTTGACTTTGAACCCAACAAAGACAATAAATTGTTTCGTATTGTTGATGGGTGTTCTTGGAAATTAGGGGGAGAATCTTCAAGCAAGTATGTTGTTGACAGTCAACACGACTATTTGACATCGCTTTCAATAGAAATCAAAAAAGCAAAACAGGATCTAAACAATATCCGTTTAGTGTTAGATTCTGTTTCCGAGCTTACTTCACGGTGTGACCACGGCGCAGTTTTGAATTTTCTGCAAATGCTCACCGCCAGAATACGAACAGAAGGAGGTAAGGCTATTTGCACCGTAGCTTCGGGAGCCCATGATGAACATTTCATGAATTTGTTGCGTTTAACAGGTGACGGAATTTTAGAGATGAAGGTGGACGATTCAGGGAAGGAATTTAAGAGGCTTCTCAGAATCTTCTCGCTTAGGGGAGCAAAACATAAAACAAATTGGACACCTTTTGAGATAACGGACAAAGGAATAGTCGTAAAGAGCGAAACTGAGCTCAGGTGTGCATTATGTTCAAAGCTGATCGATTGGGAACCAGTCACCAAAATAGTTGACGGAAAGAAATACTGCTTTGACACCTTGGATTGCGCGAACACATACAAGAAACTCAAAAGCATATACGGCGATAGCTTTGAGTGACACCTGAAATCGCTTAATTTTCCAAACAACACAAAAAACCAAAGCTTACTTCCAATATTAGGGTCTGAAACTCACATCCGTGGGTGAAATATGAAATGAACGGCAATTACATTGAGAAATGATATTCTCAGACAAAACCTGACTTCGCAATTGAATGGAATTCAACCGTTTTGTTTCTTAAGCCGTCTTTTCAGTTTCTTGAAAAACCGTTTAAGCCACAAAACCACATCTGGAGTTCCGAACCGCTTGATTTCTATCGCGTCGTTTTTGCATTCAACATAGCACTCTAAACATTTAGTGCACTCGGCAGACCCTTTTGCCTTTAATGGACCGACGCCTTGGGGGCAAACTCTTTCACAGTCCATTTGATGTGCAAGCGCACACTCACCACAAGAGCTTAAACGACGGCTTTCGCCCGTCTTGGGGTCCTCTTTCATGACGGGCTTACCGACTTTCACAGTTGGCTTCAAAAACGGATTGAATCGGGCGCCAATCTTTATGAGTGCTCCTAAGGGACAGATTTTTCTGCACCAGTACCTTTTCTCCCTTAAACTTAAAAGAACTGCGACAACTGGAATTGCCCAAAACTCGACTATTAGGGGCATCATTTTTCCAGTCATTCTAGTCCACGCCTTCAGATGGAACATGCCTTGGGACAATATTCCTATGGGACATATGCTGCACCAAATGGGAAACCGAAGAATTGCGGAGCCTACAAGTGCGGTAACTAAAATTCCGTTTGCTACTGTTGCGTTTTTGTTTGCTAAGAATTTTCCAAAAGGACATGTTGGGCAGGCAAATCTGGATTTCTGCTTATTTTTCTCTGTGTTTCGTTTTAACCGCTCCTCTCGTTTCATGTTTGTCTTGGGCATGAATCGTTCAACGCCTTTATCGAAGCCATCTATAATTGTCCCCAATGGGCAAACCCAACTGCAGAACAGAGACCCTAGCAAAACTACTAAAACGAAAAAAAGTAACACCGCTGATGAGAGTGCTAAGAAAAGCCACGATAATTGAAGCCCACTTGCGGGCGGGTTACCCGCCGTCAGTAGAACCTCCAAGCCTCCTACGGGGCAAACTACCCATGCGCCCGGTCCTAGGTATGACCAAGAAAATAATATCAAGCTGCAGACAGATTGCCCATAGTCCAACCAAAAAAGAGGCTGCGGGGTTAACCCTCCGAAAGTTAGGCTGTACACGGGTAATCGGTATACTCCGGGATCAGAGAAAAATTTGATAGGCAATATGAAAACTAGTAGGAACGCTATTTTAACTAACCATCTCAAATACCTGAGAGCTTGTTTTCTAGTGTCTTTCTTTTGGCTCAAACTCTTCTTTTCAGCTCCCCTCAGATTTTTTTGCCTCTTGAAGTGGGCAATTCTATAGAAATGAATATCTTCCCCCGTCTCTTTTTCGGTGCAGTTTCAGTTGTTTATTTTATGTTGTATTAAAGATTTGTCGAAGCCGATTCAATAATTCTTTGAAAATAATGCTCTAGCTAGATGTATCAATCTTCAAGATAAACGAGAAATGATAAGTAGATTTCAAGGAAACTTGTCAATGCCTAAAATTTTACCATCAAGTAAAGATTGCCTCGCCCATCTCGTGCTCCAATACCTATTGTATCATTGGCAGCAACGATTTTTTTATTAGAAAAGATTTCTTGCACAGTGTTAACACCACAATCGCAAGCTAAAACTACCAAAATATCCGCGTCTGATATGTTTGGTCTTTTCACTAAATCAATGTTACATGCCATCGGAACTACAGCCGCGTTTACTACGTTATATCCATCTTTTTTTAGTCTCTCTGCCAATTCTTCCATCTTTTCCTTTCCCCCTGTTTCACAAACCCTAGCACAAGAATTACAAGAAAGAAGTCCAATCTTTTTCCACTTTTTGAGGTTGCCTTTAACAATCCCGTAGGGCTTAGAATTCGTGATAATCATCTTATCACCCGCAACATATTTGGGATGAGTGTTTAAATGATTTCCGATGCTCTGTCTTCTTTTTAGACTAGGTTGATTTTCGGAAACACCAGAGTTTGAATATGAAAAGCATACGCGTTAATGTCAATCTAGTTTTCCGGAGTTACCTTTTTCCGAACAGCTTTAAGTCAGGAAAGACTTCAATGCCATTCCTATCTATTGTATAAGGCACCATATTTGTGCTGATTTTAATTCCTCTCATTTTTTCCACCTGTAAAGCTCTTGACATAGTTCCATCAGAAAACAGATTTTGCATCATGATAACTCCATGTGCCATATATTCTTCAATTGAAACAGTTCGGTCTAGACTCAAGCGACTTAATTCTGTGGTGATGATGGTGGTGACTCCTAACTCGGACAATGACTCAAACAAATCTACAACAGCGATTCTGCGTTCGACAGGATCCGGAAAACGATAGATAAGTGTAGCCAGTGTATCCAACCCAACTCTTTTAGCATCAATCTCATGAATCTTTGTTTCCAATTCCTCAACCAATTTATCAATTGGCAGTTGTTTGCCCCGTAAAGCGCTAGTTTCTCCATACAATTTCTCTTTCAGTATGCTTGCTCTTGCCATTCTGGTGGCATCTACGAAAGCAAATTTTTCTTCTTCTTCCGCTTTCTTGAAATCCCATCCAAAATTGTTCATTTCAGAATAAAAGTGCTCTTTACTTTCGTCCAAACTAACGAAGATACTGTTTTCTTGGTAATCAGCGATTCCCTTGTAGAGAAATTGAGACGCAAAAATAGTCTTTCCAGCGCCAGGTCCGCCTATAACTAGAATAACTCTTCCGTCAGGAAATCCGCCACTAATCAAATCATCTAATCCTTGGATTCCGCTAGCAACAACTTTTGACAAGCTAATCTCACCAATTAATAGTTAAGAGGCTTTGACTAGCTTTTATAACTTATGTAGATTGGCATGGAATTCTTCAAGAATTCAATAAATCTCAAAACTTAACCTGACTTCTGGATATCCTGCCATCTCATGTATAAGTTATGCTCAAGTCCTAGGACATCCAAGATTCTTCCAACAACAAAATCCACCAAAGCTTCAACGCTTTTCGGCTTATGATAGAATGCAGGCATCGATGGAATAATTATGGCGCCTTGATTTGCGAGTTCGAGCATGTTCCTGAGGTGAATAGAATTCAAGGGAGTTTCCCGGGGCACAAGAATCAGTTTCCTTTTTTCTTTGAGCATTACATCTGCTGCTCTCAAAATCACGTTTTCTGCGAATCCGCTAGCGATTCCTGCCAGAGTTTTCATACTGCACGGAACGATTACCATGCCATCCGTTTCGAATGAGCCACTCACGATCGGCGAACTCCAGTCATCAACTTCATAGAAGTGATCAGCCAATTTTTCAAGCGATTCTTTGGTGGTGCCCAGTTCGTGTGCAATTATTTTTTCTGCTGCTTCACTGATAACCAGATGCGTTTCAACTTTTTTGTTATGCAATACTTCTAGCAGCCTTTTGCCGTAGATGACACCGCTGGCTCCGGTCATTGCTATTGTTAGTTTCACATAAGCACCTGTTATTACTCTCTGTTTCTTGTTCACTAAAGCCTTTTGGAAAAATGAAAAGTGGGATCAGTCGCTTTTGTTGTTGTTTGGTTCGGCTGCTAGCGATGGAATTCTTTGAAAAACTATTAGCCCAAGTGTTAGAGACACGATCAGGTCGATTATTCCTTGTATGGTGTTCCAGAAAGCCACTTCACCGATGTATGCGCCTAACCCGATAAGACCCAGCGAGTTTCCGAAAAAGCTTAACGTATTTGCACTGGAGAACATGCCGATTATTGCATCAGGTGTCATCCCAAAGAAGAATGGTAATGCAAAATAGAAATTGGCGAGCACAGTTACTGCTGCTCGTACAATGAGCGCTAAAACACCCGCTAAAACAAAAATACGCTTGTTTTCTAAGAGCTGTTTTGTTCCGCCTAGTTTCCACGCGAAAATGGCGGGGATGAGGAACATCCAGATTGATGCTAAAGGTTTCATGGTTGCTCCAATTGCGCCTCCAGCGAAGGGCCCAACAAATCCTATGAGTGGCGAGCTTATGAGTATGCTTAGGAGTGCAGGTTTTAGTCCGAAGATTAGCCAGCAGAGCATCCATGGAACTGCTACTAGGTCTATTTGCATCCCCCAGGGTGTTAGAAAAATTGGTGGCAGAGCTTGCAGGATTATGGTTAGTGGCGCTAGTAGGGTGGCGCCTGCGAGTTTTATTGTTGGTCTGTCGAGGTTCATAGTTGGTCTTCCGGTAGCTGGTTTCTAGCCTTAACTTATTTAAGAGTAACTACCCATAAACGGGTATAATCCCGTTTTCAACAAAAGGTTTTAAAGAATTCGCTTCAATCATAAGCTAAAGTGTGGAACAAGGTTTATGCCAGAAAGTCTTGAGATAGCTCTCAGTGACCTCAACGAATGGCTAGACAAAGAAACAACTTCCCTAGTTGAACCGCTGAGGGCAGAAGCAAAAAAGCTGCTTGAAGACATCAAAGAAAAGCTTGAAGACCTCCTAGAAAGCTGCGACAAACTGTTAGATGACGCAGAAAAGGAGATAGCTAAAGGCAGCCGTAAAACGTATCGCCGAGCAAAAGCCCTTCACAAACTCGCCGGAAAGTTCGCCGATTTAATTGACGAAGTAACCATTCCTGAAGAAATCTCTGGAGAAATCCTCCATCAAACACATGAACAAATAGAGAAAACCCTGAAAACAATCGGTAAAGAGAGGGCAAAGTGGTTCCGCGCCATCTCCCCTTACTTCATAATATCTCGTCGAAGATTCGATGTCACATTAAAGAGGGCAGATGACGCGTTTCAAGATTTAACCAACTTTTTGTCAGTGGAATACTCTGAGGCTGAAACCGCTGAAGGTGTATCATCCAAGATTGAAGAGTTACGTGTGCCACTGGGTGAACTTAAAAAGTCTGAAACGAAGAAGGAGAAACTGAAGCGCGGACAAGAGCTTGTTGAAAAGAAGATAGTAGACACTAATCAGAAGTTACAGATGCTGCAGAGTAAAGACGAAGTGATTGAACTTGCTCAACTAAACGAGGAAATCAAAGAATTGAATGGCAAGGTTAAACGTGAACTGCGGCATCTCCAAAAGCCGTTCCTGAAATTTCAAACCCTAGCTAACAACCCGGGTTACAGTCTTCTGCCCGAGGAAAACAACAAGCTTAACGAATACTTGACAAACCCCTTCGAGGCTTTGGCGACAGAGAAGGAGGGGCATCCTCTTCTCAACAGTATTCTTCAAAGGATTGCCACTGCTTTGAATAACAAAAAAATGAAGCTGAAATCAAGTCGTTTTAGAAAGGCGAAAGACCAGATAAACAGCGTTTTAAACAAAGCCTCATTACTGCCGCTTCAGCAGAGTTGCAGCGAAGTTTTCAGCAAAAAACATGAGTTGGCAACGTCAGGGACGATAAGTGAAACTAGAGACGAGAGTGCGGAGTTGCAGACTCAGCTAAAAGAGCTGCAAACACGAAAGAGACTGCTGGAAGCCAGAGACGTTAGATTCGAGAAAAGACAGAAAGAGGCACACATGAGAGTTAATGAACAGAAAAGAGAACTGGAAAAGATCGTGTCAGATTTATCCGGCAAGAATGTCCTGCTTGTTCTGGATTAGTACACGCAAAATGGGAGTTAGCAAATACTTTCAGTATGACTAAACAGAAAGCGCCAGCGCACATACGCGATGAAAATACCGTTTTTACATAAACATTAATGATTGGGAAAACACGTAAAGTATGGTCTAAACGTTTGGTGGACAGGTTGACTGACCAAGAAGTTGAAGCTGAGCAAACTGAGCACAAAAGAATCGAATTCAGTTTTCCCCTTCTCACAGTTAGGACACAGATGTTCGGCAGAGTTTTCGACAAGCTCGGCTCCTTTCGTTTCTCACGCGTGATTTCATGGATTGCCCTCGTTATTGTACCTGTTGTTGCTGCGGCTGGTCTCTATCTGCTCTGCACCAGTCTCTTCCAGTTGCTGTGGACTCCGGCTGCTAGAGAGGCAAGCCGCGCGATGGGTCCTGAATCGTATCTTCTGCTGCCCGGAGTCAACCCGATTCTTCCCATATTTTATGGATGGCTGGCGATAGTCTGCACAATCATAGTTCATGAGGGAGCGCATGGAATTATTGCGAGAAACCGTGGACTGAAAGTAAACTCGAGCGGTTTACTGTTCTTTCTGGTAATTCCCATCGGCGCCTTTGTAGACGTTGATGAGGAGCAGATTGCCAAAGCAAAACACAGGGATTCTTTGAGGGTTATGGCTGCGGGGGTTGCAGGAAACGTTGCCGTAGCAGTAGTGTGCCTTCTCGCTGTTCTGCTTATCGTTAACGGGTTGACCCCTGTCGTTGATGGCGTATACGTTTCAGCTGTCACTGAGGGAATGCCTGCTGAGGCGGCGGGGCTGTTGCCCGAGGATGTATTCATTTCAATAGATAACGTGTCGATTGCCAATCTTGAGGCTATGAATGAGTTTCTAGAAGCCAAGAGTCCCGGAGATGTGGTTCAGGTGACCGTGGCTAGGGGAACAGATTGGAGCGAACGATTTTCCACGTCTATAACTTTGACTGAATCAACAGACGAGGAGAAAAGAACAGTGATGGGAGTGCTGGTGGGCGATTTGATGACTGAAGAGCGGTTAACACTCTACCGGACAGTGACTCCAGAAACGCTTATGCTGTACATGGCTCCCCCAGCTCTGGTTCCTGGTCTAGTGCCCTTCTCTGATTCACTGATCCCCTTCTACACACATTCTCTGGGGGCGCATTGGCATGTGTATGCGAACGTTTTCTTCTGGCTGTGGTTCATAAACGTTAACGTTGCAGTGTTCAATGCGTTGCCCATTTACCCGCTGGACGGAGGAAGAATGCTCAACATCACATTGAAGAGCGTTCTGGGTCGAAAGGTAAGCGAGAAGACAATATCCAGAATAACGTATGCCGTGACAGCACTTGTAATCACGATTCTGTTGATGATTGTCCTAATTCCCTATATTATGCCTTTATTATCTACTGAGCAGACTTTGATGATTCACTAATTTTCCAGAACAAGACTGCTTTATAGCAATGTTTTAGCTTGTTTGTGTGAACTGTTTGCGATGTTTTGGTGCTGTGCTGCTGAATTTCTGAAAAAAGATATTTTTCAACAATCATCTGTTATTAGGAGCCTAATAGGGTCTGCCCGCAAATTCGGTGTGAGCACGAAGTTGTGAAAGCTGTCTTCAACAATCAACGGTTATTAGGAGACTAACCTGTGGAAACTTCGTGTGAACAATTAGGTGTTGTGTGGTTTTCCAGAAACTTTCTGTTTTCTGACCTCAGGGTAAATGCACAAAAACAGCTTTTAGGTTGAATTGCCATCTTTTGTTGTAGTTAAAACTTGGCGAGTGATATGGTTTCGCATGCTGAAAACTTGATCACTTTATCTGAATCGGCAACCAAAGCAAGTGTTGAAGAGTTTCTTAGGCTTGTCGGAAAGGTCAATAGGCGATTGGCTGCTGAAAACGGAAAGGTTGGAAAATTGAGCATAACTGGCAGGCTTGTTGAGGTGCCGCCCGTTGGAGAGGCAATAATTGTGGGCGATTTGCATGGGGACCTGAAGAGTCTCCTGCGCATATTGGGGGATAGCAGGTTTCTGGGTAAGGCAAAAGGTGGCGGCGATGTGTTTCTGGTTTTTCTTGGGGATTACGGAGACAGGGGCAAACATTCTCATGAGGTCTACTATGTTGTCTTGAAGCTCAAAGAAATGTTTCCTGAACACGTTGTATTAATGAGGGGAAACCATGAGGGACCCGCTGATCTCCGCGCATCTCCCCACGACCTGCCAACTCAAATGAAACGTAGATTCGGCGACAGAGGCACAGAAGCATACATGAAGCTCCTAGAACTCTTCAACCACCTGTACACCTGCGTAATCGTAAAGGACCGGGTTGTTCTGCTTCACGGCGGAGCCCCCAGCAAAGCCACCACAGTACACGACATAGCCTACGCGCATGAAACACATCCCCGAGAACGTCATCTTGAAGAAATCCTGTGGAGCGACCCATGGAAGGGAATAAATGGAACAATCGCTTCGCCCAGAGGCGCAGGCAGACTATTCGGCGAGGACATCACAAACAAGCTTCTGAAGATGCTTAACGTCAAAACATTGATTCGAGGGCACCAACCCTGCCCAGACGGATACAAGAGCATGCACGGCGGACAAGTGTTAACACTCTTTTCCAGGAAAGGACCACCATACAACAACAGCTCCGGAGCTTACCTACACCTCAACATCTCCCAGAAACTGGAAAAAACCCAGCAAATACTACAGGGAATACATAAATTCTAATCCTAAACCCAAACACAAAGGTTTTTCAGATTCTTTAAAGCGACTAAAAAAGAAAAAAGAGACGCTGGGATTGGCGAAACCTTGGAGTTTCTGCCCTGAG
>Ga0272441_10014336_pt1 | contig 11263 bp, 9 predicted proteins | sample SSMProp6N_FD_193582 | JGI IMG/M metagenome (GOLD analysis project Ga0272441, IMG submission 193582) | Marine sediment archaeal communities from Little Sippewissett salt marsh, Falmouth, MA, United States - SSM-Prop-6N | ecosystem: Environmental > Aquatic > Marine > Wetlands > Sediment ... | reverse complement strand
CATAAAAAAGTTTGAAGATTACTTGATTTTTCAGATGGGAAGTTCAGGTCTTGAATTATCATTTTTGTGTTTCATTTTCAAACTTTTTAATTATCTTGCTGACCGTTGTATAATGCACACCAAGGAATTCGGCAATCTTTTTAAGGGTGTACCCATATGCTAAACTTGCTCGATATATTTTTAATTCCTTTTTATCTTTCCCCTGGAATATTTTATCTAAAGTTGGCCGGGAGGCATAAAGCTGGCTTCTGGGAATTTCTGATAATTTTTCCTTTTGCTTTATTCTCTGATCCATCTTGCTTATAAAATCTTCAGAACCAAGCAAAATCTGACCCTTCACTTGCTTTAAAGGTGATTCCGTACCTATATCCAAGAATACATATTCCTGATAGGCTTTCATTGCTACTTTTCTTTTTGAACCGAACTGAGCCAGTATCCCATCAGTGAAAAGACAGTGAATTCCCTTTTTAAAACCAATGCATTGCGCATAAGAACTCCAAAGCCAATCCTTGGGATCTGTTACCAGCTTAGCCCTTACGGGATTCAGTGCAATATAGCTGGAAAGTTGTACTAGATAATTTTCTTTATCAACAAGGATGGACTTGTATCTACCTTGCAAGAGATGTCCTACCCTTTTGTATTTATTATTGATATGTTGCGTATAGACACCATTGAGTTGTCTCATACCCCGGGAAAGATTTCCTTCAGGGGTTTCCACAAGTAAATGATAATGATTATGCATCAGACAATAGGAATGAAGGATCAAGTGATAGCGTTTAGTGACCCTACATAAAATATTTAAAAAATCATTCATATCACTTTTTTGAAAGAAGATCTTATTTTTTTCATTTCCCCGAGCGGTAATATGGTAGAGTGCTCCGGGAAATTCGATTCGTAATGGTCTGGCCATATAGTTAATTTATCATACTATAACTTATATTTCAAGACCTGACCCCATTATCATTGTCTTTACAACATCCTATTCATCATTAAGTGGGCAAATAATTCCAATTTTGATTTTTGTATTATTCAAAATAACCTCTTTTTAAATTGTATTTTGAGCTTTATGTCAAATATTAAGATGCAAAAACATTATTTACATAATGTGAATTTGTGAAAACTGACCCTTTGTCTTTCTTAAGCATTTTATAACCCTTTTCTTAAATTGATTAAAATTATAAAGCTATTATTTTTGACCAAACAGATTCATTTACTGGAATTCCATTTTTCATATTATCGATTCTAGTTTTCACCACTCTTTCACCTGGATATAATACTTTTTTACCTTCAGTTTCTGGCTGTGAATCCTTTATATCATTTACTATACTATTAACCATGTTATCTATCATTTCTACAGTATTAAAATGAGATGGATCCATAGCAATTAGCACTTGTGATATAGAATATTCATCTTTATCATTCTTACCAATTTCTAATGTTGAGTTTCCTCCAGATAAAACTGTAGCAATTAAATCAAGTGTCAAGGACATAGATGAACCCTTCCAATATCCAGTAGGTAATATACGACCGGTCTTTTCAATCTCACTAGGATCAGTGGTTAGTTGGTCCTCTGTATCATAACCGCCAGGTATAGGTAATTGAGAACCTTTTAATCTATATTCTTCTATCTTTCCATAGGAAAATTGTGACATTGCCATATCCACAACAACGTGTTCCCCATTACTTCTTGGTATTGCCATAACGAAAGGATTATTCCCAAGTCTAGAATCCCTTGCTCCCCAGGCCGGCATATTGGGCATGGTGTTTGTCCAACATATTCCAATACAGCCTGCATCTGCTGCTTGCCATCCAAAGGTACCGCCCCTCATCCAGTGATTCGTGTTCTTTAAGGCGACAACACCTACTCCGAATTCCTTTGCAAGTTCAATAGCTCTATTCATTGCAATTTGAGCATTTAAATTACCCATACCCAAGTTACCATCCCATCTTTCGATAGATCCAAAACCATCGATTTTAGTAGGTTTTTTTGTAATATCTATATGACCTTTATCAATATATTCGATTACTCTTTCAAATCTATTAACACCATGTGAATATACACCATCTCTACTATTATCTGTAAAGTTTTTAGCACATTTATATGCATCTTCTTCATTGTATCCTCTTGTAATCAAAATTCTTTTAAATTCATTAAGCATGTCTTCATATTTTATTCTCATTAATGCTCTCCTCTCTTCTTTGTAATTTATTTATATTATAATATTTTACATCTTAAACTTATTTTCCCCTTTCTCCACTAAATCATTTTTAAGGTCAGGTCTAAAATTATCAGTCTCCTTCTTTATTTTCAACTTTTTTAATTATCTTACTGATAGTTGTATAGTGCAATTTATGGTTTATTTTTTAGTTGTTTTTGCTCAGTAATTAATAACTCTTTTGTTATAATTTCGCTATACCTTTTGATTCTATTCCTGCCGAAGAAACTTTCCTTAACAGGTTGTTGTCATTGAGCTGTCTATTTGCCCGGCAGAGATTATTTTGTTGTGGTGTTTCTAAAACTAAGTGATAATGATTGTACATTTATTTTTTTCCAGGCTTTAATATGATAGAGGGTTACAGGGAATTGTATAGGTAATGTTCTATTCATAGTTTCAAAATAACATTATAAAAATTATATTTCAAGACCTTCCCCTGCCATTTGCATGTGGTGCTAAAATGACCCCTTCTTAAATTATATTAAGTTTTCTATAGCAAATTTTAAGATACAAAACACTATTTGCTAGAATGCGAACTACTTCAGCCTGTCGACCTGTATTTTACCCTTATGCCATCAATAAATGCAGAAATCTTAGTGCGATAAGTGTTATCGTCTTTCATTTCACTCACTGCTACTCCGGTCACAGCAATAGGTTTTTCTTTTAAAAGGCTTAACAATTTCTCGAAAATCTGATCCGGTGTTTTACCGCTTGAACTGAAAAAGAAAGCGGTTGATCGAATAGAATTACCATATTGATTGATATAGGTCCTTACAGCAGGAGTGATGTTTCCTGCCCATATCGGACTGCCAAGAATAACAAGATCATAATCGGCAGGATTTTTTTTCATTTCAATAATACGTGTCTCTTTTTTAGTCAATGCATCCCTGCCTCCAAAAATGAAACCTAATAATCCAGTTCGTTTCTTTTTATCAGTAATTTCTTCAAGGTCTGCCTCCAACTGCCGGGATATATCCTGAGCGATTTTTCGGGTATGGCCTGTTTTGGAATAATACACCACAAGTATCTTAAGACTGGATTTTTCTTTTACCTGTTTTGCCATCAAATACCTCCCTCTATTGTTTTTAAAATAATCAATAAACATTTTTCATTCTTTTCATTATATCATCTTACTTAGAGAACCAAAGAAAATGGGGAGGTCTCAAGATTTAACTAAGAACGAGAAATATCCAATGTTGAGACTTGCCTCTCAACACCGGCATCGATGACAAAATCAGGTTGAAGCTTATCAATAAATAATTGGGTAGCAGAACTGCAATTAATTTTACCCATATCTACCTTGATCGTATAAACCTCTACATTATTTTCTTTTCTTTCTGAAACAATTCGTCCGCTACTTCAGATCCACTCTTCAATTCCAGTATTTCTTTACAGGCATTGTATTCATCATCAAGCGGGCAAATGATTCCAATTTTGATTTTTGTGGTACTCAAAATGACCTCTTCTTAAAACCTATTCCTGTTATATGTTAAACATGAAAACTTGATTCTGAATTTTTTATTAGAAGCAAAATAATCTGATCCTATATGTTTTCTTAACTGATTATATGGCCAAACAGCGAACCTTACCCTGTATTTTTACTTTTATAATTTAAATAAAAAAAGTTTAACACATTAATTGACAAAAAATGAATAATAGTTTAGTATTAAGTAAATTTTTAATAAATATTAGGAGAAATAGGCAAATGAAAAAATTAGTACTGTTTCTGTGTTTGTTTTTAATTTGTAGTTTTCTTCCACTTAGTGTTACTGCTAATCAAGCTGAATACACCGGGAAAATTGGCGTCTCACTACCAACTGCAACTCACGGATATTTAGGTAGAATAAACTGGTGGGCAAAAAAAGCAATTGAAGATTGGAAAGAAAAAAGCCCAAATGTTGAATTCGTTATTGTCACTGCTGAAAGTGTCACAAAACAAGCTGCAGATATTGAAGATTTAATGATTCAAGAGATTGATTCACTTGTTGTATTTCCGTTCGATGCTTCATTGACACCCATAATTGAGAAAGTCCATAATGAGGGAGTATTCACAGTAGTTATTAGCAGAGGAACAACAAAACCTGTTTATGATGTCTATATTTCAAATGATGATGCTACCTATGCTCGTACAGGAATGGAATGGGTTTGTAAAGAATTAGATTATAATGGAAAGGTCGTTATTATAGAGGGTATTCCAACCCCAATAAATACCATTAGGGTAGATACCATTAATGCCATAGCTGATCAATATCCGGGAATTGAAATTCTTGATTCTCAACCAGGAGAATGGAACCAGCAAAAAGCATTAAGCGTAATGGAAAACTACCTACAAAAATATCCTCAGATTGATGCTGTCTATACAGCAGATGATGATATGCTCAAAGGTGCGCTGCAAGCATACCAGGAATCAGGAAGAAATGATATAAAAGTATTTCTTGGTGGTGCAGCAATGAAAGATATGCTTGAGAGAATTATTAATGGAGATCCCCTGGTAAAAGCAAATGTTAGTTTCCCGCCAGATGTTATGGCAACTGCAGTTAGCCTTGGCGTTCTCGGTCATAATGAAGTGACTCTGGAGGGTTTCTATCAACAAAAACTTCCTATCAGAATTATTCTCTCATCTGAAATAATTACTGCTGAAAATGTAGACCGTTTTTATCATCCAGATGAAATGAATTAAATTTTTTAAATTATAGAAATAGAACTATTTCAACAATATTTTATTTTTATAATGATGTGTCAATAAAAAAAGAGGTTATTCAAAATAACCTCTTTTTTTATTGCTTCGAAAACCTTATATTATAAAATAAGAAAATTTTCAAATATTTTTAATGTTTGATTATAAATTCACATTTGTCCACTTCTTGTCTGAACGATTACTTTTTAAAACTGCTTCCACAAAAGCAATACCGTTAATACCTTCTTCTATGCTGGGGAAATCCCACCCTCTTATGCCCCCTGAACAAGGATTTTCGTTGTTTTTTATACAACGTATCGCCTTAAATGCAGCAGAATAGATATTGGAAAAAGCACTGATAAAACCTTCGGGATGACCGGGAGGAAGTTGTGAAGCTTGCCTTGCATCTTCACATAAACTTGGAATTCCCTTTTTAAATATGGTGCTAGTTCCATCCGAATTCATCATCTCCAACACTTCAGGAAACTCTTGATCCCAAAATAAACCTGCTTTTTCCCCATAGATTCTAATTCGCAAGGCATTCCCTTCTCCGGTAGAAACCTGAGAGGCATGAAGAAGACCATGAATTTCTTTATTATATCTGATTAAAACACTCCCCTGATCTTCTAATTTATTTCCTTTTATAGCAGCGTTAAGGTCTGCACAGACTTTCTCTGGTTTTAAACTGGTAATAGTCTGAACAAGATTTAATGCATGAATACCAATATCTATCATGGTACAGGAAGGACCGGAAATATCTGGGTCTAAATGCCAAGTATAGAAAATTTCCGGATTATTTATGAGTGGAGAAAGCCATCCTTGCGTGTAACTAACTAAAATATTGATGATTTTTCCAATTTTACCCGACCTGACCAGATACCTAGCTTGCTTAACCATAGGGTAACTGCTATAGCTATGAGTCAAAATCAATACCTTCCCTGATTTTTCTTGGCTTTTTTTGATTTTAAAAGCTTCGGAAAGAGAGATTGCCATAGGTTTATCCAAAATTACGTGAAATCCTGCTTCTAAAAATGCTCTCGCCATAGTACTATGAGTAGCATTCGGCGTTGCTATAATTACAAAATCAATTCTTTTATCTTGGGATAGATTTTTTTCCTTTTCAATCATTTCGATATAATTTTGATATATTCTTCTTCTTTCAATACCCAGTTCACAACCTCGCTCTATGCACCTAACAGCATCATGTGAAAAAACACCAGCCGTTATCTCCGCCTCTCCATGGAAAATAGAAGCTGTTCTATGTGCGAATCCTATAAACGAATTTCTTCCACCACCAATAATTCCTCCTAAAAGCTTCTGCACGTTACGCCTCCAAATTAAAAGTCCATTTTACTCAAGTCCGAGAATTCTTCTGTTCCTTTTTTTATCTGTGTCCATAGCTGCAAAATCATCGAAACTTCTTTTCATCAGTTCAATTAAATGATCTGATATAAAACTGGCACCTTCCTGAGCTCCCTGTTCCGAATCTTTTAAAAAGCATTCCCACTCCAAAACAGCCCATGATGAAAATCCTATTTCAGTCATGGATGAAAATACTTTTTTAAAATTAATATCGCCATCGCCAAGACTTCGAAATCTACCAGGGCGTTCTTTCCAGTTCTGATATCCACCATAGACGCCGGATTTTCCTGATAATCTCAGCTCAGCATCCTTGACATGGAAAGCTTTGATGAGTTGACCATAAATATGTATAAATTGAATATAATCCATGTGTTGAAGTATAAAATGGGAAGGATCATAAAGGATTTTAACACTTTGATGATTACCGGTTGCTTCTAGAAATCGTTCAAACGTCACCCCATCATGCAGATCCTCACCTGGATGAATCTCATATGCAAGTTCTACCCCATAATCGGAGGCTACTTGGAGAATCGGTTGCCAAAGAGAAGCAAGATTTTTAAATCCTTCCTCAACAATTCCTAACGGTCTGGGAGGCCAGGGATACATTAAATGCCATAAAAATGCTCCTGAGAAGGTCGGAACTACTTGAAGACCTAGATTAGCTGATGCCTTGATGACAGCCTTCATTTTTTCCGTAGCCCATCTTTGTCTTTCCTTAGGATTTCTCCTAAAAACTGGTTCTGTAAACGCATCAAATACTTCATCATATGCAGGGTGAACTGCTACTAACTGGCCAAAAAGATGGGAAGCTAATTCTGTTATTTCAACATCCCCACACATACCTCTAATTTCTTCACAGTAGGATTTGGAGGATGCTGCCAAATCAATATCAATAAATCTTTTTTCTGAGGCTGGTATCTGTATCCCTTTATATCCTAAAGATTTTGCCCAAGATGATATATTTTCAAGGTTATTATATGGGGGGTTGTCATCCACAAACTGGGCTAAAAAGATAGCTGGTCCTTTGATTCCACTCATAAAACTCCTCCTTATAGAACTAATTTATATGTTTTTATAAAACGTTAAATCAATTTATCGAATTTCAAAATATTCAAATTAGAATGTTCAGATTTTATGTTACACTGGACAGAAAAGTCACTATAATCCTTTTCTTACTTTTGCCAGTTCCCTGGAGATTATACTACTGTTTCTGTCTTTGAATATAAACAGCTCCAATAATCACTAAACCCTTGACTGTTCCTTGAAGATAAGGAGATACTCCAACCATATTCAACATATTATTTATAACACCAAGCATAATTGCACCAAATACTGTACCCCATACCGTGCCTCGTCCACCACTTAACATTGTTCCACCTACAATAACTGCAGCAATAGCATCAAGCTCAGTCCCCATACCCATGTTTGAAGTACTGACTGCATTAAACCTTGATGCAAGAAGTATCGAAGATACTGCAACCATTATCCCGGTTAGAATGTATGAAAAAGCACTTACATAATTCACGTTAATTGCAGAAAAAATAGCTACATTGCGGTTTGAACCAACAGCACAAATGTATCTGCCATATCTTGTATTGTTCAACAAAAAGCTAAGAATAGTAGCTAGAACAAGCATAATCCAGACTGGCAATGGAATAAACATAATTGTTTTCATTCCTAGTCCACCATAAGCGTAATTCAAGGATCTTATTTCGCCTGCGTTACCTATAAATAATGCTAAAGATCTGAAAATAGCCATGCTGCCAAGTGTAACAATAAAAGGAGCAATCTTACCTTTGGTTATTAAAATACCATTAAAAGCTCCTACAGCAGCTCCAATAATAATACCGGAAAGTATAGCAATAAAGATCACTATATAACTATTCAATGCAAAGTTACCCATGTAGTTCATAAATAGAATGACGACAGAACCAATAAAAGCTGACATAGAACCAACAGAAAGGTCTATTCCCCCTCCAATAATGACAAATGTCATACCAAGTGCTATTATCCCTGTATAGGAAATTTGCCGTAGAATATTTAACAAATTCTGAATTCTAAGAAAATATGGACTTAAAAATGATGAAATGATGATGAGAATAATTAAAACAATAAAGGCAGCATTTTTCTGCCAGTCAAAATTTTTTAGAAAAATAAATCGATTGGTATTAATTGTTAAGATCCTCCTCTCTAATTCCTGTTGCATAAAACATTATCTCTTTTTCGTTAATATCTTTGTCTTCAAGAATGCCGTTTAGTCTTCCATCTTGCATTACTGCTACTCTATTGCACATTCCAATAAGCTCTTCCATTTCTGATGAAATAAATATACATGATATGCCTTCCTTTGCAAGAGAACTGATGAAATAATAAATTTCCTGTTTAGCAGATACATCTATTCCTCTAGTTGGCTCATCGAGTATCAGAACATCGGGCTTTATATCAAGAGTTTTTGCCAATGATATTTTTTGCTGATTTCCTCCACTCAGAAATTCAAGTTCTGTCTTTAGGTTTGGAGTTTTAATATTAAAAATGTCCTGATAATTTTTTGCTGCCTCCATTTCACTATTTTGATCAATCCACCGAACAATATTATTACTATAATAAGGAAGAGAAACAAGCGTAATATTTTTGGTCACCGAGAATCCCGTAATAATTCCGTATCCCTGCCTATCTTCAGAAAGATAACCTATTTTAGACCGGACAGCATCAGTAGGACTCTTTATAGGAATTGACTTATTTTTAATAATAATTTCCCCTCTTGAAATCGGCAATAACCCCATTATTGCTAGTGATAATTCAGTACGTCCAGCTCCCACAAGACCACCAAAACCAAAAATCTCTCCTTTTCTCAAACCAAATGAAATATCTTCTAATATACCAGGAACAGTCAGGCCTTTTATTTCAAAAATAATCTCCATAGGTGGCTTAGGTTTTTTTGGAAAAATCTGTGATAGTTCGCGCCCAACCATATATTCAGCCATTTGTTTTAACGTTACTTTATCAATTTCATCCTCTTTGACATGATATCCATCTCTAAGAACTATGACTCTATTGCAAATTTCGCTAATTTCTTTTAATTTATGGGAAATATAAATTATAGTAAGGCCTTCTTTTTGTAACTTTTTCATCAATCTAAAAAGTATTTTTACTTCGTTTATCGTAAGCACTGAAGTAGGTTCATCCATTATAAGTATCTTAGATTTAAACGCGATTGCTTTACTGATTTCAACCATTTGTTTTTGAGCAGCGCTTAAATTCTCTATTCTTTCATCAGGAGAAATCTTTACTTCCAACTCCTTCAAAATTTGTATTGTTCTTAATCTCATAATTTTTTTATTGAGATAAAAATTCTTTTTAATTTCTGATCCAAGGAAAATATTTTCACTAACTGTAAGATCTTTTATAAGATTGAATTCCTGGGGGATAAGGGTTATGCCTATTTTTTTTGCATCAGCTGGCTTTTTAATGTCTACTTTATTTCCTTCAAAGAAGATATCTCCTGAATCCTGAAGATAGATCCCACTTAATATCTTCATCATAGTCGTTTTTCCGGCTCCGTTTTCACCAATCACTCCAAGTATCTCGCCTGTTTTAATTGAAAAACTAACATTGTGCAGAACTTCTACTTTAGAAAAACTTTTACTTATATTTTTAGCTTCTAATATAACATTTTTCACGTTAATTGTGGCCTTAATACCTTAAACTAACTTCTCAGTAAATATTAATAAGTTTAGCATATGGAAAATTCAATGTCAAAGAATACTTAACACATTCATCCCACAGGTTTTAATAACAGAATGCCGGTTTTATCCGGCTGTCCATGATATAAGCCAACACAAATGCATGGATATATTTTAAAGTCAATAAGTAAAATATCAGCTCTTAAGCGATGATTATCAGGTTTTCATCCCTTCCTAATTTATTTTCTAAAAAGGTTTTTTAATCCTTTAACAAAACTTCTTTATCCGGCTTCTAAAGATAAATTCTTTTAATACCGGGAACATTTTTAGGAGTGCTGGCTTGCAAATTGTGTCTTGAATATGGTTACAAAATTCCAGAAAAAGCTTTTTTATAGAAAGAATCTACTTATCATTGTACAGGATTCGTCATCCCCGGATGGTATTTTCCCCAATTCCTTACCAGAACATGGGTCATCTTCATAGGAATGCTTAGCACATACAATATCGTAAATATTTACTTCTTTAGTTAGAGAACCGGCAACACCAGCATCAATAACAAAATCAGTTGGGAATTTGTTAATAACTGATTAAGTAGCAGAACTGCAATTGATTTTACCCACTCCGGCTTTAATAGCGTAAACCTCTACGTTATTCTCTTTTCTTTCTAAAATAATTCATCCTGGTATTTTAGATTCATTCTTCAGGCCTAATATCTTTTTACAGGCATCATATTCATCCTCAAGCAGGCAAATGATTCCAATTTTGGTTTTTGTATTACTCAAAATAGCCTCTTCTTGAATTATATATGGCTTTTTATGTCAAATGTTGAGACCTGATCCCAAATATCACAAATATTATATTACATCGACAAAAAAGTACTGATTATCAAACATAATCAAAGACACACAAAGAATAACTGTCCCCTGACATGACAAGTCTTGTTTTTATCTTGAATCTTCAAATAATCGTAAATAGTCTTTATAGATAAAAATCCTTCCATACTTTTGATTTTTGTCTTTAGGTTCCAAAAGATTTAACCTGACAAATCTTTTCACTAATTTATTTGCCCCTTCTCTTGAAAGCCCGGTAAATTCTATAACTTTTTTAACATTAATGATGGGTAATTTATAAAGACTTTTTAAAAGCTTGTCAGCATTTTTGGTTCCCTTTCCTAATTTCATTATTTTTTGCTGATTCTTCTCACGTAATTCAATAATTTTATTCGATGTTTCAATCGCCTCTTCGGCAACTCTCCCGATACCTTCTAGAAAAAATTCCAGCCAGGATAATACATTTCCCTTTCTATATTCATCTAATTTATCGAA
>Ga0272441_10014335_pt1 | contig 11263 bp, 11 predicted proteins | sample SSMProp6N_FD_193582 | JGI IMG/M metagenome (GOLD analysis project Ga0272441, IMG submission 193582) | Marine sediment archaeal communities from Little Sippewissett salt marsh, Falmouth, MA, United States - SSM-Prop-6N | ecosystem: Environmental > Aquatic > Marine > Wetlands > Sediment ... | reverse complement strand
GGTGATATGCCAAAAAGGAATAGATGATCTGGCACAACACTATCTTGCACAGAAAAAAATATTTGCCATCCGCAGGGTAAGTGAATCAGATATGAAAAAACTCTCAAAGGCGACAGGCGCTTCCATTGTCTCCCAAATCCAGGACATCAAAAAAACAGATCTTGGCTTCGCAGGTTTTGTCAGTACCAGAAAAATTGGAGAGGACGAAATGACATTTATCACACACTGTAAGAACCCTAAGGCAGTCAGTATACTTATAAGAGGGGGAACAGAACACGTGGTTGATGAATTAGACAGAAGTCTTCATGATGCCCTCTCTGTTATTGGTAAAACAATAGAAAATGGAAAAATAACCTTTGGGGGAGGCTCCCTAGCTATAGAAATCGCTATGGGCCTTCAAGACTATGCGGGAACAATCGGAGGCCGGGAACAAATGGCCATTGAGGCTTATGCAAATGCCGTTGAATCTATCCCCCGGGCGTTAGCTAATAATTCTGGTTTTGATGCCATTGATATCCTATTAAAACTACGGCAGGCCCATAAGAAAGGAAAGAAAACTTTTGGCATCAATGTCTATACTGGTGATATTGCAGACATGAAAAAACAAAATGTCATTGAACCAGCTGTATTGAATACACAGGCCATCCAAACAGCAACTGAGGGTGCGGTAATGATTCTTCGTATCGATGATGTCATTGCAGCAAAGGGAGGAAGCCCAATGCCTCCTGGATCTCCAGGCGCGGGTCCTGGGGGAGACGAAGATTTTGAGGGATACTAATATCCCTCTTCTTTTAACCCATGAAAATAGATGGATTCTTTATCTCCAGTTGAAATAGGGGGATTCAGGGGGCATGAAAATGAACCTAGGTAAGTATCATACCTGGATGACGAGAATGATGAGTTACGGCAGCATTATTAATTTTGTCATGCTGGCATATCTATACATTACTCAATCCCCCCTGGGTATCTCCTGGTATATCTGGCTCATTGTCTTATCTTCTTTATTACCTACCCTCTTGTTCATTGATACAATGTTTATTTATCCTCAATCATTAAAATATTCAAGTGATAGGAACCCTGAATGGAAAGCCATACGAGAGACACGGGAAATTGTTGAAAAAATAGACAAAGAAATACATGAGTTTATCTGCAAAAAATAGTGTCAGCTCATCACTCCTGTAGAGGTGACGATATGGGCGTGTCATCTGAATAAAGATTATTTCATAATTTTTAATGAAAAGGCTACGCCTATGAATGTATATTCAGTTGACCTTACTAATCCTTTGTTTGTCTCTATTTTCACTGAGCCTACAAAAAACATAGATTGCCCACTAGTCGACCCGGTATATGAAAAAGCTTTCAGCGTTAAAGGATTATAGGAAAAATATCATGGATCTTGGGCCTGATGAAGTCCAGTGAAGATTTGAAATAATACGCACAGGATATCTGTCCTCTTTATCAGGAAGACCTAAGCCAGCAATTTCACTAAAATTGGGATTAATCACCACATGAAAAACACCTATTGCAATGATGGCAGAAGATGAATCATCATCTAGACTAGGAAACATTGCTTGAGACTCACTGGATGCAAGACTAAGCGGTGTTGAATGAAATTGTGAAACATTTATTGCACCGGAAAGTGTTGTCGCCATAAAAAGGATAGTAATCAATATTCCAATACCCATAACTCTTGTTTTCATATTTACTTCTCCATTAAATTTAATGAATTATTTGCCTTATCATAGTAAGTATTTTTTTTTTATCTTACCATATCTCTGTATACATGTCATCATATCCATAATTCTCGGGGTCATAGCCATATTCGATTATTCTATAATATCCTTCTCTGGCTCTATTTTTTGATTTTACCTTTTTGTTTGATTTAGATCTTATTCTTTTCACCATTTATTTACCTCATAAATGGGGGTATACCCCAAAAAGAGTAATTAATGATTTTATAATGTCTTCTTTCTTATTCCAAAGAAATATCGGATTAATAAAACATAATCCACGGAATATTGATTATACATATTCCTGTTTCAACATGTATAGGTGCTCCAAAATCATCTATCAACTCTTTATTCGGGAGGTCACAATCCTGACACTTACACTTATTTTCTTTTTTTGTGAGTCACTTCTGTTGTCATCTGGTTTTTTACCAATAAAAACGAGTTCAAATCCCGGTCCGAGCCTGCTACTCATTAGCACGATTTTTAACAGAGGTGAACACATATTTTTTAAGCACAAATGCGGCCAAATTCCGGTGAGGAGAATACATACTTCCTGGACAGTCTTTATAAATAAATAGTCCACTATTGTTCCGAGGAGGCTTATTTTTGCTGAATAAAAAAAGAGAAGTTCAGGAGATTTTTATTGTTGCATTATTGGCTGAGATAGGTTTTATATATAATGTATATGGATTTGTTGATTCCAAGAATTAAAATATAAATAAAGGATTTAAAAGAACATTTATTTAGGGATGAAAATCATGAAAGTTGTTGCATTTAATGGAAGCGCGCGAAAAAACGGCAATACTGCAATACTAGTAGAAACTGTTTTTCAAGAACTTAAAAAAGAGGGTATTAACTGTGAAATTGTGCACCTTGCTGGTAAAAAAATTCGTGGGTGTATCGCATGCAATCACTGTTTGACACATAAAGATAAAAAATGCTCTATTACTGAGGATATTGTAAATGAATGTATCAATAAAATGATTGATGCAAATGCTATCATCCTTGCGTCTCCAACATATTTTTCAAATGTTACTTCAGAAATGAAGGCCTTAATTGATCGTGCAGGAAGGGTTGCACGTGGAAATAATTATCTTTTTAAGGGAAAGGTTGGTGCGTCGATTGTTGCTGTAAAACGGACTGGGGCCATTCATGCTTTTAATTCTATGAATCATTTTTTTCTTATTGAGCAAATGGTAGTTGTCGGTTCAACGTCATGGAATATTGGTATTGGTGGAGAAATTGGGGATATTAATAAGGATACTATTGGTCTTGAGACGATGAAAAATTTGGGAAAAAATATGGTATGGTTACTAAAAAAACTTCATCAATGAATCATTTTATTGGGACCAATACCTAATTCTTGTTATTTTTTAGGATAAATAGGGATTTCCTGTCAGAAAATGATAATTTTAGAAATTGTAAAAAATTAGAAAAAAGAGAAGAGGAAGTAGGCAACTGGATTATTATCCACTCTTATTAAACAATACATCCTTAGGGGAAAAACCGCCAAAAAAAGGAGTATAATAAAAAAAAGATTTTTTGGCAAAATCGAGGAATTTTTAATCTTAGTTTATTGCTAATAAAAGATTCAAATCCTGATAAGAACACTGTACTCATCCTGCCTAAATCCTGATGAGTTCATCCATTATTTGTTTATTCTTCATCAATCATAATGCATGTCATTAGTATGATATACCTCTAACATAAGTTAATGTCGAAAATAATGTTCCATTCGATCAAAGGCTTTATGAATTTCTTTTTCTGAAACACAGAATGAAAGCCGTAAATTTTGTTCACCCTTTGGTCCAAAAGCAATACCTGGAGTTTTTGATACCCTTGCCTCTTTGAGAAAATTTTTACAAAATGATGTAGAGTCCTCTCCACCCTTTGCCACAATCTTTGGAAACATGAGATATGATTCTTGAGGTTTTTGATATTCAAAAACAAAATCTAACTCATTTAGGCGGTTACACATGACATTTCGCATTGACAGATAATGATTTCTGAATTTTTTAATACAATCTTGTGGCCTTTTCAATGCTTCAAGGGCAGCATATTGTGAAACCACAGGTGCACAAATAGCAAAGGGAATATGAACTTTTTCAATCTGAGTAATGAGGCTTTCATCTGTTTGTAGATATCCGATTCGCCATCCTGTCATTGCATAAGTTTTTGTAAAGGTAAAACAGCTTACTACCTGTTGTTTCATTTCTGGGATTGAACCGATGCTGAAATGTGTCGCATCATCATATGTAAAATATTCATAACAAATTCTGTGTAATTGTGTATTTTTTGGATACCAAAAAAGACAAGGTTTCCCTGCCCCCATTTTTTTTGGCTCTAAGATGATTGTGCTTCCCTTAATCATTCCACTTTTTTTAATGCATTATATCGATTTTTTATTGTGTCTAAGGAAACGCTACAGTTCTCTGAAACTTCTTTAAAAGAGGCTCTAGCATCACTTTGGAGAGTCCTAATTACTTTTATATCTATTCTATCTAGATTTTTAATTATCAGGTTTATAAATCCCTATTTCTAATAAATAAGTGAATTTTTAATTAATAATTCTTTCTTTTTCCTTATTAATGCAAATATTTTAATAAAATTTATTTTTATTGGCCATATATTGTAAATTTATCATCTATTTTACATTAATGTCCGTTAATAGACTAAATTAACTTACAATATACTAAAATTTAAATAATATTATGGCATAAACTTTTAGATTCCCACATTTGCTGATAAAAATATCACTAACTATGGTGAAATTTTATGAAATTGACTCCAGAACAATGGTTAGAAAAAATAGAAAAAGAAGGAAGAGCAGATGAAGTTTTCCTCCTAATTCATGGAAAGCAGTTTACCCCAAGAGAGATTGCAAAAAATGACCTTCTTTGGATGCAAGTTGTAAAGTCTGTTTAAATATATGGCTATCAAGATTATCGTCACTGGGGGAACTTTTGATAAGAACTATAATGAGCTTACAGGTGAACTTTTTTTCAACAAGACACACGTACCTGAGATGCTTAAATTAGGAAGGGCACGATTAGACACAGATATCGAACCACTGTTGATGGTGGATAGCTTACACATGACCGACGATGATATGCAGAAAATTCTAAGAGAATGTACTCAAGCCCAAGAAGAAAGGATACTTATAACGCATGGAACAGATAGAATGACAGACACTGCCCATATATTAGGGGAAAAGATTTCGGATAAAACGATCGTTCTTACGGGAGCAATGATTCCGTATGCATTTGGAAGTTCTGATGGATTGTTTAATCTAGGCAGTGCCTTAGCTTTTGCACAAACGTTGCCTCATGGTGTGTATATTTCAATGAATGGCAAATATTTTAACTGGAACAATGTAAGGAAAAATAAACAAACAGGAACATTTGAGGAAAAAAAAATCATCTAAGTATGATTAAAAAACTATCTTCTCTCTTCTCTTTTTATACTCGCTGCTCTAGGATGTGATATACCTTATTTTTGGCATTATGTCACCAAACCCATCTACCGTACTACAGTATGTCAGTGCGTTCTCGTCGTAAAGCATCACTTTCTGTCGAGATTTGTGTACGGGTTCACATTCCTGCCCCCAAAACTAACTTTCTTTTTAGATATTGTCGCTCACCTATGTTAATTCCTTATTTTTTGCTAATAAAAACGAGCCCAAATCCCGGTGAGAAGAAAAACTTACTTCCTAGATAGGCTTTATAAATAAATAACTCATTATAATGTATAGAGGCGATGATCCATGAAAAAAAAATTTAAATTGATAACGTTAATTTTTTGTATCCTTTTTTTAATAAGCAGTTTATCTACTGCACTGAACACAAGTGAATCTACTACCCTAAAAAACAAAGGGTGCACTATAGAAACCAAAAGTCTTGATATCCAATTTATGCAGCCAGAAATTATCACAGATGAAGAATATATTCAATTAAATGTTGATGTGGCCACTTCCTGCTTATGCCACCCAGGTCAGCCCTTAATTCCCATCTATCAAAAAACAATTATTTTCCCATTTGGAACAAAAGTGATTGATATTTCAATTGACAAAAGTGATATTCATTCCATCTCTTTGCCATATAAAATACTTCCTTCTCCAGAGCCGATTATACATGAAAATGGGGTAAAACAAGTTTCTATAATGAATGAAGAACTATATTCATCTGGTGAGTTGTATCCAACAAATTGGTATAGGGTAACAACGGGAGGAGGATTGGACAAAAATAATGAGCGTAAAACTTTTGTTACTGTGCAATTGTTCCCCATTAGATATAATGCTACCACTAATCAGATAATCTATGTAAGGGATATGACCATAAATATCAATTATCAAGAACCCCAAGAATCCTTCCTTTTTACTGGTGATACCTATGATATGGTTATTATTGCACCAGAGATTTTTGCATCAGATCTCCAACCACTTATCACCCACAAAAATGTTGTCGGTGTAACCACATTTCTTAAAAAAACCGAAGAAATCTACAATCAATATAGTGGAATTGATAAACCTGAAAAAATAAAATATTTCATTAAGGATGCCATTGAAACATGGGACATTCATTATGTTTTGCTGGTTGGTGGCTTACAATCCGTTCTGTATGGTAATCCTCGGGATGATGCTAATCAGGGTTCAAAAGACTGGCATCTTCCAGTGAGATATACCAATCTTGTGGATCCAGGTTCATTTAGTGACCCTGGTTTTATTTCTGATCTTTACTTTATGGATATTTATGATGGCGAAGGCCAATTTTCCAGTTGGGACTCTAACAATAATGGTATCTTTGCAGAATGGAAACAATTTGGAAGCAACAAAGATATTATTGATTTTTATCCGGATGTTTATGTGGGGCGACTCGCTTGCCGTAATACCTGGGAAGTAAAAAACATAGTGAACAAAATTATTACTTATGAAACTACACCCATTGATTCGTCATGGTATAACAGAATGGTGCTCGTGGGTGGAGACAGCTTTGATGACTCCCGCTTTGGTACTAATTGGCCTGAAGATGAACTTATATGCGACAAATTATTTTCATATATGGAGAATTTTGAGGCCATACGCCTCTTTGCTTCAAACAGAGATATCGATAATGATTTAACACCACTTACTACAAATATATTACGAGAGCTTAATGTTGGTTGCGGCTTTATTGTTTTTGCAGGACACGGTTGTCCTTATAAATGGGTGACAAACTGGCCGGGCGAGTTTGATAAGCCCATTGAGAATGGAGGGATAGCAATTTTTGATTTCCCACAGCTACACAATGGCGATAAACTCCCTATTTGTTGCATTGAAGGAGGATGCCATAATAGCCTATTTAATGTCAGTCTGCTGACAACCCTATTTGATAGAGACAATTCAAGACACCTTATGACATATGGTATCCCCACACCAGAATGCTTGGGTTGGTCTTTTGTACGTAAAAACAGTGGGGGAGCGATTGCATGCTTTGGGTATCCCAGTTGTACATATCTTTCCCCTGGAGAGACTGGAGACCTAAATGGGGATGGATATAATGAACCAGATATTTTTGAAGCATGGAGACCCTATATGGTACAGCAATACTATAAAATAATTGGGAATGGGACAAGGTTCCTTGGAGATGCCGCAGGTGGTGCGGTGAGAAACTACATTCAGGCATTTCCCGGCATGAATTCACAATTTGACGCTAAAATAATTGAACAGGTTATTTTCTTTGGAGATCCAAGTCTTAAAATTGGAGGATATTCCTAATTTCCCTCCTTTTCATTTTTCATAGATGTTAATCCTCTATTTTTTCCTAGTACATATAAGTCCAAATCCCAGTCCTTTAATAATACTCATTAGCACTGTATTTTACAGAATAAAAAACACATTTTTGAGGTGTAAATTCGTTTTCAGATCCCAGTGGAAGCAATGGCTTTTCAACTCTTTTAAATCACGTTTTTTTTGAGGTGTAAATTCTTATTTTATCCCCCTCATTAATAGAGCCACGTATCTAATGAGGTTAAATTAAATTTAATATCTCTAGTGTAATCTATATTAATATGTTATCTATTTTCCTTTTTTGTTATCTGAGTGATTAGTTATGGAAATGAATTGGGATATCTTATTAGAAATCCATAAAAACATGCCTCGTCAAGGATCAGGTCGAGATGAATATACTCAAAAAGCTTTTGAAATGATACCGAAAATAAACAATCCAAGAATTTTAGATATTGGTTGTGGGCCAGGGATGCAAACCATTAAACTTGCAAAGATGTCTAATGGAAAAGTAATAGGTATTGATATTTTTAATCAATATCTTGCTCAACTTCGAGAATCAATAGATAAAGAAAAACTACATGATCGAGTTGAAGCGGTTAATCAATCGATGATGGATATAAAATATCCAAAAGAAAGTTTTGATATTATTTGGGCTGAAGGATCTATATTTGTAATAGGTTTTGAAAAAGGGTTAAATGATTGGAAGAAATATATAAAATCAAATGGTTATCTTGCAGTTCATGAAATGGCATGGTTAAAAAATAATCCTCCTACGGAATTAACTGATTTTTTTAAACAAGTTTATCCTGCTATTACAACAATCGAAGAAAACCTTGAAATTATTAGAAAATGTGATTACAATATAATCGGATATTTCCCTCTTCCAGATGATGCATGGTGGGATTTTTATTATAATCCTTTACAAAAAAGACTTGATAAATTAAGTATAAAATATAAAGATAATCCAAAATATATGGAAATGATAAATGTAGAAAAAAGAGAAATTCAGCTTTATAAAAAATATAATAAATTTTATGGATCAGTATTTTTTATAATGCAAAAAAAATGAAGAATATATAAATATATACTATAATAAAAATACCTGAAGCAATAAATTTTTCAAAACAATTTAACCAAACCTTAAAAGGAAAAACAATACATCTGGACTTACCATAGTATCCTGTGCAACAAGAAAAGAATCAGGCATACTCACCAAAAAACTTAGGTCCCAAAGAATCAATGCTTCTGCAATCCATGGAGGAATGGAACAACGAGAACGACAAAAATAACGCCATGCTCTAAAGAACAGCCAAACAAATGTCCTTGTTGCAACGGATGTGGCAGCTCGAGGACTTGACATTACAAATGTCACCCATATCTACAATTATGATGTAACGAAAACGTCAAAGGAATACATCCACCGGATAGGTCGGACGGCACGTGCTGGGAAAAGCGGTGAAGCAGTTAAGCTTCTTACTGCACGTGATCATGATAACTTTCGGCGAGTGCAAAGCGATGACAACTTAGAAATCAATCGGGCTGATATACCCAATTTTAATCAGGTTCCTTTTATCAGGATTTTTCGAAAAAAGGATAAGATGTTCAATAACAGAAATTATCGTTATTTTGTCTACAAATAGCAGTGAGAATTCCTATATGTGGAAAGCCCATAGTTTAGAGATAAAAAAGCTATCATTACAAAAGTTACTTTATCGATCTAATTTGCCTTCCCCTTTCCGTGTGATTTCTGCCATTTTCCATTTCTTATTTTTTTTTCTTTTACCAGATTTATCCCCCAGAAATACAATCTCATTATGTTCCACCAATTTTTTTATAATATTATCCAAAGTTTTATAAGTCCTATCAGTTACCTCATGTAGTTTATTTCTACTAATTTTTCCCCCATTATTTTCAATGGCTTGCAGAATTTCACACTCAGCTTTCAAATCTAACAAATGAAGATTATTAGGTCGCATATACATACCTTATTCTTACTAGAAAAGGGGTTTTTGATGTACAAATCAAAAGTTTAGACAAAATCCTCATTTTTGTTATTCATCTCCCCGTAGTCTCTCGTATCATTTACTAGTTGATAATCTTTTCCTTGAAAGTAAAATTTCAGAGTAAACACAAAAGGAGTATCATAGCTAGCTATGATATCCACACATCTCTTTGTGAATAATTTTTATTTTATCAACAAATCCATGCTACACTGTACTAATTCATTCTTGCCGTAAATCGTCGATATGTGACGAGATTTGTATCCGGGTTCAAATCCCATCCCCAACACTACATTTACAAGGAGAGAAAAACCCTATTTTTTTACTGCTTTCACAACCATACCCTTTGGCACCATATATCCTTTTAATGGAATCCAAAATGCTCGATAGTAACTAATAACGATGTTGCTAAATCCAGCATTTGTTAACAATTTTTTTAGTTCTACCCCACTATACAACCGTAAACTTATTTTTTTAATAAGTCTCTGATGATTCACCCCGTCATCCTTATTATATGCCATCTCAATAACCACTCTTCCACCAGGTTGTAATACCCTAAATATCTCATTAAGTACTTTTTCTACTTCACGTAGGAAAAAAAATGTCTCAATTGCCGCCACAACAGTAAATTCATTATCTGCCCAAGGTAATACAGATGCATTACCCTGTTTAAATTCAGCTTTCCCAACATCAACAAGATTCTTGTTCGTTTCAGATGCTAACTGAACCATATCATTTGAATGATCGATACCAGAAATTTTTGAAACATGAGACATATATCTTTTAATAAAAATCCCTGAACCAAATCCAATTTCAAGATACTTATCATCCTTTTTTGGATCAATTACCCTTGCAGCATTTTTATAAAAATGTTTGTGCCCTCGAGCCATACCTTTTGCCAGTATTTTTCCAAAAAAACCTGTGGGTTTTGCGAATTGTGACATGCTGTACTTTCAGAATAGGTAATCATCTATTAACATTAATAGGTTTAAAAGAGATGTATTTTTCCTTAGATCACATTCCCGCCCCCCAGCTCTGCATTTACACAAGAAAAACATTCTTTTTACTAAATTAATCACACAATAGTATTTAAAAAAGACATTTTTTTATACCAAAACCAGATTGTATAATTGGTGAGGCTAAGATGAATAACTACTATAAAACGGGGGTTTTCCTATTAATAGCGCTATTGCTTTTTGGGAGTGGGATTGCCGGGATTCCTGAGAAGATAATCGGTACTAACACTTCACCAGCTACAACCTTGACGTCATCAACCACATTGTCCATACAACCATCGGCACTGCAAATCAAGCAAACCGCTGAAGGATATACCTCTGTGGGCATTCCAGAGGCAAGTGCTTCCATCATGAATGAAGGTGAACCAATATTGCCATACTTGATAAAAACACTGACGTTTCCCCTGGGCACCTGCATCATAGACCTTAATGCAACCATTGATAATATGGCAACACAACATCTAGAAGCATCTGTTGAACCGGCATCTAATCCACTGCCGTACAATATGCAGCTGGTAAAACAAGAAAGGTACAAGGGCCCTGTCTATGACACTGACACATTATATCCCCTCTCATGGATACAGTACCAAACAAAGGTAGGATTGCGCCAGAATGAACATGTGATATTTCTTATCCTGCAGGTATTCCCTGTACGCTATGCACCACAGACCAATATGCTTCACTTTGCGAACCAAGTGGATATTAAGATAACCTATGAACTCCCGACTGTGTCGTTGGAAACTACTGACGGCT
>Ga0272441_10014333_pt1 | contig 11264 bp, 9 predicted proteins | sample SSMProp6N_FD_193582 | JGI IMG/M metagenome (GOLD analysis project Ga0272441, IMG submission 193582) | Marine sediment archaeal communities from Little Sippewissett salt marsh, Falmouth, MA, United States - SSM-Prop-6N | ecosystem: Environmental > Aquatic > Marine > Wetlands > Sediment ... | reverse complement strand
GATGCTCATCGGCTCGACGGATTTTTTATCCCAGTTGGCAAAGTCCTTGTTGGGAATGGTAATGGCGATCGGAGCACCGGTTGTATGTCCTGCGAGGACACCGCCGGTGATTTGTGCCGAATCATTCTCGATTTTCATCCGGTCGCCTGAACCTGCTCCGGTTTGACGCCGGCCCAGGTCAGCAGATAGATCCCGGCTGTTCAGAGGCAGTCCTGCCGGGAAGCCTTCCAGGATAAGCGAGAGATTTGGGCCGTGTGATTCACCGGCTGTCAGAAAACGAAGCATGATATTCCTCCAGTTTATGCAGCGCGGCTGCGCGCATAAGGTTAATATTCGGGGTCTGTCCGTTCCATAACTGGAAGGACAGGGCACCCTGGAAAACAAGCATCCCCAGGCCGCTGCTGGCAGGAAGACCGGCTGCCAGCGCCAGCTTCATGAATGGTGTGATGGACGGGTTGTATGTCAGATCATAAAAGCAGGCTTTTGGCGGCAGCCGGACAGCCTCCGGCCAGGGGCTGAGCTTTGGAAAACCGGTTCCGCCCAATGGTGTGGCATTGACAACCAGAACGGCCTGCCCTGATGTTTTCCGGACTGATTCCGGATCGGCCGGGCGCAGGCTGAGGTTCTGTTGTAATGATGGTTCGAGGGCAGAAAGAAAGCCTTCTGCCCTTGAGGGAGTCCTTGCGTGCATGAAGACCATAAAGTCATGTTCCAGCAGTGCCAGCGCGGCTGCACGAGCGGCGCCGCCAGCACCAAAGACCAGTGCTGTTCCCTTTGCAGACCAACCCAGGTTCTCCAGGTCTGCAAAGAAACCGGCGGCATCCGTGTTTTCACCGACAAGCTGATCCTGATGCCGGATAATGGTGTTTACTGCACCGACAAGTGCAGCCGTCGGACTCAATTCATCAAGGAACGGGAGTACGTCCTGTTTAAAAGGAATGGTCACATTAGCTCCCGCCCATGGATCCTGGCGAAGATCTGCAAGGGCAACCTCAAGTGTTTCATGAGGAATGTCGATAAGAACGTATTGCCAGTCCAATCCCAGGTCAGCAAAGGCCGCGTTATGCATAACGGGTGAAAGTGAGTAACCAATACCCGATCCGAGCAGTCCGACTTTTTTCATCTGATTTCTGCCCCCATTTCAGCCAGTACGGTCGGAAAGGCAGGGAAGGACTGTTCGATGGAATCAGCTCCTTCAATAATTGTTTCGCCTTCTGCGATCAGGCCTGCGACACAAAGAGCCATTGCCAGGCGGTGGTCTTTGTGTGATTCCACAACAGTTCCTTTAAGACGGGTGGGACCTGAAACATCAAATCCGTCGGGCTGTTCCTCGATTTCAGCGCCCATTTTACGCAGCTCCCTGACGAGAGCCGAGATTCGATCAGACTCCTTTACACGTAATTCCTGCGCTTCACGGATTGAAGTTGTTCCCTCGGCCTGGGTGGCTGCGACAGCAAAAATGGGAAACTCGTCGATCATGCAGACTACGTCATCGCCTGAGATGTCTGTGGCTTTCAATCCGCTGGACCGGATTTCAAGATTGGATACCGGTTCGCCATTGATGAGAGAGGATTTCCCGGACTGTATCCGTGCTCCCATTCGCTTGAGTACATCGAGCAGCCCGGTGCGGGTGGGATTAACCCCCACTTGTTCGAGATGCAGGTTCGATCCGGGAACAACAAGAGCAGCGGTGATCAGGAATGCCGCGGCTGAAAAATCCCCGGGAATGGTTGTGCTGAGTGCAGGGAGGCTGTTTTTTTCAGGTTCCAGAAGGATGCGGTTTCCTTGTTTCTGAAGTGAAACACCCATGCTGATCAGCATACGTTCTGTATGGTCACGAGATGGGCCGGGTTCCTGCAGTGTGGTAGGTCCTTCGGCTGCCATTGCTGCCAGCAGGAGCGCAGTTTTCACCTGGGCGGATGCCACTGAAAGTGTGTATTCAATCCCGTGGAGATGGCCTCCCTGGATGGTCAGTGGGGCCAGGTGTGTGGTTGACGGGGATGTGATCCTGGCTCCCATCTGGATCAGCGGTTCGACTACGCGAGCCATAGGCCTCTGGCGGAGTCTTTCTGTACCGTCCAGTGTGCATTGAAACGGCCTGGATGCCAGGGCACCAAGCAGGAAACGCATGGTTGTGCCTGAATTGCCGCAGTCAAGAGTCTGGCGAGGTGCCTGCCAGGGGCGGCCAAGCACCAGAAGATCGTTTTCGTTGAGGTACTCTGCTTCGATGCCAAGCGCTGCGAGGCTGTTAATCATGACGTCCGTAACACCGGCATGGAGGAAATTCCGTATCCGGCTGGCTCCTTCTGCCATGCTGGCAAACAGCAGCGCACGGTGTGAGATGGACTTGTCACCCGGCAGCTGCGGGTTACCTTGCAGAGGTTTTGTGGCTCCGGATATGGTTAGATTCATGTGGTTTCCCCAGTTTCTGATGTCGGGAGGAATAGCGAAGATCTTGTTTCCCTTGCGGGTTCCAGGATGTCGAGCAATCTTTGCTCATCTTTTTGTTCAATGGCATCTGAGAGATCGTTCAGCAGCGCCTGACAGGTTGAGAGTGCATCGAGTATGGGTTTCTGGTTGGTGAGGAGAATATCGAGCATCATGGCCAGACTGCTGGAAGCAACCCGGGAAGTATCCCGGAAACCGTCGGCAGCCAGGTCCCAGACAGGATCATTTGCGCCCAGTGTGGAGGCAGTCTGGACCAGTGAAGCTGCAAGGAGATAGGGCAGGTGGCTGATCAGTGCCGCAAGGCGGTCATGCCTCTCGGCATCCATCACAAGGGGAACAGCTTCCAGGAGACTGATGATTTTGTGTGCAGTATCCAGTGTGCCGGGTTGTGTGCGTTCGAGCGGGCACAGGACAAAACGGCAGCCTCGATATAAATCAGGATCCGCAGCAGCTATTCCGGACATTTCCTTGCCGCACATGGGATGTCCGCCGACTGCGTCAACACCTGAAGGCAGAGATTCCATGGCTGCCAGGATATCGGCCTTTGTGGAGCCGATATCCAGAACCATGTGCGGCTCAGGCAGCGACCTGCCGATCCGGTTGAGAATATCCAGGATCGTCCGCACCGGTACGGCCAGAATGAGCAGGTCTGTGTCCTGTAGTGCTGTCGGGAGATCAGGTGCTATACTGTCGAACCAGCCCAGTTCACCAGCCTGGCTGCGGGCAGCCGGATCATTGTCATAGCCTGCGAGAGCGGCACACTGGCCCTGCAGGGCGGCAGCAAGCGATCCACCCATCAATCCCAATCCGACAATGCAGACACGCTGCTCCGAGAGGCGCATTACAGACTTCTTCCGATAGCAGCTGCGATTGCACGGGTTTCCTCAATGAGGCGGGAGAATTTCTCCGGCTTCAAGGATTGGGCACCATCAGAAAGAGCTTCTTCAGGGCGGGGGTGCACCTCGATGATCAACCCGTCTGCGCCGGCAGCGATTCCGGCACGAGCTACTGCGGCAACGTAGGTGTGTTTGCCGGTGCTGTGGCTGGGGTCGAGAATGATCGGAAGGTGGGATGCCTGCTTGATTACAGGTATCGAGCTGATATCAGTAGTATTACGAGTTGCACGTTCAAAGGTCCGAATACCGCGTTCACACAGCACTACATGGGGGTTTCCGTTTGACAGGATGTATTCGGCTGCCATCAGCCACTCCTCTATCGTTGCCATCATGCCGCGTTTGAGAAGGACCGGGTGCCCGGACTGGCCGACAGCCTGAAGAAGGGCGAAGTTCTGCATGTTGCGGGCTCCGACCTGGATCATGGCTGCGTGTTTTGCGACGAGCGGCACCTGCTCAGGGGAAAGTGCTTCCGTAACAACCGGCAGCCCGGTCAGCTCATGGACCTCGCTGATCAGTTCCAGCCCTTCTTCGCCGAGTCCCTGAAAGCTGTAAGGAGAGGATCTTGGCTTGAATATACCGCCGCGAAGAGCAGTCGCTCCGGCTTCCTTGACGGCATAGGCTGTTTCGAGGAATTGGGAACGGCTCTCAACAGCACAGGGGCCGGCGATGATTCCGATCTTCTCGCCGCCGAGTTTGAAACCGTTCAGCGCGACCAGTGTTCCGTTCGGATGCATATCCCTTGAGGCAAGCTTGTAGGGATGCATTACGGACATGGCTCTTTCAACAGGTTCCAGGACTTCAAACTGTGTTTTATCGATTGGCCTTTTGCCGCCGATCAGGCCGATAATTGTACGTTCCTCGCCTGTACTCAGGTGAGCCTGGTAACCGAGTTTTTCAACGCGGGCTACAACCATGGCAATATCTGCAGCACTGGCTTCTTTTTTCAAGACAATGATCATGAGATCCTCCCAGTTCCGGCTGTATAAATGAAAAAAGCGCTGAGCCGTTGCTCAGCGCTTTGGTGTATTTGTATACAGCGTTAATCAGTCAGCGCACAGCAGCGGCGGGGTCGCCTCCGTCGTAAAATAGTAGTAATAAAAAAAGAAAGCTGTGCGTGAACTGTGTTTTTCCATAAGTTGACCGATCATAGCATGAAAAGCGCATAAGCGTCAAGCTGTTTTAACCAGTGTTTCCTAAGAAACAGGCCTGGAGTATTTTGTCGGATAACTGTGTATTGATTACAATGGAAGAAAACCAGGAGCGGACCATGTCTATTTGTGCCTTGCGCGGAGCTGTTACAGTCCAGGAAAACACACGAGAATCGATCCTTGAAGCGGCTCGAGAAATGCTGGTGGATCTGATAAACAAGAATGATATCAGGCAGGAAAAAGTGGTAAGTGCCTGGTTTTCGGCTACGCCTGATCTTGATGCCGCTCCACCTGCTGCTGCAGCACGGGAATTGGGCTGGACAAAGGCGGGGCTTCTCTGCGTGCAGGAGATGCCAGTCGAAGGCTCGCTGAAGATGTGTGTCAGGGTTCTTATGTTATGGGAAACAAACAAGGCACAGTCGGATATGCAGCACAGCTATTTACGAGGCGCAGTTGTGCTTCGGCCGGACCTGGTTTCAGGCAGCGGGGAAAAGTAAAATCCTGCCGCAAGATAGAAACTCACGGCAGGATCTACCGGGGCTGGGTGACAGAGTGCCTGGCGCGGGTCAGGCAAAAATCAGCCCCAGTAAGCCTCCAAGCGCGCCGAGAATTCCACCTACAACAGCGCCTACTATTCCAAGTACCAGTCCAATCACACCACCAACAATACCGATAATCAGACCAACTACCATGCCGATAAATCCTAATAAAAGCCCCATTGTTTCACCTCCACTGTTTCGGGAATTCTTTCATTTTCTCTTTCATTACACTATACGAAAAAAAGGGGCCGGGGTTGCGTGGGTTCATGCAGGAGAGAGTGTGTTATCCCTTATGTGTAAGGAACAGTAATCCGGAAAAAAGGCGAATTATTATTCGCTCCTGTTACTGGCCGAACATTTCCAGAAGCAGGGGATTGATCGCGTCCCAATTGGGCAGCAGCACGTTGGCTCCCTCACTGGTGGTCCAGGGAGTGACCATATCTCGGGTGATGGTCTGTGCGTTGATCGAACTGCCCAGTGCTGCACGGAACAATGCCATGCCAAGGCGAGGCATTTGCCACAGCGGGATGTCTGTATCCATAGACTGCCATGCCGCGCTGAATACAGATGGCAGGTAAACCCAACTGGCCGGACTGGCCAATTTTTTCAACACGGCTGTAATCAGCAGCTGGCCGCGCTGCATGCGGGAAAAATCATCGCTCCCGGCGCGATCACGGGCAAATGCGAGGGCCTGTTTACCGTTAAGAAGATGTTCTCCAGCGCCGTAACCAGACATGGCAGCGGGAAGATCGATTGTGACCCCGCCCATGCTGTCTATCATTTGCTGCAGGCCGTCAAAACGTATACGTATATAATGGTGGACAGTTACCCCGAAGTTCGACTCCACAGCCTTTATGGCAGCATCCGGGCCGCTGCCTGGCTGGGCAAGCTCGGCGAAGTAATGAGCGGTGTTGATGCGATTTTCGCCGACCCCGGAAATGGGGACCCACAGATCACGCGGGATGGAAAGCATGTTGACAGTCGGCTCCAGCGGGATCACACTGATCAGGATGTTTGTATCAGTCCGGCTGGCATCGGTGCCTGCAAGTGCTCGATCCAGTCCCAGCACGAGCAAATTGGTCCGAAACGGAAACAGCAGATAAAACAGCAGCGCTGGCAGTGCCAGCAGGAGCAGTGTTCGACAGCCGCAGCCGCGACGCCTTCGAGGCGGTTCGATAGCGGCAGGTTCCTGGGGAGGCTGAATGTGCACCGGCTGCAAGGGCTGGAAGCTGTCGGGTGAGTAACCATGATCGGCTGCCCTGGAGGGTTGAGTGTTCTCAAGACTGGAGAATGGCGCGGATCCAGAATCAGGCCGGGGCCGGATCCGTCGGGTTTTCCCCTGGCGCGAGCTGGTTTTCCGGGTTTCTTCTGAAAACCGGGAAGAGTCCTGTGTGTCAGAAAATTGGTCCTCTGGTTTCTGTTTCATCGCGGTGGATTCTAATCGAAAACAAGGCAAGCAGGAATGGTGCGGGTTTTTGCACATACTGCAAGATAACATGACGGGAAACTTTATTCACACGAACAGTATGTTTCAAACCTCATATTCAGAAGGCAGATCAGCAAGGTCTTCTGCGAAAAGTGTGGAGCGGCGACCTTCCATTTCTTCGTGCAAAATCTTGCGATCGGCCGGATAGGTTTTGAAGATCGGTATCCATGCCAGTGCGCTGAAGAACTTCGGAAGGGGGATAAGGAACAGCATCATTGTGGTGACGTCAAAGTTTCTCACCAGGATGCTTGAGAGGGTCATCGCGAGTGATCCGACAATGCCGACAACCATGTCCTGAGCAGCCCGGCCTGTGGCTCGGAGCTCCGGCCGCAGCACACCCTGCGCCATCGGCCATTGTGCACCGGTTCCGATAGAAGCAAGACTCAATCCAGTCAACATACCAAATAAAATCAGCATTCCCAATCCCTTTGGCCCGAAAAGAATGAATCCGGCAAGTGAGGGAACGGAGACAATCAAGCCCGTCATTGCCATCCAGGAACGGCCGTGATCGGGAGCCCGATTCTCAAGTTTGTCTCCCAGCCAGCCAAAAAAGGCATGGCCGATGAGGTTGCCAAAAAAGAGGAAAACGACGGCGATGAAGGCATCATCGCTGAGGCCGATTTCATCAAACCAGGTGAAGACCCAGCCGTACAGGATTGAGAGAGCGATTTGATCGATGGCTGTTTGCAGAAGGAGCACCTTCCAGGTGTTGATTTTTAACAGAATAGGGATCTCTTTAATATTGAAGGCAAACCGCTCAGCGGCTTCTTCGCTGATCACATCGTTGAGTTCGGGTTCACTTGAGCCGCGCGGCGGATCGTTGATGAAAATCAGGAGAACTCCTGAAAAGACGCTGGCGATACCCATCACTATAAAGCCCGATCGCCAGGCTTCGGGAGAGCCGGCGGCCAGCATTGGCAGCACACCATATGCTGCAAGTGTACCTGCAAAACTGACGGCTGTCATAACACCTGCTGCACGGCCGCGTTCGGTGCTGTCGAACAGGTCACTGAGGAGAGAAAATGCAGTCGGCCAGAGCACAGCCAGGCCGAGTGAAGACAGGATGCGTACGATAAGCAGCTGGTTGAGGTCCTGTACAAAAGCGATTGCGAGAGTCCACAGGCCCCAGATACCGGTCATAAAGACCAGAAGCAGGCGCCGGGACACACGATCAGCAATAACACCCCAGAAAGGCAGCGTCAGGGTTCTGGCCAGGTCGCTTATCCCGAGGACCAGGCCAAGTCGATCTACAGAAAGGCGCAGGCTTTTATAAATATAGGGCCAGAGGATGGAGAGTGTCCAGTTTTCAGATGAGTCGACAAATGCCGCAGTTGAAAGAGCTATTGTTGAATACCAGCGTCGTTTCTGCTTGATCCTTGTTTTCCGGGGTTGGGGTTCGATCATGTCCGGCACCTCCTGAGAAGGCTATTCAAACGCTGGTTGGATTGGACATAAAGATATCTGAATGTTCGTGTGCTGTCTCAAGCCGTGAAAATGGTTGCAATCAGGATTGGTGCATTCCAATAAAGGAAAAGGTGTTGCATTGTGTGAACAGTAAAGATCAGTTGTAACCTATTGTAGAGGAGAGCCGGCAGCTCTCTCAAGTGACATAAGGCATGTGTGGGTGAAAGAGGAGCTGTGGAATGATTGATCGGCTGTACCCGAGCTCACCATTATTCAAAACAATACTCCGGTTCTCGCCGGAGTATTGTTGGGTTGAGGGGTTTAGTATCAAGGACCGTAGCTGAATGTTTCATCAATGGACGGCTGCCACCATTTACTCTTCAGGCTTCCGGCACACTTTGGAAGTTCAGCTGCGAGAATCCAGTGGTGGTCGTTGTATTCCTCTACATCATAGGTGCCGCAGAAGTAGCGATCACGCGGGTATAGAAGTTGATTTTCGATGGCATATGTTTCTGAGTGCCAGACTGCTTCATCTTTGTATGGAAATTGCGGATCGTTTAATGCGAAGAAGTAAGGAGAAGGTGAAACTATATTGTAGGTAGAATAATCAATCCCGTATTGGGAAAGCCACTCGATTTTTTCTTCGGAATACTCACCGACATTTGGCCTGTAGGAAGGAATGATCAGCTTGCCAGCATCCTCATTATAGCTGCTGCAATCTTCATCCCAGGCCAGCCATTGATACCAGGAAACGGCATGTTCACATGCGTCTTTTGTGTTGTACGCAGCATGTTTTCCTTCAGAGATAATCAGTACCGGGTGTGAGCCATCGAGAAAAAGGAGTTCATTTTTGTAATATGCATAATGATGGCTGTGACGAACTACATGCACAAAATCAACACCATATGTAACGGTGTCTTCGGTTCGGTCTGTCATGGTTAGGCAAACACGTACAGCTTCGGTATCACCATAATGATTAAATTCATCATCCTCATCATCGAAAGGTATCACAGAGTCCATAGGCGCATAATCATAACCATATATGGCAACGACAGTCATCAGAACAGTATCGGGAGTATTATCCAGTGATGGGAAGGGATCATAGATAATATCGTCCTCAATATAATCGCTGTCATACCGAATATAGGAACAGTCTACCGGCGATACCTGGTACATGTATGCCACCCCTGCAAACTCCCCGAAATCCGAGGGGTCCTGGTCGTTAATGATGTCGTGTTCTTCTTCATCGTATTGGAAGTATGGTGTGAAGGTGTCGATAAACCACTGCTCGCGAGTGTCAGATAATCCATCGCAGTCCTCATCGCCCGGGCAGCCGGTGTCGTAGCCTGGTGATCCATTGTTTTTACCATCTGAATTGTTGGAGCTTGTGAGATCGAGGGCAAACCCGCCGGAGGAAACCCCGTCGGCTTCGCCGAATCGGGTGGCCTGTAGACAAAATTGTCCTGAATAGGGAAGCACGAGGCCGAGATAGGGATCCAGGTTGTTCGAATTGTGATCGTCATTAAAATCAATCTGCTGCCATACGCCGCTGTTTTCCTGGTAGTCCAGTATCAGGTAACCATCCAGATCCCCGGAAGTGGCCCTCATTTCTGCTGCGATCTCGTCTCCGGCAGAACCATAGAAACAGAAGAAGCTCTCGAAGTCTTGATCCGAAATAAAGCCGAGTTTTGTCTCTCCATAAGAAATCGATATTGATTCATTGAGGCGTTCCATATTTTGACGGCTTGATTCCGCCTCTTCATCGGTTACTTCATGCAGGTTCAAAAGCTCCAGCCGGATGCTGTAGGAACCGGTTGAGAGGCCCTTGCTGAAGCCAGACCGGGTTGCTGCGAAACAGTATTCTGCTGTATGTGACAGTGTTTCGATAGCATAAGGGTTCAAACTCCCCTGGTAATCATCAACTCTGCCAACCTCATACCAGTCACCATCAGAAGCAAGGTAGCTCAGAATGAGCAGGCCATCCAGGTTCCCTGATATCGTTTCCATGGAAACGACTATTTCATCACCAGCTGTACCCTGGAAGCAGTGGTAGTTATACCAGTTGGTATCAGTAATGGTTCCGTAATGGGTATCGCCATACTCCATCTCGCTATCGTCGTTGCTTTGCGCAAAGGCATTACATGGAATAGATAGTACGATGGTTAGAGTAAAAGTAATCAAAAAGAGTTTTTTCATTCTGTTCTCCCAAGATAAAACATGTATTTACAATACAATAATGTGCTTCAGTTGACTATAAATATGAAGGAGCTGTAAGGTTTTTGTAAAGAACCGGGCAGTGAATTGTGAGAATCTTGAAAAAAGCTTATTGAATCGTGCTCGATATTTATTTCACTGCGCAGTCAGGAATGATATAAGCCTCTATACAATCTGTGGGTTGAAATTCCGGTTAAGTTTCCTGGTGATTATTGTCAACCTGGATTGAAGTTTTTCATAGGCACTTTAGGGTACTGGTAAAAAGATTTACCAATAAATTCGGGGCAAGTACAATCCGGGGCAATGCTTTTTCCAATCTTCGTGTCGAAAAATTTATTGGGCTGTGCGGTCAAGTCATTATGCAAAGACGCAGTGCGGCGAAGCCCGGAAATTCACCTCGTTGACTCTCTGGAATACGGCGTGATATGATAGAAGGGCCAGACGGGAATATTATTTATCTTCTATCCCCGCCGGCCCGGTTTCATTATTGTTTATTCTTACTCTTAATTGATCTCTTTTGCGTCGTAATGATCTTTTCACTCTCCAGAGATCATTAAATTATCTTTCAGAGACCAGGGTGAGGGCTGAAATCGGGCTCTTACCCTTTTTTCTGTAGAAAGGCAATTATATGAGCCTGGAATTTATTTTTCGTATTATTGGAATGTTTTTACTTGGAGCAGGGGGAGGATATCTTGGAATTGTTTTAGGTAATCAATTATCAATGAATCCCACGCTTTATGGTCTGGTTTTTGGTCTTATAGGGGCGCTTATCGGTCTTGTAGTAACACCATTCATTACAACCAGGCCGATTCTAAAACTGAAATCAGTTGCTTCGCAGGTGTCAACCAGAACGCTTTTTGCTGCATTGATAGGGCTGGTTGTGGGATTAATCATTGCAGCCCTGATATCTTTCCCGCTTTCCCTGATGCCGCCGCCATTTGGGCACTGGCTGCCCTTTATTGGTGCAATCTTGTTCAGCTATCTTGGCAGTATGATCTTTGTAATGCGGGAAAATGACATCCTGGGCGTTTTTCGCAACAGGATTTCGGGAGCGAAATCAGACTCTGGTGATGGAAAAGATGGCCTGGCGGTAGGCCGTAATGTCCTGCTTGATACAAGTGTGATTATT
>Ga0272441_10014331_pt1 | contig 11265 bp, 6 predicted proteins | sample SSMProp6N_FD_193582 | JGI IMG/M metagenome (GOLD analysis project Ga0272441, IMG submission 193582) | Marine sediment archaeal communities from Little Sippewissett salt marsh, Falmouth, MA, United States - SSM-Prop-6N | ecosystem: Environmental > Aquatic > Marine > Wetlands > Sediment ... | reverse complement strand
AACCCGCGGCCGTGCCGGCCAGGCGCTTCAGGCCGTGGGCGTCGCTCTCGGTCCCACGGTCCGAGCCGTTTCAGAGGACAAACCATGACCCCCTGTGAACCACCGAACCAGAAAACCAGACGTAGTGCCAAGAGCCACTGGCCAAACCGTAAGTCCCTTTCGCAAAAGGAAATACAATTTCATGGTGTCGAAGATGGGTGAAGGCCAATAGATCGAGGATCGCACCATGAATCTTGTGCTCGTCATACTGCAAATCGCCGTGCTCCTGACCGTTACCTTCGGCTACGGAAGGGAGTAGGTTGCCCCGCGCATTGCGGCTGCGTCCGCCATTTCGCCTCGGCGCTGCCGGCAAACATTGATTTCTCCGGACCAAGCTGGTATCTCTCTGGTGCTTGAATTTTGTTTGGGTGGATGGTTTCTATGCCTTCGTCATTCGATGAGGAAATTTCGTTAGCCTCGGAGCAGAAACGCAGTCGGTGGATGCATCGGCGTCTGCTGGTCTACTGCCTGGTCTCGATGACGATGGCCGGCGTCGAGCTTGCGGTCCGTCTGATCACACTTCTATTTCAGAGGGGACCCTTGCTGGCGAATCTGGTGTCCCGCAGCGGTTACGACGTGTTGCCGGGCGTGGTGGCGATCGCGGTGTTCTACATTGGGTACAGGCGGGCCAGGGACCGCTCGCTCGACCGCGTGGCGGTGATTCGCTACAGTTTCGTAATGATTCTTGCCCTTGGGGTCATGGCCCTTTTCATTCGGCCGGTCTTTGCCGCCTTTCCGCTGCGGACGCTCGTGACGAGCTCCGGGGCCGCTCCGATGCACGGTCAACCTTCGATCTTCGGTCGCGTTCTGATGATCCATCTGGTTGGAGCGTTGTTTATCCCCTGGACCGTGCGAGAGGCCGCCGGCGTCTTGCTGGCCTTGTGTGGCCTGGGCCTCGTTTCGAGTTTGCTCTTTGCCACCGGCTCGCTGGGACATCGTGTCTTCGGGGTCGTGATCATGCCTCTGGCCGGCGTGCCCGGAATGCTCTTCTGCTGGGTCCGCCACAGCCGCTTTCGCAGCAAGTTCAAGTTCGAGCACCTGCTCGGTCGGTACGGCCAGCTCCAGCAGGAGCTCGAGCAGGCGCGGCGCATCCACGAGATGCTGTTTCCCAACGAGATTACGGAGGGGCCGTTTCAGTTGCGCTATCGTTACGAGCCGATGCAGCAGATCGGCGGCGATTACGTGTACGTGCATCGCGACTCGGCCGGTCGTCTGAACGTGGTCGTTCTCGACGTGACCGGTCACGGCATCACGGCCGCCTTGACGGTCAACCGGATTCACGGGGAGCTGGATCGGCTCTTCGGCGAAAACGACGCCCGCCCGCCCGGCGACGTGCTCAAGGCGGTGAATCGGTACTTCTGCGTTTCGCTGACGCGACACGGCATCTTCGCCACCGCCGTAGCGGCTCGCATCGACCAGGAAGGTGACCGCCTGGAATGGGCCAATGCGGGCCATCCGCCGCCTTTCGTGCTGGATACGCAGGGCCAATGCATCTCCCTCGATTCCAACGCCGTTATGCTCGGGGTGCTGGACGATCCCGCCTACGAATGCGCCACGCAGATTCAGAGCTTCTCCGACGGCGATCGGATCGTCCTCTATACCGACGGTGTCATCGAGGCGCACGACGAGCGGTATGAGATGCTCGAGATCGAAGGTTTCCAGCAGGTTCTGCGGGAGAAGGCGTCGCGGCCGGCGCAGCGGCATCTCTCGGAGGAACTGCTGCGCGAGGTCCAGCATTTTCGCAAGGGTCCGGCCGAGGACGACGTTTTGATCGTGGAACTGAGCCGATCCTGAACGTCGGACACGCCGCCGGCGACCTGCTCAGCAAATCACAGCCCCGGTGAGAACTTCTGGGCCCGTTGACCCTGGATGTCTCCCAGGTAGAGATTCCCCTGCGAATCGGTGGCGATGCCGTGCACCCAGTCGAGCTGTCCCGGCTTGCCGGGCGAGGCGGTCGCTGGCGGCAGCGGCAGCCGCAGCAGGACCTTGCCGTTGGCACTGAGCTTCATCACCATCTGATCGGGCGGGGGAGTCACCATCCATTCGTCGGTCCCCTCTTTCTTCACGGGCGAGGAACCGCAGACCCAAATTTCGTCGTCCCCGGTCACGTGCAGGCCCCAGGGTGTGATGAGATTGGCCCAGACGTCAAGCAGCTTGCCTGTCGTGTCGAAGACCTGGATGCGGGCGTTGTCGCGGTCGGCGACGTAGAGGCGGTTCTGCGAATCGGCCACGATGGCATGGGGCAGGGCGAACTGGCCCGGTTTGGCTCCCTCGGTGCCCCATTGGCTGACATACGCGCCGGTCTTGTCGAAGTGGACGACGCGTCGGTTGCCGTATCCGTCGGAGACGAAAATGTCACCGCTCGGCAGGACCGTCATGTCGGTGGGCCTGTCGAAGTGTTTCTCGTCGGTGCCCGCCTGGCCGACCTGGCCGAGCGTCAACAGGACTTTGCCCCGCCGATTATGCTTGCGCACGACGTGATCGGTGATGCTCGTGGTCCAGACATTCCCCTCGGGACCGACGCGGATGTAATGGGCGCCTGCGAAGCCGTCGATATTCCAGGCACGAACGAACGTTCCGTCGGGGCGGTAGATCTGCACCGCCGGCTCGCTTCGGGTGAAGATGTGCACGCGGTTGCGAGCGTCCACGGCAATCCCCGGCATCTGGCCCCACTCGAATTCCGACGGTTTCCGCGGCCATGTCGGATCGACGGCGTAGTCTGACGCGGTGACGGGCTCCGGAGCATCGGCCCTGGTCCCGCGGTAGTATTGGGCCAGACTCTTCATCAGGATTTTCCCGGAGGCCATGTTCTCTTCCTTGGTGATGATACTCCCGGCACCTTCACACAGTACGGTGCTGATACCGAACTGAACGTGGGGTCCGTTGTTCCAGTGGCTTGGATTGCCCGGCTTCTCGGCGACGGCCAGCGGCTTGATCAGGTTGTCAGGGTCGTTCCGCTCGATGGTCTCGCGCAGTTCGGTCCACGGCGGCAATTGGGTGCCCATTTCCGGTCCCGGAAGCAGTATCGGCTCGACGATCCCGCCCCAGGTGTGCATGCTCCAGAGGTCCGTGACCGGGGCCGGTGACGCCATGAGATCTTCGAGGTCCTTCTGTGTGATGCAGGCCTCGTGCGCCTGTTTCTGCGGATCGGCGCCGGTGGCGAAATAGGAGCGGTTGCCGTCGACTCCCTGGGCGTTGACCCGATACCACCCGTGGCAGGGCGCATCGGGAGACATCATGAGAATGAAGTGACTGATGCTGCGCCGGCGACAGTCGGCGCCGGCGTCGCTGAGCAGCCATTCGATCATGCCCACCATACGCCATTGGGCGTTGTGCTCGCCCGGATGCTGGTTGGCGATGTAGTGGACCCAGCGGCGGTTGGCCGGATAGGGACTGTCGGGGTCCGTGATCGACACCCGGCAGATGTCTCGACCCTCGAGCGACTTGCCGAGGAAGTGGACGTCTGCGTGCGGGAGCGCTTGACATACCTCCATCAGCGCCATCACATCCTCGTACGACATCGGGACCTGGTGCCCGAAATACACCGTATCGGCCGTGAACTCGGGAAACAGCAACGTGTCGCCCTGGGCGGAGTCCTTTGTTTCCTTTTGCCACTTGATGGGGTGCCAGTCCTTGCCGTTGTACGACCAACTGCTGTGGGCGTAGTGGTTGAAGCGGTAGTCGTTACCGCCGAAGAAATAGACGTTGAGCCGGAGCCGGTTTCCTTTGGCGTTCTGCTTGATCGCGAACTGGAGCATGTTGCACCAGGTGGGATGCTTCGGTGCGTGGCCCAGCACGATCTTGAAATGGTTCCGGGCGATGCGCTCGATGGTGGCGCCCTGAGACCCCAAGGGGCCGTCGAAGTCAAAATCGTCTACGGACAGCTCTCTGGCCGACACGAGCGGGCATATGCCCACGAACGCCACGAGGGCAGTTGCGAGAAGTCTTGCCATTTTTTCACCTCCCTGGTTTGCGGGGCACGGCGGTGAGCCGCGCAACGCGAAGCCCGGCGATGGCTTCGTCGTGTTCGCACGATCCCATCGCCAAGGCCTGCGGCCTTGACGCTGCCACCCCGCACGTTGGTGTTCTATTCGATGACCACCTCCTGGATGCCGGCGGACCAGTCTTTCTGGAGCTTGATTTCGAGCTGGATCGCGTCGGTTGTCACGGGCTCGAATGCGACCTTGTTGAACGTATCCTTCTTGAGACCATAGGCGGTCTTGTTGCTCACGGGTTTGAATTTGCCTTCCGCGTTGCGGTACAGCACGCGCCAGGATTCAGGCAGGTGGCATGCGCCGCGGCCGGTGTCGTCGAACCAGTACACCTTCATGCTGGAAACCTCGTGCTTCTTGTCCCACTCGAACCGGATCCACTCGGTCGTGTCCTTGTGGGGCCAGAAATCGAGCTGCAGGGCCGAGGCGTCGGCGGAATTTTCCGGAAGGGTCTGGTCCTTGATGGCTTCGAGGGAAACGTGGACGAAGGAGGCGGTGGTTTTGCTGGTGTAGGCGAGCGTATCGGCCGGCTCGGGTCGGGCCGCTTGGGGCTCGCGCGCGGGCCACACGGTCATCTGGCCTCGTCCGCGATGGGCCCAGGCGTAGTACGGGATGGCGGTGAATTCCTTCGTGCCGCTGGTGACGATCTCGCCGTCGAGCATGCGTTTGGCTACCTTTGCCTTGCCGGTGAGCACCGTGACGCCGTTGAGCAGGTCGGGGCGGTGCTTCGCCTTGATTTTGGCGTCGTCCGGAATCACCAGGTTCAGCACCTTGCCGTCGTTGTCGGGCCACTCCAGGCAGAAAACGATGGGCCCGCGCTGCAGGGCGACCCGGCCGCGGTCCGCTGCGATGTCCGGATGGGCGACGATGCGGCGAATCGGCATCGGCAGGCTCAGGCGGATCGTGTCACCCTTTTGCCAGGTACGTTCGATGCAGGCAAAGCCACGTTCGATCTTCGGCGAGACGTTCCGGCCGTTGACGCGGATCGAAGCCATCTCGCTCACCGTATTTTGGAACCGGTACAGGTCGCTGGGGACCGCTTCGTTGCGGGCCCAGCCGGGGATGCGGACGTACATGGCAAACGACTCGCTTTTCTCCGGCTCGACGGCGATTTCCACGACGCCTTTCCAGGGGTATTCGGTCGCCTGGGTGAGATTGACCTTGTTGGTTTTCGTTTCGACGGTGGCGTCGCCGCTGATGAACAGGTTTACGTACACGTCGTTGTTCTTGTGGGCGTAGGCGTATCCCGGAATGGACGGGATGAACCGCGCGATGTTGGAGGGACAGCAGGCACAGCCGAACCACGGGCTGCGGGCATGCTGGCCGGTGGATTCCAGCACGTTGGGATAGAAGAACCGGTCGCCCTTCATGGAGATGCCGGAAAGGGCGGCGTTGTAGAGCACGCGTTCGAGCACGTCGATATATTTGGCGTCGTCGTGCATCAGGAACATGCGATGGTTCCAGAAGATGTTGGCGATGGAGGCGCAGGTCTCGCAGTAAGCGGTCATGTTGGGCAGCTCGTAATGGCCGCCGAATCCTTCGTGGCCGCCGGCGGCGCCGATGCCCCCGGTGATGTAAAGCTTGGTGGTCAGGACGTCGTCCCAGATGGTGTCGATGGCCTTGATGTACTCCATGTTTCCGGTCAGGGCGGCCACGTCGGCCATGCCGGTATAGAGATAGGCGGCCCGCACGGAATGGCCGACGGCCCTGGTTTGCTCGGTGACGGGCTTGTGGTCCTGGGAGTACATTCCGTAGAGCCCGCGATCCCCGTTGGGTCCGCGATTGCCCTTGCGGCCGCGCTGGTCGAGGAAGAACTTGGCTTCGTCCAGGTACTTGCTCTCGCCGGTGGCGCGATAGAGCTTGCACAGGCCGATCTCAATTTCCTGGTGGCCCGGCGGGTCGGTCCGCTTGTCGGGTGCGAATACGTCACAGATCAAGTCCGCGTTGTCCGTCGCGACGTTCAGGAACGCCTTGTCACCGGTGACCAGATAGTGGGCGACCGCCGCTTCGTACATGTGTCCCACGCAATATTGCTCGTGCTTGCTGGCGATGTCCGTCCAGCGTTTCTCGGGCTGTCTATCGGGGACCGAGTAGAAGGTGTAGAGATAGCCGTCTTCCCACTGGGCACCGTCCATGACGGCGATCAGCTTGTCTAAGTACAGCCGCATCATCGTTTCCGGGTTCACCTGGAGTGAGTAGGCGGCGCCTTCCATGATCTTATACACGTCGGAATCGTTGAAGTAGATGCCCTCGTGCTTGCCTTCTTTGAGCCCGGCGGCCTTCTCGAAGTTGCTGATGCGATCGGTCTCCTCGCATTTCTCGAAGCAATAGGGGATCGTAACCGTTCGGTTGGTCTCCAATCGCGGCGTCCAGAAGCGGTCCTGGACGTGGACGTGATTGAAGGGCACCGGCTTGACGTTATAGTCTCGTTCCAGCGACGCTTCGTCCGCTCGAACCGCGACGGATCCCACTGCCAGGAAAACTACCACAAATGCTGCGAGTACAGATCTTCGACTTTCCATTAAGATACCTCGTTTACCAGATGTCACGGTTGTTTCGATTTCCCGGTCAATCATAACGACCGAATCGGTTTTCGCAACTCCATACCGTTGACATCTTGGCGTGCCGATGGTGTAGCGGGGAGGGGCAACTACATCGGCTGGTGAAGGCCTCAATGGGCATGGCATCTTTTTGCAGACCGCCTTTTTTGCCTTGGTAGTGGTATTTAACAGGCAAGTTGTTACTTTTACCGGACTGCTTCCGGGATCGAGCGAGAATAAATTCGCCTAACAACGCAACCGAAAAGCTCGTGTCCCCAACCTGCACCGTTTGAAAGAAACCGCGTGCCCAAGGTGTCTGTGAAAATATTCTGGCATGCGGGTGGCAGCGTCAAGCGCCAGCTTGGCGATGGGGAACTTGTCTGCCGCGTGTGGTGCTATACGAGCCCGGGGCGTTACGCCATCGCCAAGTCCTTCGGACTTGACGCTGCCACCCATAGCTGGCCGGGGTCCAAAACAATTATGCCCAAAAGCTTGCACAGACACTGTCCAAGTGTGGTTTCGGGGCCTGTTTGTGTTGACCGGGCCGGGTTTTGTCGTAGTCTATTTGCATCGACAGGCAGCGCGGGTCTGCGCCGGCGCGCACAGGTTGGAGGATGAGTTCATGACCGACCGGTTCGATCGACGCCACTTCTTCGGAATCGCAGGTATGGGTGCGGCGGCCTTCGCTCTGCCGTCGGCAGGACGGGCGTCCGCAACGCGGAAACCTTCGGGCGAGCGCCTGGAATTGCCCGAGGCGTGGTTCGATCCTCCCCGGGAGTTCTCACAGGCGCCGTTTTGGTTCTGGAACGACGATCTGTCGGAGACGGAGATGGTGCGCCAGTTGGAGGATTTTCAGGCCCACGGAGTCCATGCCTTCGTAATCCATCCGCGCGCGGGGCTGCCGCGGAGCATCGGATGGCTGAGCGAAAGCATGATCGAGTTCATGCGGTTCGCCATCGAAGAGGCGGCTCGGCGTGACATGTGGGTCATCCTGTACGATGAAGGCATGTATCCGAGCGGATCTTGCAGCGGGCAGGTGGTGGCGGAGAATCCGGCGTTCCGCACGCGGGGTTTGGTGTGCGTCGATCTGGACGAGGCCAAACCGAGAAGTGCGGTGCGCGGTGTGCGGATCGGTGGGGATGGCGAGCCGGAGTTGATGCCGGGCCAGAACCTTGTCGCGATTGTCCGGCGCAGGCGCAACGGCCACCGCCTTGCGGTTGTCGACCGTGCCGCGGGCCCGGGCTATTCGTACATTCGCGGCCTGCACTTTGTGGATGAGGACCCGCCGCGCCGGGCCGACCACAAGGAAGTGGCCGAGAATCACCCGCCGGCGGCGGATATTCTCAACCCGGAGGCTGTGGCCTGCTTCATCCGGCTTGTTTACCAACGATTCCACGATGAGTTCGGCGGTCATTTCGGCAAGACGGTCAGGGCGATCTTCACCGACGAGCCCTCGCTGCTGGCCAAGCGGGGGCCGCGCGGCATGGTTCCCGGGACCACGGGCATTCTCAAGCACATCAACGCCTGTCTGGGCTATGATTTCACGGAACATCTGCCCGCGCTGTGGTACGAGGATGAGCCCGACGCCGCTTTGCACCGACGCAACTACCGCCAGGCCCTCCAGAAACGTTTGGAGCAGACGTTCTACCGGCAGATTTCCGCGTGGTGCGACGCGCACGGGATCGCCCTGGCGGGCCATCCCATGGGGCCGGGCGACATTGGGCATCTGCGCCATTTTCACATTCCCGGCCAGGACATCGTCTGGCGGTACATCGAGCCCGGCAAGCCCAGCGCCCTGGAGGGCGATCAGTCCACCCAGGGCAAATGTGCCTCATCGGCCATGATTCATCTTCAGCGCCGCCGCAACCTGAACGAGTTCTGTGGCGCCTACGGTCACAATTTCACCTTTGACGAGATGAAGTGGCTGGCCCACTGGCTTGTCATCCGGGGCTGCAACCTGCTCGTTCCCCACGCGTTCTACTATTCGGTTCGGGGGCCGCGTATCGACGAGCGCCCGCCGGATGTCGGTCCGCACAGCCCATGGTGGCCGCAGTACGAGCCCTTTGCGCGGGCGACCGCGCGCCTCTGCTGGCTCAACACCGACGCCAGACACGTTTGCGAGCTTGCCATCCTGGGCTCCAACGACCATCTGCCGTGGCGTGTGGCGAAGGTGTGTTTTCAGCATCAGCGAGATTTCAATTACCTGGAATCACGCCATTTGGGGGAAGATGCACAGGTTGGGCCGCAGGGTATCTATGTTGCCGGGATGCACTATCGCGCCTTGGTTGTCGAGGGGGATGTTCCCGATGGTGCCAAACCTTCCGTAGACGTACTCGCGAAAGCGGGGAGGGTCATTCGCTGGAGCGCGGCGATGAACGACGTGGACCTGGTTCGGCGGATCGACCGATTGATTGCAGCCGACGTGCAGGTGTCTCCGTCGACGCCCGACCTGCGGGCCCGTCACGTACGCAAGGCCGGGGTGGATTACTATCTCCTGTTCAACGAGGGGGCCGAGACGCTCGAATTCAAGCTGAAGCTGTCCGCTTCGGGCCGGCGGATTCTCATGGACCCGATGAGTGGATGTCACGAACCCTTGCCGAGGCAGGCTCCGGTGGCGCTGGCCCCTCACGTTTTGCGCGTCGTGGCGGTCGCGCGAGGCTGACGGTTGTGAATCCCGGAAAGACAACTCGAGGATGTCCGGGTGAGTGGGAAGAATTCTTGTGACGAAGTCTTTTGCATTATATTTCTGCAAAAATTCTGAGTCTTTATAGAACTCCGGCGCAAGATGTATTAGAATAAGGCCCGCAGTGCATTCCGCCTGTGTTTGGGAGGTTGCTTTTGGGTGCATTGGCTGGCGTGAACGGTCGGCGGCAGCGAGTGGGAAGTGTGTATGCCGGCCACGTCGGGAAGTGTAGAAACTCTGAGTGTGTTACGTGACTGGGGCGCGGGTGATCTTTCGGAGTTGATATTCTTTCGTCGTCGGGTAGTCAGTTGAGGCCTTGATAAGGGAGTACGGTTATGCCAGGCAAGGACGTTCAGAAGGCAAGTGGCAAAGGTCGTCGAGACGAGGTGCTGAAAAGTGCATCCCCGGTGGCCTCTCGCAGCGACAGCGTCGGTGCGGTGGCCCAGTTGACCCGTGAGAAAGAGCCGCCGGCGAAGTCGGTGCCAGCGAAGAATAGACCCGCCGCGACACACGAACAGATCGCCGAGCGAGCCAGGGCCATCTGGCAGCAGCGCGGGTGTCCCTCGGGCGAAGACGAGACGATCTGGTACGCGGCCGAGTCGCAATTGAAGAGCGAATTGGGGAGTGCGTAAGCATTCAGGATTCAACCAAGGATCGGCAGGCGTGCACACCGGGCCGCCAAAAGGAGTGATCATGTGCGGATTCTGATGTTGGGATGGGAGTTTCCGCCCTTTATAACGGGGGGGTTGGGAACCGCCTGCTATGGATTGACACAAGCGATGGAGCGCTTGAATACGGATATTCTGTTCTTGTTGCCGATATCCACGGATGGCTGTGCGCCGTCTTCGGAGCGCGCGGATGCGGGGGGCACTGCGGTATCCGGCTCTGAGAATGCGGAGGCGGCGCGACACTTGATGTTGCAGAGGGTGCCCTCGGATGTCCCGGATCCCTATTATGGCGGTACGGCGCACCAGTCGAAGTACGCGCGCGAGTACCGTTCTCTGCGTCTGTTGGGGACCGGCGCGGTCGGGGGCTACGACGGCGATTTGGTCGCTCGGGTGTGGGACTATGCCTCGCGTTGCGCGAGTCTGGTTCAGGATGAGTCGTTCGATGTGATTCACGCGCATGACTGGGTGACGTTTCCGGCCGGTATCGTCATCGCGGCCCAGTCGGGTAAGCCTTTGATCGTTCACGTGCACGCCACGGAATTCGACCGTTCCGGGCGGTCGCCCAATCCGGCGGTTTTTGAGATCGAGCGTCAGGGGATTCAGGCCGCCGCGGCTGTCATTGCCGTTTCGCAACTGACCAAGAGGATCGTGGTGCAACGGTACGGCGTGCCCGACGGAAAGGTGCGTGTGGTCTACAACGGCGTGATCCCGAAGGCTCCTCTGCCGGCGAAGTCGGTCGAACCGGGCGACGAGAAGATCGTGCTGTTTCTCGGGCGCATCACCATGCAGAAAGGGCCGGAGTATTTCGTGGATGCGGCCGCGGCCGTGCTCGAAAGAATGAAGAACGTCAAGTTCATCATCGCCGGGTGGGGCGACATGGCGCCGCGCGTCGTGGAAAAGGTCGCCGCGATGGGGTTGGGAAACAAGGTGTTTTTCACCGGCTTTCTCGTCGGCGCTCAGGTCCAGAACGCTTTTCGAATGGCCGACGTCTACGTCATGCCTTCCGTGAGTGAGCCGTTCGGACTGACCGCTCTGGAGGCGATCCAGCAGGGGACGCCGGTCATTCTGTCGAGAACCACCGGGGTTGGTGAGGTGATTGCCCGCGGGGCGCTGAAGGTCGATTTTTGGGATGTGAATGAGCTGGCCAACAAGATCGTGGCCGTTTTGGAGCGTCGCGAACTCTCGGATGAGCTGCGGCGCAACGGTAGCAGTGAGATTCGCGGTCTTACGTGGGACGCGGCGGCGGAGGCATGCGTGCAGATGTATAAGGAGGTTTTGTGTCGGACATGAGCGGAGGCTCGCGGGGGACAGGCTTGCGTCCCAGAGAGTCGAGTTGGACCTCT